>OBLG01000182.1_pt1 | contig 81577 bp, 50 predicted proteins | sample 1517451 | NCBI WGS metagenome assembly OBLG01 (sample SAMN04571694, study PRJEB22368) | human gut metagenome | biome: human gut; material: stool | host: Homo sapiens | place: Luxembourg | collected 2012-06-29
TATTTGTGAGACTACCAACTTTTTTATGAACTATTTCTTATCCCGAACTGGGGTAATGTTTTACAAAAGGGGTCATTTTGCCTTCCAAAAGGAATCCTTTTACTCTTCAAAAGGAGTCCTTTTACCTTCCAAAAGGAACCCTTTTGCAACCCAAAAGGACTACTTTTGTTTTTCAGCCGAATTTCTTTTGTTTTTCAATTGAATTTATTCATAAAAAAAGCAGGAGGCTATGACATTACTGCCATAGCCTCCTTTATGTTTACATTGTCGCTAAATGGTATTCCTTTACGGCATGACTACTTCACCGAAGGAGTAAAGCGCAATGTCACTACATGCTCGCCTGTAGGTGTCTGATACTGCGGCAGGCATGAATCACCGCCACATGAGCGGTTGCCGATGCCACGCTGCCAGTAGTCGAAGTGTGCGAATATCTGACGGCTCGGAGTGAGATCGTAAGGATGCTTGCCTCCGTAGAACACGTCGTAGTTGAACTGACGGTCGTCAATGTGCGAGAGCGAGAAGGCTACCTGGCCCTCTGTCTGCACGTTGAGTTGCAGACCTGCGCCCGAGAGGGTAAGGTCGCGCAGTCCCTGACGGTCGCCCATTATCTGCGGTGCGCTCTGCTCCTCAAACATTCCGGCTACGGTTGTGGTGTAACGGCCGAGCAATGAGCCGCGCTGGCGGTCGATATAGTTCGACCACGGACCCTTGGCATAATACTCTACATTCTCCAGACCCGGAGCAAACTGCATCGTTACGCCTACACGACGTGTCTCAGAGCTTGAGTTGTTGAATGCTATACGCATGTCAACACGTCCGTCGGGATAGATGGTATATTGTATGTTGTGAGTGTCCTTGCCGTTGCTTACCGATGTCTGTGCAACCACATTCTTGCCAACACGTTTCGGAGCGCTTACGAGGTTCTTGCTGCCTGTGAGTGCGCCTTCCTCCTTATTGTCGTTCTCGGCAACTCCGCCTGTAGCTCCAAGCGAAATGTTGTCGTTGGCAATGCGGCGGAATCCGTTGAAGTCGGGGCCCTTGCCTGGCTCAACGAGGCTCTTGCCGTCGTACAGCCATTCTGCTATTGTGCCGTCATCGGCAAAGCTTATCTTGAAACGCTCGCCCGTTACGCAGTTGCCCTTTACCTTCAGCTTGCCCTTCTCGGCAATAGCTGGCAACTGACGGTGCTGCTGCTGTACGAATGTAGGGTCGGCTACAGACACGCAGCTGGCGTTGGCGTCGGCGTTGAGCTTGAACTGCTGCTCTACTACAGCGTATCCGCGCTTGGTCCATGAGCAGTCGTTCTTCATGCGAAGACTGAATGTGATGATGTATTCGCCGTCGTTCTTCACCCCCGTAGTATAAGGGATGCTTACGTGGCAGATTTCGCCCGGAGCGCAGTTGGGCAACTGCAGGTCGCCATGCTCTACTGAGCGTCCGTCCTTGAGTACCTCGTACGAGAGATAGAGCAGGTCGGCAAGGTCGGTGAAGTTGTACTTGTTGCGGAGCACAAGGTTGTGATCCTTAAGGCTCTCGAAGTTGACGTAGCGGTAAACGTACTTCACCTCGGTGAGCTTTGCAGTCCATTCACGTCCAGGAGTGATGATTCCGTTAGACATAAAGTCGCCCTGGAAGCCCAGATGTCCATGATTCATCTTTGTATAATCATAACCTGAGGTGTAGTAATGGAGTCCGGTCTGCGGGTCGACGAGCGGTTCATGCGCCTTGATGCGGCGTGTGTCGTATATACCCTGGTCCACCCAGTCCCATATACAGCCTCCGATGATGCCATTAGAACCCTCTATGATGTCCCAGTATTCCTGCAAGTTGCCTACAGCCTGACCCATAGCGTGTGCATATTCGCAAATGAAGTAAGGCTTGCCGTTGAGTCCGTCGCGGTGCTTTATGACATTGTTGATGATGGGATACATGTCCGAACCGAAGTCGGAATACTTCTCGCCATGCTTGTAGCCCTCATAATGCACCCATGCGTCGCGTCCGGGGAGGAGTCGCTTCACCTCATCGTAGGTGGCCTGGAAGTTCTGTCCGCCTCCCGACTCGTTGCCGAGCGACCAGAATACAACGCTCGGATGGTTGCGGTCGCGCAATACCATGCGTCGTGTACGGTCTACATAAGCGGCCTGCCATGTAGGGTTGTCAGACAGAGAGTGGTTGTTGTGGCACTCGACGTCGGCCTCGTTCATGCAGTACAGACCATAGTAGTCGAACATTGCATACATCTTAGGCTGGCGCGGATAGTGGCTGGTGCGCACGGTATTGACGTTGGCGAGCTTCATAAGCGTTACGTCCTTGAGCATTGTGGGCACGTCGATGGCGTGGCCGAGCAATGGGTGGATGTCCTGGGTGTTCACTCCCTTGAAGTATTCGCGCTTGCCGTTGACGTAGATAAGATTGCCACGCTGCTCAACCGAGCGGAAACCGTAGAGTGTAGAGAACACCATTTCCTCCTGGCCGTTGTCCGTCTTCTGACGTACAATGACGGTGTAGAGGTTGGGATGTTCGGCCGACCACGGCTTCAGGTTGCTCAGATTGTCGAATTTGACATTCAGTTTCTTCTCTGCATCGGCTGCGGCGAATGCCAGATCAGCGCTTTGGCTTGCCACGCGCACACCGTTCTGGTCGAGCAGTTCCACCTCGACGGTCTTCTTGCCCTTCTGGTGCTGGGCGTTGTTGAGGGTCAGCTCTACGTTCATAGAGCCTGAAGTGTAGCCGTCGTTGAGGCTTGATGTGATGTAATGGTCGCCTATGAACGCCTTGGGAGTTGCCACGAGATACACGTCACGATGAATGCCTGCGAGGTGCCACATGTCCTGACCCTCAAGATATGAGCCGTCCGACCAGCGGTAGACGCGTACCGAAACGTTGTTCTCGCCGCCGCGCACCAATGACGTAACGTCAAACTCGGCATCGGTGTTGGCTCCCTGCGAGTAGCCGGCATAGTGTCCGTTCACCCATACCATTATTGCGCTGCACGCTCCGTCGAAGTGCAGGAACACGCGCTTGCCGTTCTCCCAGCCCTTAGGCAGATTGAAGTTGCGGCGATAAGAACCTACAGGGTTCTTGTCGAAGTTGTCGTCGAAAGCTGTAATGCGTGGAGGCTCGTTCTTGAACGGATATCCCACATTATTATATACAGGCACATCGTAGCCTGCCATTTCCCAATTAAGGGGCACAGCTATGTTGTCCCAGCCGCTCACGTCGGCGTTGTCGCCGTAGAAGTTCTGCTCTTCTGGCACGCCCTGCGACTTCCAGTCGGCTGTGTAATGGAATTTCCACTGACCGTTGAGCGACAGCCAGTCGGCATGGTCGGGAGTAAGCCATGGGAATCGGAAATACTCGTCCTTCATCATTTCCGAAGTCGACGAGTAGGGCATAAAGGTGGCATGCGCCTTCTCTTTGCGGTCTTCAAACTTGGTCTCATCCTCGACCCACGCCACTGAAGGGCCTGCCGCCTGCACGGCGTAAGTCTTCGCTACCATTGTTTTTCGTGCCGCCTTGCGTGACTTTGACTGCGCACTGGCTCCCTGCCATGCCATCAAGCCCAACATTGCTGCGACACAGAAAATAAGATTCTTATTCATGTGAACTTAGGTTTTATGTGGTTTGTTTATGAAAAATGCTGTTTATTTTGTTGCAAAGATAGCTCAAAATAACCAAAAACACTACTTTTAATGCATTTTTTTAATAAAATGTGCGGTAATATCCATTTTATTTTATACCTTTGCACTCGCTTTTAAGAAGCAAGGGTGGTTACCAGAGTGGCCAAATGGGGCAGACTGTAAATCTGCTGGCTATGCCTTCGGTGGTTCGAATCCATCACCACCCACTACGAACATAAAGGTGTGTCATTTATATGGCGCACCTTTTTTTCGTATAGACACATCCGTACAGCATTTTCTAAAAACTAAAAACAAAGTATTATGAACAGACTATTGACATTGATGGCAGCCGTAGTGCTGTCGCTCAGCGCAATGGCTCAAGGCGTGTACACACAGCCGTGCCAGGACAAGAAACTCGAGAAGAAGGCTATCAAGTGGAAAAACTCAGACAAGTGGCGCAACGGATTTACTGCAGCTTCGCCTCACGAAACTGTCAACGCTGCCGAATTCTACACACAATATAAGCGCAACCCGCAATGGAAAGCTCTCTTCGCATGGCTCGCTAAGACCGACCTTATGGCTCTGCCCGCAGGCCAACACCCCATCCCCGGAACTACAATGAAGGCCAATGTGGAGGACGGCGAGAATGGCGACCTTGAAAAACGCGGCACCGAAAGCCATCGTCAGTATGTCGACTTCCAGTATGTCGTGAAGGGCAGCGAGCGCTTCGGACTGCTCGACCACGTTACAAGCCGAGCCAAGGCACCGTATCGTCCCGACGTCATCAACTACGATTACGAAGTGGACAAGACCCTCTTCGTCGACTCGACTCCTGACAAATTCTTCATATTCTTCCCTGGCGACTGGCACATCGCGAAGATAAAGACCGACAAAGCCGACCAGAAAATACGCGTCGTCGTGGTGAAGGTGGAGTATAAGGACAAGTAAACCGCAAGGGAACAAAAATCCATCCGTAAAACAAATGTAGCCCTTTTGGCTTGCAAAAGGACTCGTTTTGCAAGCTAAAAGGACTCCTTTTACAGGGCAAAACGAGTCCTTTTAAGAGTCGAAAGGACTACATTTGAAATGCTACTGTTCCATGGGGCATTATATATATATACATACGTCTATCAGTATACATATCTATACCTTATTATATATAGGTAACGCGATGAAAGAAGGCAGAAAACAGTACGGTTCTGTTAAATAAATGTAAATATACAGTGTGCTTAAAAGCATCATTTCTCTATATAATAAAAAATGAGTAATTTTGCGGACCGATTATTTGGGGATACACTTAGAGTCCCCTGCATGAGGGTGTTAATAGCGCTCGTTATAGAAAAGGCCAAACGGCGTGGTTAGTGAATCGCTCGTGCAATAAAAATAAAACGTTTTTTAGTAGTAATTTTTAAATTAAACAATGAACACTTTAAGTTACAAGACTATTTCCGTAAACAAGGAAACAGCTAAGAAGGAGTGGGTGGTAATCGATGCCACAGACCAGGTAGTAGGTCGTCTCTGCTCTAAAGTAGCAAAGCTCATCCGCGGAAAGTACAAGCCGTCATTCACTCCCCACGTGGACTGTGGTGACAACGTTATCATCATCAACGCAGCCAAGGCTGTTTTCACAGGTAAGAAGGAAACAGACAAGGTTTACACACGTTATACTGGCTATCCTGGTGGACAGCGCTTCAACACTCCGGCAGAGCTCCGCAAGCGTCCTGACGGAATGGACAAGATTATCCGTCACGCTGTGAAGGGTATGCTCCCCAAGGGTCCTCTCGGCCGTCGTCTGCTTGACAACCTCTACATCTACGATGGTACAGAGCACAAGCACGAGGCACAGCAGCCTAAGGCAATTGATATTAACCAGTATAAATAAAGAATAGAAGATGGAAATGATAAATGCAATTGGTCGCCGTAAGAGTGCCGTAGCTCGTGTTTATCTCACAGAGGGCACCGGTAAGATCACAATCAATAAGGTAGAACTCGCAAAGTACTTCCCATCAGCAATTCTGCAGTATGTGGTTAAGCAGCCGCTGCTCCTGCTCGGTGTGGAAGAGAAATATGATATCAAGTGCAACCTCGACGGTGGCGGTTTCACCGGTCAGAGCCAGGCTCTTCGCCTCGCTATCGCCCGCGCACTTGTAAAGGTTGACGCTGAGGACAAGAAGACTCTTAAGGGTCAGGGCTTCCTCACTCGCGATTCTCGTGAGGTTGAGCGTAAGAAGCCGGGTCAGCCGAAGGCTCGCCGTCGCTTCCAGTTCAGCAAGCGTTAAAATATGGAGAATGGCTGGGACACCTTATTTATATATATGTGTGGCTTAGCATATCTCCAAAGTTTAGCATCCAAACCCGCAAGACCGAAGAAGAGAATGAGGAATTTGGAATGAGGAATTAGAAGTTAGGAGTCAGGAATTGAATAATTCAAAAACTTCAAAATTCATAATCGGCGAAGCCGATCAATTCAAAACTCAAAATTCAAAACTCAAAACTCGACATGTCGTTACTCGTGGGCTGGTTCAATTTAACTCAAAGGAAAGTAAACAAATTAACAAGAACAAAGAAATGTCAAGAACTAATTTTGACCAGTTGTTAGAGGCAGGCTGTCACTTTGGCCACCTCCGTCGTAAGTGGAATCCCGCAATGGCTCCTTATATCTTCATGGAGCGCAACGGCATTCATATCATCGATTTGCACAAGACAGTAGCTAAGGTTGACGAGGCTGCTGAGGCTTTGAAGCAGATCGCAAAGTCAGGCAAGAAGATCCTGTTCGTCGCTACTAAAAAACAAGCTAAGGACATCGTAGCCGAGAAGGCAGCGAGCGTGAATATGCCTTACGTTATCGAGCGTTGGCCGGGCGGTATGCTCACCAACTTCCCGACAATCCGCAAGGCTGTTAAGAAAATGGCGAACATCGACAAGCTCATGAACGACGGAACTTTCTCAAAGCTCTCTAAGCGTGAGCTTCTGCAGGTGACACGCCAGCGTGCTAAGTTGGAGAAGAACCTCGGTTCTATCGCTGACCTTACACGCCTCCCGAGTGCTTTGTTCGTTGTTGACGTGATGAAGGAGAACATCGCCGTTAAGGAGGCTAACCGCCTCGGCATCCCAGTGTTCGCCATGGTAGATACCAACTCTGACCCACGCAACATCGACTATATCATCCCTGCTAACGACGACGCTAAGGATTCTATCGACGTAGTTCTCTCAGCTTGCTGCGGTGCTATCGCAGAGGGTCTTGAGGAGCGTAAGGTAGAAAAGGCTGACGAGAAGGCAGCTGCTGAGCAGAAAGAGGGCAAGGCTCCTCGCAAGGCTCGCAAGGAGGAAACTCCTGCTGAGAACGCAGCAGAGTAATCTTACATAACATAAAGATCGGAAATTCTTTAATTCGTAAATCCAAGGTTTTAGAATGGAGAATTTCCGATTTTTGGGTTAAAGACGATTACACCAAATCAAGCATATATTAAATAACTAACAATTAATAAATAAAAAAGACTATGGCTATTTCAATTGAAGACATCAAGAAACTTCGTGCCATGACAGGTGCTGGTCTTGCTGACGTAAAGAAGGCTCTGACTGAGGCAGAAGGTGATTTCGATAAGGCAAAGGAGTTGCTCCGTGAGCGTGGACTCGCTATCGCTGCAAAGCGTTCAGACCGCGAGACTTCAAACGGTTGTGTACTCGTTAAGAACGTTGACGGATTCGCTGCTATGATCGCTTTGAAGTGCGAGACTGACTTCGTTGCCAACGGTGCTGACTTCATCCAGCTGACTTCTGACATCCTCGACGCTGCTATCGCCGCTAAGGCTCATACTCTCGACGAGGTTAAGGCTCTCAAGTTCGGTGAGGCTGACGTTCAGGCTGCTGTTACACAGCGCTCAGGTATCACTGGCGAGAAGATGGAGCTTGACGGCTACAACGTTCTCGAGGGTGAGAACATTGAGGTTTACGACCACATGGGCAAGCACACTCTCTGCACCATGGTACAGCTCAATCAGAACAACGAGGAGGCTGGTCACAAGATAGCTATGCAGGTTGCTGCTATGAAGCCTATCGCTCTTGACGAGGCTTCAGTACCTGAGGAAGTTAAGGATGAAGAGTACAAGGTTGCTGTTCAGAAGACTAAGGAAGAGCAGATCGAGAAGGCTGTAGAGGTAGCTGTTAAGAAGGCTGGCCTCAATCCTAACCACTTCGACTCTGAGGACCACATTGAGTCTAACCAGGGCAAGGGCTGGATCACAGCTGAGGACGTTGCTAAGTTCCGCGAGATCAAGGAGACCGTTTCTGCAGAGAAGGCTGCTAATCTCAACGAGAACATGATTCAGAACATCGCTAAGGGTCGTGTTGGCAAGTTCCTTAAGGAGAACTGCCTCGTTTGTCAGGAGTTCCAGTTCGGCGACGGCGACAAGCAGAGCGTTGCTGACTACCTCAAGAAGCAGGACAAGGAGCTGAAGATCGTTGCTTACAAGCGCTTCACTCTTGCTGCTGAGTAATTGGAATAATCAATTACACATATATTATATAGGAGCCGTGAGGAGTGAAAACTCTTTCACGGCTTTTTGTTTAATGTAGACGTCGTTGCCAAGATTATCGGGGATAATTCACATTTATGGTCTATAAACAAGTCTGTTCAATAGTCTGTAGAGTCGTTTGCTGCCAACACGTCAACTTGTCAATTTTAATAAAATGAAGATTTTTGCCGTAGGTATGAACTACCTTGAACACAATAAAGAGCTTCATGGCTCGTTATTTAAACCAGAAGAACCGGTCATTTTCACCAAGGCTGACTCGGCGGTGCTCAAGGATCACAAGCCGTTCTTTATTCCCGACCACATGGGACGCATCGATTACGAGACCGAAATCGTAGTGCGCATCAGCAAGTTGGGCAAGAATATCTCAGAGCGTTTCGCCCATCGCTATTACGATGCCGTTACCGTCGGCATCGATTTTACGGCTCGCGAACTGCAGAAGAAGCTGCGTTCGGAGGGCAAGCCATGGGATTTGTGCAAGGGATTTGACGGAAGCGCCGCCCTGGGCGAATGGGTTTCGCTGGACAAATTCCGTGATATTCAGGCCCTGCACTTCCATCTCGACATCAACGGCAACACCGTTCAGGAGGGATGCACGAGCGATATGCTCTATCGTGTCGACCAGTTGATAGCCTACATATCACAGTATTTCACGCTCAAGACCGGTGACATTCTGTATACAGGAACGCCTGCCGGAGTCGGACCCGTACACATCGATGACCATCTTGAGGGATATATTGAGGACCGCAAGGTGCTCGAATTCAATTGCAAATAACAATAGTAAACGAATATGCGCAACATATACATAGTCTTGACCCTGCTTCTTGCCGCTGTTCAGGCAAGTGCCCAGAAGTTCTATAATCTCACAGCCAAGGAGGTGAGGGTCGACTCTGTGCTGCCCATATTCAGTCATACCGAGTCGCTACCAGTAAATTTTCGCGACTCGGTTTATTCTTTTAGCATAGCCTACGCAGAATACGCCGACATGCCACGTGCCGACATTGAAGCCTATCAGCGCATTGAACCCAATTTGCCCGCAGCCCAACCTCGTCTTGAAACAAGCGTTGTGATGGACCGCAAGCAGCCTTCGCTGCTCACAACTTTTTGTCCCGTAGTGATGCGTGAGGGTCGTTGGCAGGTGCTGGTGAGCTTTATGTTGCGCCGATCGGCAACTCCTGTGCGTAGCGCCAACATTATTTCAGATAACGAAACAGGCAATATTGCCAACCTCAAAACGGGCAATGTTGCAGAACGAATAAGCCGTCTTAACTCCATTACACGAATGGGTGAAGCCCTCCATGCAGATGCTGTTGCACCGCAAGACCGCTACGCCCAGCACAGCGTGTTGCACTCCGGACGATGGGTTAAGATACGTGTGCCCTCGACGGGAGTCTATCAGCTCACCTCGGAACTTATGCGCAAGGCAGGATTCAGCAATCCCGACCGTGTCAAAGTATACGGTTATGGAGGCAATTTGCAGAGTGAGACGCTCGATCCCGACTATCTTATAGCTACCGACGACCTTCATGAAGTGCCGACATGTACCATCGGTTCGCGCCGAATGATGTTTGCCCGTGGTCCGGTTTCGTGGAGTAGCAATGACGCTATGCGCCGAACACGCAACCCATATTCCGATTATGGTTATTATTTCTTGACCGACGACGGCACCGAACCGCAAAAATTAGATTCCGCCGATTTTGTTTCTACATTCTATCCGTCGGCCGATTACTATCACGACCTGTACGAAGTGGACGGTTTCAGTTGGCATCATGGCGGCCGGAACTTGTACGATTCGCGCCAGGTGCAGTCGGGCGACTCGCTCGTTCTGACCTTCGAAGCCCCCGAAAAGGCTTTGACGGGACGCGTAATGGCTAATGTTACATCGGGAGGTAGCACATCTGTCGAGGTAAGATTGAACGGTCGTCGGCTCGGTACGCTCAATACTACGGTGAGCGAACCGTTATATGTGTTCGGTTTTCAGAGTAGCGGCACATACGACATAGCGATTGACGAGTCGCTAAAGCGCCAGACCATCAGTCTGCATGTGCTCAATGGCGAACCTATGCGACTCGATTTCGTGTCGCTAACGTGGAATACGCCCCACCAGCTCGGCAATCTTGCCACCGACGCTCTGCCCGTTCCCGAATACGTTTACGCCATAACCAACCAGGACCACCATTCCGACCCGCAGGCGGACATGGTTATAATCATCCCCACATCGCAAAAACTGCTTGCCCAGGCACGTCGTCTGAAGCAGCTGCACGAGAACACCGACGGCATGAGAGTAAACATTGTGCCTGCCGACGAGTTGTACAACGAGTTCTCAAGCGGCACGCCTGACGCCTCGGCATACCGCCGTTATCTGAAGATGCTGTACGACCGTGCCACAACCGCAGCCGACCAGCCCAAGTATCTCGTGCTTTTCGGCAGCTGCATGTGGGACAACCGTATGCTTACATCAGAATGCCGGCAGATGAAAGCCGACGATTATCTGCTGGCATACGAAAGCGAGGAGTCGTTCGACAAGCGACTTAGCTATGTCGACGATTCGTTTTACGGCATGCTCGACGACGGCGAAGGACTGCGACCGTTGTATGTCGACAAGGTGGATGTGGCAGTCGGACGTTTCCCCGTGACCACAGCTGCCGATGCCAAGACGATGGTTGACAAGATAGAGAGCTACATGAAGAATGCCGGAGGAGCAGCATGGCTCAACGAAATAATGTTCATGGGCGACGACGGCGACGACAACCGCCACATGAAGGATGCCGATGTAGTAGCCGAACAGGTGATAGCCGAGAATCCGGCGTTGCGTGTCAACAAGGTGATGTGGGACTCTTATCCGGCCGTTATTCAGACTTCGGGAGTGACATATCCCGGTGCCAGCAAGGCGATAATGCGCCAGCAGAACAAGGGTGCGCTCATAATGGACTACACCGGTCATGGTTCGGAACATCAGTTCTCGCACGAGAACGTGTTGTTCCTTAAAGATTTCAGAGAGTTTTCGAATACCAATATGCCGCTGTGGATAACAGTAGGCTGCGACTTCATGCCTTTCGATGCTCCGGTAGACAATATCGGTATCACAGCGATGCTCAACGACAAGGGTGGAGTGGCTGCATTCATCGGCTCGACGCGCACCGTATATTCTACATACAACGCCGAGTTGCACTCTCCGTTGATACGTTTCTTGCTCTCGCACGACGACGACGGGCGCGCGTTGCCTATCGGTGAGGCGTTGCGCCGAGCCAAGAACACCGCCTCATACAAGCGTCTTGCCGAAAATTCGCGCCAGTTCTCGCTACTCGGCGACCCTGCAATGCGACTCTGGAATCCCCGGCCGCTAATGGTCATCGACTCCATCGGCGACGTAGACGTAGCCAAGGGAGGCAAGGCAGCGATGCGTGCCGGAGCGCTGGTAAAGGTGAAAGGCCACATCGAAGGAATGGAGACATTCGCCGGAACGGCAACGCTCTTGGTGCGCGACCGCAATGAAACGGTGCTATGCTACAACAATCAGAATGCAGCCGACCAACCCATGGAGTTCAACGACCGCAAGGCAATGCTGTATAATGGCGAAAGTAAGGTTGTTGACGGGAAGTTTGAGTTCACCTTTGCAGTTCCAAAGGACATCAGTTATTCGGACGAGGAGGGACTCATCAATGTCTTTGCCATCGACGATGCGCACACCAAGGTGGTGAACGGCTACTGCAACAGCTTCACTGTAGGAGGCAGCGACATTGCCGACAACGACTCCATCGGACCATCGGTGTACTGCTATCTGAACTCGCCTACGTTCCAGAACGGCGACAGAGTGAACCCGACGCCGTATTTTGTGGCAGAGATAACCGACCGCGACGGCATCAACGCAGCCGGAGCCGGAGTGGGACACGACATGCAACTCGTAATCGACGGCAAGACGGAATTGACGTATACGCTCAACGACAACTTCCAGTACGACTTCGGATCGTACACCACAGGCTCTACATACTACTGCCTGCCGCAACTTGAGGAGGGCGAACACCGGCTGAAGTTCACCGCTTGGGACATACTAAACAATCCCACTACGCAGGAACTCCGCTTCCGTGTGGCAAGAGGACTGAAACCTACGTTCAGCATTTCGTGTACAAACAACCCAGCATCAACCTCTACCACATTTGTCATAGCCAACGACCGCACCGGCAGCAATGTGGATGTGCGCATCGAAGTGCTCGACATGAGCGGCCGTCTGTTGTGGCGTCACGACGAGAGCGGAGTGTCGTCCGATTCCGCCTACACCGTCAATTGGGACCTGAAACTCGACAACGGCCAACAGCTCGACACCGGAGTCTATCTCTACCGTGTACGTCTTGCGTCCGACGGAGCGTCGCGTATGTCGAAAGCCAAGAAACTGATAGTAGTGGGCAATAAATAAAACAATAAGTCGTTTGCATAATAAGCATATACAATATAAAAACTTTCAACGAATGAAACACGGAACAAGATACATCCTGCTCGCAGTCTTCGTGCTGCTGTCGGCATACGCTTCGGCTCAGGATTACAAAAAAGAGATGTTCAACCCGGTAAAGACATCGGTGACATCGCAGACCATTGCGCCCGACGCACGAGCCGCCGGTATGGGCGATGTGGGCGCTGCCACCGACCCGGACGTAGTGTCGCAGTACTGGAACCCAGCCAAATATCCGTTCACGATATCGCGAGCCGGAGTCGCCCTGAACTATACGCCGTGGCTGCGCAGCCTTGTCAACGACATCGACCTTGCCTATCTCGTAGGCTATTATCGCATAGGCGACTACTCGGCTGTGTCAGGCTCGCTGCGCTACTTCTCGTTGGGCGAGGTGTTCACAAGCTCTAACGAGAGCGAAGACCAAATGACCATCAACCCATACGAGATGTCTTTGGACGTAGCCTACTCGCTTATGCTCAGCGAAAAGTTCTCGATTGCAGCCGCAGTACGCTGGATATACTCCGACCTGACGTACAATCCCACCGACGATACTACTCCAGGTTCGGCATTTGCCGTAGACCTTGCCGCCTACTATCAGAACTATATCAACATCGGACAGCGTGAATGCCAGTTGGGATTGGGCTTGAACATATCCAATATCGGTTCGAAGATAACCTTCGGAGGCGACGACCGAGCTGAGTTTATACCTACCAACATGCGTCTGGGAGCCTCGCTCATGATTCCGCTCGACGAGTACAACCGTTTCACCATTGCCGCCGATGCCAACAAACTGCTTGTGCCAACCCATCCGAAGCAGAAGGAAGGTGAGGACACGCAGGACTATGACGACCGTGTTCAGCGCGACTACTACGACGTTTCGTCAATAAGCGGTATCTTCAAGAGCTTCGGCGATGCCCCTGGCGGATTTAAGGAGGAGTTGGAGGAGGTGCAGTGGAGCCTCGGAGCCGAATACACCTACAACGACAAGTTCACCCTTCGCGCCGGCTATCATCACGAGTCGGAGAGCAAGGGCAACCGCAAATACTTCACCGTAGGAGCCGGATTCAAGATGAACGTGTTCTCGCTCGATGCTGGTTATGTCATAGCTACAGCCAAGTCGAACCCCCTCGACCAGACACTGCGCTTCACCCTGGCGTTCGATATGGACGGAATAAAGGACCTCTTCAAGCGTCGCTGACGCTTGAAGAGTTTTGAATTTTGAATTTTGAGTTTTGAATTGTCGGCTTCGCCGTTAAGAGTTCTGAGTTTTGAATTGTTAGTTTTGAGTTTTGAACAGTCGGCTTTGACGTTAAAGAGTTCGGTGTTTTGAAAACTCAAAATTCAAAATTCAAAATTGCCAACGGCAACAATTCAAAACTCAAAATTCAAAACTCAAAATTGCCAACGGCAACAATTCAAAATTCAAAACTCAAAACTCAAAATTCATGAAGATAAGAACCGGATTCGGATATGATGTCCACAAATTAGTAGAGGGCCGCGACCTGTGGCTCGGAGGAATAAAGCTCGACTACGAACTGGGCCTGCTCGGCCACAGCGATGCCGATGTTCTGATACACGCAATATGCGACGCGCTGCTCGGCGCAGCCAATATGCGCGACATAGGCTATCACTTCCCCGACACATCAGCCGAGACACTCAATGTAGACAGCAAGATTCTGCTGCGCAAGACAATACAGCTAATAGTCACAAAGGGCTATCGCCTGGGCAATGTCGATGCAACGGTGTGCGCCGAACGCCCCAAACTCAATCCGCACATACCCGAAATGCAGCGCTGTCTTGCCGAAGTGATGAACACAGATATAGACAATGTGTCGATAAAGGCAACCACTACCGAGCGCCTTGGTTTCACCGGAAGAATGGAGGGAATATCGGCTTACGCAACCGTTCTGATAGAGAAGGACTGAAAATGTAGTCCTTTTGCATTCCAAATGTAGTCCTTTTGCATTCCAAAAGGAGCCCTTTTGCACACTAAAAGTAGTCCTTTTGGAAGGTAAAAGGACTACATTTTTTTTACACTCATGTCAAAACACGCTGTTTCAGGGCAAAAAACGCAGAAAAACAAGATTTTTTCATGTTTTTCGTAAAATTCTTTTCAAAACATTTGGAGGTTACAGAAAAAAGCCATAACTTTGCACTCGCTTTAAAGAACTAAGCAATACTGCTAAGAGCAACGAATAAAGCAATAGGGCGTTTAGCTCAGCTGGTTTAGAGCATCTGCCTTACAAGCAGAGGGTCGGCGGTTCGAATCCGTCAACGCCCACAGGGGTGTTTCCTCGTGGTCTTCTCTTCGGAGAGACTGCGGGGATTTTTTTTTGTTTATACACATTTGCTCCTTTTGTCTTTAATAATGTCTAAAAAAACACTATACGGCATTCACTTGTCAATTTAAATTAGTAAATTTGCACAAAAATCATATTATAAAGACTTCAGTATATGAAACTTGATTTGCTCACAGCCATTTCACCAATCGACGGTCGTTACAGAGGCAAGACAGAGCCGCTTGCCGATTATTTCTCAGAGTATGCACTCATTCGCTACAGAGTGCGCGTAGAAATCGAATATTTCATTACATTGTGCGAGTTGCCATTGCCGCAACTCAAGGACTTCGACCACGCCTTGTTTGAAACATTGCGCGGCATCTATCTCAACTTCAACGAGGAGAACGCACAGCGCGTGAAGGACATCGAGAAGGTGACCAACCACGACGTGAAGGCCGTAGAGTACTTCATTAAGGAGGAATTCGACAAGATTGGAGGCCTCGACGCTTACAAGGAGTTCATCCACTTCGGCCTTACATCGCAGGACATCAACAACACCAGCGTGCCCCTTTCAATCAAGGAGGCTCTCGAGCAGACATATTATCCCCTCGTAGAGGAACTTATCGCACAGCTGCAGCAGTATGCCGACGAGTGGAAAGACGTGCCTATGCTCGCCAAGACACACGGACAGCCGGCATCGCCGACACGCCTTGGCAAGGAGATAATGGTATACGTATACCGCCTTACAGAGCAGTTGCGCCAGCTCAAGGAGTGCCGCATGACAGCAAAGTTCGGTGGTGCTACGGGCAACTACAATGCCCATCATGTTGCATATCCCCAGTATGACTGGAAAGAATTCGGCAATCGCTTCGTAAGCGAGAAGCTCGGACTCGAGCGCGAGCAGTATACCACACAGATAAGCAACTACGACTGCCTTGGCTCGGTGTTCGATGCAATGCGTCGCATCAATACAATCATCATCGACCTCGACCGCGACTTCTGGATGTACATATCTATGGACTACTTCAAGCAGAAGATCAAGGCAGGCGAGGTAGGCTCGTCGGCAATGCCGCATAAGGTTAATCCTATCGACTTCGAGAACTCAGAGGGCAACCTCGGCATAGCTAACGCAGTGCTGCAGTTCCTCGCCATGAAGTTGCCGGTAAGCCGCTTGCAGCGCGACCTCACCGACTCTACCGTACTGCGCAACGTCGGTGTACCCTTCGGTCATGGCATGATAGCCATGCAGAGCACACTCAAGGGTCTGCGCAAGCTCATCCTCCACGACGAGAAGATAGAGGAAGACCTCAACAACACATGGGCTGTCGTGGCAGAAGCCATACAGACCATCCTGCGTCGCGAGGCCTATCCGCACCCCTACGAGGCACTCAAGGCACTCACACGCACCAACAAGAAGATGTCGGAAGAGACCATACACGAGTTCGTACAGACACTCAACGTAAGCGACGCAGTAAAGGCTGAGCTTATGGCCATCACTCCGCACAACTATACAGGCATCTAATTTCGGCCTATGTATTGCGTGCCGCACGACATGGCGGCACTTGGCAAAACAGGTTTCAAAATATAGACTATTAATAGTAAGTAACAATTTTATTCAAGAACAGAAGTGCATCTATCCTTCCCAAATCCTAAACAAAGAACAACAAACGGGAGGGAATGGGTGTCACTTGCCGTGAGGCGAAAAAGTAAAGAATTATGGATTCAGAATTGGAAAAGAGTCAGGAACAGAGAACAGCGGATCAAACTACAGGCAATAGCGAGAGCTACGGTCGTCCCGCAGGAAACTATCAGAGAGAGTATCGCAGTGTAACCGGACGTCGTCCGCGCATCCACACACAGCGTCCGTACAATGCCGAGCGCACAAGCCAGGCACAGGGCGAGGATGGCGGTTTCCGTCCTGAAGGATTCGGCAGCAACCTTCAGAGTGGTTCTTCATCTAACGGCGGCTATCAGCCACGTCAGAGCGGCTACCAGCAGCGTCAGGGTGGTTACCAGCAGCGTCCTCAGCAGGGCTATCGTCCACGCTATAACAACCAGGACAGTGACGACCAGCAGCAGGGCGGATACCAGCAGCGTCAGGGCGGTTATCAGTCTCGTCAGGGCGGATACCAGCCCCGTCAGGGCGGATACCAGCCCCGTCAGGGCGGCTATCAGCAGCGCCAGGGTGGCTATCAGCAGCGTCCTGGCGGCTATCAGCAGCGTCCTCAGCAGGGCTATCGTTCACGCTACAACAATCAGGAAGGCGACGACAAGCAGCAGGGCGGCTACCAGCAGCGTGGCTATCAGCCTCGTCAGGGTGGCTATCAGCGCCAGGGCGGATACCAGCAGCGTGGCGGTTACCAGCAGGGCGGATACCAGCAGCGCGGCAGTTATCAGCAGCGTGGCGGCTATCAGCAGGGCGGTTATCGTCAGCGTTCGGCCGATTACGATCCCAATGCTAAGTATAGCATGAAGAAGCGTATCGAGTATAAGGAGGAGAACATCGATCCCAACGAGCCGATACGTCTCAACAAGTTCCTTGCCAACGCCGGTATTTGCTCGCGCCGTGAGGCTGACGAGTTCATCCAGGCAGGCGTTGTGTCGGTTAACGGTGAAGTAGTTACCGAACTCGGAACAAAGATAAAGCGCACCGACGAGATCAAATTCCACGATCAGCCGGTAAATCTTGAGAAGAAAGTGTACGTGCTGCTCAACAAGCCGAAGGACTGCGTTACTACAAGCGATGACCCTCAGCAGCGCAAGACCGTAATGGATTTGGTTAAGAACGTATGCCCCGAGCGCATCTATCCCGTAGGACGTCTCGACCGCAACACCACTGGTGTGCTCCTGCTCACCAACGATGGCGACCTGGCTTCGAAGCTTACACATCCTAAGTTCCTCAAGAAGAAGGTCTACCATGTTTACCTCGACAAGAACGTTACAGCTCACGACCTGCAGCAGATAGCTGACGGCATAGAGCTTGAGGACGGCGAGGTGCATGCAGACGCTATCGAGTATGCAAGCGATACAGACAAGAGCCAGGTAGGCATCGAGATTCACAGCGGCAAGAACCGTATCGTTCGCCGTATCTTCGAGCACCTCGGCTATCGCGTAGTAAAGCTCGACCGCGTACAGTTTGCAGGACTTACAAAGAAGAATCTCCGTCGTGGCGACTGGCGCTTCCTCACTGAGAAGGAAGTGGAGATGCTGCGCATGGGAGCGTTCGAATAATGTTTGATGAGTAATGTTTAATGTTTTTGTTGTACATATCTATATATGTAATGCTACATATATAGATATGTGGCAATGCAACATTAAGCATTACTCTTTATTGATTAAACATTAAACACTGAATATTAATCAATTAAATAATGGAAACAATAAAGAGAACAAAGATTGTTGACGCTCTCCAGCGCACCGACTTTGGCGCTACCGTCAACGTGAAGGGATGGGTCCGGACCCACCGCAGCTCAAAGGCTGTCGACTTCATAGCACTCAACGACGGTTCTACCATCAAGAACATACAGATTGTTGTTGACCCCGCCAAGTTCGATGCAGAGCAGCTCAAGCAGATAACTACGGGTGCTTGCATCAGCGCCGTAGGTACTCTCGTAGAGAGCCAGGGCAAGGGCCAGACATCAGAGATACAGTGCGAGAGCCTTGAGATATACGGACTCTGCGGCAGCGATTATCCTATGCAGAAGAAGGGCCAGTCGTTTGAGTACATGCGACAGTACGCTCACCTGCGTCTGCGCACCAATACATTCGGTGCCGTTATGCGTATACGCCACAATATGGCTATGGCCATACACACATACTTCCACGAACACGGCTACTTCTACTTCCATACACCGCTCATTACAGCCAGCGACTGCGAGGGTGCGGGCCAGATGTTCCAGGTAACTACCAAGAATCTCTACAATCTGAAGAAGACTGACGATGGCAAGATTGACTATAGCGACGACTTCTTCGGCAAGCAGACATCGCTGACTGTGTCTGGTCAGCTCGAAGGCGAGCTTGGTGCCACTGCTCTCGGAGCCATCTACACATTCGGTCCGACTTTCCGTGCCGAGAATTCCAACACTCCGCGCCACTTGGCTGAGTTCTGGATGGTTGAGCCTGAGGTGGCTTTCCTCGACCTCGCAGGTCTTATGGATCTTGAGGAAGACTTCATCAAGTACTGCATCCGTTGGGCTTTGGAGCACTGTCAGGACGACCTCGAGTTCCTCAACAAGATGATTGACAAGGGACTCATCGAGCGTCTTCATGGCGTATTGAACTCCGACTTCGTTCGTTTGCCCTACACTGAGGGCATACGCATTCTGCAGGAGGCCATCAAGAACGGCAAGAAGTTTGAGTTCCCATGCGAGTGGGGCGACGATCTTGCGTCTGAACACGAGCGCTTCCTTGTTGAAGAGCACTTCAAGAAGCCAGTTATCATGACCAATTATCCTAAGGCTATCAAGGCATTCTACATGAAGATAGATGCCGAGGAGTCTGGTTTCGGCGGCAAGAGCGGCGCTACTGTTCAGGGCACCGACGTGCTCTTCCCGCAGATTGGTGAGATTATAGGTGGCTCGGTACGTGAGGAAAGCTACGATAAACTGATGAACGAGATCGAGGAACGCAACATCCCGATGAAGGATATGACATGGTATCTCGATACACGCAAGTACGGTTCATGCCCTCACGCTGGCTTCGGTCTCGGCTTCGAGCGTCTCATCCTCTTCGTGACAGGTATGCAGAACATCCGCGACGTGATTCCCTTCCCACGTACACCGAAGAGCGCTGAGTTCTAAAGATAATCATTTGAATGCAATAGAAAGTTTCATTTGAATAAAATAAAAACAGCATTGCTTTACATTATTATATGTATGGCAATGCTGTTTTTTTTATGTTCTGATTCAAGAAGGTTTTTCTTGAAGTCTATTTCTTTATTCCCATATTCCAAAGAGTGAAGCTCAGGATGTCGGCCTGTTCTTCAAGTCGCTTTGCAAGCGGCTTTCCGCCACCGTGTCCAGCATCTTTTCCGATGCTGATAAGAGTTGGGGCAGAGCCAGCCTGACACTCCTGCAGACGTGCTGCAAACTTGAATGAGTGAGCCGGAACAACGCGGTCGTCGTGGTCGGCGGTGCTTACGAGTGTGGCAGGATACTTAACGCCAGGCTTCAGAGTGTGCAGCGGCGAGTATGCACGCAGATATTCAAACATCTCCTTCGAGTCATCTGACGTGCCATAGTCGGGTGCCCAGTTCCATCCGATGGTGAATTTATGATAGCGCAACATATCCATTACGCCCACTGCCGGCAAACAAACACGGTAGAGGTCGGGTCGCTGAGTCATGCAAGCGCCCACAAGCAGACCACCGTTGCTGCCACCCTGGATGGCCAGACGGTTGCTCGATGTGTACTTGTTGTTGATGAGATACTCGGCAGCAGCGATGAAGTCGTCAAACACGTTTTGCTTCTGCAGCTTCGAACCAGCCACATGCCAGTCCTCGCCATACTCACCTCCACCGCGCAAAACGGCATGTACGTATATGCCACCACGCTCCATGAACGGTATATAATTTGCCAGGAAGAACGGAGAATAGGTTATGTTGAAGCCGCCATAGCCGTAGAGCAGCAGCGGATTGCGTCCGTTGAGCTTCATGCCCTTCTTGTATGTGATGAAGAGCGGGGCGCGAGTGCCGTCCTTACTTGTGTAGAACACCATCTCGGTCTTGTAGTCGTCAGAGCGGAAATTGATTTTGGGTGCAGCCCAAACGGTGCTCTTGTCAGTATTTAAGTCGTACGAGTAGATGGTGTTAGGCATTGTGTACGAGGTGAACGAGTAGAACACTTCCTTCTGTCCGCGCATTCCGCTTGCTGAAGTAGAGCCGAAAGTAGGCAGCTTGATTTCGCCTATTCGTTTGCCGTCGGTAGTGTAGGTGTACATCTGGTTGCAGTTGTCCTTCGAGTACTGCAGAATCATGCGGTCGGCAGCAAATGTCACGTCGGTGAGCACGCTTTCGCCCTCCGGCACCACTTCCTTCCAGTCGTTGTAGCCTGGACGGTCTACATCAGCCACCATCAGACGATACTTAGGTGCACCGGCGTTGGTCAGGATGTACATTTTCTTGCCCACAGTCTCCACGATAGAGTATCTGAATCGGGTGTCCGAGCACATCTGTATGAATTGCGAATTAGGCTTGGTCAGGTCGCGTACGTACAGATTGTTGCCGTTGTCCATACCGCCCTCGTTCAGCGTCATCACCTTCTCGTCGTGGTCGATGTCTACATTGTAGAATCGCAGCGGCTGTGTTGGGTTCATGAAGAACAGCTGGTCTTCGCTCTGCGGAGTTCCAATCTTGTGATAGTAAATTTTCTGAACCGAGTTCTTTGCCGAAGTCTCGCGTCCCTTCTCCGGAGCGTCGTAGGCGCTGTAGTAGAATCCGTCGCCGAGCCAAGTGGCGCCTGTGAACTTAGCCCAAACTATATGGTCGTTGATGTCGCGACCCGTCTGGCAGTCCTTTACGTATATCTCCTCCCAGTCCGATCCGCTGCGCGAGATAACGTAAGCCATGTATCGTCCGTTGTGCGAGAAGTATATACCCTTCAGAGCCACGGTGCCGTCAGTGCTGAGAGCGTTGGGGTTGAGCCATACGCGCTGCTTGCTTGTGTCGGCAGTAGGGCTGTCCATCTGGTAGAGTACGCTCTGGTTCTGCAGTCCGTTGTTGCGGTATACATACCATTTGCCCTGGCGCTTGAATGGAATGCCAATCTTCTCGTAGTTGGCAGTCTCCTTCAGTCGTTTCAGGATGTTCTTGCGCATGGGGATGTTGTCGAGATATTTGCGTGTCACGGCATTCTCGGCGTCCACCCACTCGGCAGTCTGTGCGCTCATGTCATCCTCGAGCCAGCGGTACGGGTCTGCCACTTTCTCGCCGAAGTACACGTCTACAGTGTTGTCCTTAGGAGCCTTCGGATAGGTCACTTGCGCCACTGCGTCGATCGACGACAGCATAGCTGTAGCTGCAATCGATAAAATCAGTTTTCTGTTCATAGTGTTACGCTTTTGTTTTGTTAGAGGTTATTAGTGAATGTATTTGTTTCGTTCGTATCGTATTGTGCAAAGTTAGCGATTTATTGGGAGATTACTGAATTTTTGTCTACTTTTGCATACACTTTCAATAATGTATTTTCCACTCTATGCTATACGTCGACGTTATTCTGCCCCTTCCGCTTGAGGGCACCTTCACATATTCAGTACCCGACACGCTTGCGCCACAGGTGCGCATGGGCGTGCGTGTTGTCGTGCCCCTCGGACGCTCTAAGACGTATACAGCCATGGCTGTGCGCACCCATGGTGACAAGCCCGAGTTTGACACGCGCGACATTATTCAGGTGGTCGACGACAGTCCCGTGCTGCCCGAACGCCAGCTCCGTCTGTGGCAATGGATTTCCACATATTATATGTGTGCGCTTGGCGACGTGTTCAAGGCGGCTCTTCCAGCCGGACTGAAGGCCGAGGACGGCTATCGGCCCAAAACCGTTCGCTGCGTCACTTTGCCAGCCAATCTGCGCTCCGAGCATTCGCTGCACATCGCCATGACCGCATTGTCACGTGCGCTGAAGCAGCAGCAGACCTTCTGCAAGTATCTTGAGCTGTCGCACTGGGACCAGATTGACGGCGAGACGCCACCTGAGCACATACAGGAAGTGGCTTGCGACGAACTGCAGAACGCCGCCAACGCCTCCGATGCCATATTGCGCCAGCTCACGTCGCGCCGCTTTCTTGAGGTGTATCATCGTGAGGTGGGACGCATAGGGGGTGGGGGAGAATACTCGCCTGAGAACATCCAGCCGCTGAGCGAGGCACAGCAGGACGCCATGAACAAGATTGGAGTGCAGTTTATGGGCAAGAATGTGGTGCTGCTGCATGGCGTCACGTCGAGCGGCAAGACCGAAATATACATCCATCTCATTCAGAAAGCTATCGACGAGGGTCGCCAGGTGCTCTATCTCTTGCCCGAGATAGCCCTCACTGTGCAGATGACACGCCGACTGCAGCGTGTGTTCGGTTCGCGACTGGGCATTTATCATTCGCGCTATAGCGATGCCGAGCGTGTGGAGATATGGAAGAAGCAAATCTCCGACGAGCCTTACGATGTGATACTTGGTGCCCGTTCGGCAGTGTTTCTGCCCTTCAGCCGTCTCGGACTGGTCATTGTCGACGAGGAACACGAGACATCCTTCAAGCAGCAAGACCCCGCTCCGCGCTATCATGCACGCTCGGCTGCCATCATGCTGGCACGCATGTACGACGGAGCCAAGGTGCTGTTGGGCACAGCAACGCCCTCAATGGAGAGCTACAACAATGCGCTGACGGGCAAGTATGGCTACGTCAGCCTGACAACACGATACAAGGACGTGGCCCTGCCAGATATACATGTGGTTGACATCAAGGACCTCTATCGCCGCAAGATGATGCGCGGACCCTTCTCGCCCGAACTTTTGGACGCTATGCGTGCCGCTTTGAAGCAGCACAAGCAGATCATCCTGTTTCAGAATCGCCGCGGTTTCGCTCCGATGGTTGAGTGTAAGGTGTGCGGATGGGTGCCAAAGTGCAAGAACTGTGACGTGTCGCTCACCTATCACCGCTCGATGAACGTTCTGACATGCCACTATTGTGGCTACACATACGCCGTGCCCCATCAGTGTCCCAACTGCGAGAGCACCGAACTTATGGGTCGTGGCTACGGCACAGAGAAGATAGAAGACCGTGTGCGCGAGCTGTTTCCCGATGCACGCATAGCACGCATGGACCTCGACACTACACGTTCGGCAGGAGCCTATCAGCGTATCATAGGCGACTTCTCGTCTGGTCGCACCGACATACTCATCGGAACGCAGATGATTTCGAAGGGACTCGACTTCTCGGGCGTGACGGTTGTGGGCATACTCAATGCCGACACCATGCTCAACTATCCCGACTTCCGTGCCTACGAACACGCCTATATGATGCTGACGCAGGTGAGCGGACGTGCCGGACGGCGTGGCGAGCGCGGACTTGTTATACTTCAGACCAAGAGTCCCGACCTGCCCGTGATACAACAGGTGGTGAGTGGCGACTTCAAGACGTTCGCTTCCGACCTGATGGACGAGCGTCGCATGTTCCACTATCCGCCTTTCTACCATCTTGTGTACGTCTATCTGCGCTATCGCAACGAAGCTGTGGTAGAGTCGGCAGCTATAGAAATGGCGTCACGATTGCGCCAGCAGTTTGGCGAACGGGTGCTCGGACCCGACAAACCCGCCGTGGCGCGTGTCAAGACCGAGTCGATACGCAAGATAGTGGTGAAGCTCGAGCAGGGCATCGACCTCGCTCTGGCGCGCCGTTGCATGTCGGCGTCGCGCACGGCATTGCTCCAGGACAAGCGCTATGCAGCCATGAGCGTCTTCTTCGATGTCGACCCGCTGTAGCCCGTGTAATCGTAGGGCTGAGGCTTGAATAGGTTAACGATTCCTAACAAAGTGCCTTAATGTGTAGTAAATTCATTATTTTTGCACTCTAAATAAGTGAGTTGAGTCACCAAATAAGTGAAAAGAGTAACACAAAAAGAGAACTCTACTAAATAAAAAATATAAAATGAAAGCAAGAACATTAATCTTAGCAGCTTCGCTCGCAGCCGCAATGTCGGCAGGAGCGCAGACATCTAAGGGCATCAATCCTGCCTATATGAATACGGCAGTGAAGCCCGGCAACGACTTCTATGAGTATGCTATCGGTGGTTGGCGCAAGGCCCATCCGCTCGACGCAGAGCATGCACGCAACGGTTCGTTCATCGACCTCGACGAATTGAACCAGAAACGCATCTTCGAACTCATCCAGGAGTATTCGTCAAAGCAGCAGACCAAGGGCACACTCGGCCAGAAAATCGGTTCGCTCTACAATCTCGCTATGGACAGCGTGCGTCGCAACCGTGAGGCTGCCGAGCCTCTGCAGCCGATACTGAAGACCATCAACGGCATTCAGGACCGTCGCGAATATCAGATAGTAACGGCCCAGCTCGACATGCGTGGAGTGGGTTGCACAATGTTCGGTGTAGGTGTAGGTGCCGACATGAAGGATGCCGCCAACAACCTTGTTAGTGTTGGACAGGGCGGACTCGGCTTGGGCGACCGCGACTACTATCTCTCTGACGACGCACAGATTAAGGCCGTGCGTGCCGCTTACGCCAATTACCTGAAGCAGGTGCTCCTCCTTGCCGGCAACAGCGAGGCCGACGCACAGCGCAAGGCCGATGCCACAATGCGCATCGAGACACGCATAGCCAAGGCAAGCAAGGGCAAAGTGGAGCTGCGCGACGTTCAAGGCAACTACCATAAGATGACTTACGCCGCAATGGTGAAGGAATTCCCGGGCATCGACTGGGGCAACATATTCCTCATGCAGGGCTTCCCCGCATTCTCGCACGTCGACGTAAGCCAGATTGAACCGATACACGAGGTGGAGAAGATACTTGCCGACGAGCCGCTCGACGACCTCAAGGCTTATGCCGAAGCACACGCCATATCAAGCGTTTCGGGCTATCTCGACGACAATTTCCGCAAGGCCGACTTCGAGTTGAGCCGCGTAATGTCGGGTGTTCAGCAGGATCGTCCGCGCTGGAAGCGTGCCACATCACTCGTAAGCGGTGTGCTGGGCGAGGCTATCGGCAAGCTCTATGTCGAGAAATACTTCCCTGCATCGAGCAAGGAGAAGATGCTCAAGCTCGTAAAGAACCTGCAGACAGCTCTGTCGCAGCGCATCAGCGAGGCAACATGGATGTCGCCGGCTACCAAAGAGCAGGCACAGGACAAGCTCGCCAACTTCATCGTGAAGATTGGCTATCCTGACACATGGAAAGACTATACCAACCTCAACATCGACGAGTCGCTCTCACTCCTTGAGAACATGCAGAACGTGTCTGAGTTTATGACACGCGACTACATCTTACGCAAGGTAAACAAGCCGGTAGACAAGACCGAATGGCACATGACTCCGCAGACTGTCAACGCTTATTACAATCCTACCACCAACGAGATCTGCTTCCCGGCAGCCATCCTGCAGCCGCCGTTCTTCGACCCCAACGTCGATGAGGCTGTCAACTATGGTGGCATTGGTGGCGTAATCGGCCATGAGATGTCGCACGGATTTGACGACCAGGGCTCACAGTTTGACAAGTACGGCAACCAGAAGAACTGGTGGACCGAAGCCGACAAGAAGAACTTCGATGCACGTACAAAGGTATTGGTCGACTACTTCTCAAAGGTTGAGGCTCTGCCCGGCAAGTACATCAACGGCAAGCTTACACTTGGCGAGAACATCGGCGACAACGGTGGACTGAACATCGCATTCCGCGCTTTGCAGAACGAACTCAAGGCCAACCCGTCGGCAGCCAAGACCATCGACGGATTCACACCCGAGCAGCGTTTCTTCCTGTCATGGGCTACCGTTTGGGCAGGCAATGCACGTCCTGAATTCATCGACCGTCAGATCAACACCGACCCTCACTCGCCTGCTGAGGCTCGCGTAAACGCTGCCCTTCCGCAGATTGATGCCTGGTACAAGGCGTTCAACGTGAAGAAGAGCGACAAGCTCTTCATCCCGAAGAACAAGCGTGCACAGATCTGGTAATAGCAAGTAACATTATCACTCCAAATGCCGGATGAACCTAAAAACAGAAACGGCGGGCTCCTTACGGGAGTCCGCCGTTTTTGTGCAAATATCGTACATGTGGTAAAAAAGTGTTACAAATGAAAAATCGATTCTAGAGATTTCTATTGCCGGTTTTATTGCATTTCCAAGCCTTCATCATCGCTTTTTTCATCATTCTAAGCCTCTTTCTTGTCCAAAAGGACTACACTTGCATTGCAAAACGAGTACACCTGCAATGCAAAAGGGGTACATTGGGAGTGCAAAAGTTGTCCTTTTGCAGCGAAATGTAGCTTTTTTGCGTTCGTGTATTTTGCTGATTTTTCAGTCTGTCGTTATAATCTTCTGAGTATTAGCGGTTTAACTAAAATCGCTAAAAACTCGAGAATTTCGAGCCAAAGATTTCTTTGTGCGCTCAGCACGCAGTTTTGAGCGGTTAGAAATGCAAATATTGTTTGCCTTATCGCTTCGTTTTGTATTATCAGATATTTTTTGTATATTCGCATCGTAATAGAAAACAACCACGAGCATGGCACGAAAATTATATCCTTTAGGCATACAGACTTTTGAGCGGATACGCACAGAAGACCGTTTTTATGTGGACAAGACAGAGTACATATATAATATGGTGCATACAAATGGTGTATACGTGTTCTTGAGTCGTCCGCGCAGATTCGGCAAGTCGCTTCTTGTCTCTACATTGCAGAGCTATTTTGAAGGTCGCAAGGAACTCTTCAAGGGATTGGCAATGGAAAAGTTGGAAAAGGAGTGGACGGAATATCCCGTGCTTTGTTTCGACCTTTCGGGTGGCAAGCATCAGGAAGAAGACCAGCTGAACAGATATCTTGACTATATTCTTAAAGAAAACGAGCGTAGGTTTGGCATAGAGTGTGACGCTGTGGATGCAAATGTGCGCCTTGCAAATCTCATCTCTTCCGTCTATAGTAAGACGGGCAAGCAAGTGGTTGTGCTTATCGACGAGTATGACGCTCCGTTGCTTGATGTGGTTCATCAGGATGAGAAGCTCGAAGGTTTGCGGTATCTTATGCGCAACTTCTACAGTCCGTTGAAGCAGTGTGAGCCGATGTTGCGCTTCGTGTTCATGACTGGTATTACAAAATTCTCGCAACTCAGCATCTTCAGCGAGCTGAACAACATCAACAATATAAGCATGGATGAGGAATATGCCGGCATTTGTGGAATTACAGAAGAAGAGTTGCTCAGCGAGATGTCGGCAGACATTGACCGTCTTGCAGACAAATTGGAGTTGACTCGTGAGAAAACAATCGAAATGCTGAGATACAACTACGACGGTTACCATTTCACATGGCCGTCGCCTGACATATTCAATCCTTACAGTCTGCTGAATTGTTTCTCAAAGCAGAGTATAGGTTCCTATTGGTTCGGCTCCGGCACCCCGACATTCCTTATAGAGATGATGCGCAAGTTTGGCACTACTCCAATAGAGATAGGCGAAAGAGAGATGGCTGACGTATCCGACTTTGATGCTCCCACAGAAACGATGGAATCGATAGTACCTCTGCTTTATCAGAGTGGATATATTACTATCAAGGACTATGACAAAGCAACCAATCTCTATGAATTGGGTATTCCTAACAAGGAAATACGCATAGGGTTGTTTAAGAGTCTGCTGCCCAACTACCTGTCACGAAGTTCACAAAAGGGAAAGGTTGCCATTGCCCAAATGTCTGTTTTGATAAAGAATGGCGATATTGACGGAGCATTAAATCTGCTTCAGACCTTCCTTGCTACTGTTCCATATTGCGAGAACACCAAATACGAGGGACATTATCAGCAGATGCTCTACATCATATTCGCTCTTCTTACAGATTATCGTATCCTTGTGGAGCAGCGAACGGCTAAGGGTCGTACCGACATAACAATGGAGACTGAGGACTACATCTACATCATGGAACTGAAATTCGGCAAGACAGCCGATGAGGCTCTTGCCCAGATCAACGCAAATCACTATGCCGACGCTTTCGCGATGAGCGGCAAGAAGATTATTAAAGTAGGGATAGGGTTTGATATAAAAGATGAACGAAACATCACGGAGTGGAGAGTGGAGTGATGTCGTTTTTATAGTAAGATGAGGGTAAAGTCAAAAGCCAAAAATATGAGAAATATTACTATTTATAGGAGGGTATAGCATCCATACTATACCCTCTCAATCTACAGTAAATAAAGGCAGACTGTTTTTTCTTGCGATTTATTTTTTTGTCTGTTTTTTTTTATATTTTTGCAAGCGTAATAAACAATTCTTGATATGAAAAATCTAAAATCTTTCGTAGGACTTGTATTAGTTCTTTTTGCATCATTATTTTTTGCATCATGTAATGATGACGTAGAGGAAACAATGGAGCAAGAATGGGCTCATGTATTGGACAATCATGGAGTTGCGTACTCTTTCAGTGACAATGGAAACTGTTTTGGTGATGGCGGTGGCATAGGCCAAGCGGACTTTAACAAGATGTTCATTGGACATGGATGGAAGCACTATGCCACATGGGAAATAGACAAGAACGGCAAAAGACAGTCTGGTAAATATTATAGCAACATGATAGGCGCGACTCCAGAAAATTACTATTTTGATAGTGACACGAAACTGACCACTTACTTCAATTCTGATGCTGACGGTGGTGCTGTAAAGAAGACGGAAGTTACTTATACATTTAATGGTAGGTACAATGGTACGCCGCGTACAGTTTTGTTGCTTGATAACAACGAATACATTCAGATAACGGGATGGACCCTTGGTGCTCAACCAACTTTCTGCATGGTTCATCCGTTGGCAACAAAAGCTGATGGAACAACCGTCTATGGTGTCTCTTTATATGTGCAGATGACAGACAAAGAACTGAAGGCTATGCAGGATAGCGCTAAATAAAATATCGGTCAAGCAAAGATGACAGCTCTTTGCTTGACCGATGTCGTTTATTCTTTCTTTATGTATTCTGTAATTTGTTTTTCCAAAATAGGATAAGTGGTATAATAGAATTGGGATATTTGGTATAATAAATTTGGAATAAATGGTATAAAAGAATTGGGATATTTTGTATAATAATATATTAAAGCCATTCATTTTCAATGCATTTGAGAAATGGCAGTTATGGACTGATAGAGATAAAATTAGGTGGGGAGAAAAATATAGAAGAAGGAGCGAAGAATCTGAAACTCCTTGCTTCTAAAATAGACACCACAAAAATGAAAGCTCCATCCTTCCTGATGATTCTTACTGGTACAACAAAGTATGCTATACGACGTGAGGATGGGGTGTATATAGTTCCTATAGGATGTCTTAAAGACTAATTATCTTGTTCTTAGTGTCCCATGCGTGAGGTATCCACCTCCTTTACTGTCTTCTCCTTGTAGCCGCCGAACTTATAGATAACTGCGAAGGTGAAGGATGCCCAGTTGTAGTTTACCTTCATACGGTAGTCCTGGTTGCCTTGTACTGAACGTGTGTCGAATTGGTTGTTGAAGATGTTGCTGCCATTAAGGCGCAATCCCCATTTACCGTCATGCGACGACCATTGCAACTTGGCATCCATTCTGAAGATAGGACTTATGTCGTAAACTCCTTGTATTGCCTTTGACTGAATGAACGGATTAAGAATGAGACGCAAGTCCTGTGTGCTGCAAAGTTTTACGGATGCCGTGCCTCCAAGTATAACCGACAGTTTCTTGCGATCGAACGGCAAGTCGAAGAAGTGGCTGCTCTTGTCGTGCTTGTATGTTCCTACTGCAAACACGTTGCCGTTGAGCCATTTGCCTGCACTGAATATGGCTGATGCCTGCAATCCATAACTATTGGAAAAGTCGAAGTTGGTTTCCTTCATTATCACTGCCATGCGGTCTGTGGTCTGATATGGCAACTGAACGAAATAGTCGGGCTTCAGGCTTGCAAAAGCCATGAGCGTATAACGTCGCTTTATCTGCCACATCAGATTGACATTATAATAAGAGAAGGGTTTCAAATCGGGATTGCCATGTATCTCGGTGTAGGTGGACGAGTAGAACACATTGCTCATAGTGGACCAATAACTCGGGAACTCCGAATTGGAACTGAATGATAGATTGAGCAAATGGTTGTCGTTGACGTTCCACAAAGCATTAAGCGTAGGATATACGCGCCACTCATCCCATACGGGCGAGTGGTATTGCTCGGCAGCAACGGATGCTTCAACACTAATAGCCTTGTTTATCTGCTTGCTGAAACCAGCATATATGTTCCATATCCGTTCATTATTGTCCACGCTGCTTGTTCCATCAGGCAGGATGGTTCCATCCTTACCAATCGTGGTCTGATAACTCTTATTGCTCGTGAATTGCCCTTTGACGCCATACGACAATCCCCAACCGTGTGCCAAAGAATGAGTTTGGTCGGCTGTGAACATCCATTTGTTGATAGTCTGCTCGCTGCCGCTTGTCAGGTTGCGTTCAGTTTCATTTTTGTTTTCCGTGGTCATCGTACCATCGAGGGCTTGTTGCTGAGGCGTGCGATAGTAGGTGTACGAACCGCTAAGGGTAAGTCCGAAAGGAAGCGCGTAGTTAACGTCTACATTGTGCAGATATTCATGACTGTCATGATGCATTCCGCTGATGCTCGATCCGGTCGTATGGCTGTTTGAACTTGTCTTGTCCCATTGTCCAGTATAGGCTACGTCAAGACGATGGTTCTTGCTAAAGGTATAATTCATACCCAGTCGGTAGTCGTGTGTAATGCCAAACGACTTCTGCCCGGTTTCGTCATTATAGTGTATACGATAGTTGCCAAGTGGATGATTGGCTATGCGTGAAGACTCGCCGTATGAATTGCCGTTAACTAATTTATACTGTGCATCCAGTCCGAACTTGCCTCTTTGCATGGAAAGATATAAATCGCCAAACCCTTTGGCGTATTTGTTTTGCACCAAGCCACCAATGATTTGTCCTGATAGTTGATTGGTGCCGGCATAGTCTTTAGTGACGATGTTGATAGCCATACCACGTACATGATAGCGAGCAGGGGCAGACAGCATCACCTCGGCTTTAGCCAACTGTGCGGCTGGCATTGCCTTCAAGCGTTCAGCCAGTTGCTCTTGTGTCAATGTGGTGGCTTGTCCATTGATAATCAACGTTACCTCATTGCCTGAGAAAGATATGCTGCCAGTGGCATCGCTTACACCTGGTATGCGTGTCAATGCCTCATAAGCATTGTCGGCAGGCAACTGCTTCAATAGCAACGGCATATTGTACGACAGCATACCACGCTCTGCCTTGACAATAGGGCGCGATCCTTTTACCAGCACTTCAGGAATATTGTGCATCATGGTTTCCATGGTGAGCGAATCCTTAGTGGCGTTGTCTTGTGCGTTGGCAGTTATGGCAGCCGCAATGAGAAGACCAGTAAGTAATAATCTGTTCATTTTAATTCGCTTTATGTTGTATTTCTTTGTAAAAGTAACTAAAATCTAAAAAAAAACGAACAAATGTCAGAAAAATTTCGCGAAATGTACATTTTGTTGTTGTGAACAATGATATTCTTCTTTTATGTATTCTGTAATTCTCATATATGAAATTTGCTATTGCGACAAAAAAACATTAATTTTGTCGCAAAATCTGCGACGTTATTCTATGTATAATGTCGCATTTAACAAAAAAATGCTCTATGTATAATACTGCACCGTCGCATTACGTTGACTCTGTCGTATCGGTTATGCTCGATGCTGTAAACAATTATGACCAGCCATTGACCAAAGAGAAACTTTGTGCATGGCAAGCGTCATTCTTTCCGACCGGTTTCAGTGAGGGTTCACAAATAGAAGTAGGTAGGTATCGTACAAACGAGGAACATATTGTTTCGGGTATGTTTGGCAGAGAGAGGGTGCACTATATAGCTCCGTCACCAGAACGTTTGGAGAAAGAAATGGCGGCATTTATTGAATGGTTCAACAAGAATGAGAACATAAGTTCTGTAATACGTTCTGCAATAGCCCATTTCTGGTTTGTCAGCATTCATCCTTTTGAGGATGGTAACGGACGACTTGCACGAATTATTTCTGACATGTTATTGGCTCGTGCTGACAGAAGTGAGTTCCGTTTCTATAATATTTCTTCACAGATAAACAAGGACAAAAATCACTACTACGATATATTGGAGAAAATCCAACATGGTGATGGCGATATAACAGAATGGATTTCATGGTATGCCAATACTCTGTCCACTGCACTCGATGAAGCAGAAACCATAGTTACTACGATTCTGAACAAAAGTTTCTTCTGGCAGAAGGCGTCGTCTGTTGCATTTAGTCAAAGACAAACTGATATTCTCAATCTCTTTCTTGACGGTTATGAAGCTAAAATAACTTCGAAACTATGGGCATCATTGGCGAAATGTTCAAAGGATACTGCAATACGCGATATTCAAGACCTTATTGAAAAAGGCATCTTACGCGAGGATATACCAGGAGCCAAGCGTCCGAGCTATTCCATCGTATACGACCCTGACGATATAACAGTATTCTTCTCTGACATTAACATAACAGAAAACAATAATGCTATATATCTGACAGCATTGTATAAGGGCAAACAACAGGTACGTGAACGGATTTTGCCATTAGATGCAGAGCGCTTCAAGAAGGGTGATTTGCCATTGGAAAATCTGCTTGCCAAGTATTGCTCATATATAAAAATGAGTTAATGATAAAAATTTTACAGATTCTTTCAAACAACAAGGCGTACAACCTGAATCCGTGCGGTTTCGGTTGTACGCCTTGTCGTTATTTATTCTTTGTCTGATGGTTCAGACATTATAAGTTCTTTATTTCAGCACTACTTTTCTTGTTACGGTCATTCCCGTATTTGCGTCGTACGTGCTGCGCATATATACTCCAGACACTGATGGCTTGCCGTTAAGCAACATACCGTTGAGGTCGTACCAGCGTGTGTTGGTGTCGTCATCGGCTGTGATGCCGTCAATGAACGTGGTCTTTCCGAATGTCACCTCAAACGGCAACTTGTAAGAGCCGCATATAGCGTCTTCTGCAAAGTCGAGTGTTACGTCCGAAAGCCATGTCTGTCCGTCCTTGGCAAGCATGAATCTCAGTGTGCACTTGCCATCGCCAGGTACGGTGAAGTAAGCATAGCCATCGGCATCGGTAAACTCTGCCGTGCGACACTCGTCGCCTGCGAATACTCCAACCTCTGCATCTTGCTGCACTGCGCCGTCAAAGGTCACGCGAGCTGTTATGGTCATATTGCTCGGATACTTGTGGTGGTCGATGGGCGAGAAGCTGTACTGCTTACATTGGGCTGCTGCCTTCTTCTGAACATAGGCTGGCAACGATGAAGGATAGTTGAATGTCCTTACGTTTGCGCTTGCGCTCTGCAGCATATATCCCTGTCCGGGAGTGAGAGCCTTCAGCGAGCCTGTCCATTCGTAGCCGTCGAACAAGGCAAATCCATACTGTCCCTTTATCATGTCGCCGTCCTGCGGATCCATTCCTGCAAGAGCGTCGGCTACGGAAGCAGTCTGCGTATTGTTGTAGGCTATCCAGTTCCAACCAGGCACTACAGTGATGGTGCGGTCTTCCTTCGAACCAAATCTGCCAATGAGCTTGAGCACCTTGGTGCTTGACATTCTCGCCTTGTACATCGAACGGTTGTCTACGTCGAATGTCTTGCCATACCATGTGCCCTTGTCGCAGTTGGCAAACTCGTCCTTGGTCTTCACCGTCTCCACACCGTCGGCAACACTGGCAAATACACTGCTGACGTTCATGTCGTCGGCATTAACGTAGAACGAAGTCCAGTTCCAACCAGTGCTGAGAAGCGTTGTCTGCTCTATCTTGTCGGCAGTTTCGATGAGAAGCGGAGCTGCGTACTTGCCTATGAGTACGTTGGCGCTGAACGTCACGTCTTGCGATGTTGTAGTGACGGGATACATGATGCCGGTGCTTGCGTCGTACGCCTTGAAGGTGAGCACCTTGCCTGCGTCGTCGTCATTGCCATATACATCGAGCAGCAGGAAACTGTTGTCGTAACGTTCATTGTATGCAGGATGGGCTATGCCGCGGCATTCGCCGTCAACGAATACACCTACGATATCGTCGGCATCATAGCTCGGCTTGCCGAGGATGGAGAGTGTTCCGATTATGCTCATCGTACTCTCATACTTGCCCTTGTCTACAGTCCAGTCAGGCTTGTCGCCTTCCATCGTGAGTGAGAGTGTGAGCGGTGTGGCTATGCCGTCGTTGCCGGTAAGATATACGGTCTCATCATACTTGCCCACAGGTGTAGCCTCTGTCACTTCGAAGCTTATTGTCTCCGTGGCGAGCGGATCGACGGTGCCATACTCAGTGTCTGCCTTGAGCCATGAAGGCATGCCGCTAATGGTCCACATCTGCTGCTTGCCGCTCTTGTTGGTGAAGCTTGCCTCGAAGGTGTGGCTCTCGCCTGCCTTCTTTGTCATCTTAATAGAGTTCTCGCTCCATGCCAGCTCATTGTTGTTGATGTATGCACTCCAGCATACGGGCAGCGAGAGGTTGCCGTTGACGTCGCGCAGGTCGCGGACGGTGAAGTTGAGCGTACATGCTGCAATAGTGGCAGGAGTCTCGTTGAGGGTGATGACAATCTTGTTGTCGCTTGCCGTGAACGAATAGTCGACGTTAGTCTCAGTCTTCTTCTCTCTCAAGGCAGGAGCCTCGTCGGTGAAGGTGAGCGCGTCGGCATATACCGCCTTATGGTCTGTGCGAAGCATGTCGTCGTCGGTGCCCACGGTCACCACCTGATTGTAGGCATCGAGCGTATTCTTCTCAAACGGATAGTATGCCACGAGTCCTTGCTCGGTGCCGTTCAGTCGCATCTTGCGGCGCGACTTCAGAATGTCGGCACTAAGAGTAGCGTTCCATAGGCGTATCTCGTCAATGCCAGCCACGAGCTGTCGGTCGTACTTATACGCTCCGTCCTCTGTAAGTGTTCGGCGTGCGCCAACAATCATTCGGTCGCTTGCCGTTGTTCCGATGCCAGTCACGCTTGTTGCCATGGTGCGCTCACCGTCCACATACACGGCAGCATTGCCGTTGCGCAGGATATTGAGTGCCACGTGGTGCCAAGCCTTGTCTTGCAGCGAACTTGTGCCGGCAGAGAAGGTATTGTCGCCCGAAGTGAGTTGCAACACACCATCGGTGTTCATCCACAGTTCCACCTCGCCAGCCTGCAGCAGCTGGGTTTCACCCTTCTGCTTGTCGGCGCGCATCCACAGTTCGATGGCGCAGTTGTCGGCAGCGAGTGGCGATACGTCGGCGGTAGGAATGTCGAGGTGCGATGTTCCGTCGAGCGTGATTGCCTTGTTCTCGTTGTTGAGATACCAGTTTTCGCCAGGCATGCGCAGGTGTCGGTTGCGGGCATAGTCGGTGATGACGGTGCCTTCGCCCTCATCCATCTTCCAGTAGCCAATCAAGTGGCGCGTTGCCGGGTTCTTAGTCTTGTTCTTCTCCATCAGTGCCGCTGTCATGTCGTGAGCCTCGTCCCACAGTGTGAGTTCGTGAATTGCTCCAGTCATGTGCTGTCCGATGGCGAGTGGTCCGTTGCCTTCGTAGGCAGCCACAGTCTCATCAGTGAAGAGATCGGTGGTGGTGGCGTCTTCTGCCACGGCTGCCTTCAGGGTATTGCCCTTATCGGTAACGGCATAGTTCATTGTGAGGTATGCCCACTTGTCGGTAGGCATCTCTGCCTTCGACGTATAGACGTTGCTGCCGATCTTCACCTGGAGGTGGCGGTTGTCGTCCACGCCTACTACGAGCTTCTGCTGTCCCTTACCGTGTGAGAGCAATGTGCCTGCGCCCTTGAGTTTGACCCAAGCGTCGATGGCAAAGCTCTTGCCTGCCAGATTGATGTCGGCCTCGGTAGAGGCTGTATTGGCTGTGCCGGTCATGCCGAGAGCGGTGGCGTGCGACACCTCAGCGCCGTTGAGCACACCGGTGACGATGAAGTTGGCGGTCTTCGTGAGTTCGCCCTTGAGGAAGTTCTCGTTAAACTCGATGCTCACGTCGTCCCCTGGCGATAGGATGCCGTTGGTAGGCGTAGGCATACCGAGCGGTTGCGGACGCTGCATGTCCTTTACGAGGGCTATCTCCTCACTGGTGTTGTACACCTCCTCATTGCCGTACGTGCTGACGGAGAGAATGCGGAAGGTGTAGTCGCCGTCGCTGAAGTTGTGCATAGGCAACTTGTACGACACGGTGGCTGTGCTGGGCAGCAGCTCGTTGTTCTGGGTCTTGTCGGCCTCGTTGATTACGTATTCGCGAACCAGTGTCCAGTCGGTGTCGCCCTGCTTGCGATACTGTATGCGGAACGCCTTGAGGTTGTGGTAGTCGCGGTCGAACTGGTTGAACGAGATGTTCAGGTCGTCGCCAGTCTGCGAGTTGAGCGTAGTGCGGTCGAGCTTCATCGTCACTGCCGATGATGAAGGCACGAACTGTGCCGATACGTATACGGTGTCGGCTATCTGGTCCCATGTGCTTGTCGGGTCGTACTGCGACTGTGAGGCGAGCACGATGCCGATGTTCTTGTAGTCGAGCTCGCTGGTGTTGGTCTGCCAGAGCTGCATGGCCTTGGTGACGGTCTGACCAGCCGGAATCTTGATGATGCGGTTGTCGGTGAGCGGCATGCCGTCGATGGTTATCTTGGCACCGTCGGGATTGCTCTCGTCAATCATCAGGAGCTTGTAGTAAACGTCCTCGTCAATCTCTGAGGCGTTGGTGAGACGCAGCGTGTAGTTGGCGGCGCTGCCCGTAGGCACATTGCTTACCTTAGGCACATCCACCGTGATATGCGGCACCTCGATCTGCATGGTGGCTTCCATGATGGTGGTGCCCGGACGATAATACTTGGTCTTTACCTCGCCTTCGTACGGACCTGAGGTCTGTCCGCCGCGTGTGCGGAATATGGGAGAATAAGCACCATACTTATATACGTCCACTGTCAGAGCGTCGTCGTCGCCTTCCTCAGCAAGGGTGTAGCTGAATGACGACAGCTTGGTGGTGCCGCTCTCCCATGTGTTATGCGTTCCACCTCCTGTACGTGTGGAAATATGCGTTTCGACACCCAACTCGTTAAAGGCGGCAATCCATGTCTTGTCGAGAATGACGTTGGCTGTCAACGTCCAGTCAGTCGTACTTCCATGACTTTCTTCAACCTGTGTGCTCATGTTGACGCTGCTGCCCGAGTCGAACGAGAAGTTCTGGTCGATATGCTTCTCACGATTCTCATAGGCAAGCACCTTCTCCTTCTCGTTGGCGGCGAGCGTATTCTCCCAAATCTGGATTTGTGAGTTGCACCATTCCACTGAGTCGCTATAGCATTGGTTGTTATTGCTGGGCGCAATCATGGTATACGACGGTCCACTGATGGATACATGCTTGGTGGCTTTCGAACCCCATGCCTTCTTGTCGTGGTTGGAACTTCCGAAGCGTGGGTCGTCGGCGGCAAGCGTAGTGAGGTAGACGGTATGTCCCGTGGTGTTGCTGAATCCCTGGGTGCTGGCAACGGTCTGTAGCAGACTGTTGCGCATGGCGCGCAGGTTGGGCAACAATACGTTCTCCACATAGTTTTCAGTGTAGTTGAACATGGTCTTGAAGTTGAGTCCCGTGGTCACAACGTCTTTCAGTTCCAATGCTGCCTTGTCGCTCGTTCCTTGTCGGCGGAAGTTGACATCGCGTGCCAATCCATAGATGAGATTGGTTGCTGAACCGATAAACACGTCGCCATTGGCACCCACATATTCGGAAGCCGACGAGGTGGATATGGTACGTGTGGTAGTTACGGAACGGCTCCAGGTAGAGGCACTCTCTCCTTGGGTAGTAACGTTCAAGCCGGCTGAGGCATCGTAAGTGTTTTTAATTTCATCTATCTTGCCTATGCCTATGCCTCCGGTGAGCGTTGTGATGTCGAATCCGAACTTGCCTGTGGCTATCACCTCATTCTCAGTGCTCCATACGCCACCATAGCTCGTTGATTTCGAAGTGACGGTTCCGCTGGTCCATTCGGCGCTTGAGCCGGTTCCGGGAGGGTCGCGCAGAATCATCTCCACAACGTCGGGACCGCTCGTCACGAAGTTGTTGCCCGTGGGCAGCGAACCGAGAATGATGCCGTTCATGCCACTGCCGTCCCAGTTGTAGGTACGGTCATCGATGTCATAGCTGATGGAGAGGGTGCGTGTGTATGGCGCGGTGATATTGGGCAGACCTGCCTTCCATGTGTAAACGGCGCAACCGAGACTGTCGAGTTGCAATTGATTGCTCTCCAGTTCCACCAACGAACCTGCAGGTTTGCCAGCCGTGTTGTTCTCAAGATATACAGATTGCGAGGCTGAGAGGGCGTTGTTGATGGTCACCACATTATTGCTGAGCGGCACGCGCGATGCCACGGGCTGATTCTTCACGTCGTGGTTGACATACTCCTCGAAGCCTTTAAGGTCGAAGGTGTAGTTCTCTTCGCTTTCGAAGATGGCACCACCATAGTTGTAGGTCACCTTGCCGTTGGTGTCGATGGTGTAGATGTCGTCGATGGCGAGCTTGCCGTTGGCATCCTCAATCTCATATTTCGACAGTCCGAAGGCTCCGTCGTCGTGGCCACGCTGGGTGACGGTGAACGAGGGTGCGCTATGATAGGTCTGACGAAGTTTGCAGTTGTAGGCATACTCATGACGCGTTCCATTCTCTGTGACCAAGGTGTCGGTCAACTGCATGAGCGGATTGGTGGCGTCGACGGTGGTTGCATCGCCAACGCTCAGGCCAGTTGCCACGACCTTTATGCTCTCCACATTATACATAAGCGGGGGAACCATGGCAGAGAACTCACCCGTGAGCGAGTCGGTGTGTATGAAAATCTTCTTGGCGGCATCGCCCGCGCCGCGCCATGAATGGCTGGCAATGGTGCTGGTGGCTGACTCTACGGTAGCCTTGGCGGTGTTGGTTTCGTAGCTATACGACGTGCCGTTCACCTTCTTCACCACGTTGAGACGATAGCGGTCGTTGGTGGGGCTGAGAACGAGTTCGGTGATGCCGATGTTGTTATGGCTTGCTCCGAATCCGACAGGCTTCTCGCCCTCAATGCTTCCACCTACCACACGGCCCGTGAAGTTGACGAGCGTCTGGTCGATGAACTCCATGTTCTTTATCTCGCGGTCGAACGTAATCTTCACGCCGGCTCCGTTCGGGTCGGCTGGGTAGCGTCCGGCTGATGCAAACACATGACCGTCCTTCTTCACCTGGATGAAGTGGTCGCCGATGGGCACGCTGATGGTGAATGTGCCGTCCTCAGCCGACTGTATGAGTTCGCCGTCGCGGCTGCATATCGTACCATCTACATAGAATGTGCATCCCTCCACGGGATAATCGCTGCCTTCGTAGAAGACGGTGCCCGATACGGGGAACGACGATACGTCGGTGAAGTCTACTCCGCTATGCACGAGCGACGAGGCGCTGACGTAGCGTGTGGAATAGGTGGGCGAGAATTCGTGTACGCCCAAGGCGGGGATGACCATATAGTTGGTGCCTTCGCCCGTGAACGGTACGCCACGGATGACGAAGTTGCCTTGAGTGTCAGTCAGGGCAAAGAGGCCAAGCTGTTGCGATGTCGGGATGATGCTTCCAGTGGGCAATGTGCCGGCGCCGAGGCGTGCGTGGTTGCCGTTTGCCACGCCACTCGTCTTCGAGTAGTCGTAGGCGGTGGTCTGTCCGCTGAAACCTTCGTCGACGGGCCAGTAGGCCACGAGTGCGTCTTCCGTTCCGCAAAGGGTGTGGTTGTAGTTGGCGAGAATCTCCTCACGGCTCAATGCCTTGTCGCTGAACACGCGCATCTCGTCGATGTAGCCCGTGAAGGCACGGTCGGCCGACGACTGGTAGCTGCCGCCGAGACACAATCCGGTGTCGTCGGCATCGGCAAACAACACCTTGGCGTTGAGCTTGTCGGCGAGTGGCACGACGGTAACAGAATCGTCAGCGTTGACGGCGGTAACGGTGGCTGCGCCCGCTGCATCAACGGCGAGGGTGAGCGATGTGAAGGCGTTAGGCTTCAGATAGATGCCCGTAGATGCCGAAGCGGATGCGCCCTTGAGGGTGAGCGGATAGCCCTTGCCATCGGTATCTGCCGCACCGAGCGTCAGTTGCAACTTGCCGCCGAGGTCGAGAATGGTTGGTGTGGTGCCCGTCTGCGAATCGTCGGGGCGAATCATCATCTGCAGGGTGTAGGGCTTTGAGGCGAAATACTTATTGAGCGTCTCGCTGTCCTTGCTAAGGAACACGCCATCGCCGGCTCCCGACACGCGGAGGGCATAGAACTGTCCGCCCTGCTGCTGTGTGCCGTCGCCACGTACCAATGCCACGCGGGTGCCTGCCACGGCTGTTCCGGTGCCGTAGGTGATGCGGCCCGACACGATGCCGGTGGCGCGACTGAATCCGTCGTCGCTCTTCTCAAGGCGCGTGTCGCTGCCGTCGCACGTGGTGATGCTCACCACCTTGTAGTCGTAATATTGTCCGGGCAGCGCCGTCTGGTCCTCATAGTAATAAGACGAGGCGGTGCCGCTGGTCTTGTAGATGGTTGCCCATGTGTCGGTGCCCTTCACGCGGCGTGCCACCTCGTAGCGTGTCACGTCGGCTCCCACCTGGTCGGCTTCCCATGCCACCTTCACCAGTCCGTTGTAGTCGCCCTTGGTGGCGTTGACCGCTGTAACCTGCGAGTTGCCCGTGATGCGGCCCTCCAGAATGTTGGTGCTTGAGAAGAGCTTGTTCTCGAGCATCGTGGTCTGCACCTTATATATATAGGTGGGGCAGAGCTTTAGGTCGCGCGTGTCGGTATATTCGTATTGCGTCTTTCCCTTGTCGGTAACGTTGACGGTAGCCACCTCCGTCCAGTCGTCGCCAGGCTGTCCGTTCTTACTTTCGGTGCGGAGCAGCTTGAAGGCATAGCTTTCGTTGCCCTTAAACTCGGGGCATTGCCATTTCACCGTGATCGATTTCTTGTCAGACACCACGTCGGTGATGTTGATCGGGAACGAGCGCTGCACGAATTGCGTAGTGCTTTCCATTTGTCTGGACAGCAGTTTGCCTGAAGGCGAATTGGTAGGTACAAAATAAATCTGATAGACGTATTTTTGGTCGTAATCAGGCACATCGTCCGTGTATTTTCGTGTATTATACGGAATGTCGCTTGCTACTTTCGTTTTGTCCTCTGGGTGCCCGTCAGGGTAACGGTAGATACTCCATGTGCCATTTGCATAACAAAGACCACCAGAGGCTTGCCATGTCAATAATATTTGTTTTTTCCACATGTCGGTGGTTGCATCTACATTGCAAGGAGCGTCGTACCTGTAAGGCATATCCATCTGCCAGCCAAATATAATCGTGCTGGGTCGATCGTTGGGAGTTACAGTAATTGATTTTTGTCTATATAGATAGAATGAAGACCCATCCGTTTCGTTATACGAAAGCGTCAGTCCATTATAGGTGGATGAGCCCTTGCTGTAGGTCTTGTAAACCGCTTGGTTCATTGTGGAAGGGTCGAAGTAGCGCTTGCCGTTGCCGTAGTCTTTGTAATACGAGCCGTCGGTAGTCATAGCCACGGTGGTTGGGCCGTAGCTCGTGTTGAGCGAACTTCTCGTCACCTTCAGCGAGCCATAGGTACGTTCGTAGTTTGGGCTGTCCGAAAATATGTTCCTGATAGCTTGGGTTCGGAACGTGCGTTCCTCAAACTTGATGCTTCCGCCTGGATTGGAACTATCGCCGTTGAGCTTCCACTTACCGCGAATCTTTACGTCGTGCTCGGTAGCCACAGCCATCTTGTCCATGTAGATGACCATCTCCACCCAGAACTGCCCGTTCACTTTTCGTGGGTCCCAGAAGCGTACAGTGTAGTTCACGCCGTCAACACTGTTGGTGTAGGTGCTGCCCCACCATCCGTTGTTACCGCGCTGGTCATCCAGTCCGGAGGCGTTGCCATTGCCTGAGGACCATGCCAACTCCCAGTCGGGTGAGCAGATGTATTTGCCATCTACATAAACGGCGGGACCTTTGTGGTCCCTCTCTGTTTCGTCGTGCAGAAAATAGCCGTCGCCGCCCCACGTGTCGTAGAACCAAAAATAGACGGTGATCCATGGCTCGTTCACCGTGGGATGGTGCGAGATGCGCGAGTTGTAGGTGTCTCCGTCATAAATAGTGCCGAAATGTGCTCCGGCATACGCCTGCCGCGGCACGACCATAGCCATGACCAGCAGGAGTAATGTCCAAAAGATGTTTGGTAATGAGTAAAGTTTGTTTTTCATAAACGTTTAGTTTTTTTGCAAATTTAAACGATTATGAACAAATGAGAAGCGTAAAAAAGTGCGTTGTGGTTACAAAAAGCGCATAATGTAACCAAAAATAGCCCTAAAGTATCACTATATAGTCTTCGTCTCCCAGTCGGTTGGCGACACGCCCGTCTTGCGCTTGAAGGCACGATAGAGGTTCACTCTGCCTGCAAAGCCCGTCTCTGAGGCGAGTGCGTCGAGCGTGTGCTGCTTGAGCCATCCATTCTCGATGAGTCTTGCTGCCTCTGCCACACGATACTCGTTGATGTATGTCTTGAAGTTGATGCCACGACAATGATTGATGGCTGTAGAGACGACACGATGACTCTTGCCGCATAAGGTTGCGACATTGGCAATGGAAAGGTCGGGAGTCTTGTAAAGAGCCTTCTCCTGCATCAGTCGTTCTATCTGTTCCATCAGCGATTGATCGTCTTCAGTAGCCGTGATGTCGGCTGATGCGTTGTCGGCTGAAACGTCAATCGGCATTTCTTCCGTATCAGTAACTTCGCATGCAGAGTCTTCCAATGGCTCCTTGATTTTCGGGAAGATGTACACGTAATTCATAAATCTTACGGCGAACACAGAGTAATAGACCACCGCCGTGAGCATGAACAGCAGTTGCGTAAGCGGTGTTATCATCCACGCGAACAGCAGGGCGATGATGCCAACGCCGAATGCACTGTAGAAAGCCACGGGCACCCAATGCAGTCGCTTGCGCTCGCTGTCGGAGAAATAGTTGTCCATGAGTTGGCGATAGTGCTTGTAGTAATGGTTGAACAGCGCTACGTAGCGTGCCATGAGCAACATGTAGAAAAGCGAAAAAGCATAGAAGACATACTGCCGGCTGTCTGGCGGACAAACGGCAAACAGCACGAAGGCTACAGCAATGCTGACAGCTACCACCAAGGTTTCGTTAAAGGCAGCACGCTTGGTGAAGAAGCTGATGTCGAGCAGTGCAATGAGCGAATAGGTGAAGAGGAAGGCTTGCGTTATGCCGATGGCTATTACTATCATACTGTTGAGCAAGTCGCCCACAAGCGACTGCTGCGAAAACGTCTCGCAGATGAGTGCTGCACAGTAGACAAGGAACGTGACCCCCATCACCTTGCGTGCAAATGCATAATTCTTGAGCTCTTCCTTATCGGGTATGGTAAGTAAGAAGAGGCATATACCGAATGCAAGCATCATTCCCGGAATGATGTATGCTGTCAGTAAGTTATATAGGAATATCAACATAATATAGCTGTTATAAAAGAGCCGCGCTGCATTCTCTGCGGCGCGGCTTTAAATTAATAGTAAAGTGATGACTATCAGTTTTTTTATTCTTTGAGAAGGTATTATTAGGTGATTGTTTAAAGGTATGGTTGTCGCCCGTTCCATCTCTTGCGAGAATGGTCTTGGCGTGTTGTGTCTGTATGGTTTAAATTGGTCGTTATGTTGTGATGATAATTTTCGACTGCAAAGATAGTTCCATTTTTTCGGATACCAAAACTTTTGTAAAAGAAATGTTTGAAAAAACTTGATTTTAACATTTCACGTCTTAATTTTCAGCCCGTTTACGGCTGAATATGTGTTTTTTTGCTAAGTTTTTCCATTTCCACTTCCTTCACTTTGCGGAACAGATCGGATGCGAAAACGAGGTCGTTGAGGTTCTCGTTTGTGGCTCCCATTACGTCGTCTTTGGTGCCCTGCCATTCCTTGCGGCCCTTGTATATGAACAGAATGTTCTCGCCGATGCCCATCACCGAGTTCATGTCGTGGGTGTTGATGATGGTTGTGATGTCGTACTCCTTAGTGATTGACGAGAGCAACTCGTCGATGACGAGCGAAGTACGAGGGTCGAGACCCGAGTTAGGTTCGTCGCAGAACAGATATTTGGGGTTGAGTACGATGGCTCGCGCAATGGCTACACGCTTCTGCATACCTCCCGATATTTCGCCCGGAAACTTCTGCTGTGCGTCGATAAGATTCACGCGGTCGAGACATTCTTGTGCCCGGCGTACGCGTTCACGATAGTTCATCGACGAGAACATGTCGAGCGGGAACATTACGTTCTCCAATACCGAGAGCGAGTCGAATAGGGCAGCGCTCTGGAATATCATTCCCATCTCGCGGCGCATTTGTACCTTTACGTCCTTACTCATTGCCACGAAGTTGCGGTTGTCGTACAATACCTCGCCGCTTGTAGGCGTCAGCAGTCCCACAAGGTTCTTCATAAGCACCGTTTTGCCGCTGCCGCTCTGTCCGATGATAAGGTTTGTCTTGCCGTCTTCAAACACAGCGTTGATGTCCTTTAGCACTTCCTTGTCGCCGAACGACTTATATAGATGTTTTACTTCAATCATAGTGGGTTGTTATGTTGTTATGTTGAGGTGTTGCTGTTTTAACTTAGCAACTGTGTGAGGAACACGTCCGAGAACAGAATCAGTACGCTTGAGTTGACCACAGCGTTGGTGCTGGCCTTGCCTACTTCTACCGATCCGCCCTCAACCGTATATCCGAAATAGCTCGACACGCTCGAAATGATGAACGCGAAGACCAGACTCTTGATGATACTCATCCACATAAACCATGAGTTGAACTGGTGTTGCAGTCCGAGCGTAAGGTCTTCGGGCGAGAGGATGTGTCCGATGTAAGCCGTGCCGTAGGCTCCCAGTATGCCCGTAGCAGAAGAGAAGATTACGAGGAAGGGCATGATTGTGACCAGTCCCAGTATCTTCGGCAGAATGAGATAATTGGCTGAGTTGACACCCATTATGTCCAGAGCGTCAATCTGCTGCGTGACGCGCATGGTGCCCAACTCCGAAGCGATGTTCGATCCTACCTTGCCCGCCAGTATAAGACACATGATACTTGACGAGAACTCAAGCAACAGAATCTCACGCGTAGTATATCCCGACACCCATCGGGGCATCCACGGGCTCTGGATGTTGAGCTTCATCTGGATGCAGATAACGGCACCGATGAAGAACGAGATGAGCAGCACGATGCCTATAGAGTCAACGCCGAGCGACGACATCTCCTTAATGTACTGCTTGAAGAACATGCGCATGCGCTCCGGGCGTGCCAATGAGCGTCCCATCAGCATGAGATAACGTCCGAACGTGTTTAAGTATTTCAATATCAACATAATTATGGTTGTGCTTTATTTATATTGAATGCAAAAGTAGCAATAAAAAGACAAAAACTATTCATAAGATTTAAGTTTTTGTGTTTTATTTGGGGGAAATGATATTTTGTTTTACCTTTGTATCGGTTTTTATATATGCTAAACCCAATCAAGAACAGATATGAATGATATAAAAGAAGATATGGCGGCAGCTGCCGACACTAAGCCCCACTGCATGGTGCTCCGCGCCGAAGGACTTGTGAAGCGTTATGGCAAGCGTACCGTTGTCAACGACGTGTCGATAAATGTTCGCCAGGGCGAGATTGTAGGACTTCTGGGACCTAACGGAGCAGGAAAGACCACATCTTTCTATATGACCACAGGACTCATCGTGCCCAACGGCGGACACATATACATCGACGACAAGGACATAACCAGCTTCCCAGTGTACAAGCGTGCACGCTCCGGCATAGGATACCTGCCTCAGGAGGCGAGCGTATTCCGCAAACTGAGCGTCGAAGACAACATTATGTCGGTGCTCGAGATGACCAATCTCACACGCAAGCAGCAACTTAAGAAGTTGGAGGAACTTATTGCCGACTTCAATCTGGGCAAGGTGCGCAAGAATCTTGGCGACCAGTTGTCGGGTGGCGAACGCCGTCGTACGGAGATAGCACGCTGTCTTGCCATCGACCCTAAGTTCATCATGCTCGACGAACCCTTTGCTGGTGTCGACCCGATTGCCGTCGAGGAGATACAGCATGTGGTGTGGCGACTGAAATACCGCAACATCGGCATCCTCATAACCGACCACAACGTGCAGGAGACTCTGACCATTACCGACCGTGCATACTTGTTGTTTGAGGGCAGGATTCTGTTCCAGGGCAAGCCCGAAGAACTCGCCGAGAACGAAGTGGTGCGCGAGAAATACCTCGGTTCGACATTCGTGCTGCGCAAGAAGGACTTCCAGCTTATCGACGAACAGAAGCGCAAGCGCGACCAGGACCGCGAACTCAACGACTGATAATATCATTAGTACACGTCAGAACACACACATTTATGAAATACTTATTAGTATCCGACATACACGGATGTCTGCCGACACTTCAGCAAGTGCTCGATTTCTACGACCGCAACCAGTACGACATGCTGCTCATTCTTGGCGACATACTCAACTACGGACCCCGCAATCGCATCCCCGAAGGCATCGACCCGAAGGGCATAGTCGAGCTTCTCAACAACAGAAAGGACAGTATCGTCGCCGTGCGTGGCAACTGCGACGCCGAGGTAGACCAGATGCTGCTCGAATTTCCAATCATGTCAGACTACGCCATCATCGTTGATGGCGGACGACGAATGTTCATCACACACGGACATGTATACAACGAGCAGAACCGCCCAGCTCTTGCACACGACATATTTGTGTACGGACATACACATCTGTGGAAACTTGAGCCTGCCGAAAACGACGGCATCGTGTGCAATCTCGGTTCGATAACCTTCCCAAAGGGAGGCAACGAACCCACATTTGCCACCTACGACGACGGCCCAATGCGCATCCGACGTATGGACGGCAGCGTGATAAAGGAATTATTTTGAAATTTTTTGAAATATAGAAAGTCTTCCGTGCGTGATGCATAGAAGGCTTTTTTCGTGTCAAATGTATAACAATAAAAAATGGGTTAAAATGTTGTTTGGCAACACTTTAACCCATTTTTAAGTCGGGATGACTGGACTCGAACCAGCGACCTCACGCCCCCCAGACGCGTGCGCTAACCAACTGCGCTACATCCCGAACTTCTTGTAAGCGGGTGCAAAGATACACACTTATTATGAAACAGCCAAATAAAATGCCGACAATTTTGGAAAATAAATTAAAATACTTATCTTTGCACTATATTATAATAAGGTATAGCCGGCAATGCCGGTTCAACAAATAAACAATAAATATATATGCAATACATACTCAAGGCACCTGCAAGCTTCAATGCCACCATAAAACTACCTGCATCAAAGAGCATCAGCAACCGCGCGCTCATTATATACGCTCTGTCCAACAGCGATGTGCTGCCGCAGAACCTTTCGGTGTGCGACGACACGGAGGTTGTAGTGAATGCCTTGATGAGCAATCCCGACGTCATCGACATCAAGGCGGCAGGCACAGCCATGCGCTTCATGACAGCCTATCTGTCCGTAACGCCCGGCGAGCACGTCATCACCGGAACCGAACGCATGAAGAACCGCCCCATAGGCATACTCGTTGACGCGCTGCGCTATCTCGGTGCCGACATCGAATACGTTGCCAACGAGGGCTATCCGCCGCTCCGCATCAAGGGACATCCGCTCGAAGGAGGCTATCTGGAGATTCCCGGCAACGTCAGTTCGCAATACATCTCGGCGCTGCTCATGATTGGTCCGGTGCTCAAGAACGGACTGGAGCTGCGCATGACGGGCGGCATCATCTCGCGTCCGTACATCGACCTCACGCTGTGGATGATGCGCGAGTTCGGAGCCGATGCCGACTGGAGCGACATGGAGACCGTAAAAGTCAACCCCCATCCGTACAACCAGCACAAGTATCTGATTGAGAGCGACTGGAGCGCGTCGTCCTATTGGTATGAGATGATGGCGCTTACGGACGACACCGAGTCGCAACTGATGTTTGAAGGACTCATGGACGCTTCGAAGCAGGGCGACTCCATCGTCAAGTACATATACTCGCTGATGGGCGTGAAGACCCGTTTCGCCGAGCGCGCCGACAATGACGCTATGCCAACAGTTACGCTCAAGAAGCAGCATTGCATGTTGCCGCGACTCGACTACGACTTCATCTCGGCTCCCGACCTGGCGCAGACCGTTGTCGTGACGTGCGCCTTGCTCGACATTCCGTTCAAGTTCACCGGACTGGCGAGCCTCAAAATCAAGGAGACCGACCGCATAGAAGCATTGAAACGCGAATTGCGCAAGCTGGGATATGTGCTGCGCGACGAGAACAACGACACGCTGATATGGGACGGAGCCACGTGCGAACCCACCTTTGAACCTATCGATACGTACGAAGACCATCGCATGGCTATGGCGTTCGCACCCGCTGCCATCAAGTTCCCCGGACTACGAATCAACGACCCGTATGTAGTGACCAAGTCGTATCCGCAGTTCTGGGACGACCTCGAATCGGCTGGTTGGACTATCGAGAAAATCAAATAGAAAACCAATAGTAAAACCATCGTCCAGCAAAAGGACTCCTTTTAGGGTGCAAAAGGACTCCTTTTACCATGCAAAAGGACTCCTTTTGGAGTGCAAAACGAACCCTTTTGAAGTGCAAAAGGACTCCTTTTGAAAACCATACGTATTTATCGCTAAATAAAACGATATAAAAATGCTGATTCTGATACTTTCAATACTCCTGCTCGGCGTGATTGTAGCCATAGCCTCAAAGGTGGCTTCGCGCGGCAAGAATGTCGAAGATGCCCCTATAAAGGTGGAGCAGACGTGTGCCACATGCAACGGTACGCCCGAGTCGAAGTGCGAGCAAGACTGCATGATGGAGGCGTCGACCAAGCCGATAGAATACTTCGACGACGAAGAACTCGACGCTTTCAGCGGACGGCAGTCGGACAGTTACACCGACGACGAGGCTGAGCTGTTCTCAGATGTGCTCTATACCATGCGCCAGGACGAAGTGGCAGCATGGTGCCGCAGCCTGCACCTGCGTGGCATCGAACTGCCCGACCAGATAAAAGACGAAGTGTATATGCTCCGCACCAATTAAACATTCAACATTCACCCCTCAACATTCAACATTCCACACTCAACATTCAACATTCAAAATCCCGTGTTTCAGCGTTCCCGATACATCATATTCCTGTTTGTTGCCGTCATCATCATGACGGCGGCAGGATGCTCTACGCAGAAAAACACGGCAATGACACGCCGCTGGCATGCCTTCAAGGCACGCTACAATACATATTATAATGGTACGCTTGCGTACATCGATGCATCCGAAGAGAAGGAGAACGGCAACCGCGACAACTACACCGAGCTGCTGCCGTTGTACACCGTGGCTAACAAGCAGAGCCGTGAGTTGGGCAAGGCAGGCTACGAACGCGCCATAGAGAAGTGTCAGAAGACCATCCGACTGCACAGCATCAAGCGCCGACCTGTATGGGACAAGAAGCGGCGCAAGACCCAACGCGACCGTGAGTGGCTCTCCCGACGCGAGTACAACCCCTTCTTGTGGCGTGCATGGATGCTGATGGGACGCTCGCAGTTCTACAAGGGCGACTTCGACGAGGCTGCATCAACCTTCGCCTACATGTCGCGGCTCTACCGCACACAGCCTGCCATATACGGCAAGGCGCGCGCCTGGCTTGCCAAGTGCTACATCGAGGAGGGATGGAACTATGATGCCGAGGACGTGATACGTGCCACACGGCGCGACTCTATACACTGGGCTGTACAGAAGGAGTGGGACTATACGCTCGCCGACTACTATCTGCGCACAGCCGACTATGCCAACGCTGCCAAATATCTGCGCCGCGTCATACGCCACGAGATGCGACGCAAGCAGCGCGCACGCGAGTGGTTCATCATGGGACAGATACAGACTCTGCTCGGCAACAAGGCTGCCGCCACCGATGCCTATCGCCGTGTGATAAGGCAGAATCCGCCCTATGAGGTGGAGTTCAACGCACGCATAGCCATGACCGAGGTGATGTCGGGCTCGCAGTCGAACAAGATGATAGCCCGGCTCAAGCGCATGGCGGCTTCCGACAAGAACAAGGAATATCTCGACCAGGTGTATTACGCCATCGGCAACATCTATATGGCGCGCCGGGATACTGCTAACGCCATCTCAGCCTATGAACGTGGAGCTGCACGGGCTACCCGTTCGGGCATAGAGAAAGGAGTGCTGCTGCTCCGTCTGGGCGACATCTACTGGCAGCGCGAACGCTATGCCGACGCACAGCGCACGTATGGTGAGGCAATAGGACTGCTCGACCACGACCGCCCCGGCTATGCTCAGCTCAACCAGCGCTCCAAGGTGCTCGACGAACTGGTGCCGTTCACCGAGACCGTTCATCTGCAAGACTCGCTGCAGCAGCTCGCCCGTATGGACGAAGCGTCGCGTAATGCTGCCATCGACCGCGTCATCACGCAGCTCAAACGCAAGGAACGCGAGGAGCAACGGCTCAAGGCCGAACAGGAATCAAGCAACGGCACTCAGCCGGACGGTGCAATGGACACGGGTAATTCAAACCGGTTGAACCAGCAACGGCCTCTCAACAGCAGCACTTCAGCCGCCATGAAAGGCGATAAGGCGCAATGGTACTTCTACAATCCTATGGCTGTGAGCCAGGGCAAGACCGCTTTCCGGAAACTCTGGGGCAAGCGCGAGAACGTAGACAACTGGCGGCGCACCAACAAGACCGTTGTGGCTGTGGGCAATAACGACAATGAGGCTGTGGCTGATACTACAGAGCTTGTTGCCGACTCGATACCTGAGACTCTGCCCGACAGCGCTGTTGCCGACCCGCACCAGCGCGAATACTACTTGGCGCAGATACCATTCACCGACGAGCAGAAGGCAGAAAGCGACCGTCTGATTATGGACGCACTCTACAATGCGGGCGTAATATTCAAGGACAAGCTCGACAATCTCACGCTCTCCGAGCGCAGTCTGCTGCGTCTCATACGCCAGTACGAATCGTCCGAACGCATCCCCGATGCCTATTATCACCTCTTTCTGCTCTATATGCGAAAGGGCGACAAGCCCACAGCCGACTCTTATGTCGGTCTGCTGAAACGCAACTATCCGCACAACGAATTGACTGTGCTGCTGTCCGACCCCAATTATGTGGAGAATGCACGCTTCGGCGTACACATCGAAGACTCGCTCTACGCCGCTACATACGACGCCTTCAAGGCTGGACGATACAACGAAGTGAAGGCTGGCGTGGAACTTTCGGGCAGCCGTTTCGCCCTCGGTGCCAACCGCGACAAGTTCGTCTTCATCGGCGGACTGTCCAAGTTGAACGACGGCGATGCCGCAGGATGCGTTGAAGACATGCGCACCGTGGTGGAGAAGTATCCTCAGAGCGGTGTGGCTCCGCTCGCCGGAATGATAGTTAAGGGTGTGGGCGAAGGCAGACGATTGTATGGCGGCAAGTTCGACATTGACAATGTGTGGCAACGACGTGCCGCCGTGCTTGCCGACAGCGACTCTGTTGCCACCCGACAGTTGTCGGCTGAGCGCAACACTCCGTTCGTATACATGGCGGTTTACGCTCCCGACTCGGTCGACGAGAACCGTTTGCTGTTCAATATAGCCCGTTACAACTTCACGAGCTATCTGGTTCGCAACTTCGACATTGCCATCGAGGACGTGGGTGGAATGCATAGCATGACCATAAGCGGTTTCCGCAACTACGACGAGGCTCTGCAGTACGCCCGACAGTTGCACAGTCAGAAGCCCGTGGCACAGCTTATGGCTCACGCTCGCAGCGTGATAGTAAGCGAGGAGAACCGCCAGTTGCTCGGACAGCAGTTCAGCTACGACAACTACGACCGTTTCTACACACGCCACTTCGCACCGCTCAAGATTACCGACGAGCCGTTGCTCAACGAGCCCGACTATACTCCTGAGCCTCCGTCTGACGACAATTACGCTCCGTCTGTGCCCGATACAGCACCCGACGTTGATGCCGGCAATGACAATAAGACCTACATCACAATCGAGGATAATGATGCCAAGACTGATAAGAAGGACGCTGCAACTGACAATACGACGACCGTTGTGACAGAAAAGAAACCTGCTGCAGCAGAAAAGAAGGCTGTTGCAACTGATAAGAAGCCCGTTACGGTAGACAAGAAGAATGTTCCGGCAGACAAGAAGAAAGTCGTGAACGATAAAAAGAAACAGAAACAGCCCGTTGAGGTGGACTTGGACGACGAGTATTACGACCTCGAAGGCTTCTAAAAAACATAGGAAACATGACTACAGGACACCTGTTGTGGGTTGACGACGAGATAGAAATGCTGCGCGCCCACATTATCTTTTTGGAGAAGAAGGGCTATGACGTCACAACCGTCAACAACGGCAACGACGCTATAGAGGAATGTCGTAAGCGCAATTTCGACCTCGTCCTGCTCGACGAGATGATGCCTGGTATCACAGGACTTGAAACCTTGCAGCAGATTAAGGAAATTTCGCCCTCCACACCAATCGTTATGGTGACCAAGAGCGAAGAGGAGAACATCATGGATCAGGCCATCGGACAGAAGATTGCCGACTATCTTATCAAGCCCGTCAACCCCAGTCAGATTCTGCTCGCACTCAAAAAGAACATCCACAAGAAGCAGATTGTCACCGAAGTGACACAGACCGGCTATCGCAAGGAGTTTCAGGATATAGCAATGCGCATCATGGACTGCAGCACTTTGGACGACTGGAAGGACATATACCGCCGCCTTGTGCGTTGGGAACTTGAACTCAGTTCTGCCGATTCGGACATGACGGAGATGCTGCAGATGCAGAAGGAGGAGGCAAACAACTCCTTCGCCAAGTTCGTTCGAAAGAACTATCTGTCGTGGGTGGTTCCCGGCACAACCCAAAGGCCGCTCATGAGTCCCGATATATTTAAGAAATGCGTGTTCCCGGCAGTCAATAACGGCGAGAAAGTGTTTCTCATTGTCATCGACAACTTCCGCTACGACCAGTGGCGCACGCTCGCCCAGGACATAGGCGAGATGTTTGATGTCAATGAAGACATGTATATGAGCATCCTGCCTACAGCCACGCAGTATGCCCGCAACGCCATATTCTCCGGTCTGATGCCCGAACAAATAGAGCGTATGTTTCCCGATTTGTGGGTCGACGAGGACGAAGAGGAGGGCAAGAACATCAATGAGGAGCCGCTCGTACGTACGCAGATAGAACGCTATCGTCGCCACGATACATTCTCATATCACAAAATCAACGACTCGGCAGCAGCCGAACGGCTGATAGAACGACTCGGCGAGCTGAAGAAGAACGACATCAACGTTGTGGTGTTGAACTTCATCGACATGCTGTCGCACGCACGTACGGAGTCTAAGATGGTGCGCGAGCTTGCCAACAACGAGTCGGCTTATCGCAGCATAACCCTCTCATGGTTCCGACACTCGGTGGTAGGCGAGCTGCTTAAGGCTCTCGCACAGACCGACTGTACCGTTATCATCACTACAGACCACGGAAGTATCAGGGCTTCTAAGCCCATAAAGATAATCGGCGACCGCAATACCAACACCAACCTGCGCTACAAACTCGGCAAGAATCTTAACTGCCAGTCGAAGGAAGTGTTTGTTGTCAAGAATCCGCACGATGCGCAATTGCCTGCGCCCAACCTCTCCACGTCGTACGTTTTCGCTACAGGCAACTCCTTCCTGGCATATCCCAACAACTACAACTACTATGTGTCGTACTATAAGGACACGTTCCAGCACGGTGGAATATCAATGGAGGAAATGCTCATTCCGCTCGTTACGCTGAAGAAGAGGTAGAAGAAAAGCCCCACCCCCAGCCCCTCCCCCGCAGGGAGGGGAGCGATATGAACCGACTGCTTAACGGTATTGTCACAACATATTTTATTATTATGGAAATAAGAATCAACACATTGGCAGACATAAACGAGGCTGCCAAGCAATTCATTGCCAACATGGGCGACAGCAAAGTGTTCGCCTTCTACGGCAAGATGGGAGCCGGCAAGACAACATTTGTCAAAGCCGTATGCGAGGAACTGGGCGTAGACGATGTAATCACATCGCCCACATTCGCCATCGTCAACGAATATCAGTCGGCAACAACGGGCGACAGCATATTCCACTTCGACTTCTATCGTATCAAAAAACTCGACGAAGTGTACGACATGGGATATGAGGACTACTTCTACAGCGGTTCGCTCTGCTTCCTCGAATGGCCCGAACTCATCGAAGAACTCCTGCCCGAGGATGCCGTTAAGGTAACAATCGAGGAGACACAGGACGGCAGCCGACTGATAAAGTTTTAATAACGAATAGAAGGAGGGAATCAAAAGTCAAAGCAGTACGCCCCAAAGGGGCAGAAGCCCATAGCCCAGGGCAACACCCTGGGTAAAAGTATCACAAATACCAATGCGCCCTGCAAGGGCAAAAGCGTTAATTATCAATGCTTTTGCCCATACAGGGCGTTGTGTTATTATTAATCCGTCTACCCAGGGTGTTGCCCTGGGCTATGTGCTTGTTGGGCTTTCAGCCCGCGTTGTTTGACTTTTGCACACACCCTCCTAGGCAAACAATAACGAAACGGCGGACTCCCGTCCGACGCGCAAACTGACAGTATTGACATCTTTAATACAGATAGTACTGATTTGGTTTGTGCGTCGGACGGGAGTCCGCCGTTTATGTTTTTTGCTTAAACTCTTTCCTTCCCGTTTACTCCTCCAGTGCCGCTGTAAACTCGCGGTGGAATGTTGAGAAGAAGTGGATGATTTCGTTGCGTGCCTCTTCGTCGAGAGTCCAAATGCTTTCCTCGCCGTTGCGGTGGGCCTGTATGCGACGTACGCAGCGTGCAATCTTTCGTTTGTTGTTGCGAGCCTGCAACTGGTCGCCCTGGATGGGGTTCTGCGAGATGTACGAGAAGGCAACGAGACGCTTCATGAATGTTTCGTATCGATTGAAGAGCAGAGCCTGGCGCATCATCTTTTCGGGGTCGTTGTCGAGATTTTCCATGTCAATCAGGCCCTCAAGATGCTCGTGGCTCCAGTCGTCCTCGCTCAGCCAGAACCACTGGAATCCGTATTTCTGCTCCATAGCCATCAGTCGCTGTGCTATGGAGTCCTCGTCCTGGGCATCGGCAGCGCTGAATACGCCGAAGGCGAAACGTGCCAGAGCCACGCCGTTGAGCTCCACTTCGTCGGCACCCTCAACGTCTTCGCCGCTCAATAGTACACGCCAGCGCGACGACTTGTTCTTGATGAGAGCCGAGTGTGCCCCCATCAGTATGTCAGACAGCGGACCCTCGGCGTCAATCTCGCCCACCAGCGCCATACGGTTGCGCATGTCGCGTATTGACAGGCGCGCATCGTCGCCCAACACGCACATGTAGTTGAGCTTGTCGTCAGCCAGTGACACCTGGAAGCGGTCGTTGTTGCTGTCGCCGACGAATGCGTAGCGATAGTCAGCCAGGTTGTTGTGGGTGATGTTGATGTCGCCCGTGATGCGCTGACCGTCAGCATCTGTTATGCAGAATCCCACATACGGGATGGTGAGACGTATTGTGAAGGGGTTGCCTTTGCGCGGAGTGAGTCGGCAGGCGATGCCGTCGTCGCCGAAATCGTCCTTGCGCAGCACGTAGCCTTCGTCCGTACGCTCAGCCTTATCAATCTCAACATTGCCGTAATGCCATGTAAAGTCGAACACAATCTCGTTCTCGTCGTTGCGCACAACCTTAACGAAGCGGTCGGGCGACACGCCCAGATATACTGCTTCGGCAGGCTTCACCTCCTCGTCGTCGTCGCCGAGCACAGCCATCTGCAGACGTCCGATAGTGGGATCGTCCTCCCATTCGTCGTCGGCAGCGTTGTCGGTGCGGAACACCACGAAGGTGAGACGGTGCTGCTCGCGTGTGCCGTCGGGGCGGCAGAGGAAGTAGCTTGTCTCTTCAGGAATATATATAGGTGAGCTTATGTATGGGCTTATGCAACGAGCCGAAAATTCCAACTCTGTCCATGCAGAGCCAGTAGATGTAGTATTATTGGTAGCCATAAAAATTATAATGTTATCCTTTGGGGCTGCAAAGGTACTCATTTTTTGTGACATTTGAAAGCATGCAGGCACAAACAAATTGCATTAGGCAGAAGTTCGGATTTATGCCGAAAGCCTGAATTATTGTATATTTATACATTGCATATCCGCTTATCAGCTATGATAGACTATGCCTATAGTATTAGTCTACAATTTGTTTGCAGCATTTCGGCAGAACCTTTAACTTTGTATTCTCGTTTTCGGGAAACCGTATAATTATACATAAAAACGAATGAAAATCGTTGGTCTGAAAAAATGTAGTCCTTTTGGCATGCAAAAGGACTCGTTTTGGAGAGCAAAAGGACTCCTTTTGGAGTGTAAAAGGACTCGTTTTGGAATGCAAAAGGACTCCTTTTGAAAAACGCACCGAAAACGTCGGTCCAACGCTGATTGTTTTACAGTAGAATACAACCAATATTTACATGACAAAAATGTCGGAAAACAAAGAACAGAATCTTAAGAAACGTCCGTCGGCAGCGATGTCGCTCATGCCGCTCCTGGTTCTTGTAGCCCTGCTCACATTCGTAATACGTGCCTTTGGCAGCGACTCGCTTGCCGGTGCGTCGCAGATAGCCCTGCTTGCAGCATCGGCATTCTGCGTGCTCATAGGTATGTGGCGGCTCAATGTGCCATGGTCGAGTTTTGAGAAAGCCATAGTCAAGAACGTGTCGAGTGTGGCAAGCGCCATAATCATACTGCTGCTCATAGGTGCGCTCGGTGGGGCGTGGATGCTGAGCGGAGTGGTTCCCACCTTAATATATTATGGCATGCACATCATCCATCCCGACATATTCCTCGTGTCGAGCTGCATTATCTGTGCCCTCGTAAGCGTAATGACGGGATCGTCGTGGACCACCATTGCCACGATAGGCATTGCGCTGATGGGCATAGGCAGGGCACAGGGCTTTGCCGACGGATGGATAGCCGGAGCCATAATATCGGGTGCCTATTTCGGCGACAAGATTTCACCGCTGTCTGACACTACAACTCTGGCGTCCGGCTCGTTGGGCGTTCCGCTGTTCGACCATATACGCTATATGGTCTACACCACCGTTCCGTCGATAGTGATAGCGTTGATGGTGTTTGCCGTGGCAGGACTGCTGTGCGACACCAACACCGCCCAGGACATCGGTACGTTTGCGCTTGCGCTCAAGTCGCGCTTCTGCATATCGCCGTGGCTGCTGCTTGTGCCCGTGCTCACGGGCGTGTTGATAGCCAGGCGCGTTCCGCCCATCATCACACTGTTCCTCTCGTCGCTCATGGCGGTAGTGGCTGCCGTGGTGTTTCAGACCGATGCGCTGCGCGAGATCGACCCCTCGATGTTCAAGGCGGCTATGCGTTGTCTGTACGACAGCACTCAGCTTGCCACCGACGATGCCACCCTTGCCGGACTGGTAGGAACGCGCGGCATGGCTGGAATGATGGGTACGATATGGCTGATAGTGTGCGCCATGTGCTTTGGCGGATGCATGTCGGCAGGCGGAATGGTTGGCGGCATCACCCGACTGTTCATCCACATGGTCCACAGCCGTACGTCGCTCGTGGCGTCGACAGCCGCTTCGGGTGTCATGCTCAACATAGCCATAGCCGACCAGTATCTGTGTATATTGCTGACGGGCAATATGTTTCGCGACATCTACGACCGTGAGGGCTACGAACGCAAGCTCCTGAGCCGCACAACCGAAGACTCGGTGACGGTGACATCGGTGCTTGTGCCGTGGAATACGTGCGGAATGACGCAGAGCACGGTGCTCGGCGTGTCTACATGGACGTATCTGCCGTATTGCATTTTCAACATTCTCTCGCCGGTGATGAGTGTAATCGTGGCTGCAACGGGCTATCGCATTGTGCACAGAAAACCTTCGCCCAAGGATACAACAGAGTAGTAAAAGATAAAAAAATATAACAGAAACGTACTAAACGGCTGTATATAAATAATTATTAATAACTTTGTCGTATTATACTTTAAACCAAGATTGTACTAATAACTTAAAACAACAATGAAACGACAAATCAAATTGTTCGTTGCCGTATTGATTGCGGTGATGATGGCTGTGCCTACTATGGCTGCCAAGAAGAAGACAACTGCACAAGAACCCGACCGCAAAGTGTGGGCAGACCTGTGCTACAAGATAGCCCGTCCGGTGCTTGAAAATATGAGCAAGGGCAATTTCCAGAAGGACTTCACGCTCGAACTGAGCCCCAAGTGGGACGGCCGCGACACACGTGTGGCTTATCTTGAGGCTTTCGCCAGACTCATGGCGGGCATCAGTCCGTGGATAGCGCTGCCCGACGACGGCACTCCTGAGGGCGCACAGCGCAAGCAGCTGCACACATGGGCTATACAGGCATACAAGAATGCGGTAGACCCTAACAACCCCGACCATATCACCTGGCTCTGCAACGTGGCACAGCCGCTGTGCGACGCTTCGTATCTCGTGGAGAGCTTCATGCGCGCTCCCGAGGCAACATGGGACCAGCTCGACAACGTAACCAAGCAACGCTACATCGACGGACTCAAGAGTCTGCGCACAATAAGCCCTGCCTACAACAACTGGCTGCTCTTCCGCTGCATGGTTGAGGCTTTCTTCATGAGCATAGGCGAGGAGTATGACGGATATGTAATGACCGTCGGACTGCGCAAGATGAGCGAGTGGTATCTGAGCGACGGATGGTATAGCGACGGTCCGGAATTTGCCATGGACTACTACAACGCTTATGCCATGCACCCGATGATGGTTGAGGTGGTGGAGATATGCAAGAAGCACAACTTCCCCACACCCGTCTCGCTCGACCTCGCAGTGAAGCGCATGAACCGATACAACGAAATCATTGAGCGATTCATCTCGCCCGAGGGCGCATACCCTGCCGTAGGACGCTCTGTAATATATCGTATGGGCGCATTCCAGACACTCGCCATGTCGGCTTGGAAGTACGGATTGCCCGAAAGCCTGAGCAACGGTGGCGTGCGCTCGGCACTCACTGCCGTAATGAAGCGTATGTTTGCCGTCGACGGCAACTTCACCGACAAGGGCTATCTGCAGCTCGGCTTTGCAGGACATCAGCCCGGACTTGCCAACTACTATTCAAACAACGGCTCGCTATACATGACATCGCTCGTGTTCATGCCGCTCGGATTGCCAGCCACGCATCCCTTCTGGACAGCTCCGGCAGAGCAGTGGACATCGCAGAAGGCGTGGAGCGGACAGCCGTTCCGTGAGGATTATCATACCTCACTGCGCAAGTAGACAATTCACAACGAAGAGTGTGCCGCGACACGTCATTGCCGTTCGGGGCACTCTCCATTATACTAATAAACTAAAATAAACATAGAAGAACAATGAAGAAAAGCTATTTGGCAATCTCGCTTCTCGCACCGCTCGCTGCACAGGCAGCCTACGGAGCCAAGAAGGTGAAGACAACAACCGACCCGAATCGTCCTAACGTCATCATCATCCTTGCCGACGACCTCGGCTATGGCGACCTTGGATGCTACGGGGCAAAGAACGTCAAGACTCCTAATGTCGACCGGCTCGCAAGTCAGGGCATACGTTTCACCGACACACATGCTATCGCTGCCACAAGTACACCGTCACGCTACTCTATACTTACGGGCGAATACGCATGGCGACGTCCCGATACTGACATCGCACCGGGCGATGCCGGCATGATCATACGCCCCGAACAGTACACCATGGCAGATATGTTCCGCAGCCAGGGCTATCGCACCTGCGCCATCGGCAAGTGGCACTTGGGCATCGGAGCCGAAACCGGCACGCAGGACTGGAACGCTCCGCTGCCTGCATCGCTCTCGGATATAGGCTTCGACTACCACTATATCATGGCTGCTACAGCCGATCGCGTGCCGTGCGTATTCATTGAGAACGGCAATGTAGCCAATTATGACCCCTCGGCACCAATACATGTGAGCTACAAGAAGAACTTCCCGGGCGAACCTACTGGCAAGAACAACCCCGAACTGCTGTACAATCTGAAGTCGACACCAGGCTGCGGTCACGACCAGTCTATCGTCAACGGCATCGGACGCATTGGATATATGAAGGGTGGCGGCAAGGCTTTGTGGAAGGACGAGAACATCGCCGACTCTATCACATCGCACGCTATCAACTTCATCAAGGCCAATAAGAACAATCCGTTCTTTATGTACTTCTGCACCAACGACGTGCATGTGCCACGCTTCCCGCATCCGCGCTTCCGCGGACAGAGCGGTATGGGACTGCGTGGCGACGCTATCGTGCAGTTCGACTGGGCTGTAGGACAGCTCATGGAGACTCTCGACAAGCTCGGTATTGCCGACAATACCATCATATTGCTGTCGAGCGACAACGGACCCGTTATCGATGACGGCTATCAGGATCAGGCTGCCGAGCTGCTCAACGGTCACAAACCAGCCGGACCGTGGCGTGGCAACAAGTACAGCGCATACGAAGGCGGCACCGCAGTGCCTATGATTGTACGCTGGCCGGGCAAGGTCAAGGGCGGACAGACATCTGCAACGCTCACCTCGCAGATTGACTGGATGGCGTCATTGGGCAATCTCATCGGTGCACGATTCCCCAAAGGCAGCGCTCCCGACAGTGAAAACCGACTCGGCAACTGGCTCGGTACCGACAATACCGACCGTCCGTATGTGCTCGAACTGGCTTACAACCGATGCATGTCGGTGCGCACCAGTGAATGGAAATACATCGAACCGAGCGACGGACCGAAGATTCTCAGCTGGGCACCGGGCATGGAGACAGGTAGCGAACAGCAACCGCAGCTCTACAACATTAAGAATAATGTGTGGGAGAAGGAGAATGTAGCTACCCAGCATCCGCAACTCGTGTACGACATGCAGAACATTCTGCGCAAGGCACGACAGAAGAGTGGCAAGTAAGAACTTGAATAACACTGCTTGCTTAGTAGGGGTGTCAAAACTCAAAACAGCACTCCACGAATGGGCAGAAGCACATAGAGGGTGTGCAAAAGTCAATTATACGGGCTGAAAGCCCAATAAGCACATAGCCCAGAGCAGTGCCCTGGGGATATGAATTGATAAAAAGCAAACGCCCTGTAAGGGCAAAAGCGTTAATAATCAATGCTTTTGCCCTTACAGGGCGTTTTGTTATTTGGGGCACTTTTTACCCAGGGTGTTGCCCTGGGCTATGTGCTTCTGCCCCTTCCGGGGCGTGCTGCCTTGAATTTTGTTGCTCTCTGGCTATGTGCTTATTGGGTTTTCAGCCCGTATAATTGTATTTTGTAATGTCCTGGGCGTTACTCTTCGTCGTTGATGGCCTCAAGAAGCTTCACTGCATCGACATACTGTGCAATGCCTTCAGCCACCATCTTGGCGTCGCGCATGGCAAGAACCACTGTTGAAGGACGGTTAACCACGTCGCCACCAGCAAACACTCCCTGGCGTGTAGTCATACCGTAAGGCTTCTCACGTGTAATGACGTATCCGCGGTCATCAACGTCTATGCCCTTGGTTGTAGACACGATGCGGCTGGCAGGAGCCGAACCAAGAGCCATAAGCACATAGTCGGCCTTCTCTACACGGCGGTTGCCCTCCTTGTCTTCAATCACTACCTCAGTCATCTTGCCCTCATCGTTGCTGTGAATCTCAACGATGTTCGACTCCCAGATGAATCCTACGCCTTCCTTTACGGCATCGTCATACTCCGAACGCAATGCGCTCATCTCGTTGATGGTGCGGCGATAAACCACGTTTACGCTCTCTGCACCCATACGTATGGCTGTACGTGCAGCGTCCATGGCGGTGTTTCCACAGCCGATAACGAAGCAGCGGTCGCCCTTCTCGATAACAACCTCCTTGCGTTCGAGGTTGCCCTCGTTGTACAGACTTACACGGCGCAAGAACCAAATGGCCTGGCGTACGCCCTTGATGTCGCCTCCCGGAATCTGAAGCTTCTGCGGACGGCCCGTACCTGTACCCATAAATATAGCGTCAAAGCCCTGAGCGAAGAGGTCATCAACGGTATAATCATTGCCGATAGTGGTGTTGCAGTGGATGATAACACCCAGTTCCTCCATCTTCTTAATCTCTCGGCGTACAATATCCTTAGGCAAACGATACTCTGGAATACCGAACATGAGCACGCCACCGGGTTCCGGTTCCATCTCGAAAATCTCCACATTGAATCCCTGACGCGAAAGATCGCCGGCGATAGTGAGTCCGGCAGGACCTGAACCGATTACAGCCACACGTCCGCGGGTCTTCGGTTGCAGCTTCTCACGAATCAGTCCCATGTTGCCGTCGAAGTCGGCGAGGAAGCGTTCGAGCTTGCCTACGTGTATGCCCTGGCCCTTCTTGCCGAGCACGCAATGTCCCTCACACTGCTTCTCGTGAGGACATACGCGTCCGCATACAGCCGGAAGGTTACTCTTTTCGTTAATGATGTGCATGGCATTGCCGAAGTTTCCCATCGACAACTCGTGAATCCAGTCTGGTATGTCATGGCTTATTGGGCATCCCTTCTTGCACTGTGGTACCTTGCAGTGCAGACAACGCTTGGCTTCTTCGATAGCTTCGTGCATAGTATATCCCTCGTTAACCTCTTTGAATAACTTCTTTTCCTGTTCCATTTTATTGTTAGCTTTTAGTTTTGTTGAATGGTTCCATTGGGTTTCCAAACATGTTTTGCTGCAAAGTTAGGCTTTTTTCACTACAAATTGCTGCAAAAATGTACACTTATTTGTACATATTATGAATATTGGAAGATATATAAGTTAAATATGTTAAAACCTAAGTTGTCGCACGCACATACATTATTATTTTAAGTACTTTTGTAAATTATGACATCACTGATAAAAAAAACTGACATCACTAAAACAATAATATGCAAACAAACAACAAATTAAAGCAACCGCGGCAGGCTGCGATTGCTTTGGCAATGCCCCTCGCTCTTGCCGGAATGACACTCATGCCACAGGGCATCAACGCCATTCCGCTGCGCTCGGGGCTTGTGATTGAACATCCAATCGCACAAACCGATGAGACATTTGCAGTAAAAAATGTGGCTCAGATCAATCCGCACACCATCGAGATCAACTACACCGACGGCCGGCAGATGACCCTCGACTTCTACGGCGACAACATTTTGCGTATGTTTCGCGACGATAAGGGTGGGGTAGTACGCGACCCTCTGGCTACACCTCCGGCAAAGATACTTGTCGAATCGGCACGTCGCAAGACCGGAAACCTTAGCGCTATCGACGTAGACGGAACTCTGCAGATAACCACACCTGCCGTAAGTGTCAACATCGACAAGCATACAGGCAACATGAACATTGTCGACCTGCGCACCGGCAAGACCGTTATCGAGAACCTCACACCAGCCAAAATAGACAACGGAAGCACATCAGTCACCATGCGTTCGCATGATGGCGAGTACTTCTATGGAGGTGGAGTGCAGAACGGCCGTTTCTCGCATCGTGGCGAGAGCATTGCCATCGAGAACACCAACAGCTGGGTTGACGGTGGTGTAGCATCGCCCACACCGTTCTACTGGAGCACGGGCGGCTACGGAGTGATGTGGAATACGTTCCGTCCGGGACGTTACGACTTCGGTCACGACACTCCGGGTGAGGTGCGTCTGCAGCATTCAGAGGACTATCTCGACATGTTTGTAATGCTTGACGAGACTCCCGTACAGTTGCTCAACGACTTCTATCAGCTCACAGGCAACCCCGTTCTGATGCCGAAGTTCGGTTTTTACGAAGGTCATTTGAATGCCTACAACCGCGACTATTGGAAGGAAGACAAGAACGGAGCAATGGTTTTCGAGGACGGCAAGATGTATAAGGAGAGCCAGAAGGACAATGGCGGAACCAAGGAGAGCCTGAACGGCGAGAAGAACAACTATCAGTTCTCGGCACGTGCAGCCATCGACCGCTACGTCAACAACGATATGCCGCTGGGATGGTTCCTCCCCAACGACGGATATGGAGCCGGTTACGGACAGACTGGTACGCTCGACGGCAACATAGACAACCTGCGTCAGTTTGGCGACTATGCCCGTTCGAAGGGCGTGGAGATTGGTTTGTGGACACAGAGCGACCTTCATCCCAAGGCAGGAGTAGAGCCTCTGTTGCAGCGCGACATCGTTAAGGAGGTGCGCGATGCCGGAGTGAGAGTGCTGAAGACCGATGTTGCATGGGTAGGCTACGGCTATTCGTTCGGATTGAACGGCGTTTCCGATGTGGCTCAGGTCATGCCATACTACGGATCGGATGCGCGTCCGTTCATCATTACGCTCGACGGATGGGCAGGAACACAACGTTACGCCACCGTATGGAGCGGCGACCAGACCGGAGGCGACTGGGAATACATACGTTTCCACATCCCGACATTCATAGGTTCGGGTCTGTCGGGTCAGCCAAACATCACGAGCGACATGGACGGAATATTCGGAGGCAAGAACGTTCCGGTGAATGTGCGCGAGTTCCAGTGGAAGACCTTCACACCGATGCAGCTCAACATGGACGGTTGGGGAGCCAATCCCAAGTATCCGCACATACTCGGCGAGCCGGCTGCAAGCATCAACCGCTCTTATCTGAAGCTTAAGTCGATGCTCATGCCATACACCTATACCATAGCCCACGAGGCAATAGACGGCAAGCCGATGATACGTGCCATGTTCCTCGACTATCCCAACGACTACACCCACGGCACCAAGACCGAATACCAGTTTATGTACGGTCCGTCGATGCTCATAGCTCCTATATACCGTGAGACACGTGCCGACAAGGACGGCAACGACATACGCAACGGCATATATCTGCCCGAAGGCACATGGATAGACTACTGGAACGGCGACGCATACGAGGGCGGACGCATCATCAACGAGTATCCGGCACCGCTCTGGAAGATTCCGGTATTCGTCAAGGCTGATGCCATCATTCCTATGACCAATCCTAACAACAACCCGTCGCAGATACGTCAGAACTACCGTGCTTACGAAATCTACGCTTCTGCCAACGGAACTTCTGCCTTCAAGGAGTATGACGACGACGGCAACACGACCCAGTATCTGCATGGCAACGGCGTGACTACCGACGTAAGCGTATGCACCGACGGCAAGGGACGTATGCGTGTAGACATCCAACCGGCTCAGGGCACGTACGACGGATATGAAGCCGAGAAGCTCACCGAGCTGCGCGTCAATGTGACACGTGCTCCGAAGAAGGTGACGGCAAAGGTTGGTAAGACCACCGTCAAGCTCACACAGGTGCAGACACTCGCCGAATTTGAGAAGGGCGACAACGTGTATTACTACGATGCCGAGCCCAACCTCAACCGCTTCTCTACCCCCGGCACCGATGCAGCAAAGGTTGTGATAAAGAAGAATGCGCAACTGCTCGTCAAGATACAGAAGACCAACGTCAGCGACAACGCCATAGCTGTGGCTATAGACGGTTTCGAATTCAACACAGCCGGACGTATGCTCACACACAGCGGTGCGCTCGCGGCTCCTGAAGCACAGATTGCTGAGGCTGGATGTGGCGTGTTCAACCTCACTCCTTCGTGGAAACCGCAGCCCAATGCCGACTATTACGAGATAGAATACGACGGCATGCTGTATTCTACCATTCACGGAACGCAGTTCAGCATCGACCAGTTGCAACCAGAGACCGAGTATAGCATGAAGGTGCGCGCAGTCAATCGCGACGGAGCATCCGACTGGACAACGGTCAAGGGAAAGACCCTCAACAACCCGCTTGAGTTTGCCATCAAGGGCATAAAGGCACAGACATCGTTCCAAGACCAGCCCGGACAGAAAGTTTCAAAGCTCTTCGACTTCGACAAGAAGACCTCATGGCACTCACAATGGGGCAAGGGCGAAGCCATTCCGGGCGATGTGACAATCGACCTGCGTTCGGTCAACAAGCTCGACCGTATGGAATACATTCCGCGTGAGGATGCCGGCAACGGCACAATCATGGAAGGCACAATCTCTTATAGTATGGATCGCCAGAAGTGGTCGACACCGGTTCCGTTCGTATGGAAGGCCGACAACACCACAAAGACATTCACGTTCGAAGGCAATCCGGAGGCTCGTTATGTGCAGATGCACCTGACCAAGGCCGTGGGCAACTTCGCTTCGGGTCGTGCCATGTATATATATAAGGTGGCAGGAAGCCAGAGCGTGCTGCAGGGCGACATCAATCACGACAACCGCATCGACGAGAACGATCTCACCTCGTATATGAACTACACCGGACTAAGACGTGGCGACAGCGACTTCGACTATGTAAGTGCGGGCGACATCAACCGGAACGGACTCATCGACGCATACGACATATCGTGCGTGTCGAACGAACTCGACGGCGGAGTATATCCCAAGAACGACCATTGTTCGGGTTCGCTCGTGCTCACACCGAGCCGTACCACATTCGCCGCAGGCGACGTTATAGAGCTGAAGGTGCAGGGCAAGGCGCTCCACTGGGTCAACGCTCTGAGCTTCGCATTGCCTTACAACACCGACGAACTGGAATATGCAGGCATCGAACTGCTCAACATGAAGGAGCTGGTAAACCTCACCTACGACCGTCTGCACACCAACGGACAGAAGGAACTGCTGCCTACATTCGTCAATCGTGGCAACAACTTCCTGCTCGACGAGGGCGACAGCGACCTATTCGTGCTCAAGTTCAAGGCCAAGAAGGCAGGCAAGTTCACGCTGAAGATGAAGGACGGCATGCTCGTCGACCGCAATCTCGGCACGACTCTGCTGAAGTAATAGAACCAAAATGTTAGAAGGACGTAAAGTCAAAAGTCAAAGCAGCACGCCCCGAAGGGGCAGAAGCACATAGCCCAGAGCACCGCCATGGGGTAAAAGTATCACAAATACCAATGCGCCCTGTAAGGGCAAAAGCGTTAATTATCAATGCTTTTGCCCTTGCAGGGCGTTTTGCTTTTATCAATCCGTACACCCAAGGCGCTGCCTTGGGCTATGAGCTTATTGGGCTTTCAGCCCGTATAATAGACTTTTGCACACCCTCCTGAGCAAACAACGGTACAAATCATTAATAATAAAGATGATATGGCTGACTGCTCAGGCTATGGCGAGGACGCCATAGCCTCCTACTGTTAACCCAATATTCTGCTTCATAATCTCACAAATCATATCACTCCCCTCCCTACTGGGGAGGGGTTGGGGGTAGGGCTTACTCCCCCCTCTTTCAAAAAGGACTCCTTTTGGCTTTCAAAAGGAGTCCTTTTGCTATGCAAATGTAGTCCTTTTGGCAGGCAAAACGAGTCCTTTTGCAACCCAAAAGGACTCCTTTTGGAAAATGTTAAGTGTTAAATGTGAAATGTTTAATTTTTGAAGCCCAAAACAGCACGATTCCTACTGTTGCAAACATCTTAAACTATGGCGAAAAACACAGAACCGGAATAAAAGTTGTTAAATGTTTGTGTGGTATGTACCATATTAATATTAATGTTGGTAACTTTGCACCCGGAAAACTTAAGCAGCGGGTTGAGTTTTCCTTAAGGCTTCCGTATTGTCAGCCGAAAGGCATGGCATACGCTATAACAACATATTAGTTAGGGAAAAATAAATAGTAAAGTAAATAAATCAAAAGACAAAAAATTTATTTAGTAAAACATAGGTATGAATAAAACAAAGATTTTACTGATTGCAGTTTTGACTGTAGTGCTCGCCTCTTGTGGTGGCGGCAAGAGTGGCGGTAAGCCTAACTTCGGCGACAATGAGTACGCCGTACGTACTGTGCAGGGTCAGAATGCTGACCTCCAGACCACTTATCCCGCAACAATCAAGGGTGTTCAGGACGTTGAAATCCGTCCGAAAGTTTCAGGCTTCATCACAAAGCTCTGTGTCAAGGAAGGTCAGCAGGTGAAGGCTGGTCAGCTCCTCTTCGTCATCGACAACGTTACATACGCTGCCGCTGTACGTCAGGCAAGGGCTGCCGTGAACGCCGCCAAGGCACAACTCAACACTGCCCGTCTTACATACAACAACTCTCAGAAGCTCTTCAAGAACAACGTTATCGGTTCGTACGAGCTTCAGTCGTCTAAGAATGCAATGGAGAGCGCTGCCGCTCAGCTCGCTCAGGCTGAGGCTGCTTATGTTTCAGCCAAGCAGAACCTTGACTTCTGTTTCGTATCAAGCCCTGCCAATGGTGTCGTAGGCGACCTGCCTTATCGTGTAGGTGCACTTGTTAGCGCATCATCACAGCAGCCTCTTACCACCGTTTCCAACAACTCTACAATGCAGGTATACTTCTCAATGACCGAGAAGGACCTCCTCGATATGACCAAGACAGCCGGTGGCATCAATGCAGCCATCTCAAGCTATCCTGCTGTAAAGCTCCAGCTTGCCGACGGTTCTATCTACAATCATCCGGGCAAGGTGGCTACCGTGAGCGGTGTCATCGACCCTACAACAGGCTCTGTTTCAATGCGTGCCGACTTCCCCAACCCCGAGCGCGTGCTCAAGTCGGGTGCTTCAGGCTCAATCGTAGTGCCTCACACCGCTACTTCAGCAGTTATAGTTCCGCAGGACGCTGTAGTTGAGGTACAGGACAAGCACTTCGTTTATGTAGTAGGCAAGGACAACAAGGTGAAGTATACTCCGGTAGAAATCAATTCGCAGAACGACGGCAAGAACTATATCATCACTTCTGGTCTTCACATCGGCGACCGCTTCGTAGTGAACGGAGTGTCATCGCTGCAGGACGGTATGGAAATCAAGCCCCTCACCGAGGCTCAGTATGCCGACAAACTGAAGAAGACCGAGGAGCTGGGCGAGGCTCAGGGCGACCTTGGCAAGCTTAAGAAGGCATTCGGAAAATAAATTTTGAGTTTTGAGTGTTGATTTTTGAATTGTCGGCTTTGCCGATTAGGAATTGTTCAATGTTGAATTAAGAATTCATAACTCAAAAATGAAAAACTCAAAATTGCCCTTGGCAATAACTCAAAATTCAAAATTCAAAATTTAAAGATATATTATGAAATTAGATAGATTTATCAAGCGCCCGGTGCTTTCTACGGTGATTTCTATCCTCGTAGTCATTCTTGGTGTACTCGGCCTGGTGTCGCTGCCTATCGAGCAGTACCCTAACATGGCGCCTCCTACTATCATGGTGCGTGCCGCTTACACCGGTGCCAACTCACAGACCGTGCTCAACTCGGTGCTTGCACCGCTGGAGGAGTCGATCAACGGTGTTGAGGGTATGACCTACATGACCTCATCAGCCACCAATGCAGGTTCGGCTTCTATCACCGTTTACTTTAAGCAGGGTATGGATCCTGACATGTGTCAGGTCAACGTACAGAACCGTGTGTCGCAGGCTTCTGCCTTGCTGCCGGCTGAGGTGACAAAGGCTGGTGTGACGGTTATGAAGCGTCAGTCGTCAACGGTTATCCTCTTCGGTCTTACAGCCGACGACGACCGTTATGACGACGAGTTCCTCACCAACTATGCCAACATCAACGTTGTGCCTGCCATCAAGCGTGTCAACGGTGTAGGTGAGTGTCAGTGCTTCTCGCAGAAGGACTATACCATGCGCCTCTGGATTGACCCAGTGAAGATGAAGAGCTACGGCTTGATTCCTTCTGACCTCACTGGCGTGCTCGCTCAGCAGAACATCGAGGCTGCTCCGGGTTCGGTAGGCGAGAATAGCGACAATCAGTATGAGTATACATTCCGCTATAGAGGTCGTCTGCAGACCCCTGAGGAGTTCGGCGACATGATTATCAAGTCGACACAGGACGGTCAGACCATTCGTGTCAAGGACGTGGCACGCGTAGAGATGGGTGCCCTCTCGTATAGCGTTGAGTCAAAGAACAACGGCAAACCGTCAGTAACCATGATGGTAACACAGACTGCCGGCTCTAACGCTACTGAGATTGCCACCAACATCAAGAAGCTCCTCAAGGATCAGGAGGCAACAATGCCGCCGGGAATCCACTTCGACATCATGCAGGACGTAACTGAGTTCCTCTTCGCATCAATCGAAGACCTTATCAAGACTCTGTGCGAGGCGTTCATCCTCGTGTTCATCGTGGTGTACGTTTTCCTTCAGGACTGGCGCTCAACTCTTATCCCGTTGATTGCCGTTCCGGTGTCGTTGATCGGTACATTCTTCTTCCTCTATGTGTTCGGCTTCTCGCTCAACTTGCTGACACTTGCCGCCCTTGTGCTTGCCATCGCCATTGTGGTCGATGATGCCATTGTGGTTGTGGAGGCTGTCCATGCCAAGCTCGACCTTGGATACAAGTCGGCACGACTGGCATCTATCGACGCCATGAACGAGATTTCGGGTGCTATCATCTCCATCACCCTCGTTATGGCATCGGTGTTCATCCCCGTGTCGTTCATGGGTGGTACGTCAGGTGCGTTCTACCGTGAGTTCGGTATCACCATGGCCATCTCTATCATCATCTCGGCTCTTAACGCCTTGACACTCTCTCCGGCTCTTTGTGCTATCTTGCTGAAGCCGAAGGACGAGCACGGCAAGGAGCGCAAGATGACTATGATTGACCGTTTCCACGCATCGTTCAACGCAGCTTATGGCAAGGTTCAGGAGAAGTATACCAAGGGAGTTCGCCGTATCGTAGAGCGTCCTATCATCGCTATCGTTACTGTGATTGTCGCTATTGCCGGAATGGCAGTGCTTATGGGAACCACCAAGACCGGTCTTGTACCTGATGAGGATACAGGTACTGTATTCTGTACAGTCTCTACACCTCCGGGAACTTCAATGAAGAAGACCAACGAGGTGATGGACGAGGTAGACCGCATGCTCGCTACCAACCCCGCCATTGCCAGTCGTATGCGTATTACAGGTTACAACTTCATCGCAGGTCAGGGCTCTAACCAGGGTACGTTCATCATTAAGCTCAAGAGCTTTGAGGAGCGTCAGAAGGAAGAGGGACCGCTGAAGTATATCGGCGTACACAATCTCGGTTCTACAATGGTGCTCGGTATGATATACAAGCAGACCGCAGCCATCAAGGGAGCGCAGATTCTCGCCTTCCAGCCGCCTATGGTGCAGGGCTTCTCAGCTACCAACGGTATGACATTCTCAATGCAGGACCGCACCGGTGGCGACGTGAACAAGTTCTACGACATCACCAAGAACTTCATTGCCGAGCTCAACAAGCGTCCGGAGATTTCGAACGCCATGACATCATACAACACCAAGTATCCGCAGTATAAGATTGATGTTGACGTGGCTAAGTGTAAGCAGAGCGGCATCGACGCGTCTACCGTGCTCACCACAATGCAGGGCTACTACGGCGGTATGTATGCTTCTAACTTCAACGCATACGGTAAGCTCTATCGTGTATACATCCAGTCAGCACCTGAAAACCGTGCCGACCTGAAGAGTCTCGACAACATCTACGTCCGCACATCGGCTGGCGAGATGGCTCCAATCAAGGAGTATGTCAACCTGAGCCGTGTATATGGTCCGCAGGAGATTGACCGTTTCAACCTCTTCACATCAATCAACGTGAACGCATCGGCAGCCGAGGGCTACTCAACAGGTGACGCCATCAACGCCATGGCAGAGGTTGCCAAGACCTCATTGCCGGCAGGTTACACCTACGAGTTCTCTGGTCTGACACGTACCGAGCAGGAGTCTTCCAACTCTACAGCTATCGTGTTCGTGCTCTGTCTGACCTTCGTTTACTTGATTCTTTCGGCACAGTACGAGTCGTACATTCTGCCTCTGTCGGTAATTCTCTCAATTCCGTTCGGTCTTGCGGGAGCCTTCCTCTTCGTCAACATGTTTGGCAAGAACAACGACATCTACATGCAGATTGCGCTCATCATGCTTATGGGTCTTCTGGCAAAGAACGCCATCCTTATCGTTCAGTTCGCTCTTGAGCGTCGACAGACGGGTATGGCTATCTCATGGTCGGCAGTTCTCGGTGCTTCTGCCCGTCTGCGTCCTATCTTGATGACTTCATTGGCTATGATTATCGGTCTTCTGCCATTGCTCATGCCGTGGGGTGTAGGCTACAACGGTAACATGACTCTTGGTGCAGCAGCCGTAGGCGGTATGCTCATCGGTATGCTTTGCCAGATCATGATAGTTCCGGCTCTGTTCTATATCTTCCAGACTCTGCAGGAGAAGATTAAGCCTATCGAGTTTGAGAACGACTCAGCCAGCGTCGATTCAGAGATTCGTCAGTACACCAACCCGTATGTGGCAGATGCATTGCACGATCAGATTGATAAGAAAACAAAATAAGAAATCAAGAATTTAGAAGTCAGGAGTTAAGCCATATGTACATTTGGCTTAACTTCTTAACTCCATAACTTCTTAACTTCTTAAAAATACGAAACAATGAAATTGAACAAGATAATTCTTTTCGCTTCGGCATCGCTCTTGATGACCAGTTGCGGAATATATAACAAGTACGAGCGTCCCGAGGTGAACACCAAGGGACTCGTACGCGACGTTTTGAGCAACTCCGACACGCTCGCCGTCAGCGACACCGCAAGCTTCGGCAATCTGCCTTGGCGTCAGGTGTTCACCGACCCGCAGCTGCAGTCGCTCATCGAGAAGGGTATTGCCAACAATACCAATATGCTCAATGCCGCACTCAACGTCAAGATAGTAGAGGATCAGCTGATGGTGGCTAAGTTGGCATTCGTGCCTTCGTTCACATTCTCGCCGCAAGGAACAATCGCTTCATGGGACGGCAATCCTGCCACAAAGACCTACTCATTGCCCGTGACGGCCTCATGGAACCTCGACCTCTTCGGCAATCTTCTCAATGTGAAGCGTTCGGCACAGATGGCTCTGCTTGCCACTAAGGACTATCAGCTCGTAGTGCAGACCAAGATAATCTCTAACATCGCCAACATGTACTACACTCTGCTCATGCTCGACAAGCAGTTGCAGGTGGTCAACGATATGTCGAAGCTCGTTGAAGAGACATGGAACATCATGAAGATTCAGAAGGAGCTTGGTCGTGTTAAGGAGACCAGCGTACAGAGTGCTGAGGCAAATCTGTATTCTGTAAAGGCCCAGGCTACCGACCTGAAGCGTCAGATCCGTGAGACCGAGAACTCGCTCTCGCTGCTTCTCGGACAGCAGGCACAGACCATACAGCGCGGAACATTCGAGGGACAGTCGCTCCCTGCACAGTTCTCAACGGGCGTTGGCATACAGCTTCTTGCCAACCGTCCAGACGTACACTATGCCGAAATGTCATTGGCTCAGTGCTTCTACGATGTCAACGCAGCCCGTTCTAAGTTCTATCCGAGCATCACTATCTCAGGTACAGGTGCCTTCACCAACTCAGGTGGTGCAGGTATAGTAAACCCGGGCAAGTGGCTTCTCTCTGCAGTAGGCTCACTCGTACAGCCCATCTTTGCCCATGGTCAGATTGTTGCAGGCTTGAAGGTGGCAAAGGCTAAGCAGGAACAGGCTTTCAACACATGGCAGAACGCTGTGCTTTCAGCCGGTTCGGAGGTTAGCAACGCCCTCGTGCTCTACAACTCTTCTAACGAGAAGAGCGAGCTTGAGGCCAAGCAGGTAGAGAGTCTGAAGAAGAACGTAGAGTACAACAAGATGTTGTTCAACGACGGTTCAGCCACATATCTTGAGGTAATCACCGCACAGCAGAGCCTGCTCAATGCCGAGCTTTCTAAGGTAGCCGACGATTTCTACAAGATGCAGGCCGTTGTGAATCTCTACTACGCTTTGGGCGGAGGAAGATATTAAGAGTTAGGAATTAGGAGTTTTGAATTTTGAATTGTCGGCTTTGCCGATTTTGAATTATTCAATTACGAGTTTTGAATTTTGAGTTTTGAATTTTGAATTGTCGGCTTTGCCGATGTTGAATTATTCAATTACGAGTTTTGAATTTTGAGTTTTGAATTTTGAATTGTCGGCTTTGCCGATGTTGAATTATTCAATTTGGAATTCATAATTCACAACTGATAAACTCAAAATTGCGGCTTGCCGCAACAATTCAAAACTCAAAATTCAAAACTCAAAATTCAAAATTGCGGCTTGCCGCAACAATTCAAAACTCAAAATTCAAAACTCAAAATTCAAAATTGCGGCTTGCCGCAACAATTCAAAACTCAAAATTCAAAATTCAAAATTCAAATTATGATAAGTGATAAAGCATACATAGCTCCGGGTGCAAAGATTGGCAAGAACGTTACAATCTATCCGTTTGCCTACATCGAGGACGGTGTTGAAATAGGCGACGACTGCATCATCTTCCCATATGTCAGCATCATGCGTGGCACTAAGATGGGACGTGGCAACAAGGTATATCAGAACACCGTGCTCGGTGCTGAACCTCAGGACTTCAACTATACGGGTGCTGACACACGCCTTGTTATTGGCGATGAGAACATTTTCCGTGAGAATGTGGTGGTCAATCGCGCCACATTCGCCGACGGCGAGACACGTATCGGCAACCGCAACTTCTTCATGGAGGGTGTACACATCTCACACGACACCAAGGTAGACGATTATGTAACCTTCGGTTATGGTACAAAGGTGGCAGGCGACTGCGATATTCACAGCGCAGCCATCTTCTCGTCAGGTGTCATCTTGAATGCTAACGTGCGCATCGGTGGTGCATCTATGGTCACCAGCGGTGTGCGCATCTCGAAGGATGTTCCTCCGTTCATCGTAGCTACCGACAACCCCGTGCGCTACGGTGGCGTCAACGAGACACTGCTCAAGTCGTCTAACACAACCGACAAGGTCATCGGCCACATCGCCAATGCCTATCGTCTGGTGTTCCACGGACAGACCAGTGTATTTGATGCAATCAATCAGATTAAGGAACAGGTGCCTCCTGGAAAGGAAATCAACGCTATCGTCAACTTCCTTGAGGGTAGCAAGTTGGGCATCATAAGCAAGATATAAAAAGCATTTTCATACCTTTTATATATTAGTGTTGTTATTTCAAAAGATGCGGCAAGGTTGACGTGATGTCAACCCTGCCGCTGTTGTTTTTACCACATAACCTAATCATCATATTTGTGAGTAGTGTAATCGTTTGCATAAATTTCCAGCGGATTTTTTGTTTGAACTATATATAGGCTAATGATTTTAGTTATAACTTTGCGTAATAAAGATGACACAAGACTTTCAAAACGACAATAACGTTAAACACAAAAATCATATAGAATGCTATTGAGACACAAAACATTCGTATGTAATGGTGTAGAAGAAAAAGCTTAAACCAAATATAAATAATTATTACAAAAGCCTGAAATGATGAAACAGATATTCATATTGGCAATGATGCTATTCGCAACGTCAGGCACAGCAATAGCGCAGGACGTGGCATTGAAGACCAACCTATTGGGTTGGGCTACAGCATCGCTCAACGCAGGTGTTGAAGTTGGCATAGCCGAAAAGCAGACAGCACAACTGTTTGCCACCATCAATCCCTGGAAGTTTTCAAGGGACAGGAAGGTACGTTTCTGGAACGTAGAGCCTGAATACCGTTGGTGGACATGCCAACGCTTCGGAGGCAGTTTCTTCGGATTGCACGCTCTTGCCGGCGAATACAACATCAAGAACGTTGACTTGCCATTCGGAATACTTCCCAAGACAAAACGCGGTCGCCACTATGAAGGATGGTATATAGGTGCAGGCGTAACCTATGGCTATCAATGGCTGATGTCGCGCCATTGGAATATGGAAGCGTCGTTAGGCGTGGGCTATGCTTATAGTCCATACAAGCTCTACGGACGTTGTGCCCGATGCTTGGACAAGAACCATCGCAATTATGTAGGACCGACTAAGGCGGCTCTCAGTATGATTTATATATTCTAGACAGCATTATGAACACAAACTCATTGACTCGCATCATCATTTCGTGCCTCATAGGAGCAGCTTCGTACAGCTCGGCAATGGCACAGAAGCTTGCTTCGGGAACTGTAGCCATCGACAATCTGAAGACACATGTCGAAGGCAACAAGGTGGATGTGGCGTTCAGCCTTAACCTAAACAACCTGAAGCTTAAGGCCGAACAGCAGCTTGTTTTCACTCCGATGCTTGCTGCCGACGGCGACACTACAGCTCTTACACCTATTATAATTAATGGCAGGGCCAAACAGATACGCATGGAGCGTAGCGGCGAATTGGCTGCAATGGCTAATGAATCTCAGCAGCCTTTGGTGATACAGCGCAAGAACGGAACTGAGCAGAGCGTTAGCTACAGCCAGACCATTACACGCAAGCGTCCGTTTGAGACCGAACACTTGAGTCTGCTTACCGCTCAAGACTTCTGCGGATGTGGCGACAGGGAGAATCTCGACAATCTCCAGATTGCAACTATCGACAATATTGGAGCTTGGATGCCTGACATTGCCTTTGTAAAGCCGGCTGCCGAGGCACGCAAGCAACGTGCCGAGAAGGGTGAGGCTTACCTCAGTTTCCGTGTCAACAAGACGGATATTGTGGCTGATCTCTTTGAGAACGCACGCGAATTGGCCAAGATAACGAAGACCATCGACCTTGTGCGCAACGACAAGAATGTGCAGATTACGGACATCAATATTCATGGCTTTGCCTCGCCCGACGGCCCTTATGCCAACAACGAGCGCCTGGCTCGAGAGCGTGCCGCTGCTCTGAAGAGTTATGTGGCTAAGCTTTATCCTATTGAAGCCAAGCTGTTCAGCTCAAACTCCACACCTGAGGATTGGAATGGATTCCGCCAGAAGGTGCAGAAGTCGCAGTTGGCTAACAAGGACGAGATAATCAAGATTTCAAACTCAAGCCTTTCGCCCGACGACAAGGACAAGCGCATACGTCAACTCTATCCGCAGGAATATGCCGTGATACTTAACGACATCTATCCTCGACTGCGCCACAGCGACTACACCGTGAGCTATACGGTAAGGCCTTTCTCGGTTGAAGAAGCCAAGCTGATACTGAAGACCCGTCCGCAGCAGCTTTCGCTTCAGGAGATGTATCTTGTAGCACAGACAATGGAGGCGGGTTCGGCAGAATTCAATGAGGTGTTCGACATAGCCGTGCGAATGTTCCCCGAAGACCCGACTGCCAACCTTAATGCTGCATGTGCCGACTTGCAACGACGCGACATTGCTTCAGCAGAGAAACATCTGCAGAAAGCCGGCAACTCGGCAGAGGCATTGAACGCACGAGGCACTCTGGCTGTATTGAAAAAGGACTATGAGTCAGCACGTCAGTTGTTTGCCGAGGCAGCTGCTGCTGGTTCGGCTGATGCCAAAGCTAATGCCGAGCGCATTGCTAACACGAAATAATACGTGAGCTATGGCGAGTGTGCCGTAGAATAATGTGTCTCTTTGAATAGGAGGGAGTCAAAAGTATAGCAGCACGCCCTGAAAGGGCAGAAGCTCATAGCCCGGCAACGCCCTGGGAAATAATAAGAGAAAAACCAAAGATGCCCTGTAAGGGCAAAAGCGTTCTGCTTCAATGCTTTAGCCCTTACAGGGCGATTGGACGTAATGCCTTTAAGCACCCAAGGCATTGCCCTGGGCTATGTGATTATTGGGCCTTCAGCCTGCGCTGATTAAGTTTTGCACCCCTCCAGATTACTTACGCTCAAAATAATAACAAAATAAACATTAATCAATTTAACTATTAAACTATGGTAAACGTTAAGAATCTATTCGGAATGGCTGTTATGGCTACGGCCTTGGTGGGTTGTTCAAGCAACGACAACCTCGCTCCTGATGGTAAAGACAATGTTGGCAAGACAGGTGAAGCCTATGCTTCATTCACAATCAATCTGCCGACAACTACTGGTACTGGTACTCGTGGAGACGGTGATCCAGCGCCTACACCAGCAGATGGTACACCTTCATTTGCTGAAGGAACCGCTGCTGAGTATGAGGTTAAGAATGGTACTATCCTCATCTTTGATAATGCCGGAAACTTTGTCACAAGTGCCCAGCTTGGCACTATGAACCCTTGGACTCCAGTAAAGAAAGATGGTGTTACTACAGCTGCTATTACTACTGTTCAGCTCTCAGGTGTTTCAGTTGGTGGCGACTATCAGGCTTTGGTTCTTCTCAACAATGATGTTGATGCTACTACTTCTAAGGTAACATTGCCTACCACAGGTGACACTTATGCAGAATGGAGCAAGAAAACTTCAAAGGTAAATGCTGAAAAGTATGCTTCTACCGATGGCATCTTTATGGCAAATGCTCCGATGTATACAGGTACAACAACAGAGCCTACAACTCTTGTTCCAATTGCAAATGTCTGCGCATCACGTGAGGAAGCTCAGGCAAAGGCTGCTACTACAGTTTACGTAGAGCGTGGTTTGGCTAAGGTTACAATGCAGGACTTTACTGCTGGTGGTTACACAGTTGCTGAAGGTACATACAAAGGTGATAAGGTAGAAATCAAAAATTGGCAGCTTGACGTTACCAATAAGTCAACTTTCCCCGTTCATCAGATTGGCGGAACAGGTTTTGCTGCTATATGGAGCACACCTCGTTTCTATGATGGTGGAAACCAGTCATTCAAGCGTGTATATTGGGGCGTAGATCCTAACTATTCAGGTGGTTCTCTTCAGAATCTGACTGCTTGCAAGGACGCTTTCACTATGATTGGCAAAGATGATATTAAAGGCGAAACAGGTAATGATCATCCTCAGTATTGTCTTGAGAACACATTCGACCTTGCCAATATGATGCAGGGTCAGACAACACGTGTTGTGTTTAAGGCTGTTTACACTCCTAAGGGCTTTACAGGTACAGAAAAGACATTCTATAAGGTTGCTAACAACACAGCTATTTGGCATGAAGCAGACCTTAAGCAGCAGATTTTGACCCTTGCTATCAATGCTATGAAGATTACAGATCCTGATGAGCAGGCAATGTATAGCGTAGACCTTACTAAGGGTTCAAACATTAGCGGTGTAGCAGGTCAGCACCTTATTCAGGAAGCAAATATTACATATTCAGGAACTCCTGCTGACTCAAAGGTTAAACCTGCTATTATTAATACAGTCAACGAAAAACTTGGTTTGAAAGTAGAAGGTGGTAAAATAACTACAGGTATATCAACATACCTCAACGGCGAGGCATACTACATCGCCCGCATCAAGCACTTCAACGAGTTGACACATTGGAATGCTGGTGAAGCTTATGGTTCAAATAACGAAAAGTATCTCGGTCGTTACGGTGTTCTCCGCAACAACTGGTACGACCTTTCTGTAACAAGCATCAGTGGCCTTGGCTATCCTGATGTTCCTGAGGTTAAGCCTGATCTTCCCGATGACGAGAACGATCAGTACGTCAACGTAGAGGTTAAGATTCTTAGCTGGGCTAAGCGCAGTCAGCAGATTAAGCTCTAATAATCAACAAAGCATAAAGCGGCGGAGGTCTCCGAACCTCCGCTGCTATCTAAACATCAATATCTAAATTCATCTTAATTAATTTAACGGCAAACATTATGTTTCACGGACTGGTTAAATATATATGCTCACTCCTCGCCTTTGCACCATTGCTGGCTTCTTGCTCGCTGATGCACGACGACCTTGAGCCATGCGACAATGGCGTCTACCTGCACTTCCGCTATGACTATAATACGCAGCGCGCCGACCTTTTCAACGACCATGTTGGAGGCGTTGTTGTCATGGTGTACGATAAGGACGGCAAGTATCTGTTCCGTCAGGACGCTTTCAATACCGACACCGACGCTCCTATCCGCCGCCATGACTTTGCCGTACATCTTAATCTGCAGCCTGGCGAATACCAATTTCTCGCCATTGCAAAGCAGAAACGCTACGAAGATGCTTTGGCAACTAATGGTGCCAAGTTCCGCATTCATGCCCCTAACGAAGGCGAAGACATGACTAAGTTCAACACCGTGTTAGACCGCAATGAGGCGGGTGACATAGACGAGGTTGACTGTTCGGCTCCGCTCGACACGCTGTGGATAGGCCGCTCGCAACATCTCACTACCGTGTACGACCTTAAGGGCACTCACGACACTATCTCCCTGGTGCGCGACACCAAGCAGCTTACTATCTCGCTGCATCAGATAGACGCACCTGACAAAATCTCTGCCGATGATTTCGGTTATGAGGTAATAGCCGATAATGGCTACATCAATTACGACAACTCTTTGGCGCGCGACTCCAAGCTTCGCTATACGCCTTTCCATACATGGACTACCGAGTTCCGCGATGAGACCGGAAACGTAAAGGAACGTACCGCTCATGCAGGACTGATGCTCTCGCGTCTGGTTTATTTCCCACCAGAGCAGAACGATCGCAATGCCATGCTACATATATATAATAAGGAGTCGGGCAAGACCATCGCATTGATCAACCTGCCCGACATACTTCAGCAGGGACGTGATGCTTATGCCGCACAGAACTATGGCATACAGGAATACCTCGACCGCGAGTACGACTACCGACTCGACTTCTTCCTCATCGGAACCGAGTGGCAATATGTCAACCTCTCTGTTGGTGTGCTCGACTGGGCAAAGCGCATTCAGCGCATCAGCCTGTAACTGAACTTTCGCATGTGGTTCAAGTACGCCCTGAAAGGGCAGAAGCTCCTAGCCCAGGGCATCGCCCTGGGTATGATGGCAATCAGAAAGACGCCCTGTAAGGGCAAAAGCCTTATGTTTTGCCTGGAGTTTTAAAGCTTTTGCCCTTACAGGGCGACAGGTTTGCGTCCGTAATTAGAGGGTGTGTCAAAACTCCCAATATAAATAAAAAAACTCGTTGTACGTTCTTGTGTGGATG
>OBLG01000186.1_pt1 | contig 80699 bp, 71 predicted proteins | sample 1517451 | NCBI WGS metagenome assembly OBLG01 (sample SAMN04571694, study PRJEB22368) | human gut metagenome | biome: human gut; material: stool | host: Homo sapiens | place: Luxembourg | collected 2012-06-29
TAACTGAAAAGGAAAAGTCAAAATTAAAAGAGTTTTATAAGATGCTCCCCCCTTTGGGGTATGATAGCCTTTATCTTAATTTTACAGACATGGCTAAACGTTGGGGTAAAGAGTATAACAGAGAAAAATTAGAAGGCTTTATTAAAAGAGCAAATCAAGATTTGGAAAATGCCCAGAATGAAGATTCTGAGATCGATAAAATCGATGATTTGATGAAAAATGATAAGCAGTATGAAAACCTTGTTCTTGAGCGTAAAAAAGCCGAGCAAGCAATTGATGATAATACAGAAAAGAGAACTTCTATTGTTGAAGAATTGACAAAAGCGAAAATGCTTGTTCGTAAATGCCAGAAAGATATTAATGAATTAAGTTCTTCTGTGGAAAACAATAAAACAATTGATAGAAAAATAGCTATCATGGAGGAAGTAAAGAAATATTTCGTTGATATCTTAGACCAAAAATCTGAAACATATAGCAAAAAACTTCAGGCAAGCATTCAAGATTTGCTTGATGTAATGCTTGAAGCGAAAAGAACCGTAAGCGTTAGTAAAGATTTTTCACTTCGTGTATTAGATAGTTTTGATGATGAATCAAAATCTGAGGGGCAATTTGCCACAGTTTCATTTGCATATATTGGCGGTATTTTCAAATTATTAAGGGAAGAACAAATTCTTGCTAATAAAGAATATCCTTTGGTTTTGGATGCACCGTTTTCTAAACTCGGCGATGAACCTAGGCAAAAAGTTATTGATACTATACCAGAATATGCACCGCAAATCATATTATTCTCAAAGGACGATCTGCAGGATTGTTTCGGTGAAGATCGTATTGGTCGTGTATATACAATTAAATCCAACTCTGAACAAAATGTTGCACGAGTTGAGGAGGGATTTTTATGGAAATAACAACTGATGTCACTTTAAAAGGAAGCAATTGGAGAAAGGCACTTGATCTGTTTGCCCCCTTCTTTCCTCAGAGTTTGCAACCGAATTACAGTATCTTTGCCATAAGTATTTCAATTGGAATAATGTATGATAAGCAATTGGATATTGCCGGAGAAGAAACTCCTGAAGAAAAGGATAATCGTCCAAGTGTGCCAAGAACGGTTTTACACCCGCATAATACCGAATTGGATTTCTTGTTTCAGTCCGCCATATTAACAACTTCTCTTGTAGATTATGATGGGCAACAGCGTATGGACTTAGCTTTTAATCCTTCGACGGAAATCAAATTTGCAAAATTGGATTTCTTATCAAAGTATGCTAATTTTGGTGTAGAAAAGCTGCTTGAACATGGGAGCGATGAGCCAATAGAGGCAATGCAAAAGATTAAGTCATTTTTAGCGTCAATGGTAGAAGGCTATAATTATGAAATCGACAGCATATCGGAAGAAGACTTGAGCGAAGAAGATTTGATTTAAGCGCAAAAATATCGCACTAATGTATTGATTTTTTCATAGACATGTGATATACTTACGTATATACGTGAGTATATCACTGTTTTTATTTTTGAGGTAGATATGAGCATCACATACAAATTTGCTGTTGTTAAGGGTATTCAAGCCAATAGAGATTATTATATTGCTATGGTTCCGCTTGGAATTCTAAGCAAGCTGTTTTCTGATGAGAAAGAGTATATTGCTCCTGAATTTAGGGCGCAAAGATGTATTAATGAGGCAAGAATCCCGGAAATAAGGGATTATATTTTAAACAATAAGACAAATTACGTTTTTTCTGCATTGTCTGCATCGATTGATGGTAAATTTACGTTCATTCCTTCTGAAATGGATGAAAATCTCGGCGTTTTAGAAGTAAGTATGGACTCTGTTTTCATAATTAATGATGGACAGCATCGAAAAGCTGCTATAGAAGCTGCTTTAAAAGATGCTCCTGAACTATCGAAAGAAACTATTTCTATTGTTTTCTTCGAAGATTCCGGATTAAAACGCAGTCAGCAAATGTTTGCAGATTTAAATAAGCATGCAGTTAAAACAACTATGTCCCTTTCCACTCTATATGATAGTCGTGATGATTTGGCAAATGCCGTTAAAGATGTTGTTGTTAAAGTGCCTTTCTTATCCAAATATATTGACAAAGAAAAGGATAATTTAGGTAAAAACTCGTTAAAACTTTTTACTCTTGCCAATTTTTTAAGAGCGAATAGAAGAATTTTGAAGGACGATATTATTACTGATAATGATAGGGCTTTTCTTCTTAACTATTGGAATAGTATTTTTAGTAATATTGAAGAATGGCAACGTCTTGAGAAAAAACAGTTACATAAGTGTGATTTGCGGGAAGATTATATTCTTATTTTGTCTGTTACGTTGCAATCGTTTGGTCGATTGGGCAGGTATTTTTACGAAAATAAAGATAGTATCGAGGTGCTCAAAAAATTGAACACCATTGATTGGTTGCGAAGCAATCCAGAGTGGAAAGGAAGAGCGATAGATTCTCATGGGAAAATAGTTAATAATGAAGATGCAATAATAAAGATTTGTAATTACATTAAAAAATCGATTGGCATTTCATTAACACGTGAAGAGGAAGCAAAAGAAAATGAACTCAATAAATAGATTCCCTGAATTTGAAGAAATAATTAACGAAATGATGTTCGTGTATAAACACGATAATCGTCCGTGGCTTATTGGTTATAGCGGCGGCAAGGATTCTTCATTGCTTGTCACTTTGGTTGTGGAAACGGTATTGCGTCTTCCCGAACGTGAACGCACCAAAAAGATTTTTATTGTTACTTCAGATACCGGCGTTGAAAATCCTGTTGTTAAAAGATATATGCATACATCTTCTGAAAAAATCAATATTTTTTCTTCGAAGGTTAAGGCTAATATCCATGCCGATATTATTTATCCAGAGGTTTCCCAATCATTTTGGAGTCTTATAATCGGGTTGGGCTATCCGACTCCGGAGCCCCCCGGCTTTCGTTGGTGTACTGAAAGATTAAAAATATTGCCTATGAATAAGTACACAAACAATATCATAGAGCAATATGGCGAGGTTATACTTCTTTTAGGCGTTCGTAAAGCTGAGAGCAGTGCAAGGAATAGAAGTATCTCCTCACGCGAAATTGATGGTAAAATTTTAATACCACATTCTGATATTCCGAAAGCTTATGTATATAATCCTCTGACTGACATAAAAAACGAAAGGGTTTGGGAGTATTTATTAAAGGATAACGGTATTAGTCCTTGGAATGTTGATATGAAGTATTTGTTTAGTCTATATCAAGGCGAAGATATGGGTGAAGAACAAAGTGTAATCGGTCAGATTGATAAAGATAAAATCCCTGTTACGGGGAATTCAAGATTTGGCTGCTGGTGTTGCACAATTGTTAAAGAAGACAAATCGCTTCAAAATTTTATTGAGCATGGTTCTACGGAGCTTGTCCCATTACGTGATTTCAGAAATTGGCTTGTAAGCATTAGACAAGATCCGAACTTTAGAGATAGTAAGCGTAGAAACGGTAAAGTTTACAAAAAAAGCAACGGTGAATATGGTTTTGGGCCCTTTAAACTTGAAGCAAGATATGAGATACTATATAGACTTTTAAAACTTCAGAAAGAAACCGGTATTGAGTTAATAAGTATCGATGAATTAAAGTACATCGATACGTTGTGGGATTTAGAGGGTGATTTATCAAGGCGTAAACTCGTTGATATTTACTATGAAGTTTTTGGCGAACGGTTGCCTTGGGACAAATACAAAGAAGCGCTGTATTCTGAAGATGTTATAGAAAAGCTTCAACGTGCATCTGAAGAAGCTGAAATTCCATTTGAACTGATTACAAAGTTAATTGTATCAATTAATAGCAATAAGTATATTGCTAAAAGCAGTAAAATGCAGAAAGAATTTGATAAGCTAATTAATCAGGAATGGATTCATTATGAAAACGTTCAGGCGGGCTTAAAAGATGAAGATTAAGAAAATTACGCTATATAATATTGGTCCATATATAGACAAAAACACTTTTGATCTATCAATAGATGATGAGCGGAATATTGTTTTAATCGGTGGGAAAAATGGTGCCGGTAAAACAACTTTTTTCCGTTCAATAAAAACATGTTTATATGGTTGCCGTGTGTGGGGTTTTGAGGCTCCGGGTAAAGAATATTATTCTATTATTGACAGCTTATTGAACACGCGCCTACACTATGATAATTCTGCCAAGGGATACATAGAGATTGAATTGCTGTTTAATGATGGAAAGCAAATTGATATTTATCGCTTACATCGAGAATGGAGCAAGAAGAAAAAAGGAATTGATGAAGTGTTTCTCATTTACAAAGATGGTGAACTATTAGATGAAGAAAACAAATTGAACTTCATTAATTATCTTCTGTCAATAATTCCTCCGGATATGTTTAATTTCTACTTCTTTGACGGAGAATCTATAGCTGATTTTTTCCTTGGAAATAATGGTGGAAAAAACTTTAAGAATGCGTTTTTAAAGCTATACGGTCTTGATACTCTTTCAATAATGGTAGAAAACTTTGAAAGATATTTCAAGAAAAAAGATGGTAGTAATTCTGCATTTTTCATCTATCAGGAAGCCAAAAACAAGGTCTTGTCTTGTGAGTCAGTTCTTGCGCAGATGAAACAGGAGTTAGATTCTCTGGAAAATGAAATTGATTTGTTGCAGATGAAGCAGCAAGCTCTTTTAAAGGAATATACAAAGCTTGGAGGTATCAGTTTAACTGAGTGGAAAGAGATAAACGCTAATTTGCTAAAAGAAGAAGCAAGACGAGAAGAGATTAATAGATGGTTAAAAGACGTTGCTAACAACTATATCCCATTTATAATCGCAAAGAAACAGCTTAAAGATTTGCTTCTCGCTTTAGAAACAGAACAAGAAAATAAAAAGAATAACGTCTTGTCTGAAATGCTATCCGAGAAGAAATTCCAAGAATCTATCAGCGCTTTTATGAATGAAAAAGGCATTTCTGAAACCGATAGAAAAGATATTATTGAGTATCTTGTGTCTTTTTCAAAAGAAGGAAATGGTTTTGAAGTTCTTTTTGACTTAACAACAGGTCAAACAAATAAACTTATTGCGCAAATATATGAAAAAAACGACTTCGATCCAGAAAGAATTTCTAAAGCCATTAAAGAGCTGTCTTCGTCTTTGAAGCAAACAAAGAAGCTACGTGATAAGCTTGTTAATAGCTCCATAGATGGTTATGGCGAATACTCTGAACAAAAGGAAATTATAGATAAAAAACTTCTGGAATTAAAGCTTGTTATAGAGAAAAAGCAGCAAGATATTTCAATGAAAGAAGCGGAATATTCTTTAATTGTATCGGAGTTCGACAAAACGAGAGATCTTTATGAGAAGCAATTGAAATCAAAGTCCATCACGGAATTGTCTTCAAGAGCGATTGGTGTTTACACACTCCTTGAAGAAGAATTAGTTCAACAACAAGGGCGGATTTTACAACAAGCTTTTATGGAGTGTTTTGCTTCAATCATAAATAAAGACAACTTTATAGACGGTATAGTGATCGATAAGAATATAAATGTAATCCCATATAAGTTTATTGAGGTTTCATTCTTGCAAATTGACAATTATATGCGTGCTAATGAAACGTCTCGATTTTTAGAATTGTTTGATTACAAGTATCTTATGGAAGTAAATAAGCTGCGCTTAGGCGAGGTGGAGTCTATTGTATTGCCTTCCCCTATTACTGCTCCTTTTTCGCAGGGTGAACGTCAAGTTTATATCATGTCTTTATATTTGGCACTGCTAAAAACAAGTCGCAAAGACATTCCTTTCTTCATTGATACTCCTTTTGCTCGTATTGACTCAAATCACAGGCAGAAAATAGTTGAAGAGTTTTTCAGTAAAATAAACAATCAAATGTTCATTCTTTCCACGGATGAAGAAATAGTTGGAGAATACAAACAGACGATCAATAATCGTATTTCTAACACCTTTGAGCTTTCAATTAATGCTTACGGAAATACTTCTGTTTGTCCGTCAAAATATTTCGAGGTGTAATATGGTATTTAAATTAAAGACTTCAGAAGAAACGGCATCAATTTTTAGTGAAATAGGTTCAAGTACGCATTTGCAACCTTTTGCTTTGTCAAAAATCGCAATCGCTTTATCGGTTCGTGATAGTAACGATTTGTCTGATTCTGATTTTGCAACTAATACTGACGGATTAGAACTGAACCGACAAACCATTACCGGAGAGTTTGATGAACTGTTTAAAGCACTTATCGTTCAAAAAGAACAAAAGTCATTGACTGATGATGAGTATTTCCCTAAATATCTCAAAGCGTATATCGACAAAGGCGCAAAATTGCTTTATGCTGAATTCAAATATGCAGGAAGCAGTTTTTATCAACATTTATCTCATTTGGATAAAGGAATATAAGGAGAGATAAAGCATGGCTGCTGGTTGGAAATTAAAAGAAGGAAATCTTGATTCGGGAATCATTCCTGAAGATGCTTATTGGAGTCTATTTAATTATTTGTTTTCTGAGAAAAGTAGGAAAAGAAATAGTTATAAATTTGGTTTATTAAAATCTATCCTAGATTGCGTGCATTTAGCTAATGCAACCACAGATTTCTCTATCCATTATTCTGACATATTCGCGCATTTCACACAGAATTATTGGAATTTAGTCGTGAAGTATAAATTGCGGCAAATGCGTCCCGATGGGCAATCCGAAGTTTCAGCTATAGAACAAGTTCTTTTTTGTGCTTTAGAAAAACACTGTGACAATATTGTTGTTCCATTTGATTCATTGTCGGAAGAAACTAGAGAAACGATAATCAATAATGTGTTATTGGTATGCAAAAAATATGTTATCGGTGCTTTATATCAAGACTTCTCAGGTAAACTGTTTGGGTTTAATCGTTTCTCAAATATTCTTGTTTTTAATAAATGCGCAGTATCCTTTATGATGAAATATAAGCATACGTTAGAGGTTCTGAATTACTATTATTGGGCTAAGTTTTTAGAAACAATTGAGTATAATAATAACGCAACGTTGCTTATTGATAAACTGGAATTGGCTACCCCCAAAAGAACAGATTTATCTGCATATAGAGATATCTTATTGAAAAAAACTGACGCAGTTTGTTTTTATTGTGGAAAGCCGTTAACAAAAGACGATATTCATGTTGATCACTTTATTCCATGGTCGTTTTTACATGATGATCAGCTATGGAATTTTGTGCTATCTTGTTCAAAATGTAACATTAGAAAGAGTAATAAAATTGTTGAGGCAAAGCTTTCTAAAATTATAGAGCAAAATAAAATATTATTGCTAGACAAAGAATGTTCAGATTTTATGAAGAGTTATAGCGAAAGCGATTATGTATTATTGCTATTTTTCGCCAAGGTTCAAGGATGTTTAACAGTTGAAAGTCTATAGTTTTGTTTTATTACTTCAATTAATTAAGCCGAGATAAAACTCGGCTTTTTTTGTTTTGAAAAAAACTTGAAGGTGTTCAATACAGCGAACACCCTACTGTTGACAATCTCGAATAAAAAGTATATACTATGCTTACTCTAAACCGAACGAGCGTTCGGAATATAGCCGGAGGAAGAACGATGAGAAGCAAAGACCTGAACGTAATGGAAGAAATCAGAGATTATATCAATGATTATTGTGATAGAAACGGCCGTGGCCCCTCGGTCGGAGACGTTGCAACCAAATGGCAAATGAGTAAAAGTACCGCCCAGAGCTACCTCTCAGCTTTGAAAAGGCAAGGAAAAATTACTCAAAGTGTCTTTGGCTATGAGTCGGTTGCTCTTGCGGAAACTCGTTCTACCGTTAGTGTCCCTATTTTGGGTGCTATCCCTTGTGGGTCTTTAACAGAAGCCGAAGAACAGATAGAAGGCTACCTACGTTTGCCTGAATCGTTTGTCGGGAAAGGCAGATTTTATCTTCTGCGAACCTATGGCAATTCGATGATAGGTGCAGGCATCAATGACGGAGATTTGGTTCTCGTCAGGATGCAGAACAATGCAAATGTCGACGAAATTATCGTTGCTCTCGTCAACAATGAAGTGACGTTAAAGCGTCTGGCTTATGACGAAGAACAAAATACATACTATTTGCACCCTGAAAACAAGCGTATGAAGGATATTTACCCGGAGGAGCTTGCAGTTCAAGGCATTGCGGTAAAGGTTATAAAGGATTTAGTTTGATACAGAGGAGATGAATAATGCGAGATGTCGGATAATTGGAGCGAACAAGTTGAGCGTTTTTGCGGTAACTGCGGAAAGCGCATTTCGGGATACAAAACAGCTGACGGTCTTGTAAAAATAGAATGTCCGCGCTGCGGTATGAAGTCAGTTATGAAAAAGATCAGCAGAAGGCATGTTCGTGTTGATGAGCATGCCCCGCCAAATCAAAGCTTAAAATAGGATAACGACGGCAAGGTCGGTCGGTTGAAAAAGCACCGGGTTATGTGTAAATCCTTGTCAGGCCATATTCAATAAAGGTCGGAAGTTAAGCCGAGAAATCGAGAGGCTCCGACAGATAGATTTTCAATGATGGAAGTCTGTCTGTCGGGGCCTTTTTGTTTTCTCAAAAAAAATTTCAAATAATTTTTCAAAGTCGCAAAGAACTTGCGAGTTTGGATTTTAGAATACGGGCAAGAAGTTCGGAAAAGGAGGTGAAAAGCGGATATGACGGCAGCAGAAAGACGACAAGCCATATTGGAAGCGTTATGCGTTCGCCGGCACGACACGAGAGAAAATCTCGCGTTTGAGTTCGGTGTCAGCAAGCGCACGATCGAGTATGACGTGGATCAGGAAAAAATGTTGCGTAAATGAAAAAAGAGCCGAACTTTTGGTTAAGTCCAGCTCTCAATATTCTCATAGTTTTCAGTAACAATTTATCCCGTTTACTTCCGATTTTTACTGTGCTACAACGGCCAAGACGAAAGGCAAAAATATGGAGTAATAGAGGATAGCAATAAAAAAGCCGAGCGATTTTATTCGCCCAGCAATGTGCCGCGTGTGTATTCATCTTTTGATAATAATCCCGAAATATTCGTGAGAAAAGAAATATACGCACCTAAACTTTTTATCGTTAGGGTGCGTACAGTTCACTTGTGGCGGAGAGAAAGGGATTCGAACCCTTGCGCCAGTTTCCTGACGACCGCATTTCGAGTGCGGCTCGTTATGACCTCTTCGATATCTCTCCAATCTGATTACGTCGGGGAAATGCCCAACGTGTGTAATATACAACATTTCGCCGGATTTGGCAACCATATTGCGGCAATTTTGCAAAAATCCTTTAATTAAAGCAAAGGCAAAAATAATAAGGTGTAGAACAATTATTATATTGTAATAAAACTTGTTTTGTGATAACATTATTATATTAAGAGGAGGGAATATGAGGAACTCACGTTGCTATTATTCGGCAGATCTTTTTCAATTTTTACACGAAAATCCACAAACGATACTTGGTATAATTTGCGAAAACGATAGTTTTTCTGAAACAACGCTTTTGCAGAAGAATACATGGTCAGAAGAGATAAATATTTTACAGAAAGAATTTGCGCGTTTTGATGAAGGGCGTATTATATTTGAATATACTATACCGAGGATTTGCAAAAGAGTGGATGTTGTTTTTTTGCATAAAAATGTTGTATATTTGCTTGAATTTAAGTGCGGAGAGACCGAGTATAAAAAAGGCGCAAATGAACAGGTGTTGGACTATGCACTTGATTTGCAAAATTTTCAAAAAGAAAGCCATGACAAAATAATTATCCCTATTGTTGTTGCAACAGAAGCAAAAACGATTGAAAACTCTTTCGTAGTAAAAGGTAATATAGCAGAGCCGCTCTTTTGTAATAGAGGCAATATCGGGGAAATTATAGCGTTAATAGATGAAAAAATTTGTTGCAACAGTTTCAATTACGAGCAGTGGGAAAACTCGGAATATCTTCCTACACCTACAATAATTGAAGCAGCGCAGGCGTTATATAATGGGCACAAAGTTGAAGAAATAACAAGAAGTGACGCAGATGCAAAAAACCTGAGCGAAACAACGCGTGCAATTGATGAAATAATTGCATATAGCAAGGATAACAAAAGAAAATCCATATGTTTTGTGACGGGTGTACCCGGTGCAGGGAAAACATTGGTAGGGCTTAATCTTGCCATTGAACATGCAAATGCACGACAAGGGGAACATGCGGTGTTTTTATCAGGTAACCAACCCCTGGTCAGTGTTTTGCAAGAAGCGTTAGCGCGTGATAAGGTAAAACAAGCAAGCGAGGAAGGAGAAAAAATCTCAAAAAGAGAAGCATTACGAGAAACAAGTGCCTTTATTCAAATCATACATAAATATAGGGATAGTTTTGTTGGAAATGATGATGTTCCTCCCGAAAGGATTGCTATTTTTGACGAGGCGCAACGGGCGTGGACAAAAGAAATGATTTCAAAATTCATGAAAACCAAAAAGGGTGTCTTGGATTTTGATTATAGCGAGCCAGAATTTTTAATAAGTACATTAGACAGGCATAATGATTGGGCGGTTGTTATTTGTTTGGTCGGTGGCGGACAAGAGATAAACACAGGAGAAGCAGGTCTTCCTGAGTGGTTTGACTCATTGAGAAAGTCTTTTTCAGAATGGGATGTTTTTGTTTCGCCACAATTAAACGATACGGAATACACAAGAGGAAGAAAATGGGCGGAGATGATCGAAGACTTAAACATCAATCAGGATGTAAATTTGCATTTAGCGTCATCAATACGGTCATTTAGGACGCCAGATGTATCTGCATTTGTAAAAGCTATTCTTGACAATGATTTACAAACAGCGCAATCATTATATCAGAAAATAAAAAACAAATATCCCATTCTTTTAACAAGGGATTTAGAAGAGGCAAAGACATGGGTAAAAAATCAATGCAGAGGAACAACGAGATATGGTTTAGTGGCAAGTAGCGGTGCATTGAGATTAAAACCAGAAGGTATATATGTTAAAAATGATATTGATGTTGAAAACTGGTTTTTGAATGACAAAGATGACGTTAGGTCAAGCTATTATTTGGAAGATGTTGTAACAGAATTTCAAATTCAGGGGTTGGAGCTTGATTATACAATAGTTGCCTGGGATGCCGATTTTAGGTATATAAATGGCTGGACATACAACAAATTTAGCGGCACAAAATGGCAAAATATAAACTCAGATGATAACAAAAATTATCTTAAAAACGCTTATCGTGTTTTACTAACAAGGGCAAGACAAGGCATGGCTATTTTCATTCCAAATGGAGATGATAGCGACGAAACAAGATTACGCAAGTTTTATAATGGAACATACAATTATTTGAAGAATATAATGGATAATTAAGAAAGTTTTTACAGGTCGGACGATGAAAAAAGTCCGACTTTTTTTGTCATAAGGAAGCGAAGGGCGCGGAGAGCGCCGACGGCGTAAACGTCCTTGCAGCAGGCTTCGTGGGTGAGAGTCAGGGTTTCGTAATTGCCGAAAAACGAGATTTCGTGTTTACCGACTGCTGTGCCGCCGCGGATCGAATTTATCGAAACGTCCGGCGTGTTTTCGTCAACGCAAGACGACTTTATAACGTCCGCGAGCATTTTGGCTGTGCCGGACGGGGCGTCGAGTTTTTTCTTGTGGTGGATTTCCGTGACGTTGACGTCGAAGCCGTCAAGTAGTGCCGCCGCGAGCGCAACAAGGCGCGACAAAACGTACACGCCGTGGCTTAAATTCGCCGTCTTGAAAACGGCTATTTTTTTGGCGGCAGCCGCAATTTTTTCGTTTTGGATTTCGGAGTGTCCCGTCGTTGCGACAAGGAGTTTCGTATTGTTTTTTACACAAAAATCAAGCACGTAGTCAAGGGCGGCGGGCGTTGAAAAATCGACCACTGCGTCCGCGGGAACGGCAACGTTTTTAATGTTTTTATACAGCGGAAAATCCGTTGAAATTCCCGTGCGGTTTACGTCGACGCCGGCAACGATATTTACGTCCGCTGCTTCTTTTGCAACCTTTTGAAACGTTGTGCCGAGCCTGCCGCACGCGCCGTTTAATATGACGTTTATCATACTTTAACTTAAAAAATCGTCAATTAAAACGTCTAATTTGTCGGAATTCGCTTTTGACATTTTTGTGAGCGGCAAGCGCAGAATATTCTTGCAAAGCCCGAATTTATTGAGCGCGTATTTTATGGGGATGGGGTTGACTTCCGAAAATAATCCGTGTATCAGCGGGTTGATTTTCAACTGCATTTTCGCCGCTTTGTCGTAGTTGCCGAGAAGGGCGGCTTTTGTCATCGCGGACACGAATTTCGGGAACAGATTCGCCGCGACGGAGATAACGCCCGATGCCCCCATACACATTGCTGGGACGGTAAGGTTGTCGTCGCCCGAAAAGACGTCCGCGTCGCCCGACAGCATTATCGTGTCGGACATTTGCGAAAGATCCCCCGCCGCTTCTTTGATGGCGACGACGTTTTTAATTTTTGCAAGTTTTCGGAAAGTTTCCGGCAGAACGTTGACGCCGGTGCGCGCCGGCACGTTGTAAACGATAACGGGTTTATCGACGGAATTTGCGATTTCCGAGTAATGCGCGACAAGTCCGCTTTGCGTGCATTTGTTGTAAAACGGCGTAACGACAAGCAGGGCGTCCGCGCCGAGCGACGAGAAAAGTCTGCTAAGTCGCACAGCCGATTTCGTGTCGTTCGAGCCGCTGCCGACGATGACGGGAACGCGCCCGTCCGCGGCTTTTACCGAAAACTTCACGACGTCGATTTTTTCGTCTTCCGACATCGTTGCGGCTTCGCCCGTGGTGCCGAGTATAACAAGAGCGCCCACGTCGTTTTCAATCTGAAAATCGATGAGGCGCCCGAGAGAATCGTAATCGACGCCCGAATCGGAAAACGGGGTAACAAGCGCGGTAGCGCAGCCTTTGAAAATTGACATTTTCGCCTTGACCTTCTTAAAAGATTATTACCGATTCGGGTTATTAAACTTTTGTAAAATCGTGAATTAAACGAGATTTTCCTTTATAAGCAATTCGGCAATCTGAACCGTGTTGGTTGCGGCGCCTTTTCTTATGTTATCGGCGACGCACCAGATATTGACGCCGCTGTCGACGCTGTCGTCGATGCGGATACGACCGACGTAAACGGGATCGGTATTTTCGATATCGACGGGCATCGGGTACTTGCAGTTTTCTATATCGTCGATGACGACGAGTCCCGGGGCGTTTTCAAGGCATTCGAACACGCCTTTAAGGTCGCAAGGTTTCTCAAACTCGATATTTATGCTTTCGGAATGGCCGTGGAAAACGGGGACGCGGACGGTGGTTGCGGTAATTCGCATATCGGGCGCGTGCAGAATTTTGCGCGTTTCGTTGACCATTTTCATTTCTTCTTTGGTGTAGTGGTTGTCGCAGAACACGTCGATTTGCGGCAGGCAGTTTGCGAAGATCTGGTGATTGAACTTTTTGGGAGGGACGCCGTTTATACCGTCTTTAAGGTCGTTGTAGCCCTGAACGCCCGCGCCGGAAACCGCCTGATAGGTGCTGTAAACCACTCTTTTAATAGTATATTTGTCATGCAGGGGTTTTAATGCCACCATAGCCTGAATCGTGCTGCAATTCGGGTTGGCGATGATGCCTTTGTTCCACCTGACGTCTTCGGGGTTGACCTCGGGCACGACAAGGGGAACGTTTTCGTCCATACGCCAGCAGCTGCTGTTGTCGACGACGGTTGCGCCGATACTTGCAAAAATCGGAGCGAATTCTTTCGAAACGCTTGCGCCCGCGGAAAACAACGCGATGTCGATTTTTTTATCGACGACGTTTTCTTTCGTAAGTTCGATAACGGTGTGCGGTTTTCCCATGAAATCAATCACCTTACCGGCGCTTTTCGCGCTTGCGTAAAGGTAATAGTTTTCGACGGGAAGGTTTCTTTCCGCTAAAACTTCCAGGAATTTATTGCCGACCATACCCGTTGCGCCGACAACCGCCACGTTATATTTTTTCATAGATACCTCCAAAATCGGAAAGGTTCGAATAACCTCTTTAATAGTTTAATATGGTAACACACGAAAGAGACTTTGTCAAATGCTGATATATACATAGTATTATTTTTCGTCGATTCGTGTCAAAAGCCGACAAAACTCCGCGATAAATTCTTGATATATTTCTTTTTATAGTGTAAAATGGAAAGACAACAAATGTCGGAGCAAAAAATGAACAAAACTAATAAAACGAACAATAAAAACAAAAAGGAAGAATTAAGCCCTTTGTATAAAAAACTTTCGCTCGGGCCCGAAATCCGCGCGGAAGAACCGAAGGGGGTATATCCCAAGGGCCGCGTGAAACAGGTTTTTGCGGTGATGAGCGGCGAGATGAACTCGCTTATGAGAGTGAACGCGTGGTTTTTGCTGTTTGCGATCCCGCTCTTTTTCGTGCTTTATTGGTGCAGTAATTATTTTACGAGCCTTGCGACGTCGAAGTTTGATTTTATGGGCAATGTCGGCATGGCGTTCCCGGGCGGGGCGGACACCCTGCAACAGGCGCAGATTGCCGTATACGACGCGTGGCAGATCGTGTTTTATCTGCTTGTCCCCGCAATCACGATTACGTTTATCGGTATGGCGGGCGCGTTCAACTGTCTGAAAGCCTTCATGTGGGGCGAAAAGGTTGAAAAAATCACGAAAACTTTCTTCAAAGGCGTCAAAAAATATTGGTGGAAATACCTTATCGTCATGCTTGTCGATTCGCTTCTCGTGCTTGCGCTCGGCAGCGCGTTCATATTCTTCCTGAAATTGAAGGTGATGGGTGCGCTCAACGCCGGACACTGGGTGATGATAATCGTCGTGTGTCTTGTTGAGTTTTTGCTGCTTTACGTCAACATGCAACTTCTGCCGATGATTGCGGAAGTCGACTTGCCACTCCTAAAACAGGTCAAAAACTCAATCCTTTTCAGCGTGAAACTTGCGCCGATAGGTCTGCCGTTGTTCCTTGTATGCCTTGTGCCGATCGCGTTGTTCTTTGTCAAGAGCAGCTTCTTCTCGATAATCTGGCTTGTCGTGATGATGATGTTCGGCACGACTTTGTACGGGCTTACGTTCACGGCGTTTTCGCAATGGGCGCTCGATAACGTGCTTACCCCGCTTTATATGATGACGCAGCAAAAACCGTCGTCGAAGAAAGATAAAAAGGCAAAACAAAACGCGGTCCCCGCGCCCGTAACGGCGGAAACCGAAAAACCCGTCGCAAACGCAAACGGCACTCCCGCGGAAAACCGGAACGGAAAAAAGGCAAAAGGCGGAAAAAAATAATTGTACGAGATACTTGCAAAGTATTATGACGATCTGATGGGCGACTTTGACTACGACGCGTATGAAAAGTTCGCCCTTGAAAATCTGAAAGACGTTTGGGGCGGGTTCGGATACGATCTGGCGTCCGGCAGCGGCGAAATGGCAATCCGCCTTAAACGCAACGGGTTCAAGGTCGTCGGCGGCGACGTTTCGCCCGAAATGCTTGAAAAAGCGACCGAAAAAGCAAGAAAAGCACGCCTTGACGTGCCGTTTGTTTTTTCCGACCTGAACGATTTACACCTTGAAAAAAAGTGCGATTTCGTGACGGCTGTCTGCGACGGATTCAATTACGTCAAAGGGAGAAACCTGGCGGCGGCGTTTAATGAAATTTACTCCGCGTTGAACGACGGCGGTATTTTTATTTTTGACGTGAGTTCCGCCAATAAACTTGAAAACGTGCTCGGAAACAACCTTTTTTACGAGGACGACGAAAACCTGACGTACCTTTGGCAAAACACGAAAAAGGGCGAAAAAATAAAAATGGATCTGACCTTTTTCGAGCGGGACGGCGACGTGTATCGCCGCTTTGACGAAAGCGAATCGCAATATATACACAAAACGAAAGACGTCGAATCCGCATTGACGGCGGCGGGCTTTTCTTATCGGTTTTTTAACGAAAAATTCAAAAAATTTACGGAGCGTTGCAACAGACTTATCGTCGTTGCGAAAAAATAATGGACGTTATAAAAAGATTTATGCTGTTCGACAAGACGATTCTCGTCAGCGTTATTTCCGCAAAGGAACTTGTCGACAAAGCGATAAAAATTCACTCTCTTTCCCGTACCGCGGCGGCTGCGCTCGGCAGGACGCTTATCGTCGGCGCGTATATGGGGACGGAACTTAAAGACGACAAACAAAAATTGTCGATTACGATTAACGGCGGCGGTCCGCTCGGTCGCATCGTCGTGCTGTCCGATTACGGCGCGAAGGTCAGGGGCTACGTCGAAAACCCCGCGGTCGAACTTCCGCTGAACGGAAAAGGGAAACTCGACGTGGGCGGAGGCGTCGGCAAAAACGGCTATATCAGCGTCATAAAAGACCTTGGACTGAAAGAGCCGTATTCGGGAAGATGCCCGATTGTCGACGGGGAAATCGCAAACGATTTTGCGTATTATTTCACGGTGTCCGAACAACAGCCGTCGGCGGTGGCGCTCGGCGTGCTTGCGGCGGATAACGAGTGCGTATCGGCGGGCGGAATATTCGTAAGCGCGCTTCCCGGGGCGGACGACAACGCAATCACGGTGATGGAAGATATACTGACGAATTTCACGCGCGTCAGCGACCTGTTCAAGGAAATGACGCCCGAAGATATTATCGACAGATACTTTTCGCATTTCGATATTTTTTATCTTCCCGACGTGCATCCGACGTACGAATGCACATGCACAAGGGAGCGGCTTGAGAAGATCGTCGTGTCTTTGGGGCGCGACGAGGCGTACGATATTCTGCGTGAAAACGGGAAGTTGGAACTTACTTGTCAATTCTGCAACAAAAAGTACGTTTTCACCAAAAACGACGTTGATACGTTGTTTTCAAAGGCATAAAACCGTTATTTTGTACTATGGCAAAAGTTATTAAGTTTGACGACACAATCGAATATAAGATAGACCGCGCAAACGATCTTTACGCCGACGAGAACTTCGCCGACGCGCTTACCTTATTGTTCGAAGTCGTGAAACGCGACGAAAAAAACAAGGACGCACTCATTCTCATCGGACGGATTTACGCCGATATGAACGCCTTCAACGAAAGCAACGTCGCATATATGACCGCCTATGCAAAAACAAAGTCGAAGGACGCGATTAAGGGCATTATCTCGAACGCGCTCGTTAACGGCAAATTCCGCCTTGCAAAATATTACAAGGATACTTACGGCGTCGATTACGACTTTTCGGAGTTTCTGACGGTGCAGACCGAAGACGGCGAAACCCTTTTCCCCGACGACGAAGAAGTGCAGGAGTTTGAAAGACACCTAAGGCTTGTCGTATCGAGAAAGGAAAAGGGCGGCGAAAACCTTGTCAAAGAAAAAGACCTGAAAAATCTGAAAAGCCTTACGATAAACGACCTGGTAGGGCTTGGCGGAAATCCCGACTTTATGAAGTTTTCGGAACTTATGGAAAAACTACTGAACTTTGACGACGGCGAAGAAGACGACAAACCCGAAAAACGCCGTACCGAAATCGGATTCAAGCAGGTTTATCCCCGTCCGTCGGCGGAGTGCGAGCAGATTATTTCCGACGCGTTCAAACTGTTTTCAACGGGGAAACCGCAGGAGTCACTTGACCTTCTCAAAAACATAAACGAGAAAAACGGGAAATACTATTACATTGCCGAGAAAAACAAGGCGATGTGTTATCTTGCGCTTGACCGGTTGCAGTCGATGAAAATCGCCGCCGAAACCGCGCTTAAAGGCTTGCCCGACGACTTTTCGTTGAAGTGTTATTATTACATTGCCTTAAAACTCCTTGACGAAAAGACGGACGCCGAAAAAGTGTTTTCGGAAATTAAAACCGAAAAACCCAAAAACACGATGGAATATATGGTGAAACTTGACGCGTGCCGTCTTGCGCTCGACCACGAAGGAGTGCTTGACGCCGTTGAAAACGTTTTGCCCGACTTTCCGTATCAGCCGCAGTTTTTGATTTTGTACGGAAAGGCGCAGTACAACTGCGGATATATAAAGCCCGCCCGCGCGACTTTTCTGGAAATCGTCCGACTGTATCCCGACAATTTCGAAGCCCGTCTGTTGCTTGACAAAATCAACGACGGCGAAGACGGTCTTATACCGTACGGCGATATGGAAGTGATGCTTAAACGCGTGCGGATTTTGTCCGATCTCAAAATGAAGATGCAGGACAACATCGGGTTTATGAATTACCTGAAATACGACAAGGACGCTTACAAAAATATCGAATACGTGTTACTTAACGAGAACGAGCAGAACGTGTACGTCCTTATGACGGGGCTTACCACGTACGTTTCCAAGCAAATGTTCGATATGTACGAAAAACTGCTTATTTCGCCGTACGCGTCGCCGTATCTCAAAACCCTTGCGCTGACGGTTTATCTTTCGGACGCAATGCCGGGCGAGGTTGCCGTCGCGAATATCGACGAAAAACTGAAAATCGTGAAAATGGGCGATTACGGCTGGGAAAAAGGAATTAACGACGTCGTGAAAGCCGCCGCGTATTTTGCCTTTTCGCAGGTGATTATGCGGGAACAAAAGCCGAAATCCGCCGTGGACGCGCTGAGCGAAAGATTGAAAAGAATCTCGGGGTTTTTAATGAGCGATTTAAGCCCGAAAGACCTTGTGAAAGAGTTGAACTCGGTTGACAGTATGGTTGCGATGAAAGACGCCTTGTGTGACTTGTCCACGCATCGTGTCAGACGCTCGACGCCCATGACCGTCATCGACGAAAAGTATCTACAATACGTCGAATTATTGAAAGAGGTTGACGAAAAATATGAAATTTGAAAATCTTGACAAATTGTTTGAACTGTACGTGCAGGAAGCCGTAAGGAAAAATAAGGAAAAGTATTCCTCGCACGAGGCTCTCGAAGACGACCTCGGCATGCTTTTCAACAGGTTTGAAAACGTCAGGATAAAAACCCTTGACGGCAAAACGCCGAAAGAGTACGCGGCGGAACTTCGCGAAGACGGCGAAATTTTCGACTACGTTTCGAAATGCCTTGAAAATAATATCGAAGTTACCGACACCATTTGTGACGAGGTCGTGCGCGCGGAAGGCGCAACCGAATACCTGAACGGGCTTTTGTACGAAAACAACAAGGACGCAAAACTTCTCGCCGCGCTTTTACTTAAAGAAATCGACGACGAAGAAGTCGAAGATATTTTCATTTCCGTCCTTACAAACGACGAAATGCCCGACGAAGTGAAAACGGTCGCTTTCGAATATCTGTCCGACGGCGACGACTGCGTGCCCGAAAAAATATTGGAAATCATAAACTCCGTGCCCGAAAAAAATCAGGGAATTCTCGTTGAGGTGCTTTCCAACTTCAAAGGGAGAAAGGACGTGTTTTACTGGCTCGTTACAATGTTGCAGCGCGCCGAAGACGTGCCGACGTACGCGGGGCTTCTCGGAAGATACGGCGATACCGCCGCAATCGATATTCTGAAAAGTTTCGCAAGCGAGGTCGATATAAATTACGTGGAATTTGTCGAGATAAGAAACGCCGTCGAAGAACTCGGCGGGGAGATGACGGAAGAAAAAGATTTTTCGGACGATCCCTATTACAAGTACATAAATCATATCGGGGATAACGGCGAAAATCCCGAAAACGACGAAACGAAAAACTGAATATTCATAATGTTATTTATTCATAACCCTGTGTCGCAAGGCATAGGGTTATTTTATGAAAGAAGGATTGAAGTGCGCCGCCGTGTTTATCGGGACGGTCATCGGCGCGGGGTTTGCAACGGGGCAGGAAGTATTGTTGTATTTCGGAAGATCAAGCATTGCCGTGCCGATTTTTTCGGGGATTTTACTGGGACTTTTCAATGCGTATTTTTTGGCAATCGGCGCAAAATTTAACGATAGAATCAATGAACATATATTGCAGAATAAGGCAAAAGCACTTTATGATGTATGTATGTTCATTTGTGCATATATCACTTTTATAGCAATGTTTTCGGGTGTTGAAACCCTTTTTGTGAAAATATTCGGTGTTAAATACACAAGTGTGGCGTGGGTTGTCGCGGCGGGTTTCATCGCTGCAAACGGGTTAAGGTTTATGAAGGGGCTGAACTCTGTCGCGGTGCCTGTGATACTTCTTCTCGCGGTGGTGATTTTCGTATATTCCGACAAAGAAAAAGCAAGCGGCGCATACAACTTTTTCAACGGAATAACGTACGCCGCGATGAACGTTATGTTGTCGATGGGCGTGATGATAAGGCTTGGAAAAACCGCGACGAAAAAGACAATTTGGGCATCGGGGTGCGTGACTGCGGTCGTTATGGCGACGATGCTTGCGCTTATCACGCTTGTCGTGAAAAAGAGCGGCGGCGAAATGCCCGTGTATGCCGCGGCGGACAAGGTCGGGCTTAAATACGCGGCGGGCGCGGTGATACTTCTTTCGGTATTTACGACGATGGTATCCGCGCTTGAAACGGCGGCGGAAATAATCGCGCCGTGCGAAAAAAAGAAAACCGCGGGCGTCGTTTTCGTCACGCTTTTGTCGTTGCCGTTTCAGGGGTTATTCTCTTTTAAGGGTATCGTCGATTATTATTATCCCGTCGTGTCGGGAATGGGCATACTTATCGTAATCGTTTTATCGGTTTTCGTAATTTTCAAAAAACGGGACGGCAAAATCAAAAAATCCGTTGACTTTTAATCCCAAATATTATAACATAAGAAAAATTTACAATTTTTCCGAAAATAATTTTTAACGAGGTGTACAAATGGCAAAGATTTTGAAGGAAGGTTTAACTTTTGACGACGTTTTGCTTATCCCCAAGCGCAGCGACGTGCTTCCCAAAGACGTCGATTTGTCGGTGGAACTTGCAAAAGGGCTTAAACTCAACATTCCGCTTCTGAGTGCGGGCATGGATACCGTTACCGAATCCCAGATGGCAATCGCGATGGCAAGGGAAGGCGGCGTCGGTATCATTCACAAAAACCTGACGATCGAAGAACAGGCGGCGCACGTAGACCGAGTGAAGCGCAGCGAACACGGCGTCATTACCGATCCGTTTTACCTTGGGCCGGACAACCTCGTTACTGAAGCGGTCGCGCTTATGGCAAAGTACAGAATCAGCGGCGTTCCCATCGCGAAAGAAGGGAAACTCGTGGGTATTCTTACCAACCGCGATCTTAAATTCGAGACAAATTACAACCAGCCCATCGGCAATATAATGACGTGGAAAAACCTTGTGACCGCACCCGTCGGCACCACGCTTGAAGAGGCGAAAGAAATTCTCGGGGAGCACCGCATCGAAAAACTGCCCATCGTCGACGCAGATTTCAATCTGAAAGGGCTTATCACCATCAAAGACATCGAAAAAGCCATTCAGTATCCCAACTCCGCAAAGGACGCGGGCGGCAGACTGCTTGCGGGAGCGGCGGTCGGCATCGCGAACAACACGATGGAAAGGGTTGAAGAACTCGTCAGAAACAAAGTTGACGTAATCGCCGTCGATACGGCGCACGGACACAATGCGATCGTTATTGAAACGGTCAAAAAAATCAAAAAGAAATTCCCTTGCCTTCCCGTCATCGCGGGTAACGTCGCAACGGCGGAAGCCACGCGCGACCTGATTGAAGCGGGCGCGGACATCATAAAAGTCGGTATGGGTCCCGGCAGTATCTGTACGACGCGCGTCATCGCGGGTATCGGCGTGCCGCAAATCACGGCGGTTATGGACTGCGCCGAAACTGCCGACAAATACGGCAAGAAAGTCATCGCCGACGGCGGTATCAAATTCAGCGGCGACATCGTGAAAGCAATCGGTGCGGGCGCGGCGGCGGTCATGATCGGAAGTCTGTTTGCGGGAACTATGGAAAGCCCCGGCGACATCGAAATGTTCCAGGGAAGAAGTTTTAAAGTCTACCGCGGAATGGGCAGTATCTCCGCAATGGCGGCGGGCAGCAAAGACAGATACTTCCAGGACAGCGAAGACGCGAGAAAACTCGTTCCCGAAGGCGTCGAGGGACGCGTACCTTACAGGGGAAGCCTTGCCGACGTCGTTTATCAGATGGTCGGCGGTATCCGCTCCGGCATGGGCTACTGCGGAAAACATAACATCGAAGAACTGCGTACCACGGCGGAATTCGTCAGAATTTCCAACGCGTCGCTTATCGAAAGCCATCCGCACGACATCACGATTACGAAAGAAAGCCCCAACTACTCCACCAGGGCTTAACGGAATTTATTATGGTTTACGGCAATACGAAAGGAATAAAACAAACCGTGCTTGCGCGGCTTGATGCTCTTATCGGAGCGTACGACAAAAACCTTCTTATCGACAGGACGGTTCTTTCGACCATTGCCGAAATTACCGAAAAAATCAACCGCGAGATTTGCGTGTTCGTCGCAAGAAACGGACAGGTCGTCGCGGTGGGAGTGGGCGACAGCGGCACGGTATCGCTTGAAGATTTTTCGTTGAAGCGCAGCGACAAACGGTTTCAGGGCGTGAGATGCGTGCATACTCACCCGAAAGGAAGCGGAAAACTGTCGGATATGGACACGTCCGCGCTCACGTCGATGCGCCTTGACGCAATGATTGCCGTCGGCGTGTTGCACGGAAGGGCGAACGACGTCGAAGTCGCTTTTATCAACGGCAAAAAAATCGACAGGTTTTATTTTAAGTCCGCGGCAAAAATCGACGACGCCGAAATGATTTCGAAAATCACCGAATACGAAAGAAAATCGGTGATCCCCGACGTTGTCGACAATACGCCCGAAACGCGCGGGGCAATCCTTGTAAACGTCGGCACGGGCAGCGACCTCGACGTCGAAATCGAGGAGCTGAAACGACTCGCCGACACGATGGGACTTGACGTCAAAGGCGCGGTTGTCCAAAAACAAAATCCCGACAAGGGCTATTGTGCGGGGCTTGGCAAACTTGAAGAAATCAAACGCCTCGTGCAGGTGAAAAATGCGGAATTCGTCATTTTCAACAATATGCTCACGGGAAGTCAACTGAACAATATCGAAGAATACGTCGGCGCGAAGGTCATCGACCGTCCGATGCTCATTCTTGAAATTTTCGCGCGGCACGCAACCTCGAACGAGGGCAAACTTCAAGTGCAACTCGCGATGATGAAATATACTTTGCCGAAACTTTTGGGACAAGGCAAAGAATTGTCGAGAATCGGTGGCGGGGGCTCCGGCGGCGCAGCGACGAAAGGAAGCGGCGAAACCAAACTCGAAACCGACAGACGGCGTATCCGCCGCAGCATTTACGAACTGTCGGAACGCATCGAAATTCTGAAAAAAGAAAGGGATTTGCGCCGTGAACGCCGCAAAAAATCGGGCATAAAAACCGTCGCCATCGTCGGATATACAAACGCCGGAAAGTCCACGCTGATGAACCTTCTGACGAAAGCGGGCGTCAAGGCGGAAGACAAACTTTTCGCAACGCTCGATCCCGTGACGCGCAAGATTTTCGTCGATATCGGCAAGGAATATCTTCTGACCGACACCGTAGGTTTCATCGATAATCTCCCGCACGAGTTCGTCGACGCTTTCAGAAGCACGCTGGAAGAAGCAACGTACGCCGACCTTATTCTGCACGTTGCGGATTGCAGTTCAAAGGACCTTGAAAGACAGGAAAAAGTCGTGAAAGACGTCCTCACGTCGCTGGGCGTTACTGACACGCCGATTATAACGGTTTATAACAAAGCCGACGAAAACGCAGGCTTTTCCACAGACGAAAAAAACGCCGTCGTGATTTCGGCAAAAACCGGGGACGGCGTGAATAAACTGAAAGAAATGATCGTCGAAAAATTATTTTAATTTTCCAAGTTTCCTTAATTTGTTGACGTTCATCGGATAATCGGGCGACTTGATAAGCGCGTTCCAGAGCAGGAAGTCGTCGACCGTGGTGTCGTAAAAATTCGCAAGGCCCAAAAGTATGTCGGGCTCCACGTCCTTTAAGTCGTTTTCGTAGCGGCTGTAAGTGCTGCGGGAGACGTGCAAAGCGTCGGCAAGTTGTTGGCTGGTATAGCCTTTTCTTTTTCTGATTTGTTTAAGTAAACGACCGAATAACATCTTTAATCATACAAAAAGGCTCAGTAAACCGAGCCTTTTATCATTTTATCTTAGTAAGCGAGTTCTTTTTCCAGATATTCGACAAGTTTATCGACAGGCATTCTGATTTGCGCCATGCTGTCGCGTTCACGCACGGTTACGGTGTCGTCGTCAAGGGTGTCGAAGTCAACCGTTACGCAGAAAGGAGTGCCGATTTCGTCCTGACGGCGGTAACGTTTGCCGATGCTTGCGCTTTCGTCGTACGTGCAGGAAAAGTGCTTTTGAAGCATACGGTAAATTTCCGTCGCTTTGTCGCCAAGTTGTTTCTTTTGCAAAGGAAGCACCGCAACCTTATACGGCGCGAGAGCGTGATGCAAATGCAAAACAACGCGGGTATCGCCGTCGACTTCTTCCTCGTCATAGGCGTTTGAAAGCACGGCAAGGAACATACGCTCGACGCCCAGCGACGGCTCGATAACGTAAGGAATATATCTTTCGTTCGTGACGGGATCGACATAGTCCATATTTTCGCCGCTGACGCGCTGATGGCAGTTAAGGTCGTAGTCGGTGCGGTCGGCAACGCCCCAAAGTTCTCCCCAGCCGAACGGGAATTTGAACTCGAAGTCGGTCGTGGCGCGGCTGTAAAAGCAAAGTTCTTCCTTATCGTGGTCGCGCAGGCGCAGGTTTTCTTCCTTGATTCCAAGGCCGTAAAGCCAATTTTTGCAGTGTTCCTTCCAGTAATCGAACCATTCAAGGTCGGTGCCGGGTTTGCAGAAGAATTCAAGTTCCATCTGTTCAAACTCGCGGACGCGGAAGATGAAGTTGCCGGGGGTAATTTCGTTTCTGAAAGACTTGCCGATTTGTCCGATGCCGAAAGGCACTTTCGCTCTTGTGGTGCGCTGCACGTTTTTGAAGTTTACGAAGATACCTTGCGCGGTTTCGGGACGAAGGTACACGGTGCTTGTCGTGTCTTCCGTGACGCCCTGGAAAGTTTTGAACATAAGGTTGAATTTTCTCACGCCGGTGAAGTCGGAGTTGCCGCAGATCGGGCACGGGATTTTGTTTTCCCTGATATATTCTTCCATCTGTTCGTTCGTCCAGCCGGCGATGTTAAGGGTGATACCTTTTTTGGCGTTCCAGTTTTCGATAAGGTCGTCGGCGCGATGACGGGATTTGCACGCTTTGCAGTCCATAAGAGGGTCGGAAAAACCGCCGATATGTCCGCTTGCTTCCCAGACTTTCGGATTCATAAGAATCGCGCAGTCAAGACCTACGTTATATTCGCTTTCGGTGATGAATTTTTTCCACCACGCTTTTTTGATATTGTTTTTAAGTTCGACGCCCAAAGGACCGTAGTCCCAGGTGTTTGCAAGACCGCCGTAAATTTCGCTTCCCGGGAAGACGAAGCCGCGGTTTTTCGCAAGCGCGACGAGTTTATCCATTGTCAGATTTGCCATAAACGCATACCTCATAAAAAAGATTATTTATATTCTATTTACATATTAAGAAAAAGTCAAGCGAAACGCCGACGGGCAAGGTTTTATGTAACAAAAAAAATGAAGTTTGCGTATTGTGAAGTATAGATAATCCTTGCGGTTATCGAGTATGAAAGGGAGGTTGTGCTATGAACGGAAACTTTTTCGGCGGCGGTTCGGGCTGTGACTGTATGTTATGGATTCTTATCCTTCTTTGCTGCTGTGGCGGATGCGGCGGCGGGTGCAACGACGGTTGCGGATGCGGCGGCGGAGCGTACGGCTTCTGGCCGTGGCTTGTGATTTTGTGTTGCTGCTGCGGATGCGGCGGTGGCGGCGGGTGCAAATAATACATAAAAGCACCATTTTTTCGGGACGGCGGGCGGCGCCGTCCTTTTTTTAATTTATAATCGCGACGGCGTAGGACAGCGACCACAGATACGAATACCATAAAAGCAGGACGGGAACGGCGGCTTTTGCAAGTTTCCCCGCGCGGGATCGCAGAATAAAAATACAAAAAATCCACATTAACGCCAAAGTGACAGTCATTGTGACAAGTCCCAAAAGAGGATTTCTTGCCGCGAAAAACAGCGCAAGGAACAATGCGGACGAAAACTTGACCGACGCATACAAGCCGAATGTCGGATTTACCGCGTCTTTGACGAGCGCGTCGGACACGACGAACGCTTCAAGTGCCGTCGCGGCCGAGAACAACGCCGTGAACGCCGTCGTGTCCAACCAAAACACCGGAAGACTTAGCCCAAAAAACCAGGATAGGTTTCTTTGCACGGTGAAACTTCCCGTCCATTCCACGATAAGCGCAAACGAAAGCGCGAAAAACGCGGCGTAAAGCCATTTTACTTTTTGCATATAAAAATTATATTTATCACGCGTATCATATATGTTTGAAAAATAATAGTTGTAAAATGCGCGCGCTTTTGGTATAATAACGTAAAATCACGATAAGGATTAAAAAATGTTACTTGTTATCGACGTAGGAAATACGAATATGAAACTCGGCGTGTACGACGGCGACGTCCTGAAAAAAAGCTGGCGTCTTTCAACCGAGGCAAAGCGCACCGCGGACGAACTCGGAATGATTTTGTACGACTTGTTCAAAAACGTCGGCGTTGAATTTCAGGATATCGACGGCATTATCATGTCGTCCGTCGCTCCCATGCTCAACTACACGGTGGAGCATATGTGCACGTACTATATGAAGAAAAAGCCCGTCTTCGTGGACGCCACGCTTAAAACGGGTTTGAAAATCAAATATAACAACCCCATCGAACTCGGCGCGGACAGGATCGTCGACGCGGTCGGGGCGCACTTCATATACGGCGGGCCGCTTATCGTTGTGGATTTCGGCAGCGCGACGACGTTCAATGCGGTTACCGCAGACGGCACGTTTTTGGGCGGCGCGATTTGCGCCGGCGTCAAAACCGCGTCGGAAAGCCTTGTGAACACCGCCGCGAAACTTCCCCGTTTCGAACTTGTTCCGCCGAAAGATGCGATTGCCCGTTCCACAATCGAGGGTATGCAGTCGGGCGCGGTTTACGGATATGCGGGGCAGGTTGACTACATTGTCAGAAAATTCCGTGAAAATCCGCTTATGAAAGACGCGAAAGTCATCGCGACGGGCGGTTTGTCGGAACTTGTCGTCAACGCGGATAAGTCGATTATCGACGTCGTTGACCGCTCGCTTTCTCTCAAAGGGCTTAAAATTTTGTACGATATGAATAAAGAAGGTAATAACGAATGAAAAAAGTCGGCATCGCGCTGCTCGGACTGGGTACGGTCGGGGGCGGCACTTATAAGATTCTGGAAAAAAACCACGAAGCTTTCAAAAAGTACGAAGGGCTCGATATCGAAGTCCTGCACGTGCTTGAACGCAACATGAAAAGGGTTGAAGAGTTGGGCGTAAATCCCGACATCGTTTCAACCGACATCGACAACGTCGTAAATAACAAAGATATCTCGATAGTTTGCGAGTTTTTCGGCGGTATCGAACCCGCAAGGACGTTCCTTATCAAGGCTCTGGAAGCGGGCAAAAGCATCGTCACCGCAAATAAGGAATTGTTTTCAAAACACTGGCACGAACTCGAAGCGGCGGCAAAACGCGGCAAGGCGGGGCTGTATTTCGAGGCGAGTTGCGTCGGCGGCGTGCCCATAATCCGCACGATTACCGAAGGCATGCAGGCAAATACGATTTTGTCGATTAAGGGCATAATAAACGGCACGACGAACTATATTTTGTCGGCGATGAGCGAAAACGGCACGTCGTACGAAGACGCGCTGAAATCCGCGCAGGAACTCGGATATGCCGAATTCGATCCGACAGCCGACGTCGAAGGCTTTGACGCGTCGTACAAACTGTCGATTCTGTCCACGCTGTCCTATCACAAAAAAGTGCCCGTACAAAGGGTGTATCGCGAGGGCATTACGAAGATTTCCGTGGACGACATAAACACCGGGAAGAAACTCGGCTACACGCTGAAACTCCTTGCAATCAGCAAAAACAACAACGGAAAAATCGAGGCGCGCGTGCATCCCGCGTTCATTAAAAGCAGCCATCCGCTTGCGGCGGTGTCGGGCAGTTTCAACGCCGTGTATCTTGTCGGCGACAGCGTCGGCGATATTATGCTTTACGGCAGGGGCGCGGGCGATCTGCCCACCGGCAGCGCAATCGTCAGCGATATTATTTATGCGGCGCATCAGCGCAAACCACGCTATTTACCGTTCAAAAACGACGGTTCAAGTCGCGATTCGGACTTTATCACCGATTTTAAGAGCAAGTATTACGTCCGTATATGCGCCACCGACCGCGAAGGAATTCTGGGCAGAATTTCAACCGTTTTCGGCAAAAACAAAATCGGCATCGAAAAGGTTTTTCAGAACGAAGAGAACGTCAATTCAAAGACGGACATTATCTTCGTCACGCACCTGAGCCACGAGAAAATCATTGAAAAAGCGTTGAAAGAAATCACCGCTCTTGACGGCGTGAAAAACGTCGCCGCGCTTATCCGCGTTGAAGAATAATGAAAGAAATCATACTGTCCGCAATCGGCGACACAATCAAAAATTTTGAGGAAAAAATCGCTCAGGCACAAACGCTTTGGGAAAAGGTGCAGATCTTTTTCGACACCTACAAAGTATGGATTCTGGTCGGGCTTGTCGTGCTTGTGGGCATAATCTTTTTTGTCAACATAATGGAAGCGAAAAAGCGCAAAGACGACCGCGACAACAAAAAATAACAGCGCAACACAACGCAAAATCGCACAAAAAAGAAAAAACCGCACAAAAACCGCATTAAAAAACTCCGCAATCGCGGAGTTTTTTGTTTGGGATATATCGGACGGATATTTTTATTTTTTGTCGTTTTCGCGGATTTCCACACGGCGGATTTTGCCCGACGTCGTTTTCGGAAGTTCTTTCACAAACTCCACGATGCGCGGGTATTTATACGGTGCGGTTACCTTTTTCACGTGGTTTTGCAGTTCCTTGACAAGCGCGTCCGACGGCTGATAGTTTTTGGTCAGGACGATTGTCGCTTTCACGATTTGTCCGCGCAGGTCGTCGGGGACGGCGGTGATTGCACATTCCAGCACCGCGGGGTGTTCCATAAGCGCGCTTTCGACCTCGAAAGGTCCGATGCGGTAGCCCGACGATTTGATGATATCGTCCTTTCTTCCGACGTACCAGAACCAGCCGTCTTTGTCCTGATAGGCAAGGTCGCCGGTGTGGAAGTAAACGTCGTTTTTAAGGGCGGCGGTGCGCGCCTCGTCCTTGAAGTAGCCCGCGACGAGTCCGCACTGATTTTCCGATTTCAGTATGGCGATTTCGCCTTCTTCGCCGGGTTTAACCTCGTTTTCGTCGTCGTCGATAAGGCGCACGTCGTAAAGAGGGCTGGGCTTTCCGAGGCTGCCCGTGACGGGGGACAAATATTTGAACGTGCCCAGCATTACCGTGCCTTCGGTCTGACCGAAACCTTCGTAAATTTTGAGCCCGGTCGCTTTTTCAAACTGTTTGAACACTTCGGGATTCAAACTTTCGCCGGCGGTGGAGCAATGTTTTATCGAGGATAAATCGAAACTCGACAAGTCTTCTTTCACCAAAAATCTGTAAATCGTGGGCGGGGCGCAAAAAGTCGTTATCCCGTATTTTTTCACAAGCGGCAAGACGTCCGTGGGGGTAAATCTGCCGTGGTAGTCGTAGGCGAAAACCGCCGTGCCCGATATCCACTGACCGTAGATTTTGCCCCAGCTGCATTTTGCCCAGCCCGTTTCCGCCATAGTGAAGTGCAAGCCGTCGTCGACGACGTCCTGCCAGTATTTTGCGGTGAAGACGTGTCCCAAAGGATACAAAAAGTCGTGCATGACCATTTTGGGCATACCCGTCGTGCCCGAAGTGAAATATACGAGCATCAGATCGCGGGGGTTCGGGCGCGCGTCGAAGGAAAAATCCGCAGGAGCGTTTTCAAGTTTTTCGTCAAGGTTGTCGAAGTGCGCGCCGTTTACCGATAACACCCCTTTCAGGTTTTTGCAATCGGGAAGGGCAAGCGAGATATGTTCCGCAACGTCTTCTTCTTCCGTCGCAAACAGCAGTTTCACGCCCGCCTCGTTCACGCGGTACGCGACATCTTTCGGGGTGAGCATGTGCGTTGCGGGGATAAGTACGACGCCCATTTTGCAGCACGCCACGACAAGTACCCAGTATTCCCAACGACGGTTGAGCATACTCATTACGAAGTCGCCTTTTTTCACGCCGTACGACGAAATGACGTTGCACATTTTCAGCGACAATTCTTTCATTTCGCCAAAGGTGATGACTTTTTCTTCGCCTTTCTGATTGCACCATACAAGGGCGCGTTTTTCGGGACAAAGCCTTGCGTATTCGTCCACGACGTCAAATCCGAAGTTGAAATCGGACGGAACGCAAAGTTTCGCGTTTCTTCTGAAATCGTCGTAGTCCGAAAAATCCGTTCTATTCAAAAACTTGCTTAAAAGATTCATATTCACTCGAAAATTTATAATTTAGTCAATGATAGCACACTTTATTATAAAATAAAAGCAAATTGAAATACTAATTTTCAATCGACTTTTTGAAAGACTTTTGTTAGGGCTTGCAATTTGACCTTGCAGGTGGTATAATAGGGTAACTAAAATGAGGTAGTATATGCTTGACAGGCAATTAAACGCCGTGCTGACTGTCCTTAACGACTTTTCGGACGGCGCCTATAAAATCATCGACGCGGACGAAATCATCGCGAAATTGTCCGATTCCGACCGTTGCACAAAGGTGGAACTTTCGGGGATAATCCGCACGTTGTCCGACAACGATTATATCAAAGTCAAATATTCGACGGTGGACGAGTATTGCCTTGCCACGCTTGCAAAAGCGCGCGCCATCGAAAAGGCGGAACCGCACGACTCGCACCCCACCGCGTCCGTCGACGTTCCCGTCGCAGGCGAAAAAGGCAAGTCGAAAGAAATCAAGCTTGACAGCATCTCTTTAAGGAAAATGATAAGAAAAGCGGCGTTCTGGGGCGCGCTCCTCGGCGGGCTTATCGCAAGCGCGATCGCTCTTCTTATCGGCGTTTTCCTGAAAATGAAATAAGAGGCGGACTATGGCAGTTGAAAAACACGCACTGAATAAAAAAGAAAGGGCGCTTATGCACGTCCTTTTGAACCTCGCCGAAAAAAACGACGAGGGCGTTTGTTTGGTGAAACCGCTTGAAATTTTTGAGGCGTTGCCGTACGATTACGCCTACACCCCCGAAGAACTCGAACCTATGCTCAAAGGGCTTGCGCTCGACGATTATCTGGAATACATTTCCGCCGACAACCACGGCGAACTGACGTATTGCATCACGATGCATCAGAAAGGGCTTTCGTTCGCGCGCGTCGAAAGGGCGTGGCGCAAAAGCGTTTACAACAAACTGCTGATTACGGTATGCACGGCAATCGTTTCCGGCACGATCGCAATCATCATAAGATATATTATTGCCCCGCTTATCATGGGCAAGTTTCGTTGATGGAAAATCATCTTTTTCAGTTAAAATCGAAATTCAGACCGAACGGCGATCAGGAACAGGCAATCGAAAAACTTGTCGAGGGACTGAACGACGGGTTTCGTACGCAGGTGCTTCTGGGCGTAACGGGAAGCGGCAAAACCTTTACGATGGCAAACGTCATCGAAAGGGTGCAACGTCCCGCGCTCGTTATCGCGCACAACAAGACGCTTGCGGCGCAACTTTGCAACGAGTTTCGTGAGTTTTTCCCCGATAACCGCGTGGAGTTTTTCGTATCGTATTACGACTACTATCAGCCCGAAGCGTATATCCCGAGAAGCGACACTTACATCGAAAAGGAACTGGAAGTAAACGACGAAATCGACAAACTCAGAAACAGCGCGACAAGCAGTCTTTGCGAAAGAAACGACGTCATCGTCGTCAGTTCCGTATCGTGCATATACGGGTTGGGCGCGCCCGAAGAATACTTTAACCTGTCCATCTCTTTGCGCCCCGAAATGACGCTTGACCGTGACGATTTGGCGCGTAAACTCGTGAATATACAATATAAGCGCGCCGACATCGACTTTCAGCGCAGCACATTCAGAATGCGCGGCGACGTTGTGGATATATTCCCGTCGTCAAATTCGGAAGTCGCGATACGGGTTGAATTTTTCGGTGACGAAATCGAAAAACTTTATGAAATCGACGCCCTTACGGGAAAGCCGTTGTCGCGGCTCGAACACGCAGTCATTTTCCCCGCAACCCATTACGTCGTCGGCGAAAGCCGTATGGAAAACGCCCTGACGCTCATCACGAAAGACAGGGAAGAAAGGGTGAAATATTTCACCGATCGCAATAAACTTATCGAGGCGCAACGAATCGGCGAGCGCGTCGCGTACGACGTCGAAATGATGCGCGAAATGGGCTATTGCAGCGGCATCGAAAATTACAGCAGATACTTTGACGGAAGGAAACCCGGCGAACCGCCGTACACTTTGTTGGACTTCTTCCCGAAAAATTTCGTCTGTTTCATCGACGAAAGCCATATGACGATCCCGCAAATCCGCGGTATGTACAACGGCGACAGAAGCAGGAAGGAAAACCTTGTGGAATACGGTTTCCGTCTGCCCGCCGCTTTCGACAACCGTCCGCTCCGCTTCGACGAGTTTGAAAAAAGGATTTATCAGCTTGTGTGCGTGTCGGCGACTCCCGCCCCGTTCGAGTTGCAGGAAGCCGACCAAGTGGCGGAACAACTCATACGTCCTACGGGCATTATCGACCCCGAAATTTTTATACGCCCCGTCGAAGGACAAATCGACGACCTTATTTCCGAAATAAACCTGACCGTCGAAAAGGGCGGCAGAACACTTGTTACGACGCTCACCAAAAAAATGGCGGAAAACCTTACTTCGTTTTTGAAGGAAAAGGGGATCAAGGTCAAGTATATGCACAGTGACATCGACACGCTGGAACGAATCGAAATCATCAATTCTTTGAGAAAAGGCGACGTCGACGTGGTTGTCGGAATCAACCTTTTGAGAGAAGGGCTCGATCTTCCCGAAGTAATGCTCGTTGCGATTCTCGACGCCGATAAGGAAGGGTTTTTAAGAAGCGAAACTGCGCTTATCCAAACCGTCGGCCGCGCCGCAAGAAACGTCGACGCAAGGGTTATTATGTACGCCGATACGATAACGGGCAGCATGCAGCGCGCAATCGACGAAACAAACCGCAGAAGAAAGATACAATCCGACTACAACGCGACGCACGGCATCGTGCCGCACACCGTCGAAAAGGAAATCGTAAATACAATCGAAATCACCAAAAAGCTGGATAAAGACGCAAAACGCGACCGTAAAGATATCGCTTCGGAACTTGAACGTCTGAAAGGACTTATGCAAGTCGCGGCGGAAGGGTTGGATTTCGAGGCGGCAATCAAACTTCGCGACAGAATATCCGAACTTAAAAAAGAGCTTGGAAGATAACGTAAATGACGGACAAAATTTTTGTAAAAGGAGCAAAAGAGAATAACCTTAAAAACATCGACGTCGAAATCCCGCGCGACAAACTTGTCGTGTTCACGGGGCTTTCCGGCAGCGGTAAGTCGTCGCTTGCTTTCGACACGATTTTCGCCGAAGGGCAAAGGCGTTATATCGAAAGTCTGTCAAGCTACGCCCGTATGTTTTTGGGACAAATGGAAAAACCCGACGTCGAATATATCGAAGGGCTTTCCCCCGCCGTTTCCATCGACCAGAAAACGACGTCCAAAAACCCGCGCTCGACGGTGGGTACCGTTACCGAAATTTACGATTATTTAAGGCTTTTGTACGCCCGCGTCGGCACTCCGCATTGTCCGAAGTGCGGCAGGGAAATCGAACATCAGACGGTTGACCAGATTACCGACAAAATCATCGAAAGCACCGTGCAGTCGGGCGACAATAAGGTCATAATCATGGCGCCCGTCGTCAGGGGCAGAAAGGGCGAATACAGAAAGGAACTTGAAGACTTCAAAAAGTCGGGCTACGTGCGCGTGCGTGTGGACGGCATCGACTATACCCTTGACGAAGAAATCGTCCTTGAAAAAAACGTAAAACACGATATTTCGGTGACAATCGACCGTATCGCCGTAAAAGAAGGCTCGGAAAGACGTCTGACGGACAGCGTCGAAGCCGCGCTCAAACTCGCAAACGGACTTGTCGTCGTCGAAAACGCAAAAAAGACGACGATTTACAGCACGAAATACAGTTGTCCCGACTGCGACGTCAGCATCGAAGAACTGGAACCCAGACTGTTTTCTTTCAACAATCCGTACGGGGCTTGTCCCGAATGTGGCGGACTGGGCTTCCGCAACGAAATCGACCTGAAAAAGATTATCGTCGATGAAAATTTGGGCGTCGGAAACGGCGGACTTGCCGCGCCGTCGGGGTGGAATCTCGGCAGTGGCGACATCGTGCGCTCGCAAATGAAAGCGCTGGCGAAGGTGCTGGATTTTTCGCTCACGACGCCGATTAAAGACTTGCCGAAGTGGAAACTCGACGCGATTTTGTACGGCGTTGACGAAAGAATCCCGATGGATTATAACTCACGCAGTTTCCGCGGGCAATTCATGACGAAATACGAAGGTATCGTCAACAACCTTATGCGCCGCTATCGCGAAACGACAAGCGACGGCGTTAAGTACGAAATCGAAAGATATATGGTGTCCGTGCCGTGCAAAACGTGCGGAGGAAAACGCCTGAAAAAGGAAGCGCTCGCGGTTACCGTCGGCGGGCTTAACATTGCGGAACTTTCGGATATGTCGGTGAAAACAATCGACGAATTTTTCGGCGCGCTCGTTCTTGACAAACAAAAAACGCTCATTGCCGAAAGGATAATCAAAGAAATCCGCGCAAGGCTGAAATTTTTGGTAAACGTCGGGCTCGATTATCTTACGCTTTCCCGCTCCGCCTCGACGCTTTCGGGCGGCGAATCGCAAAGGATAAGGCTTGCCACACAAATCGGCAGCGGACTTACGGGAGTGTTGTATATCCTTGACGAGCCGTCGATCGGGCTTCACCAGAAGGATAACGAAAGATTATTAAGCAGTTTGAAAGGACTGCGCGACCTCGGAAACACGCTTATCGTTGTCGAGCACGACGAGGACACGATGCGCGCGGCGGATTACATCGTGGATATCGGTCCCGGCGCGGGCATACATGGCGGAAAACTCGTTGCGGCAGGCAGCGTGGACGACATTATCGCCTGCAAGGAGTCGATAACGGGCAAGTATTTGTCGGGCGAACTCAAAATCGACGTGCCCGAAGAAAGAAAACGCCCCGACGGCAGATATTTGTCGGTTCGCGGCGCAAGGCAAAACAATCTGAAAAACATCGACGTCGATATTCCCGTCGGACTTTTAACCGCGGTTACGGGCGTTTCGGGCAGCGGAAAAAGCAGCCTTGTCAACGAAATTATTTATCCCGCGGTTTATAACAAACTGAACAAAAGCAACCTCACGGAAGGGAAGTACGACGAGATTGTAGGCATCGATAACTTTGATAAAATCATCAATATCGATCAGTCGCCGATCGGTCGCACTCCGCGCAGCAATCCCGCGACGTACACGGGCGTTTTCACCCCGATAAGGGAACTGTTTGCCTCGACTCCCGACGCAAAGGCAAGGGGATATACGGCGGGCAGATTTTCGTTCAACATTTCGGGCGGCAGGTGCGAAAATTGCGGCGGCGACGGCATAATACAAATCGAAATGCACTTCCTGCCCGACATTTACGTCCCCTGCGACGTGTGCCACGGGAAGCGGTATAACAGAGAAACGCTGGAAGTGAAATATAAGGGCAAAAACATCAACGACGTCCTTGAAATGACCGTCGAGGAAGCGTGCGAATATTTCAAAAACATTCCGAAGATTTACAACAAAATCAAGACGCTTTACGACGTGGGGCTCGGGTACATCAAACTCGGTCAATCCGCAACCACGCTTTCGGGCGGCGAGGCACAGCGCGTGAAACTCGCAACCGAACTCAGCAAACGCAGCACCGGCAAGACGCTGTATATTCTGGACGAGCCCACGACGGGACTGCATACCCACGACGTTGCAAAACTTATCGCAATCTTGCAAAGGCTTGTGTCGTCGGGCAACACCGTCGTCGTTATCGAGCATAATCTTGACGTCGTGAAAGTTGCGGACAACATCGTTGACCTTGGTCCCGACGGCGGCGACAGAGGCGGTACGATCGTTGACGTCGGCACGCCCGAACATATCGCGGAAAACGAAAAGTCGTATACCGGACAATTCCTTAAAAGAATTTTGAAGTAATGTAAAAATTGCAAAAAAACAATGTTAAAAAGCGGGTTTACATTTGTAAAGCCGCTTTTTTGTCGAAATAATTAAATTATATCAATGGCGTTGAAGTCCAGCATATCCCGTATGTTTTGTATGAGTTGATACAGGCTTTCGATTTTGCTGAAAGCGTTGTCGGTGTCTTCGCACCTTAAACTTCCCGTGAGTTCCCCAAGTATTACGTTGATCTGTCGTGCGTCCTGACAGTAGGAAATCGCCTCCACGATTTTTCGTTTTCTTGCCCAGAAGTTTTGCAGGTCTTCGGCGTAAGAAAGTGCGGAATCAACGTCGTCGTTTTGAAGCGCGGCTTCGATTTTTTCTATGCGCTCGTTGAAGTCGTCAAAGGTTTTATGCACGAAAAAGTGCTCGGTAATCCCCGCGCCCAGGATTATAAGAAATATTATAAAAAGGATAACTGCTTTTTTCATTTTTCGATTATCGTGTTCACGACGCGCCCGTCGTAACTTTGTATAAACGCCGCGTCTTTGTCAATGGAAAACAAGAACACGTCGCGGATTGTCATATTCTCTTTTTCAAGCGTTTTTACGACGACGTCCTTTTCAAGGGGAGGGGTAATGCTTTTGAACGTATCCCCCATAAACCTGCCTTCGACGACGACGTTGTAAGGAAGGTTGTTGCTGCCGCCTTCGATATTAAGGTCGGCGTTCGTTACCGGCGCGTTTGCAAACTTTTGCAGCACGGACACTTTCCCGTTTGTTTCCAGCACGGCGTAGTTTATCTCGCCGATTTTGAAATATCCTTGTTCGCGCAGGCTTTCCAGAAGATCGTTTGCGGTCATTCCGCATTTTTTAAGCACGTCGCAGTCGATTTTGCCGTCGCCGATGAGAATAACGGGCTTGCCGTTGATGAGTTTTCGGAAGCGGTGACTTTTGATTGCGAAAAACGTCAAAAGATTATGCAGTATCACAAGCGTGAATATCGGGATTATGCCGTAAATTATCGGAATGGTGTTGTCCGACATCGGAATGCACGCAAGGTCTGCCGCGACGAGAGTTATCGCAAACTCGAAGGGCTGAAACTCGGACAACTGCCGCTTTCCCATAAGCCGCATCGCCGCCAGCAGGAAAAAGTACAATATTATTGCGCGAATTAAAACGTTGAGCATATCGCTATTATTTTTAAGTTTTCGCGATTTATGCGCCGCCGCTTGATTTTTCGGCGCGGATAGTTTATTATTAGCGTTGCAGAGTAGATAAGTCGCGTTAAGTGTTGCGGGATGGAATGTCGCCCGCAAACGAAAGGGAAACCTGCGGTGGCTTGTCGCGTTCGCTGCGAAGTACCGCGTTTTCGCGCGGCTTTTAACGCGAACCTCTTAAAGGAGGTTTTTTTATGCTCAAAAACAAAATTGTTGCACAAGAACCCGACGTTTCCGTCGGGGAGTCTTCCGAAAAAAAACGTTATTTCACGGCGCAAAAGATTGCGTACCTTGCGGTATTCGTGGCGTTGAACGTCGTTGTCGGCATATTCTCGCCGCGCTTAGGCACGCTCAAAATCACGCTGACTTATACGGTATGTTTTCTTGCGGGGTACTTTTTCGGGCCGATTGCCGGCGGACTTGTCGGCGGACTCGGCGACGTGATCGGCTGTTTCGTCGGCGGCGGGTATGCGCCAAACCCGGTGATTCTTTGCGCGTCGGTACTTATCGGCGTTATCCCGGGGCTCACGTCGTATATTAAAATCAAAAAACTCGGCGGCGCGATGCCGTACGTGAATATTGCAATATCGTATATTTTGGTTTACGTCGTCTGCACGCTTTTCATAAACACGTACGCATTGTATCTTATGGGGCTCAGCAAAGGGCAGACGTTTTTTGCCTATATGGGGGTGCGCGCGGTTACGCAAACGCCCGTTACTGCGATAAACATCGGGCTTACTTTTTTGATTTATCCCGTTTTTTCAAAGATTTTTTCCGCGTCGTTTTGTAAAAGCGAGTAACGTCGAAGATCCTGAAAGCGACGCACGCCGCAAGGTACAAAAGCATGGGTATTCCGCCCGAAATCGCAATCGCGAAAAACGGCGGAATTTTGAAAAACAGCAGATTTTTCAAAAGACAGGTCAGCGCGACAAGCGGAAACGACAACAATATTGCAAGCGCGGTCTTTTTGGGATTGTCCAGAATCCGCGCTTTTTTATTGAGTGCGTTAAGGTTCAGAAAAGACGAGATGACGCTTCCCGCCGCGCCCCCGATCGCGACAGCGTAAATTCCGACGTACTTCGGCAGCGCGAGCGTCAGAATCATAAGTATCGCCGCGCCGACGGCGTAATTGAAAAAGGATTTCTTTTCAAGCCCCATCGAGTTTAATATCGACGTCGAAATCTGGTTGAGCCCCAGCGGGTACAGCATAAGCGCGACGTTTGAAAGATACACGCCCGAAAACTCGTCTTTGAACACGAAAGTCGTGATTTCTTTTCCGAGCGGGATATACAAAATCGTGAAAAGGGCTGCGATTATTATCGCAAAATTTATGCTGCCGTCAATGCGCGCGGACATCGCGGATTTGTCGTCGTGTTTAATCGTCGCGATTTCGGGAATCAGCACGACGGACAGCGCGCCCGTGAGAGTGGTCGGCGCCATAAGAAGGGGCATCGCCATTCCTGTAACACGTCCGAAAGTTGCCGACGCGTCGCTTTTTTCCATGCCGTATTTTATGAGCAGGACGGGAATCACGATTGCCGTAAATGCGCCGATGACTCCGCCGAAAACGCGCATCGCCGTTATCGGAAGCGCGGGCTTTAACGCCGCCGAAACGTCTTTAATACGGCCGAATTTACCTTTTTTTATCAAAAACAGTATGAAAAGTACGACGGCGCACGCAATATCCGACACCAAAAAACCTACCGCAAGCCCTTTAAGCGGCGTTACGGCGGCGATAAGTCCCAGCGAAAATATCAGCGTGAAAGTAATGCGAAGGACTTCTTCCAGCATCTCGGTGAAACTGAACGCAAGAAAAGACCTTTTTCCCCAGAACCAACTGCGGATAACGTTGTAAATACTCGTGCTCAGAAGTGCGGGCAGCATAATCACGACAAGCGGCAAAACCCGCTCGTCTGCAAAAACCGACGGCAAAAGGAAAGCGACGGGATATATTACCGAAAGTATCGGGAGTACCGATGACAGCGATAAAACAAGCGCGGTCGAAATAAGTGACGGTACGTTCGCGCCGCCCGTTTTTTCGTCCTCGGCAATTTTTCGGCTTATCACTGTCGGAAGTCCGCTGAGCGCAACCGCCGACGCGAAAAAATAAAAACTCAACGCCATCTGATACACGCCGACAACGCTCGCGCCGAACTGCCGCGACACGAAAACTTTGAACAAAAACGCAAAAAGTCTTGTCGCGACCGAAAACGCCGTAACGACCGCGACCGATTTGAAAATACTTTTCTTATTCGTCATAATCCGAAAGAATCACGTTCTGACCGGGGAAGAATTTGTCGGTGCCGTTCAGACGGATCACTTCTTCTTTTCTTGTTCCCGTCCTTTTTGCGACGGTTTCCGCCGTGTCGAAAGGTCTTGCGACGCAGGTTTTTCCGTGGAATTCCGCCGCGATAAGCCGTTCCCCCTCAAAGAAAAGCGGATTATCGTTCAATAAAAAAAGCGACCTTTCGGTCGTTTTGTATTTTCTTGCCAAAGATGAGGCGTTCTCGCCAAAGCCAACCCGAATTACCGTATATTTCATACGGTATTTATATTCGGTACGAACTTTGATTATTCTTTAATCGCGATTATTCGTAAGTGAAGGTCGAAAGCTTGTTTCGTATCCAGAAAGTGGCTTCCGTCGTCGTGAACTTCATCGGGCAGAAGTCGTACTCGTTAAGCGCGATCGCGTTGGTTTTTTTGCACCATTCGTGCCAGAGCTGCTTCCTTAAAGTGTTGTCGGTGACAAACTCAACCCTGCCCAAAAGCGTGATGCTGTCCGAGCCGCTGTAATAGCAAATGCTTGCGTTCTGATTTTGTCGGATATTCTGGACTTTCTGGCTGTTAATCGGCGCGCCGAAATAAATGACGTTGTGTCCTTCCGAGCGAAGTTTCGTGATAATGCTGGAACGTGGACCGCCCCCGGCGCCGACCGAGGACAAAAAAACCTCGTTGGTGTTCATAAGAATCCTTGCCGCAATAATTTCTTCCGGTTTCAACATAATATAAATCCCCAATAATCATTATTCTTAGAAGTATTGTATCACACGATAACGTGATAAATCAAGAAGAATTTTGCGCGGCACCTGAAAATGTCCCGGCGCAACCGTTGCGCGCGCCGTGTATTTGTGGTAAAATTAAGAAAAAAATAAGGATTTGAACATGTATTATATAGGTATCGACGTGGGCGGTATGAGCATTAAAGGCGGCATCGTCGACGAAAACGGCAACATAATCGTGAAAGACAGCGTTGTTACAAAACCGACGCAACCATCCGACGACAACACAAAAGATATCGCGGGGCTTGTCGCAAAACTTTTGGAAGACGCCGGCATTTCGACGGACGAGATCGCGGGAATGGGAATGGGCGTTCCCGGCACGGTCGATCCCGACACTGCAAAGATTTTTTATACCTGCAATATTTACTTCCGCGATTACGATTTCCGCGCGGAATTCAAAAAATATTTCGATTTTCCCGTGTATATCGGCAACGACGCGGACTGCGCTGTCATCGGCGAATCGGTGTTCGGCGATATGAAAGGCGTGCAAAATGCTGTCATGGTGACACTCGGCACAGGCGTAGGGACAGGTACAATTGTCAAAGGTAATTTGATTTCCGGCTTCAAAGGCGCAGGCGGCGAAGGCGGACACACTGTCATTCGTATGGGCGGCGAAAAATGCGGTTGCGGCAGGCGCGGTTGCTGGGAAGCGTATGCGTCGGCAACGGCTCTTATCCGCGATACCAAACGCGCGATGGAAAAACACCCCGAAAGTCTGATGAACGAAATCGCCAAAAAAGAAGGGAAGGTCACGGGGCGCACGGCATTCGACGCGATGAACGCGGGCGACAAAACCGCAAAAGCCCTTGTTTCAAGATATATCAGATACGTCGGAGAAGGACTTGTGAATATCGGCAACTATATCCGTCCCGAAATAATCTTTATGGGCGGCGGTATAAGCAATCAGGGCGACTGGTTCATAAAACGCTTGCAAGCGTACGTCACCCGTTACAGTTACGGCGGCAAAAGAAATCCGTATATTAAGGTTGTTAAGGCGACGCTTAAAAATGAGGCGGGGATATTGGGTGCTGCCGCCCTCGTTGCAAAATCGTCATAATTTTGCGACCTTTTGAGTTTTTGGCAAAACCTTACTCGGTTACGTACGCCAAAGTACGCGCCCTCGTAAGAACTTGCCAAGAAACGTCAAAATCTCATCAAAATTCTGACGATTTTGGGATAGTTTTTTAATCAAAATTCTGACGATTTTGTGATAAACATAGATTTAATTTGTGCCGTTTTTGGGAAAGTTAGGGTTTGACTTTTTAGTGCATTTATTTAATGTCATTGCGAGGCATTGCCAAATTGGGGACCCCGCGGGATACAGTGTACTCGCGGGGAAAAGGAGCACACAAGCAAAAGAGTGAGCATTATCGCGCGCGATAATGCGATTTTAAAAGCGCAGTGTGCGCCGTGGTGGCAATCTCCCGGAAGGGTAACCTTGTTATAAAACCCACGCAAGATACTTTCGTACTTGCGTGGAGAAAAAGGCGCACACAAGCAAAAGAGTGAGCGTTATCGCCTGCGATAATGCGATTTCAAAAGTGCAGTGTGCGCCGTAAGCATGCTTTGCGTGCTTTTTTTGTTGTATTTTTCTTTAACTTTTTTTCATATAGGTATTGACAAATCGTAAATAAGTGTTACAATAATTAGCAATCAAAGGTTGCGAGTGCTAACGGTTTGTAACACCGACTGCCAACGCTCGCGTATGTATTATCGTAAAAAGGAGGATAAATAATATATGGATACTAATAAATATACCGCAAAAGCCGTTGAGGCCGTGCAGGGCGCGCAAAACATCGCTCTCGAACACGATAATCAGGAAATCAAGCCCGAGCATTTTTTATACGCTTTGCTTAACGACGAAAACGGACTCATTTATAAAATTTTAACAGGACTGCAAGTAAGCGCCGACAGTCTTAAAGGCGCGGTCGAAAACGTGATTAAATCTTTCCCGAGGGTTTCGGGCGAAGGCGCGAGCATGTATCTCGGTAACGAAGCGGCGAAAGTCGTTGCCGCTGCTGAAAAGTATGCCAAAAAAGACGGCGACGCATACGTCGGAGTCGAGCATCTTTTTGAAGGTATTCTCGACAACCAGACGGCGAATCTAAAAAAACTGTTTTCGGCGTACGGCGTGGACAAGGCGGCGTTTCTGGAGGCTTTGAAAAAAATCAAAACCGCGCCCAACACCACGGACAACCCGGAAGACACTTACGAAGCGCTCAATAAATACGGATACGACCTTGTCGAAAGGGCAAGAAACGGAAAGCTCGACCCCGTAATCGGCCGTGACGAGGAAATAAGAAACGTCATAAGGATTCTTTCCAGAAAGACGAAAAACAACCCCGTGCTTATCGGTGATCCTGGCGTCGGCAAGACCGCAATCGTTGAAGGGCTTGCACAGCGTATCGTACGCGGCGACGTCCCCGAAGGATTGAAAGACAAAAAGGTTTTCGCACTTGATATGGGTGCGTTGATTGCGGGCGCGAAGTACCGCGGCGAATTTGAAGAAAGGCTGAAAGCCGTCCTTAACGAAATTAAAAAACAGGAAGGCAGAACGCTTTTGTTCATCGACGAATTGCACACGATCGTCGGCGCAGGCAAGACCGAAGGCAGCATGGACGCAGGCAATCTCCTGAAACCTATGCTTGCCCGTGGCGAGTTGCACTGCATAGGCGCGACGACATTGGACGAATACCGCAAGTATATCGAAAAAGATCCCGCGCTTGAACGTCGTTTCCAACCGGTGTCCGTCGATCAGCCCGACGTCGAAGACACGATTGCGATTTTAAGAGGACTGAAAGAAAGATACGAAATCTATCACGGCGTGAGAATTCACGACCAGGCTCTCGTTGCGGCGGCGACCTTGTCCGACCGTTACATCACCGACAGATTCCTGCCCGATAAGGCAATCGACCTTGTCGACGAAGCGTGCGCCATGATTCGTACCGAAATCGACAGCATGCCTGCCGAAATGGACGACATTTCGCACAAGATAATGCAACTTGAAATCGAAGAATCCGCATTAAAAAAAGAAAGCGACAAACTGTCGATGGAGCGCAAGGCGAGCATCGAAAAGGAACTTGCGGAACTTAATGCGAAGTTCAACGAGATGAAAGCCCAGCTTGAAAACGAAAAGAAAAAGATAGTCGGCGTTCAGGAAACCAAAGCCGAAATCGATAAAGTGAACCTTGAAATCGAAGAAGCGAAAAGGTCTTACGACTTCACGCGCGCGGCGGAACTGCAATACGGCAAACTTCCCGAACTTCAAAAACGTCTGGAAGAAGCCGAAAGCAAGGCGGGCAAACACGAGAATTCAAGCCTGCTCCGTGACGAAGTTACGGCGGACGAAATCGCAAAAATCGTCGCAAAATGGACGGGTATCCCCGTGACGAAACTTATGGAAAGCGAGAAAACCAAACTCTTGAATCTCGGCAACGAACTGCACAAGAGAGTTATCGGTCAAGACGAAGCGGTCACGAAAGTCGCAGACGCAATCCTGCGTTCGCGTGCGGGCATATCCGATGAAAACCGTCCTATTGGCAGCTTTATGTTCTTAGGTCCGACGGGCGTCGGTAAAACCGAGCTTGCGAAAACCCTTGCGAATTACCTTTTCGACGACGAGAGAAATATCGTGAGAATCGATATGACCGAGTATATGGAAAAGTTCAGCGTGTCGCGTCTTATCGGCGCGCCTCCGGGATACGTGGGCTACGACGAAGGCGGTCAGCTTACCGAAGCGGTAAGGCGCAAACCTTATTCCGTCGTTCTGTTCGACGAAATCGAAAAGGCGCACCCCGACGTATTCAACGTGCTTTTGCAGGTGCTTGACGACGGCAGAATTACCGACAGTCAGGGCAGAACGGTCAACTTCAAAAACACGATTATCATTATGACCAGTAACCTGGGCAGTCAGTATATTCTGGACGGCATCGACAAAGACGGCAACATCTCGGCAGAGGCAAAAGAGCAGGTTTCAGCCTTGTTGAAATCGACGTTCCGTCCCGAATTCCTGAACCGTCTGGACGACATCGTAACGTTCACTCCGCTTACTCGCGACAGTGTAAAGAAGATAATCGGCTTGTTGCTTGAAAAACTCAATTCAAGGCTTGAAAGGCAAAATCTGCACCTTAAAGTTACAGATGCGGCAAAAGACGTCATTATCGACGGCGGCTACGACGTAACGTTCGGCGCAAGACCGTTGAAGCGTTTCATCGAAAGCCACATCGAAACGCCGGTTGCAAGAATCATACTTTCGGGCAACCTTGACGAAGGCGACGTAATAGTCGTCGACGCGGAAAACGGCTCGCTTAAAATCGCGCCCGAAAAACCCGAAAAATAAAACGAAGAAGCATCTCAAATCGAGATGCTTTTTTAATGCGAAAAATCTGCGCTTTTGAAAAATTGAAAGCCGTGCGCGGCGGGGCGCGAAAATTAAGGTCTATTTTCGTTTTACAGTATATCGTTGTATAAAGCGTAATATACCTATGGTCGGTAAAAACATCGGCCACGGAGGTTTTATGATTGAGATTAAAAATATCGTAAAAACTTATCGCCCGAAAGAAACCCGTCGACGCGATTAAAAACCGATAATTTGCGATATTCTGCTTTTTCGGCGGAACTTGAAAATTCGTGGAAAATGGGGCCCCCGCGGGATACTGTGTACCCGTGGGGAAAAGGAGCACACAAGCAAAAGAGTGAGCGTTATCGTTCGCGATAACGTGATTTCAAAAGCGCAGTGTGCGACGCATTCTCGGTTTTTAATGCTTGTATATTTGCGCCTTTTTGAGTTTGGCAACGTTCGTATTATTATCTATTGGCTATTAGTGGAAAAATAAATTACTGACGAACTATTGAAATCTGCATCAAAGTATGCACGACTTGACAATAAAAAACGACCGTGGGAACAGTCGTTTTTTGTGGGCGCGTGAAAAATTATAAACTTCTCAGGACTTTGTTGACTTCCGCCATATCGCATTTACCGGCGTATTCCGCCTTGAAGTGGCGCATTACGCTTGGCACCGATTTGTCGGGCAAGGTCATAATGACGGCTCTGATTTCGTCCTCGCTCATCATTTTGGGCAGATACTTTTCGATTGCCGCGATCTGGTTGTTCAAAGACAGCACGGTGTCGGCTCTGCCAGCCTTTTCAAAAGCGTCCTTTTCTTCAAAGAGTTCCTTTTGCGTTTTTTTCAGGATCTGGACGTAGTCGGCGTCGGACATTTCCTCGCCTTTGCTGCGTTTTTCGATATTGAAGAGCATAAGTTTGTTTATGAGCGCGTTAAAAGCCGTGACGGTATCTTTGTCGTGCGCCTTCATTGCCTCGATTTTTGCTTTTTTGAAATCGTCGATATTCATAAAATCACCTCGGGAAAATTATAGTCCCAAGGCGGCGGAAAAGTCAATAAAATGCAACTAATCGTCGAGATTTGAAAACAAGGGGCTGTCGAAAAACTCCGAAAGAGAAATTGACAATCCTTCGCAAAGATACGCGATGGTTTGCAGTTTCGGATTTTGACTTCTGCCCGAGAAAATGCTGTTGACGGTGGACTGTATCACGCCGGACATCGTGCAAAGTTTATTGACGGTGATGTTTCGGTTGTTGCAGTATTCAAGAATACGCGCGGCGACCGCTTCATTCAGTTTCATAATTTACCTTAATCATTTGTCTTGATACGTTAATCGTAACAAAAAGAAAAATCAAAAGTTGTGAATGTATCGTTGACTTTTGTTGAATAAGGTGTTATTTTTAAGGTATGAATTTAACGGATTTTACAAGCAAAATTTTGTCTATATTTGAAGACAATAATGATTTAAAATGCGTCCACAATGCAAAGTATCAGATTGTTGTGGAAACAGGCGACGAAAGTAGGTTTGTAGTAAAATTGCTATATGCGCCGAAAATGAGTAAAAAAAGCCAAAAAAGACAAAAAATATTAGAAAAATTCCTTAATGATGCGGAAAAGAGCGATAACTGATGTTATCGCTCTTTTAATGCGTTCAGCCAGATTGTTTTGTCAAAGCGGGTGTTTAAGGGACTTGTGGACGGCAAAAACAGGGCGGAATCCGAAAGATATTTGTAATTTTTCAAGAATATTTCCTTTGCCTTTCCGCCGTTTAAGATAATTTTTTTGACGTTTGCCTTGTCAAGGACTTTTTGTAAGTCCGCAACCTTATAATTTTTAATCGTGCTGTCAAGGCTGCCCGTTATTTCGCACTCAGCAACGACGTCCCAAAGGGCGATTTTGTGGTTTTTAAGCAGGGCTTGCTTTTCGCCTATCGTTTCGGGCGCGGGTTCGCCAAAGGCTTCTGCCAGGATTTTCCAGAATCTGTTTTGTTTGTTGCCGTAATAAAAGTTCGTCTCGCGCGAGATGACGCTCGGGAAACTTCCGAGAATCAATATTTCGCTGTTTTCGTCGAAGAACGGCAGAAATCCCTTGTAAATCATACTTGGATTATACAACAAAAAATGCGCGTGGGTATTGATTTATCGAAAATTTCGGGATATAATATTTCCAAACGGAAGGTGAGAAAAATGATTTTATATTTTACGGGTACGGGCAATGCGAAATATATTGCCGAAAAAATCGCAAAAGTAACGGGCGACGAAACGAAAAATATCGTGGCTTATACCCGCGATAACGAGAAATTTTTGCAAGGGGACGGGGGAAGGCTGGTCCTTGTCAGCCCCGTGTACTACTGGGGTATTCCCGAATCGGTGAAAGGATTTCTGAAAACCCTGAAAACCGCGGGAAGATATTTCGCGATAGTTCTCGAATGTGGAGGAAGCACCGGGAACGCGCAGGGAGTGTGCGAAAGATACGTGCGTCCCGACGCGGTGTTCGGCGTTGTCGCGGTCGATAATTTTTGCCCGATGTTCAAAATCGAATCCGCCGAAGAAACGGAAAAACGACTTGACGCGCTTGACGAAAAAATCGCCGTTATCGCGGACAAAATCAGGAACGAAGAAAAGGGCGACTTCAATGCCGCAAAGGGAAGTTTTTATAAACTCAACACCGCGCTTTTATATCCGATTTACGAAAAATTCGGCGGAAGAAAAACAAAATTTTCGGCGTCCGACGACTGCGTAAATTGCGGACTTTGCGAAAGCATTTGCCCGGTGTCCGCAATAAAAATCGAAAACGGAAAGCCCGTATGGACAAAAGAAAAGTGCGATATGTGTCTGGGGTGTCTGTCAAGATGCCCGAAAAACGCAATCTCGATTAAGAAGTCTTTGAAAAACGGACGCTACGTAAATCCGCGCGTCAAATTCTGAAAATCCCGAAAATAATTTTGAAAAAGCAGCCTTTTCAAGGCTGTTTTTTGTTGCCTTTTTATCATATCTTATATAAAATAACATTAAGTAATTTCTGTGTAGGTAAAGAGGATGCAAAAGAAGTTATCGAAGTTTTCACACGGTCTGAAAAAAATTCCCAAAGGTATCGTAAAACTCAAATGGGTGTTTCTCGTGCTGTTCGTCGCGCTGTCGATATTCGGCGCGGTGATGATTCCGCATACGAAAATCAACTATGACCTGACGGGGTATCTGCCCGCGAATTGCGATTCGTCAACCGCTCTCGAACTCCTGAAAAAAGAGTTTGACGACAAGGGCATGGCATACGTTATGGTTAAGGACGTTACGCCGGAAAAAGCAGGCGAAATCAAAACGAGGCTTGAAAAAGTCGAAGGCGTTGCGACGGTTACTTACGTTGAGAGTATGAACTACAAAAACAACTCGGCACTCTATACCGTAACGCTGAAAGACTATGACTCGACGGCGGGTGCGTTCGACGCGGTAAAAGACGTAATCGACGCTTTATCCGACGAAAAAGCATATTTATCCGGTCAATCTGCATTTTCATACTACACAAAACTTGAAACTGAACAAAGCATAATGAAGCTTGGAATCGCAATCGTCGTGATCATTCTTCTGGTTATGCTGTTCACGTCGAAGACTTATTTCGAACTCATCGTGCTTATCCTCGTTTTCGGCGCGGCGATGGCGATAAACATGGGGACGAATTTCTTGTTCGTCAACGGTATTTCTTACATTGCGAATCTGGTTGCGCTCGTGCTGCAACTCGCGCTGTCGCTTGACTACTCGATTATTCTTTTGCACCGCTATATGGAAGAAAGGGATAAAGGCGAAGACGCAAAAACCGCGACGGTTACCGCACTCACGAAAGGGCTGCCCGAGATTCTGTCAAGTTCCCTTACGACGGTGGCGGGGCTTGCCGCGCTTATGCTGATGACGCTGTCAATCGGCTCGGAAATCGGGTTGTCGCTTGCAAAAGGTATCGTCATCTCTATGGCGACGGTCATATTCTTTATGCCGGCTCTTCTCGTGATTTTCGACAAACCCATTCAAAAAACCCGTCATAAATCTTTCGTGCCGAACGTAACAAAGCCCGCGCGTGCAATCGTCAAGGCAAGAAAAGTCATCGTGCCCGCGTTTTTGCTTATCGCAATCCTTGCGGGAGTCGCGCAGGGTTTCAACAAATATTCGTTCAACTACAACAGCGGCTCGCTTATCGTCGCGCCGAAAAAGGTCATCGAAGAAACGGGCTTCGGTACGCTTAACTCGCTTGTCGTGGTTGTGCCGAAAGGCGACGCCGAAAAAGAACGCCAACTTGTGAAATACGTGGAGTCTTTCGACCTTATCGACAAATCGCAGACGACCGCACTGTCGACAATCAACGTGTATTCTTTCATCGACGCGGATTCTTCGGAAACGCTGTATCTTACCGACGAATTGTCCAAGGCGGAAATACTTGCCTTAATCGATAAAATTCCCGCGGAAACCGACAAAGATAAGGAAAAGGTAGCCTTGATGAAAAACTTTGCGAACGGCTGGTTTGACGAATACGTCGGAAAATATATGCCCGAAGGCACCGACAAAGAAACCGCAAAAGTCAGACTTATCGACCTTCTGGACTTCGCCGTCCGCGAAAAACTGAACAGCATTTCGCCGCTTTTGAACGGAAACGAAGAAATTAAAGCATATCTCGATCAGGTCAAACAAATTTCCTTTGCAAAGGCTAATCTCGAATCCGAAAACTATTCCCGCATCACGTTCAACATCAACGGCGGGGTGGAAGACGACGACGTGTTTGAACTTGTCAAAACCTTGAAATCGGGCGTGTCCGACTTTTACGAGGAAAGATATATCACCGGCGAAAGCGTCGTGTGCTATGAGATGAGCGAATACTTTATGAAAGACAACCTTATGGTGTGTCTGTTCACCGATTTGTTCATTCTGGTTATATTGCTTATAACGTTCAGGAATATTTCGCTTCCGATAATCCTTATTCTTGCGATTCAGGGCGGAATTTTCATCAACTTTGCGATTCCGTTCTTGTCCAAGACGTCGATTTCGTTCATCGGCTACCTAATAATAAGCGCGATACAGATGGGCGCGACAATCGACTACGCAATCGTGCTTACCAACAGATACCGCGGCATAAGGAAAGATTTTACCGACCGCTATGACGCAATGGCCGCCGCAACAAACGCCGTGTTCCCGACAATTCTGACGTCGGGCGTCATTCTTACGGCAACCGGCTTCGTTATGAGCATGCTGTCGTCGGGTGTGGTGGCGCAACTCGGGCTTTTGCTGGGCGTAGGCACGCTGACTTCGATAATCATCGTGTTGTTCGTCCTGCCGTCGCTTCTTCTGGTGACAGAGAAAGTCGTCGATAAAACCGACTTTTCAAAACTGTTTAGAAGAAAACAAAAAACCGCCGTTGAAGAAGTTACGTTAAGCCCCGACTTCACGGAGTCTTCCGACAACGCCGTAAAGGCACAGAAAACCGAAAACGAACAAGGTTGATTTTGCTATCGTAAATGAGTTGACAAAAAAGATATTTCGCATTATCATTTTCATATCGATATAAAAGGGCGTATTATGAAAAACTTCGTCGAAAACAAGTTTTATTACTATTACTTTCAAAACAACGTTTCATTCTGCAAGGGACGCTGAAAGTCGACGCACTTTTTTTTCAGGTAAGTTAGCGATTCCTTTGCGGAATCGCTTTTTTTATACGAAAAACCACGCCGATTTGCAATATATACGAAAAACAGCGCGAAATATGTGAAAAAACGATGGTTTTATAATCAAAATTGATTATAATGGAAAAGACAGAGGTTTATATGAAAGATATTTTGGACGCAAGGAACGAAATCAACGAAATCGACAAACAAATGGCGCAGCTGTTCCAGAAAAGAATGGAAGCCGTGAAAGACGTTGCCGTGTATAAAAAGGACAACGGTCTGTCCGTCCGCGACCTTTCCCGCGAGGCGGAAGTCGCAAAACGCAATTCAAAATTCGTCACGGACGAAAGTCTGAAACCGTATTACGTCGACTTCATCAGAAACACGATCGACGTGTCCTGTAAGTATCAGGAATCGCTGCTTCGGAATATGACCGTCGCGTACTGCGGCGTTGAGGGGGCGTTTGCACACATCGCCGCGAAGAAAATGTTCCCGACCGCGACGTACAAGCCCTGCGCGACTTTTTCGGAGGCGTACGAGGGCGTCGAAAAGGGCGAATACGACTGCGCCGTGCTTCCGCTTGAAAACAGTTACGCCGGGGAAGTCGGCGAGGTTATGGATCTGACCTTTTCGGGCGATCTGCATATAAATCAGGTTATCGAAGTGCCGATCACGCACAATCTTATGGCATTGCCCGGCGCAAGCGTCGACACGATAAAAACCGTCGTAAGCCACCCGCAGGCGCTTATGCAGTGCGCGGATTTCATAAAGAAAAACAATTTTGAGGTAAAGACGTATTCCAACACCGCGCTTGCCGCAAAGTTCGTCAAAGACAGCGGAGACAAAACGATTGCCGCGATTGCCTCCGACGAAACCGCAAACGTTTTCGGGCTCGATATCATTGAAAAAAGCGTCAACGACGTGAAAACCAACACGACGAGATTCGCCGCGTTTTCAAGGGTTGAAAATACGCCGTTTTGCCTTACGAAAAGAGAAAACGAAAACTTTATTCTGGTGTTCACGGTGCAAAACGAATCGGGCGCGCTCGCAAGCGCGTTGAACATAATCGGCGCACACAACTTCAATATGCGCGCGCTTCGTTCCCGTCCGATGAAAAACCTGAAATGGAATTACTATTTTTACATTGAGGCGGAAGGAAACGTCAATACGCAAAACGGAAAAGAACTTATGCAAGAGCTGTCCGCGCTTTGCGCCAAGCTGAAACTTGTCGGCAGCTACTTCTCGGACGAGGGATACGAAAAATGATTATACCCGTAAATCTTGACGAAAAATACGACGTCATCGTCGAAAACGGCGCGCTTGACGACGCGGAAAAACACTTTAACCTTAACAGAAAGGTTCTGGTTCTGACCGACGACGGAGTGCCCGAAATGTACGCCGAAAAAGTCGCAAAAAAATGCGAAACCCCCGTTGTCGTGACACTTAAACACGGCGAAGAAAGCAAAAACTTCGACAACTTCAAACATATCCTTTCCGTTATGCTTGAAAACTCGTTTTCAAGGAAAGATTGCGTTGTGGCTGTCGGCGGCGGCGTTGTCGGGGATATCGGCGGATTCGCCGCGTCGTGTTATATGCGCGGCGTCGATTTTTACAACGTGCCGACAACCCTTTTGTCGATGGTGGACTCGTCAATCGGCGGGAAAACCGCAATCGACTTTATGGGCGTGAAAAACGTTGTCGGCTCATTTTATCAGCCGAAAGAGGTCGTGGTCGACCCTCGCGTTTTAAGCACGCTTGACGACAGACAATTTTACGCAGGGCTTGCGGAGTCGATAAAAATGGCGGCGACGTCGGACGCATCGCTTTTTGAATTTATCGAAAACGCCGACGTGAAACGCGACGTGAAAGAAATCATCGAAAGGTCGATACTCATCAAAAAAGCCGTCGTGGAAAAGGACGAAAAAGAAGAGGGATTAAGGAAGGTTCTGAACTTTGGTCATACCGTCGGACACGCAATCGAAAGCGCGGAGCAGGGTAAACTTTTGCACGGCGAATGCGTTGCGACTGGTATGCTGTACGCATGCTCCGACGGTGTAAAAACGCGCCTTGAAAACCTCATGACAAAGTTTGGTCTTCCCGTCAGAACCGAAAAAACGGCGGCGCAACTTCTGCCGTACATCACGCACGACAAAAAAGCGAGCGGCGGAAAAATCTCGACGGTGTACGTCGACGAAATCGGAAGTTTCAAATTTATCGACCGCACCGCGGAAGAAATACTTTTAATATCGGAGAAAAAGAAATGAAAAACACGTTCGGAAACAGCATTTCGCTTACCGTATTCGGCGAAAGTCACGGCGAATGCGTCGGCGCGGTTATCGACGGACTCGCGGCGGGAATCGTCGTTGACGAAAACCTGATAAGGGAAGACCTTAAAAGGCGCGCTCCGGCGACAAGCACGGACACCGCGCGCCGCGAAAACGACAATTTCAAAATTGTGAGCGGCGTGTTTAACGGCAGGACGACGGGCGCTCCGATTTGCGTGATTGTCCCAAACGAAAATACGAAAAGCGGCGACTACGATTACGGTATCGCGCGGCCGTCGCACGCCGATTACACGGCGTTTTGCAAATATCACGGATATGAAGATTACCGCGGCGGCGGACACTTCTCGGGGCGCGTAACGGCAGGGATAGTTGCTGCCGCTTCGATTGTAAAAAGCGCGCTGGAAAGCATCGGAATTAACATTGCGACGCACGTCATTGAATGTGCGAACGTGCAGGATAAGCCGTTTAACGACATCAAAAACGAGATATTAACCGTTAAATCCGAAATATTCCCCGTTATCGACAAAGCGCAAGGGAAAAAGATGCAGGAAGAAATCGAAAAAGCGAAAGCCGACGGCGACAGCGTCGGCGGCGTCACCGAAACCGCAATAATCGGACTGCCCGAAGGCGTCGGCGAGCCGTGGTTCGACAGTGTTGAAAGCATACTCTCGCACGCGCTGTTTTCAATCGGCGGCATTAAGGGTGTGGAATTCGGCAACGGCTTTGAAATGACAAAAATGAGAGGAAGCGCCGCAAACGACGCGTTCGCTTTGGAAAACGGGAAAGTCGTAACGCTTACGAATAACAACGGCGGCGTAAACGGCGGCATCACCAACGGTATGCCAGTGATTTTCAAGTGCGCCGTAAAACCCACGCCGTCCATTTACAAAACGCAGAAAACGGTCAATTTTTTGAAAAACGAAGAGACCGAAATCAATATTCGCGGCAGACACGATCCTGCGATAATAAGAAGGATTTGTCCCGTTATCGACGCGGTCGCAGCACTTGCCGTCGCAGATCTTCTGCAACAAAAATACGGCGCGGACGTCATGATAAAAGGTATCGGAAAATGAAATACGGGCTCATCGGAAAACCGCTCGGGCACAGTTTCTCGCGCGAAATACACGCACTCATTGCGGACTACGATTATCGTCTTTTTGAAATCGACGAGGACGAGTTGCCGCGCTTTTTTCAAGAACGCGATTTTTCGGGCATAAACGTTACGATTCCTTACAAGCAGGCGGTGATTCCGTTTATGGACGAAATATCCGACGAGGCGAAAAAAATCGGCGCGGTGAACACGATTGTCAAAAAGGAAGGGAAACTTTTCGGATTCAACACCGACTTTTTCGGCATGCGCGCGCTCATCAAAAGCACGGGGCTTGACCTTGAAAACAAAACCGTTCTGATACTCGGCACGGGCGGCACGTCGAAAACCGCCGTTGAGGTTTCAAAAAGCCTTGGGGCGACGGAAATCGTGAAAGTGTCAAGAAAAAAGTCTTCGGACACGGCGACATACGACGAAGCGTACGAAAAGTATTCGGGCGCGGACGTCATCATAAATACGACGCCTGTCGGAATGTTTCCAAACGCCGACAAAACGCCCGTCGATATTAAAAAATTCAAAAAATTGCAGGGTGTTATCGACGCGGTTTACAACCCCCTTCGCACAAATTTCGTGCTTGACGCCGAAAGTATCGGCGCGAAAGGGCGCGGCGGACTGTATATGCTTGTGGCGCAGGCTGTTTATGCGTCGGCGTTGTTTCTGGATAAAACCGCAGACGAGAACGTCATCGACAAAACGTACGCCCGCATACTGAAAGAAAAACGCAATATCGTGCTTTGCGGTATGCCGTCTTCCGGGAAAACGACCGTCGGGAAAGAAATTGCAAAAGTTTTTGGAAAAAAGTTTATTGACACCGACGACGTCGTGGTTGAAAAACGGAAGGAATCCATAAGCGATATTTTTGAAAAGTACGGCGAAGGGGAATTTCGGAAGGAAGAGCGGCTTGCAATCGAGGAATTGTCAAAAGAGAACGGACTTGTTATCGCAACGGGCGGCGGCGCGGTGCTGGACGAAAACAACGTACGCGCGCTCAGACGAAACGGCGTAATTCTGTTTCTGGACAGAAACCTTGAAAACCTTGTCGCAACTGCCGACAGACCATTGTCCAAGGACAAGGAAAAACTCAAAAATCTTTTTGAAAAAAGATACGACGTTTATAAGTCGTGCGCGGACGCGGTAATCCCCGCAGACGGCGAAATCGCCGACGTCGTCGAAAAAATAAAAGGAGTTTTATTATGAAATTTCTTATTCTGAACGGACCGAATATCAATATGCTGGGCATAAGAGAGCCCGAAATTTACGGAGAAGAAACGTACGATGCCCTTGTCGAAAAGGTCAAAGAGCACGCGGAAGAAATCGGCGTGGAGGTCGAGTTTTTCCAGTCGAACCACGAAGGCGCGCTCATCGACGAAATCCAGCGCGCGTACTTTTCGCAAGTTGACGGCATCGTGTTCAATCCCGCGGGATATACGCATACGAGCGTTGCGATTGCCGACGCCGTGAAAGCCGTGTCGATACCCACCGTCGAGGTGCATATTTCGTACGTCAGCGAAAGGGAAACGTACAGACAGATAAGTTTCGTCCGCGCGGTCGCAATCGACACCGTCGAAGGGCAAGGGCTTAACGGATACCTTATCGCGATGGACGCGCTCAAAAATCATCTTATAAATAATGAAGGTTAAAATTCTGCCGTCAAAAACGTCGGGCGAAGTTTCGGCGCCGCCGTCAAAAAGTTTTGCTCACCGATATCTTATCGGCAGCGTTTTGTCGCGCGGAAAGTGCGTGATAAACAATATTGCGGACAGCGACGATATTTCGGCAACGCTTTCGTGCATCGAACAACTTGGCGGAAGCGTAACGAAAGACGGAAATATCGTGACCGTTATTCCGACGGCGAAGTCGCAAATCGAAAACGCGGTTTTCGACTGCAAAGAAAGCGGCAGTACGCTGAGATTTTTTATCCCCGTAGTGCTTGCGACAGGCGCGAAACACTGCACCTTTTTAGGGAGCGAAAGACTGCTTGCGCGCGGGATAAAGGAATACGAAAAACTTTTTGAAAACAGCGACGTAAAAATAAAATCCGACAAAAAATCAATCGAAGTAAACGGGACACTCTCGGCGGGGAATTACGAAATAAGCGGCGAGGTCAGCAGTCAATATACAACCGGAATGTTGTTTGCATTGTCGGTACTTGACGGCAAAAGCACGCTTAAAATCACGGGAAATGCCGAAAGCCGCGCTTACGTCGATATGACGATAAAAGTTTTGAAAGACTTCGGCGCGGACATTGCGGAACCCGAAAAAAACTTTTTTGAAATAAACGGAAAAGGACGGCTTTCGCCAGGTGAATTTACAGTTGAGGGCGACTGGTCGAACGCCGCATTTTTAATTGCGCTTTCCCGCCTTGTGGGGACAATAAGAGTTTCGGGGCTCAACGAAAACAGCGTGCAGGGCGACAGATTTTTAAGCGTCGCATTTGATTCGCTGGACGGCGAAAACGCCGAAATCGACCTTAAAGACTGTCCCGACCTTGCGCCGATATTATTTTCTTACGCCGCATATAAAAACGGCGGAAAGTTCATAAACACAAGGCGGTTAAGGGTAAAAGAAAGCGACCGCGCAAACGTTATGGCGGAAGAACTGAAAAAATTCGGCGCAAATGTTAAAGTGTACGAAAACAGCGTTGAAATTGAAAAAACGCAACTTAAACCGCCGATTGTGCCGCTTTGCGGACACAACGACCACCGCATCGTAATGGCGCTTTCGGTGCTTGCGGCAGTGTTTGGCGCGGAAATCGACGGGGCGGAGGCAGTAAACAAAAGTTATCCCGATTTCTTCCGCGTCATAAAAAAAGCAGGAGTAAACGTATATGAAATTCGATAAAAACACAAAAATCCTGATCGTAGGGCTTGGACTTATCGGCGGCAGTTACGCAAAGGCGTTGTCGGACAATGGATACTTTGTCGGCGCAATCGACAAAAAGAAAAGTTCGGTCGAGTACGCGTTGAAAAACGGGCTTATACAGGTTGGCGAGACAAGTGTGAAAAAAGATTTCGTAAAAGACTTTGACCTTATCGTTTTTGCGCTGTATCCGCACGATTTCATAAACTGGATCAAGGAATATCAATCATCAATAAAGTCGGGCGCGCTTATCACCGACGTTACCGGTGTGAAGTCGTTCGTCGTCGAAAACGTGCAGAAAATTCTTCGTGGCGATCTGGAATTCGTGGGGGCGCATCCGATGGCAGGCAAAGAAGTCAGCGGCGTCGAAAACGCCGATTCGAAAATCTTCGTCGGGGCAAATTACATCGTGACGCCCACGAAAAGGAATACAGACGAAAACGTGCAGGCGGTGCAAGATCTCGGCCGCGCGCTCGGTTTTGAAAGGATATCGTCGCTTTCGCCCGAAGAGCACGATGAAACGGTGGGGTTTTTGTCGCATCTGACGCATTGCATCGCCGTATCGCTGATGGTATCCAAAAAGTCGCACCATCTTGCCGAATACACGGGCGATTCCTTCCGCGACCTTACCCGCATCGCAAAAATCAACGACGAAATGTGGAGCGAACTTTTCCTTGCAAACAAGGACGAACTCTTAAAACAAATGGACCTGTTTGAAGAAAAATTCAACCAACTGAAAGAAGATATTAAAAACGATAATCGTGAAAAAATAAGAGAAACGCTGCGCGAATCCACGGCGCGCCGCAAAGTGTTTGACAAAGACGCAAAGGAGACAAAATAAATGAATCTCGAATTCAAAAGAAAACTGCCGACGTTGCAGGAAATCAAGGCGATGTATCCGCTTGACGACGCGCTTGCGGCGCACAAAAAAGATACCGACGCCACACTCAAAAACATTTTTTCGGGGAAGGATAACCGCCTGCTTCTGGTAATCGGGCCGTGTTCCGCCGACAGAGAGGACGCCGTTCTCGACTATATTTCAAGGCTTAGCCGCGTGCAGGAAAAGGTCGCCGACAAAATCGTCATCGTGCCGCGCATTTATACCAACAAACCGCGCACGACCGGCGACGGTTACAAGGGAATGCTGCACCAGCCCGATCCCAACGCCGACGAAAATATGCTGAAAGGGCTGATCGCCATAAGGAAATTGCACATAAAGGCACTTAACGAAACGGGATTTTCCTGCGCGGACGAAATGCTTTATCCCGAAAACCATCTGTATCTGTCCGACGTGTTGTCGTACGTTGCGGTCGGCGCAAGGTCGGTTGAAAACCAATTCCACAGGCTCACGGCAAGCGGGCTCGATATTCCCGTCGGCATGAAAAACCCGACAAGCGGCGATTTGTCCGTTATGATGAATTCGATACGTGCGGCGCAGCATCCGCATACGTTCGTGTATTCGGGGTGGGAAGTGAACAGCGCGGGAAATACGCTCGCGCACGCGATTCTGCGCGGTTCGGTGGATAAAAACGGACAGGCAATCCCGAATTACCATTACGAAGACCTTATCAAACTTTGCGATCTGTACGCGAAAAGCGGGCTTGAAAATCCCGCCGTCATCGTCGATACCAACCACTCGAATTCGGCAAAAAAATTCGACGAGCAACCGCGCATCGCAAAAGAAGTGTTGCACTGCACGCGTTATTCCAAAGATATCGGAAAAATGGTGAAAGGGCTGATGATCGAATCATATATCGAAGACGGCTCGCAACCGTCGGACGGCAAAATTTACGGGAAATCCATCACCGACGCATGCCTCGGATGGGACAAAACCGAAAGGCTTATTTACGATATTGCGGATTTAAGATAAAAAAAATTAACGATAAAGTCGATAATTCGTCAAAAGAAAACGAAAAATAAAAGCGCGGACAAAACGTCCGCGCTTTGCATTATACAATCGTATTAAAAGAATCTTGCGACAAGGTCTTTGGAGTATTGCACCGTTTCTTCCATATCGCCGAAGCTCATGATTTCGCCGGCGTAATATGTGTTGAGCTGACCTTGCATACTTTCGACTTTTTCGTACCAGCCGTCGGCGTAGTCTTTCTCAAACACGTGGGGGAAGTAATACCACTTTCTCTCATATACGCATTTGTCGATGTCGATGCCGCAAAGTTTCATATCGTCCCAAGCCATCTTTTTCGCTTCTTCGTAGGTTTTGAGTTCCTTACCCTTGTAGTTGCGCAGGACGTAAGTTGTAAGAACCTGATTGGGTTCGTCCTTCCATCTGTGATAGAACACCATAAGGTGACCGAGTCTTTCGGGAACCATGTTGTCGAAGAGATAGCCCGACATATCGGGGTAATAAGTGCCTTTCTTGCAGGTGATTGCGGTGACGTCGTAGCGTTCGTAATCGATTTTTGCGAAAAGCGCTTTTTCCTGTTCGGTCGCGTCGAAGTAGGACGGCAGATATTGCAGGGGAGCGGTGACGATGATTTTGTCGTATTCTTCCATTTCGTCGCCGATATAAACCTGAACTTTGCCGTTTTCACGCGTAACTTTCGTGATGTTGACGTTGAGGCGAGCGGGGTGTTGCAGTTTCTCGTTGACCGCTTCGTAAATGCTTTGCGTGCCGTCTTTCCACGTCCACAAATCCTTGTTTACGAAGTACATTGCGGTTGCAAAGTCAAGGTATTTCATGACGTATGCCGCAGGGATTTCGTCAAAGAAGCCGTATCCGAACGCGGTGTAAGGCCCGATCCAGATTTCCTGCGCAAGTTCAACCTTGTTGAGTTTGCAGAAATCCTTGAAGTTCATGCACAGATCTTTGAGGTTGGGGTTTTCGCCGACAACGTGTTCGCCGGTGACCGGATCGTACCCGTCGTATTTACCCTCGGAAATTCCCTTGTGACCGGTGTATTGATATCCCTTGTACTTGGTCGCAAGAAGCGTGCCGAGTTTTTTGACCTGTGATTTCATCTTCAAAAGATGCGGGATAAGCAGGGGGTTTTTCTTCGGATTGAACGGATCGTACGGTTTGCCGTTCATTTTGCGATACGCACGTTCGAGTTTCGGTCCGTTGTGATCGACGCCGCCGAATAATTCAAGCTCATGCACGGCGTAATACGTCGGGCAACCCATAATCGCGCCCATTTCAAATCGCTTTCCGTCATGATACGGAGAGTGGCATTTTCCGCCGACGTGGTCTTCTTTTTCAAGAATCGAATAATCGGTATAACCGTTCTTTTCAAGATGAACTGCCGCGCTTAATCCCGCGGGACCGGCGCCGATGATACAAATCTTTTCATTCTTTGCCATAATAATCTCCTTGAACTGAGTAAGTCTTGCGACCTACAAATTATTTTTCTTATAAAACAATTATACCACCGATTTTTACAATGTAAATACTTTTGTTAAAATTTTGACGAAAAATATCGAAAGTTTGCGTTTAAGTATTCACAACGTAATTTCGGCGTGGTATAATGAGATTGATTTAAGAGGTGAAAAAATGAAATTTACGTCTTTTGTTCAACTTTTACACAGAGGTGCGACGAATTATCCCGACAACGTTGCGCTCTTGTACGACGAGGGCGGAACTACGGTCAAAAAAACGTACGCGCAGTTATACGCCGACGTCAAAGTTCGCGTCCGCGCGCTTGAAAGTATGAAAGAAACCTGCGTGGGTATTCTCGAAGCGCCGTCGGAAAAATGGCTTGTCGATATGTTCGCGTGCGTGATTGCCGGAAAGCAAACGGTGCTACTCGACGCGATGTCGGACGCCGCGACGCTCCAAAAATGCGTTCTCGCAACCGACGTCGAAACTATTCTCACCGACAACCTGACCGCGCCGTATGCGACCGCTTTGACGTTTTGCCCGCATACGCTGAACAGGACGGACGGAGAAGGCGATATATTGTTTTTCACGTCGGGCACTACGGAGTCCTCAAAAGCGGTGGTGCTGACCTCGAAATCCCTTTGCGCCAGCGCCTGGAACGGACAGGAAAGATGCCCGTGCAACGAAAACGACAATTTGCTTTGCGTGCTTCCGCTCACTCACGTGTTCGGGTTCGTATGTTCGATGCTGTGGCCGTTGTCGCAGGGCGCGTGCGTGTCGTTGACAAGGGGGCTTCGTTATCTCCCGTTCGACGCGAAATATTTCAACCCGACGATTGTATCCGTCGTGCCGTCCGTGTTGAAATTCCTTTTGAACTTCAACGCGCTTAACGATAATTTGCGTATGGTGCTTGTCGGCGCGGGCCCCGCAAGCGAGCAGGTGCTGGACGCCGTGAAAGCAAAGGGCGTCGAAATCCGCTTTGGCTATGGGCTGACCGAAACGTCAAGCGGCGTTGCCATAAGCACGGGCGAAAATCCGTTTGCGATGACGCCGTGTCCCGACGACGAAATCACGCTTTCGGGCGACGGCGAAATATTGATAAAATGCCCCGAATGTATTATGAAAGGGTATTATAAAAACAAAACCGCAACCGACGAAGTGCTGATAAACGGCGTGTTCCATACGGGCGATCTCGGCAAATTCGACAAAGACGGCAACCTTTATATCACGGGCAGAAAAAAAGATATACTCGTCCTTGAAAACGGCACGAAAATTTATCTTGCCGAGTGGGAGGCGGAACTTCAAAAAGCATTGAATATCGACGATATCGCGCTCGCGCAAAAAGACGGCGCCGTGACGTTGTTCGTCGGCGACAAGGACGGCAATATCGACAAGGACGACGTGAAAAACAAAGTAAACGAATTCAACAAAACAAAATCTTTCGACCGACAAATCGGGGACGTCTGCATCATGCCGCACGCCCTTGAAAGGACGGCGACGGGCAAAATAAAACGCTGGGCTTTATAACGACGTATTCTGCACAAAGGAGTATAAAAATGCAAGTCACAAAACAAGAAATTCAGGACAACCTTACGAAACTGGTGAAACAATACGTTCCTTCTCTTCAAAACGAAGAAATTACGCGCGAAACCCCCATCAATTCAAAGGGGTACGAATCGCTCAATTACATATATATCGTATGCACGCTTGAAAGCGACTACAACGTAAAAATTCCCGATAAGGTGTGGATGAAACTACGCAGCGTCGGCGAAGTCGTGGACGTAGTTTACGATATGGCAACGAAAAAATAATTTTGCGGAATTTTGCAAAACAGCCGCTTAATCATACCAAAAATATGGATAAAGTCAACGATTTAATATATACGGTCCGCAAGAAGATGCTTGCCGACGACGTTACGATGTTTCGGAAATTGCGCCCGTCGGTGCTTTTAAGGCTAATTCAGGAAATATCCATCGCACACACCGAAGCACTTGGCGCAGGCAGGGCGAAAACGCTTGACAAAGGCGTTTTGTGGGTTGTCGCAAGAATGAAAATCGAAATAAGCAGGCTCCCTTCTTACGACGAAACCGTTACCCTTGAAAGCTTTGCGGGCAAGACTTTGCGCGTGCTTTTTCCGCGGTATTACGAAATGCTGGACGAAAGCGGAAATACGCTTGTCAAAGCAAGCGCGGTATGGCTCCTGATGGACGAAAAAACAAGGCATATGGCGTTCCCCGAAGAGTATGGCGTTGAGATCCCGTCCCTTGAAAAAGATATCGGGATTTCTCTTCCGTGCGGCGTTTCGCCGGGCACTCAGAAAAACAAGAAAAATTTCGTGGCGTCATACAGCAGGGTTGACATCAACGGACATATGAACAACAGCAAATACGTCGACGAAGCCGAAGACTTGCTCGGCGCGGAATACCTTGAAACTCACGAAATGAAGTCGCTTGAAATCGAGTTCAAGTCCGAGATAAAATACGGCGCGCACGTACGTTTGGAATACACGATAAACGGTGACGAACTTACCATGGCGGGATACGTGAGAAAACGCCCGTGTTTTGCGCTCACGGCAAAGTTTGCGTGCACGGAACAGAAGTAAATTATTTTTGTGATTTTCAAGTACGCGATATTAAAAATATTTGACGATACCGCGCGATTATGATAAAATGCAGGCAAATAAGGGAGTAATCGGCACCCTTCACCCGGGGTGTAATAAAGCCGCTAACACGAGTGCAAACTCCGGTTTTATTTGAAATGATGAGACTTATCCGTAAGGATAGGTCTTTTTTATTTTCCGAAAGCCGGAACAAAACGATATCGACCTTACGAAAAATAAAAAACGTTACAAACAAAATTTTTAACGATAGATACAGGAGTTTTTATGAAACACTATCTTGAAAACATCGACGAAGTTTGTCGGGACGTGAAAACGGGCGTCGACGGCATAACTTCGCAAGAGGCGGAATCTCGTCTTGAATCAAACGGCAAAAACAAACTTGCCGAGGGTAAAAAAGAGCCGATTATTCTGCGTTTGTTGAAGCAGTTTATCGAGCCGATGACGCTGATACTCATCGTTGCCGCGATAATTTCGGGTATTCTGACTGCGGTCAACAATTCTTCCGGCGGCAAAAAAGAGTTTCCGTCCGACGTCATCATAATAATGGCGGTCGTCATCATCAACGCGGTTCTCGGCGTCGTGCAGGAGAGCAAGGCGGAAAAAGCCATCGACGCGTTGCAAAAAATAGCCGCCGCCACCTCAAAGGTCATAAGGGACGGAAAACTCGTCGTCGTAAAAAGCGAAGACCTGGTCGTTGGCGACGTTATCGTCCTTGAAGCGGGCGACGCGGTTCCGGCGGACGCGCGAATTATCGAGTGCGCGAGTATGAAAGCCGAAGAAGCCGCGCTCACCGGCGAGTCCGTTCCCGTGCTTAAAACGTCGGACGCCATAAGCGCACAAAGCGGGGAAGTACCTCTCGGCGACAGGAAAAACATGGTATTTATGGGCAGCACCGTCGTTTACGGCAGAGGCAAGGCGGTTGTCGTCGCAACGGGTATGGACACCGAAATGGGTAAAATCGCGACCGCGCTCACTCAGGCGAAGGAAAGCAAAACGCCCCTTCAACAAAAACTTTCGCAACTCAGCAAAGTGCTTACGTATCTCGTAATCGGCATTTGCGCGGTGATTTTTGCGGTCAGTATGATTCGCGCCGCCGCCACAGGAACGCTTAAAGCGAACACTGCCGCGACGATACTCGACACGTTTATGGTTGCGGTATCGCTTGCCGTTGCGGCAATTCCGGAAGGTCTTGCGACGGTTGTAACGATCGTGCTTTCAATAGGCGTAACCAACATGTCAAAGCGCAACGCGATAATAAGAAAACTCACCGCTGTCGAAACGCTCGGCTGCACGCAAATCATCTGCACGGACAAAACGGGCACGCTTACTCAAAATAAAATGACGGTTGTCGACCATTACGGCAGCGACGAAAATCTGCTTGCAAACGCAATGTCGCTTTGCTCTGACGCCGAGTTCGACAAGGAAAAAGGAGAGGCAGTCGGAGAACCTACCGAGTGCGCGCTTGTCAATTACGCGGCGACGCTCGGACTCGATAAAAACAATCAAAAAGAGATTTATCCCCGCATAGGCGAAATACCGTTCGATTCCATGCGTAAGATGATGACCACCGTACATAAGGACGAAAACGGCAATATTCTGCAATTCACGAAAGGCGCGCCCGACGAAATTGTCAAACGTTGTTCGTTTTATCTCAAAGACGGAAAAGCGGTTAAAATGGACGAAGGGAAACGCGATGAAATTCTCGCCGCAAACAAAGAGATGGCGGACAGGGCGCTTCGCGTGCTTGCAGTCGCTCAAAAACGTCTTGATTCTGAAAAAAGCGAATATACCACCGAAAACGACGAAAAAGATATGTGTTTCGTGGGGCTTGTGGGTATGATAGATCCCGTTCGTCCCGAGGTCAAGCCCGCAATCGACGAGTGTAAAAAAGCGGGTATTCGTCCCGTTATGATCACGGGCGACCATAAGGATACAGCGGTTGCCATCGCAATGCAACTTGGGATTATCACCGATCCGTCGCAGGCAATCACGGGCGCGGACCTTGACAAAATCAGCGACGAAGATTTCGCAAACGACGTGGAAAAATATTCGGTTTACGCCCGCGTGCAGCCCGAACACAAAACAAGAATCGTCAACGCCTGGCGCGCAAAAGGATACATAACCGCAATGACCGGCGACGGCGTCAACGACGCTCCGTCAATCAAAAACGCCGACATCGGTGTGGGTATGGGCATCACGGGCACCGACGTCACAAAGAACGTCGCGGATATGATACTCACCGACGACAACTTCGCGACAATCGTTTCGGCAGTGGGCGAGGGAAGACGTATTTATGACAATATCCGCAAATCCATTCAGTTCTTGCTGGCATCCAATCTTTCGGAAGTGCTGTCCATTTTCATCGCAACGCTTGCCGGGTTCACCATATTTAAGCCCGCGCATCTGCTTTGGATAAATCTCATTACGGATTGCTTCCCGGCTCTTTCGCTCGGTATGGAATCCGCAGAAAGCGACGTTATGAGCCGTCCGCCCAGAAACAGCAAAGACGGCGTCTTCGCAAACGGTATGGGCTTTGCAATCGGATATCAGGGCATACTTATCACCCTGATTACAATCGCGTCCTATTTCATCGGCGCGGAGGCCCTTGCGAAAATGCACCACGCGGAAGCAATCGCAAACGGCGCGTACAGCGCGGAAATGCTCGGCTCGTCAATGGCGTTTCTGACGCTTTCGATGGCGGAAATCTTCCATGCGTTTAATATGCGCTCTTTGCACGGCTCGGTTTTCAAAATCAAAAAACGCAACTGGTGGCTCTGGGGAGCGGGCATACTCTCGTTGCTGCTCACAACCCTCGTCGTTGAGGTCAGACCGCTTGCGGACGCCTTCGACCTTGCAAAACTCGACGGGACGGAATACGCCATTGCCATCGCGCTCGCATTTTCCATTATTCCGATGGTAGAGTTGGTTAAGGCAATCGCACGCGCCGTCCGCAAAAAGAAAGGGATTGTCCTTTCCGCATAATCGCCATCCAAAAACAGAATAATATCCAAAGTCGTTCCGGAACAAATAATATTTGTGTCAAATGGTGATTTTGGGTGACAAAAGAAGAAGTCCGATGAGCCTGTAACCCGGTGTTCATCGGACTTTTTCGTTGGTCAGAAGCCCGTGATACAAGATGAATAATTGTTAAACCGCGCTTGTACTCCGAGTTTTGCATTGTCTTGCGGCGTGGCGGGTTAGTGCAGAGAAAAGTCTGTATCAACGGCAAAATTATTGCTTGTTCGATATGGGCTGTTTTATTATAAACGCAATTATTTGCGCTATTCGTTGACATAGACATCTTGTAATTTGAAGTGATAAGTTTTTTGAGTTTTCTCGGCACTGCGCCGTCTGCACAAAACATTTTCATTCACTTGTTCAAATGCAGTTGACAAAACGACGTAAAAATAGTATATTTACGTTTGTTATCCGCCTTGGGGGTGTAGCTCAACTGGTAGAGCGCTTGAATGGCATTCAAGAGGTAAGGGGTTCGACCCCCCTCATCTCCACCACAGCTGAAAAAAAACGAACCCGATCACTGTCGGGTTCTTTTTCTTTTCGGGGGCTCTGCACGGCGATGCCGTGCCGCCTGCGGCGTGAACCCCTGCGGGCTGACCGCAAGCGAAGAGAGAAGCAAGCGCTTGCATTTGCGGAAATCGAGCGCAGCGGACATAGCCAACGATTGTGCGATTTGTCGCACGAATGCGTAGCATTGTTGCTTGCAACAAATCGTTGAGCGTAGACGATCGTTTATGCGAGTAAACTCGCTCACTTCGCTATTACGCAAACGTTGTTTGCTACGCACCCCCTCATCTCCACCACAACTGAAAAAAACGAACCCGATCACTGTCGGGTTCTTTTTTTGTTTTATTTCAGGAACAGGTGTAATTGTCGAAAGAGAGAGAGGGAAGGTAAAACATTAAAGAGATGTTGTCCTTTTTGGAAAAACTCTCGCAATAGTTCGTTGCTGTTTTTGTTTGTCACTTTCTGCCACGCAATATGCAGCCGCATATTTTCCTATTCTGTCTGTCTTGTTTGATTGAATTATAAGCGATAAATATGAAATGCCTTTTTATTTTAAAGTATAATTTGCCAAATAAGTACGCGAATAAAAATTTACATTTAGAAGATAATTTGGTAAAATTACATACAAAGAAACAGCTGAGGTAATTTATGAAAAAAAGTCAACTGCAAAAATATGCGAAACTTATCGCAAGAAAGGGCGTCAACGTGCAAAAAGGACAAGATGTCCGCGTGAGAGCGTGTCCCGATCAACTCGACTTTGTGAGAATGGTCGTGGAAGAATGTTATAAGGCGGGTGCGGGCAAGGTCACCGTCGAATGGGAATACAATCCCGTGACGAAAGCGACCTATAAATACTGCAAACTCGACGTGTTGTCCCGTACCGAAAAGTGGGAAGAAGAGAAGTATAAACACTTTGTTGAAACCCGTCCCGCACGGATATTTATAGAGTCCGACGATCCTGACGCGTTGAAAGGCGTAAATCAGGAAAAAGTCGCGAAAGCGCAGCAGGCAAGGGCAATGGCGTTCAAGCCGTACCGCGACCAACTTGACAACCATTATCAGTGGTGCATAGCGGCGGTGCCGGGCGTAGAATGGGCGAAAAAGGTGTTCCCCGGTGACACGAAAAACAAGGCTGTCGAAAAGTTGTGGCAGGCGATTTTGTTCACGTCCCGCGCCGACGGCGAAAACCCCGTGGAAGCGTGGAACGAGCACAACAAGGACATTAAGGAACGCTGCGACTACTTAAACTCCCTGAAAATAAAAGAACTGAAATATAAATCGTCAAACGGCACCGATTTCAGAGTGGGGCTTATCGACGGCTGCAACTTCCTTGGCGGCAAAGAAGACACGCTTGAAGGAATCGAATACAACCCGAATATTCCAAGCGAGGAAGTGTTCACGTCGCCCATGCGCGGCAACGCCGACGGAAAAGTCGTCGCAACAAGACCGCTGTCTTATCGCGGGGAGCTTATCGAAAATTTCAGCGTGACTTTCAAGGACGGAAAAGTCGTTGACGTCAGTGCGGAAAAGAACGAAGATTTGTTGCGCTCCATGATTTCGATGGACGAAGGCGCGGCATATCTTGGCGAATGCGCGCTCGTGCCTTACGACTCGCCAATCAGAAACTCGGGCATCACTTTTTACAACACGCTGTTCGACGAAAACGCATGCTGCCATCTCGCGCTCGGCAGAGGCTTTAACGAATGTCTGGAAGGATACGCAAATCTTTCGTTTGACGAATGCAAGGAAAAGGGCATAAACGACTCGCTCATTCACGTCGACTTTATGATCGGCAGCGAAGATCTGGAAATCGAGGCGGTCACCCGCGACGGAAAAACCGTAAAAATCTTTGAAAAAGGGAACTGGGCGTTTTAAAAGCGATGCTGTCTGTTGGACAGACCGTGATGTGCCTGCGGCGCGATGTTTACCCTGCGGGCAAGATAAGGGGACACCTTTTTTTCGCTCGCAATGGCAGAACAGAAGTGATATTTGACTTTGTCAAAGTTATATTTTGACTTCGTCAAAGTTAAGGTGGTTTTTGTTATATAATACACGAAGTGAAATAAATAAAATTGACACGTAAAGGCGAAAGTGATATTATTTTCATATTCCAGGGAGATATTTGTACAATGACGCTTGACGAAGTACACGTTAATCAAAGCGCAGTAATAACGAAAGTCGGGGGCGAAGGCGTTTTGCGCGGTCGTCTTCTTGACATGGGGCTTATCCCGAAAACCGCCGTTACGGTGATTAAATATGCGCCGATGGGCGATCCTATCGAGATTCGCCTGCGCGGCTACGAGCTGACAATCCGCAAAGACGACGCGAAAATGATTGAGGTAAACGCCTTATGAAATTCGCGCTTGTCGGCAATCAGAATTGCGGAAAAACCACGTTGTTCAATCAACTGACGGGGTCGAACCAGCACGTCGGCAATTTCCCGGGGGTTACAGTCGATTCAAAGTCGGGCGTTGTGAAAAAGCACGACGACTGCGTTATCGTCGATCTTCCGGGCATTTATTCGTTGCGCCCGTACACGACGGAAGAAATCGTCACTCGCGACTTTATTCTGAACGAAAAACCCGACGGCATAATAAACATTGTCGACGCCACCACGATCGAGCGAAATCTTTATCTCACGACGCAACTTATGACAATGGATATTCCTATGGTCATTGCGTTGAATATGATGGACGAAGTGCGCGGAAACGGCGGCACCGTCGATATTCAGAAAATGTCGGATATGATGGGCTGTCCCGTCGTGCCGATATCCGCCGCGAAAAACGAGGGCGTCGACGAACTTATCGACGTCGTTATCAAAACCGCCAAAGAACAGATCAAACCCAAAGTAAAAGATATTTGCGAAAGCGACAGTCCCGTGCACAGATGTCTGCACTCGGCAATCCACCTTATCGAAGACCACGCGAAAAGCGCGGGCATTTCGGGAAGATTTGCCGCGATGAACCTTATCACGACGGGCGGCGACTTTGACAAACGTCTGAACCTTGACGAAAACGAAAAGGAACTTCTGGAACACAGCGTCGTCGAGATGGAAAACGACACCGGGCTTGACCGCGACGCGGCGATGGCGTCGATGACGTACGACTTCATCGAAAAGGTCTCGCGTGAATGCGTCGTGAAACCGCACGAGTCGAAAGAACGCCTGAAAAGCGAAAAAATCGACAAAGTACTGACGAATAAATACGGCGCGATACCACTGTTTATCCTTATTATGGCGGCGATTTACCTGCTCACGTTTCAGGTTATCGGCAAATATATCGGGCTCGGCATCGAGATGGGCATCGACGCGCTGGACAAAGTGGTCGTAACAGGGCTCACGAAATTCGGCACGAATCCTGCAATTATCGATTTTCTGGATAAAGGTTTGTTCGGCGGGCTTGGCGCGGTCGTATCGCTTTTGCCGTACATAGTCGTTATGTTCATGTTCCTGTCGCTCCTTGAAGACAGCGGATATATGGCGCGCGTTGCGTTTATTATGGATAAACCGCTCAGAAAATTGGGATTATCGGGGCGCAGTTTCGTGCCTATCATCGTCGGATTCGGCTGTTCCGTCCCCGCGATTATGAGCACCCGTACTCTTGCGTCCGAGCGCGACAGAAAAATGACGATCGGACTTATTCCGTTCATCAGTTGTTCGGCAAAGGCGGTCGTGTATTACGCGGTCGTAAATTGCGGCGTGTTCAAGTGGTGGCAGCAGTCGCTGATTATCGTGGGGCTGTACGTATTCGGCATCGTTTTGGGGATTCTGACGGCGTTTGTGTCCGGGAGACTTATTTTCAAGGGGAAGCCCGTACCGTTCGTTATGGAACTTCCGAATTATCGTCTGCCGTCTGCAAAAAGCGTGCTTCTTCTTATGTGGGAGAAATCGAAAGACTTTCTGACGCGCGCGTTTACGGTCATTTTCCTTGCCACGCTTGTCGTATGGTTTTTGCAGGCGTACAACAGTCGCATTATTTTCATCACCGACGGCGTTGAAGACAACGTGAGTTTATTGGAACATATCGGCAATTTCCTTGCGCCGGTGTTTAAGCCGCTTGGTATGGACGACGGTAAAATCGTTTCCGCGCTCATTGCGGGATTTACGGCAAAAGAAGCGGTTGTAAGCACGATCGAGATGCTTGCGGGAAGCGGCGGAATGACGGCGTTGTTCACTTCGGTACCGGCGTTTTTGTCGTTTTTGACGTTCGTGCTTTTGTATACACCGTGCGTCGCGACCGTCGCAACGATGCGAAAAGAGTTGGATTCCGTATGGAAAACCGCGCTCGTCGTCGTTTATCAGTGCGCGCTTGCGTGGGTTTGCTCGTGCATAGTTTATCAGATCGCGGCGGCTTGCTGACATGAAAACGATTGATATAATTTTAATAGTCGCGCTTTCGTTGTGGGTTGTGTTTTCGATTGCGTACGTCGTCGTAAACCGTAAAAAAGGAAAGACGTCGTGCGGCTCAAAAACTTATTGCAACGGCGATTGCGAGGCTTGCAACAAAAAGAAAAAAGAAAAAAAGTAACGAATTTTCAAGGTTTCCGCGTATTTTTCGCGGAAACTTTTTGTTTTTAACCGGTTTTTACATTTGTTTAGTAATATTAACGATTAAATTATACAAAAAAGCAATTTTGTAACGAAATTTTATTACATTGAATTTTTATTGTAAAAAACCGTTTATACGTTTGACAAATTTTTTTTAACTTATTAAAATTGTTGTTGAATTATGAATAAACGTAATTACAACAAAGAAATGCAGGACGAGATTTCGTCGATAGGCAGTCGGAAACCGTCGATGCTGTTGCAGTGCTGTTGCGCGCCGTGCGCGACCGCCGTCATAAATCGTCTGAAAGATTTTGACGTTACTTTGTTTTATTACAACCCCAACACGTTTCCGGAAAGCGAATATCAGAAACGCTTTGAAACGCTAAAAGTTTACGTCGATAAGGCGGAACTCGGGCTTAATATCGTTGAAATCGGTTATCGCGACGAAGATTACCTTGCGGCGGTCTCGGGCTTTTCCGACACGACGGAAGGCGGCCCGCGCTGCGCCGTCTGCATAAGAACAAGGTTGACGAAAACCGCCGAATACGCAAAAGAACACGGCTTTGAATACTTTGCGTCCACGCTTTCCGTAAGTCCGATGAAAAATGCCGTCGTCATCAACGACATCGGCGAGGAACTTGCGAAAACGTACGGCGTGAAATATCTCGTCAACGACTTCAAAAAAGAAAACGGATTTCAGGAATCCGTGAATATATCAAAAGAATTCGGGCTTTACAGACAGGACTACTGCGGCTGCGAAGCGTCGAAAAACAGGAGAAATACTTAATTATGGGCAACTCGTTGAACACGAAAAAAATGATGGCAAACTCCCTGAAAGAACTTATTCAGGAAATGCCTTTCTCAAAAATCACAATCGACAAAATCGTCACAAACTGCGGCTATAACCGTCAGACCTTTTATTATCACTTCAAGGATATCAAGGAACTGTTCGAGTGGCTGTATAAGTTTGAAACGCAACAAGTCGTCGGCGACATAAGAAAACTTTCGACGTCCAACGCAATCGACGTTATCATGCGTTATCTTTACGACAATCGCGCGATGACGCTTTCGGCTTTCAACAGTCTTGGGCGCGAATATATCGAAAAGTTTATTTACGAGTCGATTTACGACGCCGTTCACGATCAGGTTATCCAAAAATCCGTGTACGTCATCATCGACAACGAGGATATTGAATTTATCGCAAACTACTTCACGATTACTTACGTCGCGTTGATGGTGCAATGGTTGCAGCATGGCATGACCGAAGAAATCGACAGTTTCATAAAACGAATCGGACGTATGATGCAGGGCGCGGTTGACGCCGCGGTGCAAAAAATGCGTAAAGAATAGAAAATACAAATTAAAACCCGACGCGCCGCGTCGGGTTTTTTGTTTGCAAAAATTGTCGGGAAAATCATTCTTGTGTCAAAATAACAGTTTTTATGACAACAGGCTCGTTCGGAATATCGTCAAAGTACATGAAACTGTGAGTCGGGACTTTTGAAATGCTTTTCACGACCGCAAGGCTTTCCTCGTCCGAAGTTTTCCCGAAAGCCGCATATTGTCCGTCCAGAAACGCGCAGTCGGCAGAGCAGATGAAAAACTGACTGGACGCGCTGTCTTTGACGTTGGTGCGCGCCATCGAAATCACGCCTTCGCCGTGGTGCAGGTCGTTTTTCACGCCGTTTGACAAGAATTCGCCTTTTATCGTGTCCGCACCGCCTTTTTCCTTAATCGCGCGACCGTCCGCGACGAAACCGCCGCCTTGAATCATAAAATCTTTTATTGTGCGGTGGAAACAAAGCCCGTCGAAGAAGTTTTCTTTGATGAGTTTTTTGAAGTTTTTGACCGTAATCGGCGCGACGTCTTCGTAAAGATCAAGGTTTATGTTTCTGCCGTCCGAAAGCTGAATCTGAATTTTTGACATAATACACCTCGTAAGTTTTCTGTCGGAATTATACCATATTCAAACTATATTTTCAAGGCAATTAAAAAACTTATTGTTTTTTTACAACCTATATGATAGAATATAGTAAAAGGTGGGTTATGGCACACAAGAAAGAACAACCGAGAGAACTTACGAAAGAAGAAAAAGTCGCTGAAATATTAAAGCGCGCAAACGTCTCATACGACTTCAAAAAAGCGCAGGCAAACATTGCGCTCAACACCCGCTGCAAACGCTGCGGCAAGACTTTGTCGAGCCTTGAAAGGGTTGTTTTTGAAAACAAATGCCGCGACTGCATGGTGGAAGAAAGCAGAAAATCCCGCGATAAATTCGTCAGGAAATACATAATAATCGCTTTCTTGTTCATCGTTGCGCTTGTGTTCGGCGGGTATTGTGCAAACGCCGGCACAAAGGAGTGGCGTATCGTCGGCGTCGTCGTTTCGGCGATGTTCACGGGCGTAAGTCTTGGATACGTTTTTTATACGAATATGGACAAAATGATGCCCGGCGCGCAACCCAAAGTTCAGGTGTGGCTCGTGTTCGGGCTGGCACTCGGAATTGCGGCGATAATCGCGTTTCTGACGTACTTTTCAAAAAGCTGGATATTGTACGTCGTGCTTATGCTGCTGGTGCTGATTTACGTCGCGTACCTTGCAGTGAAGGAGTTCAATTCCTTAAAGGAAAAGGACAATCTTCTGGGCGTTTACGACAGGAAATCGCGCGATCACGAGTTTATCGACAGCATTACGGAATCCATCAAAGAACGCACTTTACAGGACGAAAACGACAGAGTAAACGCCATTTCTGTCGAAAACACAGATTTTGTTCCGTCTGCCCCGCCTGAGACGGACGGCGAAATTGTCAAGGAAGAAATCGATGAAGTTTCTGACGAAAAAACAGAAACAGAAGAAGATATATCCGTGTCCGTAAAAACTACGGAACAAGCTGAAATCAAGGACGACGATAACCTTTCGTCCGCCGCGGAGAAGTCCGACGACAGCGGCGATTTCAGCATCTGAAAATGAAATTATTCAAAAAACTTTTTATCAAAGATTATGAAAACACTTCCGATCAGGAAGTGCGTTTTCGTTATGGTATTGTCGCGGGAATTTTCGGGATTATTTCCAACGTTATATTATGCGTTTTCAAAATTCTCGTCGGCGTATTTTCGGGTTCCGTCGCAATCGTTGCCGACGCAATCAACAACCTGTCCGACGCGGCGTCATCCGTCGTTACCGTTTTCGGGTTCAAACTTTCCAACAGACCTGCCGACAGGGAACACCCGTTCGGACACGCCAGGTACGAATACATCGCGGCGTTTATCATTGCGTTTGCGGTCGTGCTTATCGGCGTGTTGCTGTTGAAGCAGAGCATTGAAAAAATCATTACGCCCGAAAGCGTCAATATTTCGGCGTACACCTACGTCGTGCTTGCCGTTTCGATAGTCTTGAAGATTTTGCAGGGGCTGATTTACAGGAACTTCGGCAAAACAATCAATTCCGAGGCGTTGAAGGCGTCTGCCGCAGACAGCAGAAACGATGTGTTTACGACGATTGCCGTCCTGATTTCGACGATTGTCATCGACGTTACGGGCGTAAATATCGACGGATACGCGGGGCTTGTCGTGTCGGTGGTCATTATTATTTTCAGCATAAAACTTCTGAAAGAAACGATAAATCCGCTTCTCGGCACTGTGCCCGACAAGGAACTTGTCGCGAAAATCTCCGAAAAACTCAGGCAGTACGACGAGGTTCTGGGTTTCCACGACCTTATGATTCACAGTTACGGCCCGGCGATAACTTATGCGTCGGTTCACGTCGAGGTTGACGGTGGCAAAAACTTTATCGAAACGCACGACCAGATCGACAATATCGAAAGGGATTTTATGCGGGATATGAACGTGCATCTCGTCATACATATGGACCCGATTACGGTGGGCGATCCCGAAACCGATCTTTTGAAAAATGAAGTACAGGACGTCGTCCGCTCGATGAACGAAGATGTCACCATTCACGATTTCAGGCTTGTGAAGGGCAATACTCACACAAACGTTTTGTTCGACGTCGTCGTGCCGTACGGGGTGAAGCTCGGCGCGCGCGAAATAAGGCGCGAATTGAACGAAAAGATAAAGTCCGACAAAACTTATTATTACATAATAAACGTCGATAATAAGTACGTTTAAGGGCTTCTTATGCCGTCGCGCCCGAAATGGCTTTCCGGGCAATTACAAACAAAAAAACGACAAAAAAATAAGCGGGTTAAGTCGGACTTAACCCGCTTTTCGTTGTGAAAAACTATTTTGCGATTTTTTCGATTTCGTCGAAAATTGCGATGATGACGTCTTCGGAAAGACCTTTCGTCGGGCAGAGAATGCTGACCGAATTTACGCCGTCCGCGAATTTGTAGTAGTATTCCTTCGTATAGGCGGAAGCGTCGACGCCTTCGCATTCGCGCGTGAGATAGGTCGTCATATCCGCGTCGTTACCCTTTGAGAAAATCATCGTGAACTTCGGGAATTTCAGCACTTTTTCGCCTGCCTGGAACTTCGTGCGGATATCCGCGATATCGATATCGTAATCTTTCGCCGTTTTGATGGTGTCTTTGAGTTTATCCGTCTTGATTTGCTGGAATTGCGAAATCTGGCAGGACGTATCGACAAGCCATTTGCATACGCGCGGGGGCAGGTTTCTCAATTCGTTGAAGCAATACCACAACGGACCGCTGGGGAAGTTGCTGTCTTCAAGGGCTTTATAGACGTCGTTAATGCGTTGCGCGGCGTCGGGATAGCACTTGATGGAAACCTTGTAACTGTCGTCGTTTTCGCGGATAATACCGAAAGATTTGCTGCTGTATTTGAACGTCCAGTCAAGCGAGCCGCGTTTTTTGATGGTGAAAACGTTGGGTTTGCTCATGAAATACGTCGCAAGTTCCTGCGAAGACAGGGTTTTCGTACGGGGCTGATTGAGAATCTCGTCGAATTTCGCACTGCCGACCATATTCACCGCGCACAATTCCATATCGGTTGCGCCCAAGGCGTTGTAAACTTTGACGCTGTCGTCGAATTTCGCGACCTGCATGTAGTATTTTCCGTTGATTTCTTCGATATTTTTCTTATAGAAGTTGTCAATCTGGAAGCTGGAAAGCTCCACCGTTCTTTTGGTCGTATTGAGCGCGACTTCGGGTTCAAGAAGGTGATCGCTGATTTCCTTGGAAATCTTTTCGTCCTTTTCCTTTTCTTTGACTTCCTGCTTAATCTGCATATTTTCTTTCAGCGCGGCGCCGATAGGTCTTCTCTTTGACGTGCCTGCCGTGAGTAACGTGATGAGAAGCAACAGAAGTTGCGCGATGAACGGGATTATCGGCACGATTTTCGCAATCGAGAAAGGCGTTGTCTTGTCGTAAATCACGAAAATATAAACATATGCGGAGATAGCGGCGCAAATTACCGACAAAACGATGATGAGGATTTTCAGCAGACGGAAGTTCTTTTCGGGCGAAAGTTTCGCTCTCAACCTTTCGGAACGCTGCGCGAGCGTAAGTTCTTCCTTTTTGGGTTTTTCTGCTTCCGCGTCGGCGGCTTTATCCTTCGATTTTTTGTCGGGTTTGCCTTTTTTCGCGACGACTTTTTTGTCTTCCGTCACCGGCTGTTCTTCATTTTCGGTAACGGCTGCGGGCGTTTCTTCCGCGGGCGTTTCTTCCTTTTTTTCTTCGGTTGCGGGTTCGGATTTTTCCGCCGCTTTTTTTGCCGTAGCGGCATTTTTTTCGCGCGGTTTCGACGGTTTTTTCGCGGCTTGTTTTTCGGTTTTTTCAACCTTTTCAACCGGCGTTTCGCCGCCCATAACAGGGCGTTCTTCTGACAAATCGGGCAGGGGGACTGCCTCGGATTCAACGTTTTCAGCCGCTTCTGGCGCGCTTTCTTCAACGGGTATTTCGGCTGTTTTGACGGGGGTTTCGGCATCTTCGACAGGGAGTTCCTCGGCGGGTTCCGCAGGGGTTTCCGGCATCGTGATTTCGCCTTCGTCGAACATCGAAGGATCGAAGGTTGCCGCGCCGATTTCGGGCAATTCGTCCGCCGCAGGTTCCGGTTCGGACAGGCTGACGCTTTCTTTTTCCGCCTTTTCCTCGGCGGCGAAAGACTCATACTGACCTGCCGCAAATTCAGCCGCGGCAAGGGCGTCTTCGAGACTCAGAGGCTGCTTTGCTTTTTCGGTTTCGTCAACGGTTTCGGGACTTACGGAAGGCGTTTCGTCCGCGGCGATTTCAGCATTTTCCGTCGTGCTGTTTGCCACGTTTTCGGTAACGTTTTCCGCATTTTCCGTCACGTTTTCGGTAACGGTTTCCGTCACGTTTTCGGCCGTTTCCAAAGCGTCGTCGACATTGACATTCTTTTTTGTTGCCATAGTATATCTCCTTAAAATTTTGAACAAAAAACTGTATGTTGTACCATAAATTATAATAAAGGAAAAAAATATTGTCAATGCTTTTTCGGTCGCGTCGGAAAAAATTATGAATTTGCACGGCGGAATTTTTTTTGACTGACATAAAAGCGACTTTATAATGCAAAATTGAACGATAAAGTATATTATTTTGCGTGTAAAAAATTGCGTATTTTTGGCGAATTTTTACGAAAAAACGTCGATTTCTTGAAAAATTCGGAAAGCAAACGCACGGCGGAATTTTATTGTACGACTGTATATTTTCGTACGAAAGTGTTGAAAACTCGTGCCAAAAAAATCAAAATAATTTTCCGAAAAATTTGAAAAATACCTTAAACCGCCGTAATTCCGCCTGATTTTTTTATGTTTTTGCAATATTTTGCGCCGAAATTTTTTTTAATCTTGAATTTTAACAAGTCGTATGTTATAATAAATTAGCAAAAGAATATTTTTTGTTTTGACAAAATAATTGCGAGGTAATATGTACAAGTATTCTTACAAGGCACTTTCGCCGGAAGGAAAACGCGTAAGCGGCACGATCACCGCCACGAGCGAAGACGACTTCAATCAGGTCATTTCGTCGCGCGGTCTGAAATGCTATTACGTCCATGCCACGGGAAAGGGCGACGCAAGCAAACTTTCAAAACTCGACACCGCGCTGGTGTTGCAGTTTTGCCGACAGCTCGCGTCGATGCTGAACGCCGGCTTGCCTCTTATTAAGTCGCTGGAAATGCTTTACGAACGCACCGAGAAACCGAAGCTCAAAAACGTGCTTGCCGCATTGTTTGAAGAGGTTCAGAAAGGTAACTCTCTTGCGGAGTCGATGGGCGCGCTTCCGGGCGTATTCCCCAACCTTCTCGTGAGCATGGTCAAGGCGGGCGAAATGAGCGGTAAACTGGAAGAGACTCTTATCCGAATGGCGGACTATTACGAAAAGGAAAAAAAGAGAAAAGGGCAAATCAAATCGGCAACGTCATATCCGAAAATCGTTCTGGCGATTTGTCTTGTCGTCGTTGTGGTTTTGCTTATCTGGATTATGCCGAAGATGATTTCGATGGTGTCCGAAGATAAGTTGCCACTGGTCACGAAAATCCTGCTGAAAATCAAGGACTTCATCATGAAGGACTACATACTGATTATCGGCATCGTCGCCTCGCTTATTATTTTCATCCCGATCGTTAAGCGAATCGAGGCGGTTGACCTTTTCGTTTCCAAAATGAAAGTCAAAATGCCGGGCATCGGAAAATTGCAAAAAATGATTTATACGTCGCGTTTTGCAAGCTCGCTTTGCACGCTGACGAGTTCGGGCGTACATCTTCTCGACGCGCTGACGATGGTGTCGGAGATGATGGACAACACTTACGTATCAAGGCAGATCGACGACGCTGTCGAAGCAATCCGTCGCGGCGAGTCGATATCCGCCGCGTTGCAGACGGTCGACGCGTTCGACCCGCTGCTTACGACAATGATATTCGTCGGTGAAGAATCCGGTTCTCTGGACGAGGTTCTCGGGCAGACTGCCGCTTATTTCGAAGACGAAGCGGACACTGCAATCAAGAGTCTTACCGCAATGATAAACCCCGCCCTTATGGTTGTAATGGCGCTTGTCATCGGCGTAATACTTATCGCAATACTTATGCCTATGTTCTCGATGTACGACTCGATAGGCACGGATACCGAATAAAGGGCAGATTTGGAGCAAAATTATGATTTACTACTACTTGAACAACGACAAACTCAAAGCGATGTTTGCGACGGCGGGCAGAAAGAGAATTACCGTGAAAGAATTTTACGATATGGATTTCCCCAGTGAATTTCTGAACGACCCGAGCGCAACCAATATCGACCTTCAACTTACCGAAGCGATGCTCGATATGATCCGCAAAAACGATATCAAGTCGAAAGCGGCGAAATTCGTCCTTGAAAACAACAAGATACCGTTCCGCGAGATGATTTTGCCTTACGCAAAGCCGTCGATTCTGTATCCGATAATTTCGGCGGAACTTTTCACGGATAAAAAACTTGCGGAAAGTCACACCGTCGACTTTGTCGAGATTGACAGAAATATCGAAGATCCCGACGAAGAGATGCAGGAAGCCGCGCTGAACTCCCCCGAAGAGGGCGAGGAAGAACAGGAAGAGAAGAGCGAAAAGAAAAAGAAAGCGAAAAAGGCGCGTCTTATGATCACGTACATAGACAACCTTGTCATCGAAAACCTGAAAAAGTGCTGCCGCGAAGTCGGCATGAAACTCACGGCAATCGATATTTCGCAAAGCGCGCTGTCGAAACTCGTCGATTTTATGAAAGAAGACCTGCCGCAATATTTCGTGCTTGTCGACTATCGCATGACGACGATTACGTCGTATCTTTTCGCGGATTACAAGCACGTCTTCTCGCTGTCGAAACCCATTTATTCGATGCCCAACGAAAACTATGCGAACGAAATGGCGTTTTTCATCAACGACTTTTCCGGCATCGTGAGCGAGGCGATTCAGTTCTTCCGCTCGAAATATACCGATTACAAATTCGACGACGTGTTTATCACGGGCGACCTTGACAGGTTCCAGTCGGTCGAAAGCGACCTTTACGGTTTCATGGGGCTTAACGTCAAGATGCTTCCCGTACCCGAAAGCGTATCGGGCGTCGAGCAGCTTGATTTCAACGCGCTTTCACCGCTTATCGGCACAATGCTCAAATAACGAGGTGGATTATGGCAAAGAGAAAGAGAAACATAGATTTTATCGCCGCGCAAAAGGCGATTGGAAAATCGGGGCAAAGCACCTCGTTTGAGTTTATTCTTGTCGTTACGGTCGTCGTGGTGGCATGCGCGATGGTCGGGTGGTATCTTGTGGCGCGTTCGCAGTACAACACTGCCGTGTCCGACCTTGAATCTGCCAAGACGGAACTCACCAACCAGAAAAACACGCTTGCCAAGAACGAAGACAAGTTCAAAAACTTCACGGTGGTGCTTGACAAAAACGGCAACCCCGTGACGAAAGGCACCGACAAATACGGCAACACGATTTACCAATACGAGTCGTTGACGGAAGTCGCGACGCGCGTTGCAAACGCACTTGCGGGCGCGCAGGCAACGTCGAAAGAAGCCGACGCCGCGATAAACCTTACCGGCACGATTTTCGACATAATCTTCACAAGCGCGAACAAGACGGAGTGCAAGGTGACGCAGTTCACTTTCACCAACGGCAGGATCACGTTAAAACTTACGGGCAAGGGTTCCCAGTCGATGCGAAACTACGTTTCGGCGATTAAGGAAAACGGCAGCGGCTATATTCAGAGCGTTGAGCCGTCGATGGACACCGCCACCGATTTTTCGGTAAGTTTCGACGTCGTGAACGATAAACTTTTCGGCGGCAGCGACAAATAAGGAGGACGGGAAAATGACGATTAACAGAAAAGAAAAAATATTGATTTTCGTGCTTATCCTGTTCCTGCTTGTAGGCGGCACGT
>OBLG01000189.1_pt1 | contig 79603 bp, 87 predicted proteins | sample 1517451 | NCBI WGS metagenome assembly OBLG01 (sample SAMN04571694, study PRJEB22368) | human gut metagenome | biome: human gut; material: stool | host: Homo sapiens | place: Luxembourg | collected 2012-06-29
CAATATGCAGGGGTATTTTCATATATGGACAATCATAAGCATCCCTCCTTCTCGGATAATACGACCAAATTATTTTATTCTCTACATATAAGACAGTTTGTGGCAACGGATTATGACGATTTTGGCGAAAATAAAAATTCTTCTTTTTTGCGTCAGATTTTGGAGCGGTTAATTGTCTTATAGGTATAGGGTAAGATAAGACCCAATTATTTCAGAATGAGAAAGGACAAAAACAAATGAAAAAGAAAACTATTGTTTCACTCTGCCTTATTGCGGTAGTCTGCTTTGCTTGTTTCGCACCGGCGCTGGCATTACAGGACAACAGAATAACGCCTTGCGCGATAGTCACGTTTTCCAGCGGTATGCCAAAGGTAGCGGGAACCACGAATAAATATAACCCATACGCGATTGCCAGCGTAGGGCTGCCAGAACAGTTGTCCGTTGGTTTCACATTGTACAAGGTCGTTAACGGAAATGAGATTTACATTACCTCAGATTCGGATGGTGGATATGGCAATTATTTTGAAGCTGAAGCGGTCGTTACCCTGTCAAAAGGAACTTATAAATTGTACGCTTATTATAGAGGGGAAACAAAGTCCGACGGAAGCGTAACGACTTATAACATTGGATAAAGAGTAATCCGCTAATTACAAAGGCCTTCGAACAATTCGAGGGCCTTTGGTTTTACTACTTACTAAACAATTCAAGGAACTCATCTACCGAAATAGCTACAGTGGCATGAATGGTAAGTATTGAGTCATCTAATTGAAGTATTCCGTACTTACTATGGTCGTACTTATCTATTGTATAATACACAGTGCTATCGTTACCGATGTCATATTCGGAAAAACTCACATCGGTATAGCTTTCTATACTGTTTGCCGGATTCCATAGCTGAGTAGTAACGATTTCACTTCCTTTATACAGATAGTATGAAAACAGCCACTCCTCGTTTCGCCGGTTTTTCTGGTATTTCGATGTCTCATAAGCAACGTCGGAGGCATTTAGACGATACGGTATATGTCCGGTTGCTTTTTCAAACTCCTGCAAGCTGGCAAACATTTTCATTTCCTGCTTCTGGGGGTGCTCTTCCTCCAACTCGGAGGCAAAATTGTCCGCAATCTGGCTGTCATACTCACGTGACATATGAGTTTGTATAGGCTGCTGAATTTCCATCCTATTATCAAATAGTCGCACTACAGAATGATATACCTGAATAGCAAAAGCTCTGCTTTCGGGTATGAAGATAAGCAGTACAGCAAGTACAAATATCAACGAACTCGCCGCTGCAACCCATCTGTTACAATGCCGTATATGCGCAAAGACTGTTTTGCGATTGACAACCAACGCATCCGGCTTTTCGGCTGCGGCTGCAATACGCCGTATTTCATCCCAGCGCTCGTCAGGCCAATCCGCCTTTGCTTTAGTACGCTGGATGATTTGCTCCAAGCTTGGATACCCTTCTATTTTTAACCTTCGTTCTGCTTCAGCACGGGAGAGTGTAAACTCTTCTCCAACGGAAAGCACATTTGCTTTTTTCCTAATCATTTTTAACCGCACCTCTTTTTCGCAATTAAAGTCTCATTAACACAAACAACATCATTTCTAACACCCCAGCGTAGTCGTGCTTCATTTTCTTTCGCATACGACAAAATTGTTGAGACAACGCATTTTCGCTCATGTTGAGTTCCGCAGCAAGCTCCTTTACCGAGTAGCCATCCATATAGCATCTGAGAAACGCATCGGCGATTTCAGGTGAATATGATATCAGAAGTCTGTTTAGCCACTCCTGCCGCGCGCGCATGTCCTCGTGCTCCCGCTCCGTATCGTCATATAGCTTTGGCTCTGTTCCCGACAGCATGTCCGGGGCATGCGGAATCATCCGGCTGTTCCTTTTCTTAATGTTGCATGCCCTATTGTGCAACACGGTTTTGAAGTAAGGGATAGGATCTATCGCATCCTGCATCTTTGGATTTTCATAGATTTCGATCAACAGATCACTTAGTAAATCCAAAGCGTCGTTTTTGTTTCCCATCAACATATAGGCATACAGCGAAAGTTCCTTCCGATTTTCTTCTTTCAAAAAAACTCTGATCAGTTCATGCACATCCATAACGAATCCCCAAGTAACTATCTCCGCCCTACATTTTATGATTATAATACCATGCCGCCATGTAACCTACAAAAGAATATGTTATGCTCAGCGGCAATACCTGTTTGAGGTCGAATGGCATGTCAGGTCCAACAACATCAGCGGAGAATCCGGCATATACCAATGGCCGCGACACCAATGAATCTTTGCGGCATTACGAATAATCTCATCAAAATAGTATTCTTCCACGGCCCATTCGCTCATGTTCTCCGCATCTGCCGGCGTAAGATAGAGCGAATAGGAGAAAGCAGCTTTTCTATCGCCCCTATTCATGAAGTATAAAAGTTCCGCAAGCCAGAAGTCTACGGTAGTGTTTATAAATATGATGAAATGCCTGAACCCTCTTTGACGTAGCTGATGGATGAAATCAAGTATGCGCTTCTTTAGCATAGTTTCATTGCGCCTATGCTGCCGTAAATTGAAGGCTTCCTCATGTTCAAGTATAACTTGTACAATGCATGTCTGTTCTGGTGTTGCCATACAGGTCATATATACTCATCCTCCCAACTATAAAGATAGACAATTTTGCATGAGCAAATATGACGGGCAGATTCAAAATTTTTCCTGCTCTTTTATAATCTCCTCCAGTTCCTTGAGTTGCGCTTCGGTAAAAGCGTATTTTTGCTGTGCTCCGTCTAGAATCTCTCGGACTGAGATGGGCGAATGCGGATAGTCTTTCTCAGCCTCATGTACTGGTATTAGTAAGGCTTTATTGTTCTGGGGCACGTCTGTAGATTTACTGAAATCAGTTGGTGTTCTCATGGAATAAACCTCCTTTTCATTATGTAGCATATTCTCCTATGAATAGCTTAATGCACCATGAATGGTTAGCTATAAGAGATATTTTAAAATACTCTGAGCTTATTTTCAATCAGATATGGGTACGCTAAGCTAATAAATATAGGAGCAGGAATATGAAGTGTGAAAAGGAACTGGCGCTGCTGCGGGAAGATATCCGTAAAGGGCGCAAAAACAAGAAAATTACGCAAGAAGAGCTGGCGGAAAAGCTGGAGGTATCTCCAACGCACGTGAAGCATATCGAAAGCGGCCATCGTAAGCCATCGATTGAAATACTGTTCGAGATTACCAAAATCTTGAATATATCCTTGGACGGCGTTGTTTTCAGCAAAAACGAAAGCGCGCGCACAGATACTCGCAAAGAGATAGACCGCCTGCTGGACGTATCTGATGAAGCGTCCCTGCATTTCATATTGAGCGTACTGGAAGCGCTGCGCGAAAAGGAGCAGGCCGGCGTCAGATAACCGTCATCTTGCCGTGTGCATTGCAAAGGAGCCGCAAATCAGCGCTCCTTTTTTGTATCGTGCGTATTTCTTCTTCCGTGGGGTTGTGGCAATCCGTGATGAGCGCGAGTTGAAGATATCCTTCATACGCCGAAAGAATTGCTTCGCGCAATGCCGCGGGAGTATCGCAATGAGTTACGTTGAACCATTCGCGTTCTTCCTCGTCCCACTCCATTACCACATATCCGTGGCGAGTTAGCAGCACTTCGCAGATTCCTGTCTGAATAACCAGCGCAAAACAATCGAGTACGTTTTCAAAAGACAACATGGCAATCTTCCTTTCAAAATACCTTAATATATAACACTATAATCATTCGCAGGCGAAGTCGCAAAGGTGCAAAGCGGCGATTACTTGCTTTCTGCCAATGCGCCGCGCCGTTACTACGCATTTCCCCGGCGCATGACCGCTATATCTAAACGGATAGCAGGTCACCAACACAAACGTTTTCCCGTCCATGACGGGCAGGATCAAATCCGCCGTATTCTCATAAATCGTTATATCCGAAACGGTGTATATATAAACCGTGCCGCTATCTGTAGACAGAGAAATAATACACACATTATCAACGCCAAGTGCCAGCAAGAGTATCTTCTTTGAAACTTCCATGCCAAGTGAATTGACAGGTAAACCGCTGCCGTCTCGCGCACCGCCGCAGCCCATCATCTCCTGCCGTTCATCCTCTATAGCGTCAATAGCCATAGACGGCCGTTCCTGCGTAAAAATATCAATGTAATTCATCCCAAACTCGCAATACCAGTAGTCCGCATCGCGGTATTCCGCTCGAACGTGAAATGTCATTTGCAAAAGCTTTTCCAACTTATCGCCGATAAGCTGGCCAACCGTGTCCCATGGAAGCCAAAGCGCAGTTTGCGTCTCCGCTTTGAGAAATAAATCTTTATCCTTTAACATAAACAAGCTCCTAAAAGAAGAGCCGGGGGCCCAAAGACGCCCGGCTGCAAATGGGTTAATGGTAAAATCAGAAGCCCTGCACGGCAGGCGTCAGAAGTTCACCGGTTTCTGGATCGTAATCGGGTATGACATCCCCGCTCACAGTGTCCGGCTCGTCGGCATCGTAATCAACGGAAGAACTGTACGCCTGTACCTGAGCGGCAAGCCTGCGCACGGCGGTAAGCTCCTCGGGCAAAAGGTCACGCCCTTCTGTAAAGGTCACCTGTGAATAGTCCATTCCGCCCTTATTGGCCGCCTTTCTAAGCGCAAACCGCGTCACGATAGCACCCGGGTCTTTGCCAACGGTCAAGAGCCTGCGCAGGTATTTTCCAAAGCCTTCTACAGAAAGCGTAGGGAGGTCGAGAATGATTGGAAAGATCTCACCTTCCTTTAGAATATAGATCCTGTGCTTGCGCTTGCAGGCCTTGCTGTTGTTCTCCGCAGTGCCGAACTGATTGAGATAGCATCTCGCGCAGTTTCCTCCGGGTGAGCCAACACCGAAACTGCCGTCCATGCTGCTGCATTCCGGACGGGCATTGCCGCCGGTATACTTGCCTTGAAAGTAGCTTTGCATGGGGTGATGCGTCAGGATAACGGCGTTGATCTCACGGAAATCGGTGTTACCATTGGCATCCGGCTCCTGAAGCATGAATGTCAAACCTCCGCCGGAAGGCACTTTGACACGGTCAAAGCGCATATTGAACCCGGCAAGCTCCTTGGCAGCGGCAGAAGTGCTGAATTGTGCAAGACGCTGAAAACCCTCCATACTGTTGATGGTTGCGATTGCGTTGCTTTCTGACATGATGTTTCCTCCCTTTTTTATTAGCGCTGGTCACGCCAGCATGGATTCAAACTGCTGCTCGGTAAGCGTAGCCACGCCGAGCTGCTGCGCTTTGGCCAGCTTAGAACCGGCGTTCTCGCCGACAATCAAAAAATCAGTAGCCTTGCTTACGGCGCTTGCGGGTTTTGCGCCAAGCTGTAGTAGCCGGGTCTGAATGCCGTCTCGGGTGTAGTTTTCAAGCTTTCCGGTCGCTACGACTGTTTTACCATAGAAGGGGTTGCTCGTGTTTGCCATAGTAGTCATTTCCTTTCTGAAATTAAGATGTTGTATCGCCGGATGCCATAGCTTTTCAACTCTCGCGTCGGAATACCAGGAATAGATGTTTTCATGCATGGTGGGGCCGAAGTCCGGAAGCTGTGTGAAGTCGAACCCGTCCTTGATGGCTTGCTCGAACGCTTCCCACTCCCCGCCGAAGTGACGGCTTATGACACGTCCGGCGGTTCGGCCTACGGTATGGATGCCACACCCCGCAATAAACTGGTTCAGAGTGCAATCACGGCTTTTTTCGATGTTTGATTGCAGTCGCTGATACGATTTTTCTCCGAACCCTTCCGTTTTAACGATTTCGTCGTGGTATCGTTCCAGCTCATATAGGTCGCCGAAGCTTTTGATCCATCCCCTATCGATGAACTTTTCCAGCGTCTTTGCCGACAAGCCCTCGATGTTCATGCGGGTCCGCTCACAGAAATGCACGAACTTATCCACCAGCTTTGCCGGGCAGTCTTGATTTGTGCAGTAAAGAAAGCGGACGCCATTGGTGGTATGCCTGACTGTTACGGGCTCGCCACAGCAAGGGCAAACATCCGGTAACTTTGCTGTGCCACTCTTTGTGAGGTTATCAGCGAGCTGGGGTATGATTTGATTTGCCTTGTAAATCCGAACCCTGTCGCCGGTCCCCAGTTGAAAGCTCTCGACAATGTCGAGATTGTGGAGATAGGCACGATTAACTGTGGCGCCGTCGATAACCACATCCTTGAACTTGCCGGTGATGGATACCATGCCGGTGCGGGTCGTAGCAAGCTCGAAGCCAAGAAACTCGGTTTCGTACAGCTCATCCGCCCACTTGAGCGCCATGATGCGGTTTTCGTGATGGCCCGTCGCGCCCAGGCTCTCGCCGTAGGCAATATCATCGTATTCCACAATGAGGCCGTCCACGGGATACGGACATTTCTCAGGCTTAAACCAGTCTATGACCGCGCGGATCTGGGGTTCGGTGGGCAGATCGCCCAAGGGGAGATGGTACACCACATCGAAGCCCAGTTTTGACAGGAACGCCAACTGCTCATGCTTCATGGTGAAGCTGTCACCTGAAATCAAGTCAAAAGCCACAAATTCCAGCATTCGGTTTCGCACTTTTGTCGCGTCCAGCTTGCGGATGCTCCCGGCAGCCAAGCTACGTGGATGGGTATAGGGCTCATCCAACTCGCCGTTGAGCTGCTCGAAGTTGGCCCAGCTGACCACGCCCTCACCGCGCACCTCCAAAGGCTGCATATAAGGAATGGTCAAAGGTACATTGAGCATGACTCTGACCGTGTGCGTCACATCCTCACCGATGCGCCCTTCAGCACCGCGGGTAATGGCTTGCTTCAGCTTGCCGTTCTCGTAGCGCAACACGAGCGTGAGCCCGTCGAGCTTCCACGAAACCAGCGCCGCGTGGCTGCCGATAAAGCGGACGATCTCGTCCACCGACTTGGTCTTGGCGGCGGAGAGCATAGGCCGGGTGTGCTCCACCTCCGTAAGGCCATCCAGTATTTCACCGGAAACCTTTTGCGTAGGCGAGCCGGATAAAGTAATGCCGGAGGCATCCTCCAGCATTTTCAGCTCGTCATAGAGAGCATCGTATTCCCTGTCGGTCATGACGGGGGCGTCATGTTTGTAGTAGGCTGTGTCGGCACGTTTGAGAATGCCGATAAGTTCCTTCATTCGCTGAATATCCGGTGTATCTGTTTGCGTCATTCGGTTCACTCCTTTTTTGAGATATGATAGGGATGATAGATTTGTCCTTCAAAAAGACTGTTTCACCTCCTGTTTCTTGTATAATGTGGCGCCATCACGCAATCGCTGTTGCAATACTTCGGATACAGGAAAACGTATCCTCTACTTGCGCACATGACATGCCCATGCGGCCTGCGATTTCCTTCACGGAATAACCGTCGAGACGCAGGCCAAGAAGCGTATGCTGCTCTTCCGACAACGCTGTAAGCAATGCCTCCGCTGTCAGCCTGTCGCAAGCCTCATCGCCTGCGTCAAAGCCATCGGCGGGGACGACATCGTGAAGCGTCAATCCGCCGCCTGCAAGCTGCGAGTCAAGGCTCAACGTCTTATCGAGCGTTTTATAGGCCTTGCGCCAGTAGCTTTTCATTTGCCAGTCCATCGCCTTGAAGGCGATAGCCTCGAATTTGCACCTGCGCAGTTGGGGATTGATGCAGTAGAGCTGCACCGCCCTCAGATACCGAAAGATCACCACATCGTAAAACTCACTTTCCGGGAGCCGTTTGCGCCGCAGGAAGTCCATAACCACATGATGATGCTTTTCCGCAAATGCGCTTTGTTCTTCCGTGAGCCGCTTTTCCTGTGCGTTCATGGTTCGATTTCCTTTCTTTTGTGCTGAATTTGGCATATAAAAACGGAGCGCGTGCGCGTTCCGAAGATATGGGTTATGGGCCGAATACACGGCCGAATCTATATGAAAAAAGCGCCCCGAGGCATAAAGCCTAAGGACGCTTTGAATACTTGGAAACTGTGCCTTTCCAGCGGAAGGGCTTGGATACTTTACGGGCTTAGTATATCTCAATCAAAAGGCAGCCGCAAGGGCTTGTCATATTACTGGCAGGCGGATGGCGGGTTCTCGCCGATGACACGCAAATCCGCCTGTGTTATACTCCTAGCGTCGAAACTTCTGTTGAGCGGCCGGTCATTACGACCGGAAAAGGAGGAGTTTTGAAATGAGGTATTGCCCCTATTGCGGCGCGTCCATATTGGATGATGCCGCTTTTTGCATGGAATGCGGCGCAACGATACCCGTAAGCGGTGTTCCCAAGGAAGAACCTAAGCAAAGAGCGCCGCAAACCAAGAAAAAGAAGCATAAGCCCAAGCCCATAAAGCGCCGACCAGACGCTCCGCCGCCCGATCCGCAGGATGAGGGCTACGATGGGTACTACGACGATACTCCCACACTGGACGACGGCGCATTCAAAGAAAAGCTGGATAAAGGGCTTATCAAGCAGATCATCGTTGTGGGTGCTTCGGCCATCGTCATCGTGGTGCTGGCGATCGTGCTTATGAAGCTGCTGTGAGGTGTGGTATGGATAAAAAGAGAATCATTTTGCTGTGCGCGATGGGCCTTTTGCTTGCGGCTGCCATTGCGCTTGGTGTCGCATGGGTCATCGAAGCCAATGAGTATGCGGGATATGAAGCGGATTATGTGGACATCGCGGAGGATGTGCTGCGGCTGGACGACGATATTGTCATCATAGAGCTTGCGCCGCCGAGCCCAACGCCGGAGCAGAGCGCCACGCCGGAGGAAGTAGCCGAGCCGGACATATCAACCACGCCCTCGACATCTACGCCCACCACGTCTGCGCCCTCTACGAGCGCACCCGCTCCCGATGCGGGCAGCAATGAGACAAAGCAGCGGGTATCTGTTGATTTTGACGCCCTGACTGCTCAAAACAACGATACGGCGGGTTGGCTGTATATCCCCGGCACCAAGGTCAATTACCCTGTTGTGCAGGCGGAGGACAACGAGTATTACCTGAACAGGAGCTTCAAACGGAAGGAAGCGAGCTGCGGTACGATCTTCATGGACTATCAGAACAACCTAAACCCGCTGGATCGGAATACCATCGTATTCGGGCATAACATGGGTGGTTCGTCAAGCCTCATGTTCTCGCAGCTAACAAAATTCAAGAAGCAGAGCTATTGGGAAAAGCACCAGACGCTCCAGTTCGATACGCCACATCGAACCGGAACATGGCAGATACTTGCCGTTTGTCATTTGGACGTTGGCACGCTGGAGCAGTTTAACTTCCTGCAACAGGACTTCATATCGGATGATGCATTTGTTGGTTTTGTGCAGTCGATTAAGGCACGGGCGCTGTATGAAACCAACGTATACGCCCCTGCCGATGGCAGACTGTTGACGCTTGTGACCTGCGACAGGTCCGGCGGGTTTGGCAAAAACGGCCGGCTACTGGTGGTGGCCGTGCAGATAAACTGATGGAACTGTTGTAAAACCGAAACGTCGCTTGTGTAATAGTTCAAGAACAAGATAAGGCGGTGCTTCAATATGCTGTATCTATCCAAAGGTCTTTTGATAAATCAATGCCGGGGCGCGATCACGATCAACCGCTGCGGCCGCATACATGAGCTGCAAAACGAACAGGCGCGGGATTGGCTGGCCGGGCATACCGGCGTTCAGTATCTCGGAAAAGCGCGTTTGGCCGCGCTTGAGAAGGTTGGACTCGTCGAATCGCAGCCGGGCAAGGAGTTCACGAGCGAGGTGTTTCGCATACTCGTCAACTGCGTGATCGCGCCGCGCCAGCGCAAGCTGCCATACTGGGGGCTTGAACCCGATGAAAGGCGGCTATTGCGTTGGATCAGGGAGGCGGGTCTGCGCCTGACCGCGGCGGAGCTTGTTAAGCTGGCCGAAGCGGGCATTGAGCCGAAAGCGCAATACCTGGGCGCGGAGAATCGGCAGCGCGTGGTAGAGCTGATCTATACGAAGGAAAATATCTTCGACGGCGCGCTGGAAGCGGCGATGGAGCTTTCCCCGGCGCTGTCAACCACAGTGAAAACACTGCTTAGCCTTTTGAAAAAGAAGCGGATCATCTTGATTTGAGGTGTTTCATGAATATACGAGATAATTTCAAAGCGATTCCAGCCGTACTTCAGTGGCAAATCACATGGCGCGGCCTGACGGGCTGCGCCTTTCTCCTGTTCAGCGTGGTATTCCTGCTGATGGGATACGACGCTTTGCTTGTGCTGCCAGGCGTTGGCTTTATGCTGTTCAGCTTCGCAAGCGCAGTCTGGCTGTTTCATATAGCCGACCGAAAGCGATATGTGATAGTGGAAGGGATTTGCGCAGAGGTCACGAAGTCCATTTTGTTCAAGCGCGTAAAGACGGTGACGCTGGAAGCCGACGGGAAGATCCTGCGCATACAGCTCAAACAGCACAGGAGAGGATATAGAGCCGGCGCAAAGCTGCGCCTCTATATCCAAGAGAGCGCTAAGGTATACGAACGGGACGGGGCGCTGCTTATCTACGACTACATCCTTATCGAGCAGCGGACGTCTTCCGTCATTGACGAACCCAAATCCCCGTGATATACTTACGCTGTAAGTTTCCAAGCAATCCGTATGGATTCGCACAGTTTCCAAGTTACTTTAGCGTCAATCGGCCTATCCGCCGTTTGGCGCTTTTTTATTACCTAAAAATGAAAGGAGACGACCACAATGATGCTGCAACTGGTAACGGACGCGGTCATATCCAAGGGGTATGGCGGCGCTCCGGCATTCCACTCTTCCGAGGATGGGCGCATGCTCAGCTTCAAGATCGGCTGCAAAGTGTATGACAAGCGCGCCGATAAGGAAACCCGCTGGGTGAACTTCAACGTCAACGCCTTCGACGACCTTGCCGAGCGCGTGCGGAGGATGAACCTCAAGGAGGGCTCCCACATCAACGTGATGGGCAACTTCGATATGAAGCCGTGGGTCAACCGGGAGACCGGCGAGATCACCACATGGCCGACCATCAGAGCCGTCAACATCGAGTACGCCGCAAGCGCGCTTCCCAAGCAGGACGCGCAGACGGCACAAAAGGCAGTTCCCGTTCAAGATAAACAGGAGCAGCCCACATTGCCGCCGGAACAGCTTCCCGGTTTTACGGGGTATGAGCCGTTTGGCGGCGGCAACTCGTATTACCCTGACGAGACCTGACCGACCTTAAAACACATACTTGCCAAAATGGCGCATGCAATGGTTCCACCGATTGCGTGCGCTTTATTTTTGGGGAAAGGAGGGCATTTCTTGAAAAACACATCGTTCATGTTCAAGACCGAGGAGGAAAAGACCGTCAAACTCATCACACTGCTCCGGCAGCGCAGCCGAGACACGCTTTCAGGAGAACAGCTCAATCAGCTTGCTCTCGCGGTAAAGACCGGCCGACAGTATACGGTAAGGATCCACACGACGCCAAGCGGCTTTTGCGAGTCGCTTGTGCTTGTGAAATCGGATACCGACAACGACGTCGGCACGGTCGTATTCGGTCAGGCGCTTTTTGGCGCCGCCACCGAGTCCGGGTATCGGGAAGGCCGGCTGTTTCTGCCATCCAGGCAGGCCTGCGCGGTCGTCAGCCGTAAACGGGCGGACGGATGCCGCATTAGCTTCAGCAACGAGATCCACATCTACATCCCGTCCTCAATTTACGAGAAAGGAAAATATCCAAAGTATGGACAAGAGCAAAAAGCGACATATAGCGTATGAGGCGTTGAGCCTGCTCGGCGTCGTCATATTGCTCTGCTTCATCACCCGGCTGTGGCCGATCCTGCTGCTGGCGCTCGCAGGCGCTGTCATCGCGGCCGTCGTGTTGCTGTTCGCGTCGCTGCGAAAACCTGAAGCGGTTATACTTCCGCCGCCCGCCGCCCCGTCTGTGCCGGACAATGAACGCGACCTGATCAGGATGGCGTTTACCATCCTTGAGCGGCGCATAACTGAAGCCGTACTGTGCGAGCATCCCGGCGCGCGCTGGGTATGGGAAACGCCTCACCCCGAGAAAACGCTTCATGCGGGTGGAGAACTCTGTATTATCCTCAACCACGCGGGCGGGTTTCGCCGGGCGCAGGTCACTGTGGCGGATCTTCAATTCGTGAATCTCAGCTATACAGCGGCTCCGTCCAAGGAAGCGAAGGACGATGCAAACGAATCGCCGGAAGCGAAATCGCAGGGCGAAACGGACACACAAGAGGATGTGGAATCGCCCATGCCCGTCAATTATGAGCTTGTTGCCTTTGAATGGGTGGAAGATCATATCAGTTATCTCAGCGACCAGTGCAACGAAGCGATCGCCCGTGGGGACGACCGGTTTGTGATACCGGCGTCGGTTCTGCCGGTAAAGGAAAGCTGGCCGGCCGTTTGCGCCGAGCTTGAAAAACACGACTTCACAGACACAGAACCTATGGATGATGGCGTCGCCATCGCAACACCTCAAGTAAGCGATGCTTAGGGAACATGCGTGATGGCGGAAATACATCCGTCAGCGCGTATGGGACATGAGCATTGATTGCTTGATATCAAGAATAGAAAGGAAATCGAATATGAGCGTCAACACACAAACGCTGTTCGCGTTCAACCGTCCGCTGCCGCCCCCCTTTGATACGTTGAAAAGCAAAAAGGTGAAGGTCAGCTCAACCTATGGCGACGGCACGGAAGCCACGCTCTCCCCGTCCATGATAAAGGCCGTGAACGCCTTTTGCCGTTGCCGGGATGGCAGCGGTGAAGGTGCACTGGGAATATCGGACGGACGCAGTGTTGCCGAGTATAAGTCCTCCGCGTCGCCGGACGCCTACAACCTGGTCGTGTACGACCCCGCCACCGGCAGCATTATGGCCATCGAGTACGACAAAAACACCGAGGTCAGCCAGATCTATACCTTGACCGCAAGCGGCCGTGACGGCAGCGCGCTGCTCTTTTCCCTGATGCCTACGTTTGCGGAGGATGAGGAGTTTGCGGAAAACCTTGAAGAGTACCGTACAGAGCTATCCTTGGGCTTGCACGATGTGGTGAAGGCGGGAAACATTATGGCCGTACTCTGCGATAACGCCTATCGCCGTATCAAGGACGATACCTGCTCCGCGCACATCAAGCTGAACATCGACAAAACGGGCAATCTGACCCGTATCCCCAAAACACAGCTTGACGCTGGCAAGTATATCCCGCAGACAGTTGTGTGCGGCGAGTTTTCCATCATTGCCCAGACAGGGCCGGCGCCTGTGTACAAGCCCGCCGTCCTGATCGAGCACAGCGATTTTGTCGGGCAGTATCCCATCAACCCCGGCCGCAGCCTTAACGCCAGAGAAAAGCTCCTGGTGCCAAAGCTCCCCGCATGGTACATCATCCCTAAGGAGGTTGTAAGCATCTGCCAGCATGCGGTCAAGACCAGCGAAAAAGCTATGCCCATGCGCAACTTTCTGCTGCGCGGGCCTGCTGGTACCGGCAAGACCATGGGCGCACAGGCGATTGCAGCGGGATTGGGCCTGCCGTATGTCAAGTATACTTGTTCCGCTAATACCGAGATATTTGACTTTGTCGGGCAGGTGTTTCCCGATACCGCAAGAGCGACAACGGGCGACGCTGAGCTGGACAAGGAGCGTGAGCAGTTGTTGAGCATGGGTGGGATTACCTATGCCAACGTAGCAGCGCTAATGAAGCTGCCCGGCCTCGACGACATGGACTACGACCCCGAAGGCGTATATGAGAAGCTGACAGGCGCAAAAAAGCCGGACGCCACATCACAAGACTGCATGGGCGTGGTATTGGATACCGTGACCGACAAGGTGCGGCTTTTGAGCAATGTAAAGCCTAAGGATAAGGGCCCATCCTACACTTATGTGGAAACCGACTTCATCCGTGCCTTGAAATACGGGTATGTGTGTGAAGTGCAGGAGCCTACGGTCATCATGCAGCCGGGCGTTTTAGTTGGCTTGAACAGTCTGCTTGAGCAGACGGGCAGTATTACGCTCCCCACCGGCGAGGTCATCCGCAGGCACCCGGACGCTGTCGTCGTCGTAACCACCAACATCGCCTACGAAGGCTGCCGCGGGCTCAACCAAAGCGTCACCGACCGAATGAGCCTAGCGCAGGACATCGAACTGCCAAGCCCGGAGGTCATGGCTCAGCGCGCCATGAGCGTGACGGGCTGTGAGGACGATGTGCTGGTGGGTCAGATGGTCAGAGTCGTAAACGACATGAGCGATTTCATGCGCAAGAACGGCATTGTTGACGGCTCCTGCGGTATGCGCAGCCTGATCGACTGGATACTTTCCACGGAGATCACCGGCGACCCGTATACTTCGGCGTTATACACCGTCATATCCAAGGCTACCGCCAACGAGGACGACCGCTATGCGCTGATATCCTCGGTATTGGAGGGGCAATTTGCACCCAAACGCCGCAAGGCGGTATAGAAAGGAGGCTTTAGAACACTCATGACACGAGTAAATCATAAGAAAGTCCGGCAGCTGCTCAATCAGGAGCGCAACAGCATAACCGACAGGCAGTTTTTCGTGTCCCGCATTCTTGCGGGACACTTTGCTGACATAGCTGCGGCGCAAAGCAAGCGGTACGCCTATAACCGCAGGGTGAATGTCCGCATCGTTTGGGAACCGAAGAACCCGGAGGGCGCGCATACGGACAATTCGCTCATCTGGATCAATGCGGCAACTCCATTGGTGAAAGCCAAAAAGAACCGACAGGAGCGATACGAAATGGTCTGCGGACTGTTTGCGCATGAGCTGGGTCATGTGCTGTATACGGATTTTCTGTCCAGCCAGACCCACGCTGCAAAAACGATGGACGGAGGCTGGTATCCGGAGCGTCCCGTCTGTGCTGAGCTTTCGCACAGGCTCAATGTGGATGAGATCGAGGAATACCGAAATCAAGGCTCCGTCTACCAAACGGCATTTACACGGCTCTCGCATCATCTGCACAACGTCCTAGAGGACGGCTTCATTGAAGAAAAGATGATGAACCACTTTCCGGGCGTGCTGGGCGCAAACCTGAAGAGCTTACGGGAAAGCGTATGGGAGGAGACACAAACCGTCGCACAGCTTGTCGAGCAAGAAGCAGACGAACGCTTGAAATGGCGCTCTATCCTCCAGATGATGCTGAGCTACTGCCTGTATGGGGAAATAAAGTATGGTGAAACAGCCCTGACGGATGAGCGCATACAGGCTGTATTCCATTCACTCGACGATTTGGATGAGGGACTGACCTGCGCTGACCCAAGGGTACGCTGGCAGATGGTCAATCTGATTATCGTGCGCAACTGGCGCTACATCAAGCCATATCTGGAGTATTGCGAGGAGAACAGTAAAGCCACAGGCGGCAATCTTGCCGCTACGCTGGACGCGCTGTTCGATGCGCTGAACGGCTCCACGGCGGAAGGCAGCGGCCAGACGGGCGCGGTGGCCGAAAATGGCACGCCCGCTTTAGGGCGCGGAGAAATGCGCAGTGCAAAACGCGGGATGACCGCAGCGCTTGCCAAGCCTCCGGCCGCAGAAGACGACACAGAGGATGATGCGAGCGATAAGAAAGAGGCCGAAGAACCCGAAGCCGATGATGAAGGACCATCCGAGGTCGGCGGCGCTTCTTCTGGTACGGCCGACAGCGATATGAACGGCGCTTGTATCGGAAGCGCGGGCGAAGCGCCCGATAAGCCGCATGAAGTCACGGATAAGGAGGGCGGGCGCATTCCGCTCACGCAGACGGACAGCGTTTCAACGCCCAACCGCGGCGAGTTGGAACGCGACAACGACTACCGGGGCGCGGGCTACGACGCTTCCGCCAAGGAGATTGAAGCTCTGCTCAACCGCATGGCGGAGGAACGGCTGGAAACCAAGCGTACATCGCAGCTTAACGAGCTTGCGCAGAACATTTCCTACGGCAACATCCATGAAGGCGTCAAGATGACCGTTCACCGGATGAGTACGATAGACGATGAGCTGCGCGACAGGTACGACGAGGCTTCACCGCCGCTGCTCGCTATATCCAAGCAGCTTCAGCGCAGCATAACGAGGCAGCTACAGGACCAACGGCGGGGCGGCAAGCAGACGGGTTTATACATGGGGCGGCGCTTGGATATCCACTCATTGCCCCGCAATGACGGCAGGGCGTTTTCCAAGATGAGCCTGCCCAATGAAACTCCAGAGCTGGCTATCGCGCTGCTGCTTGACGAATCGGGTTCGATGGGCTGTGCCAGCCGAGCAATCTACGCAAGGGCGTCGGCCATTATTTTGTACGATTTCTGCCAGTCGCTCGGCATCCCTGTTATGGTCTATGGCCATTCCACGGATACCGGCGTTGCGCTCTATTCGTATGCAGAATTTGATTCCATCGACAAACTCGACCGCTATCGCATGATGGATATCTCCGCCCGAGGGAGCAACAGGGACGGCGCCGCGCTTCGGTTTGTTGCCGAACAGCTCGCCAAACGTCCAGAGGACATCCGGCTGCTGATCCTCGTATCCGACGGTCAGCCGGCGGATTCCGGGTACTACGGTACCGCAGCAGAGGAGGATCTCCGCGGCATAAAGACAGAATACCGCCGTAAAGGGATCTGCTTTATCGCGGCGGCAATCGGCGAGGATAAGGAAAGCATTGAGCGAATCTATGGGGACTCGTTTATGGACATCTCCGACCTGCACACGCTACCGATCGCACTGACAAATGCTGTAAAGCGGTTTATCCGCACATAACCGACAGGGAGAGGGCGCTGACTCTCTCCCCGATTTTTTTGGAGGTATATCATGATAATCAACTGTAATGGCGCTACTTTTGAGCATGACGGCGTCACCTATACGATTGGTGCGCCGATTATCGGCACCGATCAAAGTGAGTATGAGGGGCTGACGGGATATATATACGAAGTTCGAGATGGCGCTGACAAGAAAACGGAGAATGAGACACCGGACTTATATTGCAACTTTGACCCGCCGGATGACCCGGCTGAGATCGCAGAACTGGAGGCGGTCTTTTCGGACCTCTATGACGAGCCCAAGACATTGGAGGACATAATCCTCGATTGCGTCATCATGGCGCCGGATATGGTCAGGCCTTACCAAACCTATCGGATTCCGGTTGTCTGGGAATCATGGGGTGTTCTGAGCATAGACGCCGGTTCTCTTGAACAAGCGGCAGTCCTTGCGTTGGATTCCGAGATGCCTCTGCCCGATCAAAAGGAATATGTGGACGAGAGCATTCGTGTTGATTGGGAGAGCGTTGGCGGATGTAATGCTCCTATGCCGGATGATTCGGCGGATATGCTCTGCGTCCGAGGTCATCTCGGACAATCAGAGTGAACAACGCAAGAACAATATAGTTAAGAAGCGGCCTGATCGCAGGTCACTTTTTTTGTGGGGTCTCCGTATAGTTCAAACAAGCAGCGGATAACATATTAACTAATACTTGATTATGTCGCTGATATGGGTTAAAATATTAGCCGTAAGGAGATGACACCATGAAAACGCCGAAGGAACTGAGCCTACTGATTGCAGCGAATGTGCGAAAACGCAGGAAGGGGCAGAAGCTATCCATGCAGGATCTTTCAGACAAATCCGGCGTCAGCTACGGGTCTATCAAGCGGTTTGAAAGCATCGGTGAGATCTCTCTGACCTCGCTGCTGAAAATCGCTGTTGTGCTGGATTGTGCGGACGGCTTCGAGCAGCTGTTCGCGGAAACGGAAATACGCTCGATACAGGAGATCATAGATGGAAAGGTATAAGGTATTGGAAGCGTTCATTGGCGAGCGAAAGGTCGGAACATTGGCGCTGTACAAGGGGCGTCTTGTGGCATTTGAATACAATGAAGGCTGGCTGCGTGAAGGCTTTTCCATTAGCCCTTTCAGCCTGCCCTTGCAAAAGAAGGTGTTCATCCCGAAACCCGACCCTTTCGACGGGCTGTTCGGCGCCTTTGCAGACAGCCTTCCCGATGGCTGGGGCCGGCTTCTCGTAGACAGGATGCTCAACCGTGAGCATGTTGACCCGCATGAGGTGGATATGCTGAACCGGCTGGCCATCGTGGGCGATTCCGGTATGGGTGCGCTGACATACCGGCCTGTGCATCAGTGGAAAACGGAGCAAGCGCAAATAGATTATGACCGCATGGCGGAGGAATGCCGAAAGGTATTGGAGTCCGAGTACTCAAACGACTTGGATATGCTGTTCCGGCTCGGCGGTTCATCCGGCGGCGCGCGGCCCAAAATACTGACCAAGATAGACGGCGAGGATTGGATCGTCAAATTCCCCGCGTCTATTGACAGGCGTGATGTGGGGCTCATAGAATACCGCTATTGTGAGTGCGCAAGAAAATGCGGTCTGGAAGTGGCTGAAACCAGGTTGTTTCCATCCGCAAGATGTGAGGGATACTTTGGCACAAAGCGCTTCGACCGTATAAAGCGGCCGGATGGCACAATAAGGCGCGTCCACATGCTGTCCGTATCCGCGCTGCTGGAAACCTCGCATCGCATACCGAACCTCGATTATAGAACGCTCATGACGCTGACGCTGGAGCTGACAAAGGATTACTCCGAAGTGGAAAAGATGTATCGGCTCATGTGCTTCAACGTGTATGCGCATAATCGGGACGACCACTCCAAAAACTTCACCTTCTTATATGACGAGGACCGGCAGGCGTGGAAGCTTTCTCCGGCATACGACCTAACTTACAGCAATTCGCTGGGCGGCGAGCACGCCACCAGCGTAAACGGCAATGGCCGCGATCCGTCCAGAAAGGATATTCTCGCCATAGCGGAGCACATTGGCATTGCAAAGACGAAAGCGAAGCAGATCGCCGATCAGGTCGAAGCTGCCGTTGCGGACGTACTCGGCAATGTCAGCCAATACAGGTGATCGAATGGGAGAAACGGATGAACGGACAGAACAGAGCCGATGTGAAGGTCGGCGCGCGGGTCAAAATCGTGCTGAAGGCAGACCAACGCACGGGTAAGCTGACTGAGGGCGTTGTAGAGCGGTTGCTCACAAAGAGCAGCTTCCACCCGCATGGTATCAAGGTCATGCTGACGGACGGCCAGATTGGCCGGGTGCGGGAGATTATTGAGTAGAAGCCGAGCAAGGCTTGCATTGACGGATGAAAACGGCGATGGTATAATGCTTGTGTAAAGTATCCAAGCCATTCCGCTGGAAAGGCACAGTTTCCAAGTATCATCAGCGTCCATGGGCATATTGCCTCTGGGCGCTTTTTTGTTCCAGCTCATCCTATCCTTGAGCATAAGCAGGACTCCAACAGAGGGCCTGCCTTTTGCATATCATGGCGGGTTCACCGCCGAAATACGAAAGGAGAACCACAATGCAACCCTGTTTGGACGATTTTCACACGACTTTCGACGATTACGCCGAAATGCAGGTCTACCATGCCCGGCAAGCACGCGAAAGCAAGTGGGCGCGCAAAACGGTATCAGGCCTGCACATCGAACCATTGGACGAGGCCTCGCCGCTGTATACCGACGGCAAGGCCTTTGCCCCGAATGTGTCACAGGTGGCCGTCAGCGACACGGCAAGGAACCTTGGCCTTGCGCTGCTGACAGAGGACGGGTATCTGCCCATCCGAAACACCGCCTACAAATCCCTACTCGACAGGGCGAAGATCGGAGGCTCTGCGCTTCCGAAGCTGCAAAAGCCCAAGCTCGCCGGAATCCTCAACGAATGCCTTTCACTGCACAAATCGGAAGCGCTGCTGTTGGTGAGAAGCGAAAAGGTGGCGGCATTCCATTCCGGGGATGAACGGGATTATTCCATCTTGCCCATCGACGAACTCATGACTTCGCTTTCCGAAAAGCTGAACGAGCGTTTCCCCGGCAACATATTCGCGCAGGGGTATGCGGATCATTCTCTGGCGACGGCCTCCTGGTCGTTTCCCGCTCAACGTGACGAGCTGCTTGAAACCTACGACAAAGCGCTCATCTCGCACGGGCAGAAGCACCTGGCGTCCAAGTTCACGCCGGGCGTTCGATTCACAACCTCAGATGTGGGCGTTGCGGCTGCAGCCGTATCGGCTATGCTCACGGGAGGACAATATCCTATACGCATCGGGAATGTGGTATCGGTGCATCATAGGCGGCAATCCAAAGTACAGGATTTCGATTCCTCGCTGGATATGCTCTTCGCCCAGTTTGTCGACACCATCAAAAAGCTGGAGGGTTTACTTGACCTGACGTTATGCTATCCGGTCAACGCCATGACGCTGGCCTGCAAGAAGCTGGCCATGCCCAAGGCGGCAGCCATGGAGGCCATTGAAATGTTCCGCATGGCGGTGGGTGAAACACCCGCATCCGCCCATGACGTATACATGGCCATGCAGGAGATCCTGTTTATCCTCAAAACCGGCCATGTACCTGAAAGCAAGCTCCTGTCCGTGGAGGAATCCATCGCTCGGGCGCTGACATTGCGCTGGAGCGAATACGACCTGCCCGGGGCGGTGAGCTACTGATGACGGCGACGAAGATATTGTGCGACACCGCAGGCATGGACAGAAGAACCTGGCTTGCGGCAAGGGCGCACGGGCCCGATGGCTCGATCCCCATCACCATCGGCGGCAGCGACGTTGCGGCAGTGTTCGGCATCAGCCCTTGGAAAACACCGCTTGATCTGTGGCTCGAAAAAGCTGGCAAACTTATACCGGACGAAAGTGAAAACATGTGGCAAAAGGAAATGGGGCATCTGCTGGAGCCGGTCGTGGCGCAGATGTACGCCTTCAAGACAGGTCATCGCGTCATCCCGGATACCTATCTGTATCAGCATGCGCTCTATCCGTGGGCGCTGGCCAATGTGGATTACAGTATGGAGGATCGGGACACCAAGGATGCCGGCGGACTGGAATGTAAATCCACCACCTATTACAACGCTGATGAGTGGAAGGATGATAAGGTGCCCATGCACTATGAATACCAGTGTCGGTTCTACATGGGTGTGCGGGATTTGCCCTTCTGGGACATAGCCTGCATGTGGGGCAATGGCGAAAACGATTTCGCCATACGCCGCATCTATCGTGATTTGATAATCGAGGAAATGATATTCATCACCCTTGCCAACTTCATACAGAGTATCCACGATAACAGGCCACCCAATATGTCGGAAGTCGCGCCGGAGCTTGCCATGAAATCCCTTGCCCGTATATACGGTGCAGGTACTTTGGCTGTTCCTACGATCGAGTTCGGAAGGAAACATGAGCGCCAGATCCGGCGTATCGCAGCCTTGCAGCAGGAAAACAGGGATTTGGGACGACTTATCAGACAAAATGAAAAGGAGGTTACGGCATTATCGGTGCAAATTGCAGAAACCATGCGGGAGCATGAGCATGGCGTATTGGAAACGCCCCTTGAGCGGTTTCAAATCGACTATATTTCCTCGAACCAGCGGCGCGTGAACGGCGAGAAGCTGAAAAAGCTGTACCCCGTCATATATGACGAGGTGCTCAACCCGCCTTCGCAGCGCCGCATAAAAATCGCAGCCGTCACGAAATGACAGCATAACTGACGAAGGGGAGGGCTCACGCTCTCTCCTTTTAAATTGGAGGAGTTAAATGGAAAGAACACTTGATATCTATTATAGAGATTTCCTGCCCGAAACACAGAGCGCAATTCTTGAAGCGGCAGGCATACAAGACCCAAGGGAGACTAATTGGGACACGCTTCCCATCACCATGCTCTCATTTGAAGTCGAAAAAGGAGGCAACGTATGAGTACTGCTACGGAAAATCGAATGGATGCGAGCACTATTGGCCGTATCATCTCAAAATGGAAAGATCAACTGGAAGCACAGTATCTGTCACTCAGTGCAGAAGAACTGCTTGGATAAGGGGGAACCCATGTTGTGCAGTTACGATCGGGTTATTTACCCGCAATCCCTTTCAGATCCAAACCCTACGGGGTTCATGGTGGCAGTCTATACGCCCCATGAGAAGATACTGGACAGCTCCGGCCAGGCGCTTCGGCAGGTCAAGGCCGTAGGCTACTTTCTGCCGACGGCCAAGGGCATCCGCTATGAGATGCAGGGGCGCTGGGAGCGCGGTAAGCACGGCGACCAATACGCCGTGACACAATTTGAGGAGGTGATACAGCCCACTGAGGCCGGCATCATCGCCTATCTCAGTTCCGGCTACATCAAGGGCATCGGCGAAAAGACCGCCCGCCGCATCTACGAGCATTTCGGTGATAAAGCGCTGGATATCCTCGACAGAGAACCAAAACGGCTGCTTGAAGTGCGCGGCATCAGCCCCAAAAAGCTGGAGCGCATCTCTGACTCCTATATGGAGACACGGGGTGCGCGGGACATCATCACGCTGCTGTCGCCCTTTGGCATAGCGCCCAAACGTGCCGTGCGGTTCTTCAAGATCTACGGGCGGGATGCGGCTGACATCATTCGTCAGCACCCTTATCGACTCTGTGAGGTACGCGGTATCGGCTTCAAAACCGCCGATGAGATCGCAAAAAGCGTTGGCTTCGACCCTTGTGGGGAGGAGCGCATCGATGCGGCACTGCTGCATATACTCAAGGAGGCAGAAAACGGAGGAAGTCTGTTTAAGAACGCCGGCAACCTTTGCATCCCTAAAGCGATGTTGCTGGCCAAGTGTATCGAGTTGCTTGAAACACCGGCGGTTACGGAGCCAATGGTGAGGCTTCGCTGCCGTGAGCTCCTCGACCGCAAGGAGATCACACTGTATCAGGATCAAGCCTACCGCTATTTGACGGCTAAAGCGGAGGAACAGGTAGCCATGCGGGTGCGGGAACGCATCCGTCAGGGCGACCTCAGTATTCGCATTGATTTGGATGCGGAGATCAACCGCTTTGAGCGCAAGCTGGGTGTAACATTATCAGCTGAGCAAAAGCAGGCAGTAAAGACTTGCCTGCGTTCGCCAATAAGTATCATCACCGGCGGTCCGGGTACGGGCAAGACCATGATACAGCGGTTCATATTGGAGATTTACAAAAAGCTCAAGCCTGCAGGCTCTATCGCGTGTTGTGCGCCAACAGGCCGTGCGGCTAGGCGCATGGAACAGGCGACAGGCCATCCGGCTTCTACAATCCATAAGGCGCTGGGTCTGCTCGCGGATTCGGACGGTGAGTTTGGAGAACCGACCATGCTGGACGCCGATCTTGTGATAGCCGATGAGGTCTCCATGCTCGACATCCATTTGGCCAAGCATCTGTTGAACGCTTTGCCGCCCCGCTGCCAGCTCATCCTGATAGGCGATGCCGACCAGCTCCCATCCGTGGGGGCGGGCAGCGTGCTGTATGAGTTGCTCGAATCCGGCGCAATACCTTCGGTAAAGCTCGACAAGGTCTACCGTCAATCGACGGGCAGCCGCATTGCGGTCAATGCCTCGCTGATACGGCACGGTATGCTGGCGCTGGAATACGGCCCCGACTTCGAGCTGATCGAATCCGGCGACTTTGACCGTTCGGCAGATATTCTTGAAGATGTTTATTTGCAAAGGGTCAAGGAGTTGGGTCTGGATAACGTGATACTCTTATCACCGTACCGCACGAAAACCGCGACGGGCGTAAACGCTCTCAATTCAAGGCTGCGGGACAAGCTGAACCCACCGTCTGTGTCAAAATCCGAACTCACCTATGGAAAACGCATATTCCGTCAGGGTGACAAGGTTATGCAGACGCAGAACGTCGCCAACATAAGCAACGGCGATATTGGGATCGTGACCGGCATACTCCACACACAGGAAGAAAGCACTTTGTATGTGGACTTTGGGGACGGGCGAACGATGGAGTACGCTCCAAACGAGCTTGACATGTTGGACTTGGCATATGCAACCACGGTTCATAAGTCTCAAGGTTCGGAGTACGACACCGTGATACTAAGCCTGCAAACTGCGCACTACATCATGCTGCGCCGGCCGCTGCTGTACACGGCGATCACAAGAGCCAAGCGTCATGTCGTCATCGTGGGCGAGCGCAAAGCGCTGGTCATAGCAATAGGCCGAGTGGACGCCGAAAAGCGCGGCACCATGCTGGCGGAGCGCATCAACGAAGCCGAGGCAAAGGCCATAAATGTTTGAAAGGAGTGAAGCTATACTGACAACGCTTGAACAATACCGTAATCTGCAAAAGGTGTTTGCTACGCCAGCAGCGGATGACAAACCCATAGGGATAGAACAGTATTTTGCCTACATGGAGCTGCTGTATAGAATACAGGTGCTGGAATGCTTCCGTAATCTGGAGCAGACTGCGCCTGTAAGCGCTGAGCTTCCGGTACTGTCTGCTCACTATATTGCGGTTGACGCGCTGGTGAGCCATCTTCTTACGGAACGCCGCTATCGGCCTTCACAGGACACGGAAATACAGCAAGCCCGCGACACAGCAAGGCAGGCGTTTTCCTCTATTGTAATGGACTACCGCAAGCGCTTCTCGGCCTATATGCCCGAAGACCCACAGCAGTACAGGGGCGATGTTACAAAGGTCATCAATACCGTGCTGCCCGTATGGCTTGCCTACCGTGAGACCATGCTGGCCATCAACAATGATAAGGAGTGACATTATGGAAACCAACACCAAAACCCGTGACGCAATGCTCGAAATGATTTCCCAGATCAACGCTGTGGAGGGCTTCGACCCCTCGGCGTTCGCTGAAGAATATGAAGGCTTTGATGGAAAACCCATCACCGGCATTCCCGTCGCCGTACAGGAAGCGTGGTTCAGGCTCAAATACCCGGAGGGGCGCATCGCCGTTAATGCCGAGATCGGGCCAAACAAGGACAGCATCGTCGCTCACGCCCGTATCTACAAGCATTACGCAGACCCCGACGGAAGCTACCTTGCTGAAGCTTCAACTTCAAGGAGCTATTCGGAAAAAGCGCCCAACGCCTCCCCACGCGAATGGGCGCAGACTGCCGCCATCGGTATCGCGCTGAGGCATGCCGGGTTTGGCCTGCAGTTCAAAGTGGCCGGAGAACCGGCCTTACCGATAACCAATGAGTTGCCAGCGGCTGGTACAAGCGCAGGGGCAGGGCAACCGATACGCAGCGAAACAAACCTTGAAATGGAAGCGCCGGCGCTGCCGGAACCCATTGACCCGCTTGAGGCCGCAAAGCAAACGCTGTGTCCGCTAAAGAAGTATGATGGGCGTACATTGGGCGAGCTTGTCATGCTCGACCCCGGTTTTTTGAAATGGATGGCGACTAAATACCAGAACGACGAGCACCCGGAGATTCCGGCAGCCGCGAGACTGATTTGCGAGCATGCGCTGAAAACCGCATGATCCGGCCGGGAGGGGTTAGAATGGATGGCGAACTGCCGTTCTCAATGATGGACGTCATTGTTCTTCTGAATCTTCCTTATCCGCCGTCGGGCCGCGCTTCCTACAACATCAACTGCCCCTGCTGCGATACGCACAATAAAAAGCATTTGAATATTAACCTGGTTAAGAACGCTTTTTGTTGTCCGAAATGCGGGTTCTCGGGCGGAATGCTCGATCTATACGGCTTCTACGCCAAGGTGGATCGCTCAAAGGCATATAAGGCTATCATGGAGAAGCTGGAGATCGACGCACAATCCGTGAAAACGAACTCCGTGCGCAGAAAGCAGCAAACGGCTGTAAACGAATACCCTTTGATCGGTATCGAGGAGCGGGATGCGACCTATCGCGCCTTTCTGAATAGGTTATCTTTAGCCTCCGACCATCGTGAAAATCTACTTTCCCGCGGGCTGACCGACGAGGTGATACAACAAAATCTTTACCGAACGACGCCTGCGGGCGGTTATGCGGCGATTGCGAAGCAGCTGCTCTCTGAAGGACATTATCTATCCGGCGTACCGGGCTTTTACCGAAAAGAGGGCGCGTGGGCCTACTATGGAACCAGACGCGGCATGCTGTTGCCGGTACGGGATTATTATGGCCGCATACAGGGCTTAAAGGTGCGTCTGGACAACGTGACACGCCGAAAATTCCGTTGGCTGTCCACGACCGAACTGCAGGACGGCTGCGGCGCGGAGGCGTGGACGCACATCGCAGGCGACGCGCAGGATACCATACTGCTGATAGAAGGCCCGCTCAAGGCTGATATCGTGCATTATCTCACTGGCATGACGCTCGTTGCGGTATCCGGCGTAAGCTCGCTGGCACACCTTGAGCAAACACTTGCGCTTATGCGGGAGCAAGGTGTAAGGAAGATCATGACCGCCTTTGACATGGACATGATGACCAACTGCCATGTGCAAAAGGATTTTCGGAGGCTAACGGCTATGCTGCAAGAGCTGGGATTCCAGTTCGGCACATACCTATGGGATCCCCGTTTCAAAGGGCTCGATGATTACGTCTGGGCACAGAAAAACAAGTAGTCCACCTGAACACGGGAGCGCGGCTATATGCGGCGCTCCCTTTACGTTTTCCATGCCGATAATGCGTGAAACCGTTGTAAAAACGCATTGCTGTCGGTGTAATACTATGAAAACATTGAGGAGGAATTGAAAATGATTATAGGAATCGACCACGGCAACGCCCAGATTAAAACAAGAAATACCTGCTTCGTGTCAGGCGTTGAGGAGTTTCCCACCAAACCGCCCATGGCAGCGGACGTCATCCAGTATCAGAGCCGGTACTGGACGCTCGTTGGCAAGCGGCTGCCCGTTATGCGGGACAAGACAAAGGACGACCGTTTCTATCTGCTGACGCTGTTTGCCATATCGAAGGAATTGGAGGCTCGCAAAGAGATTACTTCCACACTGGATATCGATCTCGCCGTCGGACTGCCTCCAGAGCATTATGGAATGCTCAAGGACAGTTTCGCGCAGTATTTCCGCAGGCAGGAGACGGTGCGCTTCACCTACAACGATAAGCCCTTCAGCCTGATGCTCGACCATGTATTTGTATACCCGCAGGCGTTTGGCGCCGTTGTGCAGAGAGCGGAGGAAATGACGGCCACTTCCCGCACATTCGTAATCGACATTGGCGGTTACACAAGCGATGTGTTACTTCTTCGCAAGGGCAAGCCGGACATGGAGTTCTGCCGCAGCTTGAACATGGGTGTCATCACCATGACCAACCATATCGCGGGCAAGGTGAACTCACTTTATGACATATCCATCGACGACGAGCATATCTGCGAAATCCTTGCGGGACAAAACACCGTGCTTGACGGCGAGATACAAAACGCTGTTCGCAAAGAGGTCGATAAATATGCCGCTGATATGCTCAACAAGCTCCGTGAACTTCAGGTGGACTTGCGGACAAACCCCGCCATATTCGTGGGCGGCGGGTCGATCCTGCTGCGCTCCTTTATCAAGGCGTCATCCCTTGTCAGTTCTGTGGAGTTTGAGCCTGACACCAGAGCCAACGCACACGGATATGAGCTGCTCGCACAGGCGCAGCTTGAGAAGCTGGCCCGAAGGGCGGGCGGCGTAATATGAAAACCCCGGACGGCTACCGGTTTTCGCTTCAGTTTGCGGCAAACTCACCGGAGTATATCCAGGTAGGTGAAACGCTGGAAAGCCTAAAGCACAAAAAGAGCGATTTCATTGTGAGGGCCGTCTGCGAATATCTGGAGCGGCATCCCGACATAGAGACCGGTGCGGTCGTGCGGATCGAAGTTCGGCGGGAATTGTTCCGGCGCGATGAGCTGGAGAAGATCGTGCGGAGCATGATCCAGCAATATGTGTCCAATGCCGGACAGCAAGCTCCGCCGGCTGAGGTTCAGACCCGGCAAACACCCGCAGTACCACAGCAGGCTGTTGACTCGGCAGTCAGCAGGATGCTGGACAACCTCGACGAGTTTTTGTAAAGCAAATAACGTAACAGCAATAGACCGTCCTATGGCATTCCCGTATTGGGAACGCCCGGGACGGTCTTTTTTGCACAATTTTGGATTTGGGGGGTTAAATATTGACCTCAAAACCTGCTAATAAGTGAGAGGGACACCCTGTCAAAAGCATTGCGAGCGAACCATGCAGTGCTTTAGCACCTTGAAAACAGCATATTGCACCCCAGCGTCGGCCTTCAATACCGAGCGGCATTAAATGCGAAATGGCAGGCTTGCTACCTGCCCCGCCAAGACATATGGAAGAGCACCGTAAACCCGTCCAGCCATGTATATGGGACGGCCTGTCATAGGAATGATAGGAGCCTGCGAGTACCGCAGCGCTGTGAATCCAATAGCAGCGGAGCGTTGGGGATTATTTTTAATCAAATACCAAAACTGTTGTAGCCGAAAACGCCTCAATGTATAATATTTATAGGTATCATAGACGTTATCGGCCGTGCAAAGAAGGGAGGATATATGGGTAGCATTACCGATAGCGAACACCAAGGAGATGCTTCGACCAAGAGAACCTATCGTGTCAACGAGGTCGCTAAAATTCTGGGCGTCAGTAATGCCACGGCATACAGGCTAATTAAGGAAGGGCATTTCCGAACAGTCCGCATTGGTTCATCAATTAGAGTGTCAAGGCAGTCCTTTGACGAGTGGTTAGATAGTAAATCTGACTAGCAGTCAAGAAAGGACTTAATGTATGGCATCGATTGTTGAACGAAACAACTCCGTTTCAGTTGTTTATTATTATCAGGATGAAGACGGCAACAAGAAGCAGAAATGGGAAACAGTAAAGAAGGATCAGCTTGATAGGTCTGAAATTGAAGCAGCAACTGGGAAACGTGTAAAGGAAAAGACTCGAACGGCAAAGCGTGCTGCTGCTGGTTGTCGAAAGGCCGAAGTGGAGTATACACAGAACAAGGGAACCTTCATTATTCCCAAGAAGGCTACTGTAAAAGATTTCCTTAGCGATTTCGTATCGCTTTATGGAGAAAGGAAATGGGGCGTATCTGCTTATGCCACTAACACGCGATTGATTGAAAACTATATCAATCCCGCTATTGGCGACATGCAGATGCAGGCTGTAACCACGATCGTCGTAGACCGGTTTTACAAGCAGCTCGAAAGAACAAAGCCGGTAGAGTGCAATGGCCGAAAACCCAGAACCGAGAAACTGACTCCGGCGAACATTGAAAAGATCCATAAACTGATTCGTTGTGCCTTTGATCAGGCGGTGCGCTGGGAAGTGATCGGCCGCAACCCGTTTTCTGGGGCGCTCATTCCGAAGCACGTTGCGAAGAAAAGAGCAATGTGGACAATACAGACGATTGTAAAAGCAATGGACGAATGCACTGACGCAAAGCTATACCTTGCAATGAATCTTGCTTTTGCTTGTTCAATGCGTGAGGGTGAAATATTGGGGCTGCAATGGGACAGAGTGCATATCAGCGATGCCGACATAGCAAATGATGACGCGCATCTCTATGTCGATTGCGAACTTGCCCGGGTAAATAAGCAAGCGATGGAGAAGTTGGAGGATAAGGGCATTCTGTTTAAGTTCCCGTCAATAATGTCTAACTGCAGGAGTACGGTTCTGGTTCTAAAGGTCCCAAAGACCGAAAGCAGTGTGAGAAAAATATGGATTCCCAAGACGTTGGCCTATATCCTCCGTGAATGGAAAAAATCACAGGATAACCTGAAGGAAATGCTGGGAGAGGAGTTCATTGACTACAATCTCGTGATCACACTGCCCAATGGACGTCCATGCGAGGGAAAGTTGATCGAGGAGAGCTTTGTCCGTCTCAAGAAAAGCGCAGGTTTGCCGGATGTAGTCTTTCATTCACTCCGAAAGTCGAGCACAACATACAAACTCAAGTTGAACCACGGCGACATCAAGGCTACCCAAGGCGATACGGGGCATGCGCAGGCCGACATGGTTACGGAGGTCTATGCGGAAATACTTGATGAAGACCGTAAGGTAAACGCACAGAAGTTTGAGTCCATGTTTTATGCCAACCCCGACTTGCGCAATGTCGCGCCGCCGCAGGAAACGACGCCCGGATTGGATCTTGCCGGATTGATCGATCAGCTTCAGAAGTCGCCCGAATTGGCCAATGCGCTGGCTAGAATCATCACTTTGCCTAACGCAACAGCAAAATGATGCTTATTAGCAGGTTTTCAAAATCTATTAGCAAATTGCTCAAAACGGTTCGTTTCCCGATTAGCAGTTTTTTCGGCGAGAGAACTGTGGGCAAGAACAAGATGACAAATGGGTGAGCGAAATGTCAAAAAGAAAAAACCACCAAATATTCAAGGAAATTCGGTGGTTTTGGCGTCCCCGGCGCGGCTCGAACGCGCGGCCTTTCGCTTAGGAGTTACGATGAGCGTTTGCCGCAGCGCATTATGGCGTCGCACCTGTTCCCTAAAACCCCTTATGTTACGGGGATTTTGGAGATCGCGCTTCCCACACAGTCCCATGTGATACCATGGAATTCGTAGCGTTTGATGCGCTTTGGTTAGCAACGGTTTAGCGGAGCGATGCTCGAATGGCAAATGTACTACCCATATTCAAGGACGGATTTACCCCGTATCGACAGAAAACACATGACAACGAAAGTAAAGGAAGCATCTATGATCGGTGCTTCTTTTCATATATTTATAGAATTGATTTATTGCACAACCATTTCTATACTGCCAATAGGAACTCTTGATTGGTGGTGAGAACATGGATTGTTCAAGTAAGCAGCGAATTATTACGCCATGTACGGATAAACGGGTATATACCGTAGATGAAATTGCCGCGATTTTGCGCGTAAGCAGAACATCGGCTTATAGGCTTATAAAGACAGGCAAATTCAAATTGGTATACGTCGGAACCATGCTCCGAATATCAAAGGAATCATTTGATAATTGGTTGGCAGAAAATGAAATGCTGTAAAGCTATGAACTTTGTCGTCCGCGTTGACAGCGCGGACGGCTTTTTTATTTGCTCAAAAATCTCAAAGGAGGATAAAGACATGACCAAAGTAATCGCCCTCGCCAACCAAAAGGGCGGCGTGGGCAAAACCACCACAGCCGTAAATCTCGGTATCGGGCTTGCGCGGCAGGGTAAAAAGGTGCTGCTCATCGACGCGGACGCACAGGGCAATTTAACGGATTCCCTCGGCTGGAACGAGCCGGATAAGCTCCCCATATCCCTTGCGACCATAATGAGCAAGGTTATCATGGAGGAACGCATAGAGCCGGACGAGGGTATCTTGCACCATGATGAGGGCATAGACCTCATGCCCGCCAACATCGAGCTTTCAGCAATGGAGGTATCGCTTGTAAACACCATGAGCCGTGAAATCGTGTTGCGGAACTATCTCAATGAGGTCAAGAGCAAATACGATTATGTTCTCATTGACTGCATGCCGTCCCTCGGCATGATTACCGTCAACGCACTTGCTGCCGCCGACAGTGTAATCATTCCCGTGCAGGCGCACTATCTTCCGGCAAAGGGCATGACACAGCTTTTGCAGACCATCAATCGCGTGAAGAAGAACATTAACCCAAATCTCAAAATTGAAGGCGCTTTGCTTACTATGGTGGACGGGCGCACGAATTTTGCAAAGGACATATCGTATATGCTCCGCAATAATTACGGAGATAAAATGCGTGTATTCAAGACGGAGATACCCCTTGCCATTAAAGCGGCGGAAACGAGCGCCGAGGGCAAAAGCATCTATTCCCATGATAAGCACGGCAAGGCGGCGGCAGCGTATGAGGCACTCACGAAGGAGGTGTTGAACGGTGGCAAGCAGCGTGAGAAACATGAAGCTGACATCAGTAGATGACCTGTTTTCAAGCGAGGAATCAAGGCAGGCAGAGCGCCAGCAGGGCGAACAGGTCTTGACCGTTCCCATTTCGGAGGTTTATGACTTTGCCAATAACCCCTATCATGTGCGGCAGGACGCGGAGCTTATGGACATGGTTGAAAGCGTTATGCGCCTCGGAGTGCATACGCCCTGCCTTGCCCGTCCGCGAAAAGACGGCGGATACGAGCTTTTATCGGGGCATAGGCGCAAATTGGCAAGTACCCTTGCGGGCAAAGATACGCTCCCTATCATAGTGCGGGATATTGATGATGATACCGCGACCATTCTTGTGGTAGACGGCAATATTCAGCGCGAAACCATATTGCCGAGTGAAAAAGCACAAGCATATAAAATGAAAATTGATGCGCTTAATCGTCAAGGACGGCGGACGGATTTAACTTTATCCCAAGTTGGGAAAAAGTTAAATGCTTATGAAGAAGTAGCAAACAACAGCAATGATAGTCGAAATCAGATTCACCGCTATATCCGCTTAACCGAGCTTATCCCACCGCTTCTCGAAATGGTAGACGATAAGAAAATCGCGTTTAATCCTGCCGTCGAATTGTCTTATCTGTCAAAAGAACTTCAAACGGAGCTTTTTGACGTTATGGCGCAGGAGGAATGTACGCCCTCGCTTTCACAGGCGCAGCGGCTTAAACAAGCGGCACAGGACGAAAAATTAGACCGCAACGGCATGGAGCTTGTGATGCAGGAGGAGAAGCCTCAACAAAACAATGTCACCATCAAAGGAAACAAGCTCGAAAAATACTTCCCGAAAGATTACACCCCGAAGCAAAAGGAGGAAATGATTATCAAGGCGCTCGACCTGTATTGCAAGCGTTTGGAACGGCTGCGACAGGAACGGGAGCATGAGAGATAAAGCGTCTGTGCTGACGAGCATAGGCGCTTTTATTATGCCCCAAATATGGAAAAGGAGGTGTCCTTTATGCTGTTCACCGAGGGTAAGGATCGAGAATATGAGCGCATGATGCAGCAAAAGCCACAGCATGACCGACGACCAATCAAGACAATGAAAGAACGGGATTGCGAGCATTGCCTGTATTTTGCCGATAAGGATAAGAAATGCAGCCTTGCGAAATGCACTGTTTTCAATGATTGAAGCAAGCTACGCCCGGGGAGAAGTCTGCCCATTCATAGATAAGCAATGAAGCGGCTTTTGCCGTTCCCTTCCCCCAAACCCCCAACCCTTGATTACTCTCCGAGAAACTTACTACCCGAAAAAAGAAAATAGCAGTCCCCATCATTCGTTTCCCGGGCAGTAGTCCCATCTGTTTCAAGCGCCGCAGGGCGCTTTTTACATACACAAAATAAAATTACGGAGGAATGAAAATGAAAACAAAACGCATCATGGCGCTGCTTCTATGCCTGCTGGCCGTCATCGGCTTGATGCCCGGTGTAGCGTCGGCAGCGGCAAGCACCGTCACCATTGAATCCCAGACCAACAGTGCTTTTGACTATCTTGAATACTATTCGGATGGTTCATGGCACGACTTGAACACGCCTCGCCATTGGATCGAGCAGACAGGCGAGGTCGTGTACTGCGTGGAACACGCGGCGGATAATCCTCATGGCGATACCTATACGGCAACGTCCCCCTCATCCGTTTTCTCGGCAAGTACGTTATCGGGGCTAAACAGCATCCTGATGTACGGGTACCCCAACAACAAACCGAGCGGATTTACCGACGATGAGGCACGGCAGGCAACCGCAAACGCCATCCGCTTTTGGCTCTCCGAGCAGGGCGAAGCGGAATCGTACAGCTTTACCAACCGCAGCGCAAATCCCAACTCTATCCGCGCAAAAAGCGGATATGAACACGTCCTTGAGTACGCCGATGAGCTGCTTGCAAAGGCGAGAGCGCGGCAGGAGCTTTCCCACGCTATCGCCTTTACGCCTTCTGCTGTGGAACTGACCGCAAACGGCAGCGGCTTTTCCGGGCAAACGGCGGTCAAGCTCACCAACATCAACAGCGGCTACACCTTAAATACCAACAGCCTGCCCGCAGGCGCAAGCGTTTCGGGCTATACCGGCAACCGCAGCGAAACACTGACCATTACCGTCCCCGCATCGGCGGCAGGACAGAGCTTCTCTATTTCCGCACAGGGCAGCGATACCCGAAGCGTGGACAACATCACGGCGTATGTTCCGTCAAGCGGCGGGCTGCAAAAGATATTCCTTTGCGCTACCAACGCGCAGGTCGTAGCAACGGCACAATTTTCTGTTGCCGTTCCCGCGTATGGCAAAATCAAGATTGTGAAAAACGGCGAGAATAGTGAAAAGCTCGCGGGCGTGAAGTTTGGCGTATTCTCGGACAGCGCCTGCAAGAACAAGATCACCGAGCTTGTGACAGGTGCGGACGGCACGATTACCTCCGGCGACCTTCCCGCAGGCACGGTGTATGTCAAAGAGATTTCCACAATAAGCCCCTATGTTTTGACCTCAACAGCGCAGACCATCGCTATTACCGTCAATCAAACCGCAACAGCGACATTTGCCAACGTCAAGGCAACAGGCAAAATCCGCATAGAAAAGGTTGGCGATGTGCTGACGAGCAAGGAGTCTGAAGAAACAGAATACGGCACGGTGAGCGTCCCCGCATACTCACAAAAGGGGCTTGCGGGCGTGGTGTACGAGGTAAAAAACAGCGCGGGTACGGTTGTCGCCACCGTTACCTCCAATTCATCGGGAATTGCGGAAACGGACGCGCTTCCGTTCGGCAGTTATTCAGTGCAGGAAAAGAGCGCACCCGCAGGTTACATTGTGGACGATACTGTTCATACCATGACGCTTGCCTACAAGGATCAGAATACTCCCGTTGTGTCCGTGACCATTAAGGCGGACAACGAGCTTCAGACGGGCGGCGTGAAGATTCGCAAGATCACGGAAAAGTTCAATCATGAGAAGATCGACTTCTACAACGCGCTTGCCGAGGGCTATGTTTTCGGGCTTTATACGGCTGAAACGATTGGCGACCTGCCCGCTGAGGTGCTTGTGGAGGTGCTGACCACCGACGATCAGGGCATTGCTGAAAGCACGGCGAAGCTCCCGCATGGCAAGTATTATCTCAAAGAGCTTGCCGTTCCCGTGGAAACGATTGAGATGCTTACCGAAAAAATCCCTTTGACCATCGACAGCGAATTGAACACACAGTATTATGACAGTCCCATATACAACACCATGTTCAAAGCGAAAATCGGCGTGTATAAGCTCGACGCGGCTGATAATGACCGCGCGCTTGCGGGCGCGGTGTTCGAGGTGCGCGACGCTTCGGGCAAACTGTTCGACACCATCAAAACCAACGATAAGGGTTATGCCGAAACGATTGAAATCCCCGTTGGTATCTACAAGGTCAAGGAAATCGCCCCGCCCGCGGGCTTCATTCTCTCGGATGAGGTCAAAACGATTACGTTGACTACCGAGGATAAGGAAACCGCCGTGTTTGAACGTACGAACAAAGCGAACGAGGTCACGCTCACCAAGACCGACTTGACGACTTCCGCTCCCGTCCCCGGCGCAACCGTTGAGGTTTACGGAAAGGACGGCAAGCTGTTCTATAAGGGCGTGACGGACAAGGACGGCAAAATCACCATGAAGGAGCTTCCCGCAGGTGAATACACCTTTAAGGAAACGATCTGCCCCGATGGATATGCGCTCAATACCGAGGTCTTTACATTTTCCATCGACAATTACGGCAAGGTCACGGGAACGACCTCTTTCACGGATGAGCCTATCACGCTGACCATTACCAAGATGGACACCTATACGGGGAAACCCTTTGCGGGCGTCGGCTTTACGCTCAAAGACGCTGACGGCAACACCGTTAAGACCAAGATGACCGATAAGGGCTACCGCGTTGCTGCTGAGGACGGCGAGGAATCCTTTAAGGTGGACGACAAGGGCTTTGCGGAGTTCCGCTATCTCAAAGCGGGCAAGTATACGCTCGTTGAGGATGCGCCTCTCGGCTATATCGCAGATGACAGCATCGCAGTTGAGCTGACTACGGCTCATTCCAAGAGCAAGCCGCTTGCCGTGACCGTGAACAACTGCCCTACGGGAGTAAAAATCATCAAGATAGATGCAAAAACCAATAAGCCGCTCACCGGCGCGGGCTTCCGCATCAAGGTCAAGGACGGTTTGGGCTTTGAAACGCTGACCTTTACCAAACAGGCGGACGGCAAGTATTTCTATAACGCGAAAGGCACGGTCATGGATCTGATGGTGGACGCGAACGGCGAGGCGTTCATCATCGGTCTGCCGATGGGCGCGATATGGATCGAAGAATCCGTTGTGCCTACGGGCTACTTCCCCGTGACGGCGCGTAAGGCTGAAATCACAAAGGAAACCTCGGCGGACAAGCCCATCGAGATCAAAGTGCCGAACAACAAGAGCGTAAAGCTCGGTCTTGATAACGATTGGTGGGAGTTTCCCGCAATGATTGGCGGATGTGTGCTGCTGCTTGCGGGCGGTGTTGCATTCTTTATCATCAAGCGCAGAAAGAAAAACAAAGGATCGGAGGGTTAATCAATGGAGTTAAAGGCAATTCTGGCAATCGTGCTGTGCGTCATCATATTGGGCGGCGCTGTTTTTCTCTATGTGAGGAATAAGCGCAAGAAGTAAAGGGAACTGATGTGCGGGGGGACGGGAAAACGCCCTCCCGCCTATGATTATCGGTTTACTTTGCCCGTTATTATGATAGAATAGTTTATAAGGTCAGGAGGACGCTGCCATGCTTATGAACAATAAAGAATACTTTGAAACAATCGAATCCATCAAAAATGAGATAAAAAGCGCACAGTATAAGGCCGCAGTAAGCGTAAACCGTGAGCTTATCATGCTGTACTACAATATTGGTAAGGTACCATCAGTTGACAAGAGCACACAAGCCCGAAAGGCTTGTTTTGGGACGCTCCTGCGTTCTCGTCGCTTGTATTACATCCAGTAGTACTGCGCTCCTCGGCCTTGGATCGCCCTCAAAACAAGCTCTTTGGGGTCTTTGAGTTTTAGAAGCCAAAGAGTATGGCAGAACAAGGAGGACGAGTGCAGAAATACTGGTTGTATTTCAAATGAGGACGACACAGTTATGCCGTGCTGTTTGGCTCCTAAAACCTTGTGTGTCCTTGTCAACTGATGGTAATCAATGCACATAAAACATGGGGCAGTAAGTTTATAGATAATCTTGCCGCAGATATTAAGCTGTCCTTTCCAAATACAACGGGCTATTCCGCCCGTAATTTGAAGTATATGGCTAAATTTGCGGCTACTTATCCCGATATTGAATTTGTGCAGACGGTGTCTGCACAAATTACATGGTCGCATAATGTTGCATTGCTGGACAAAGTAAAGGACGATAACATTAGAGTTTGGTATATGCAAAAAACCATCGAAAATGGCTGGTCACATAGCGTCTTAATCCATCAAATAGAAAGCGGGCTTTATGAGCGTCAGGCAATCGCGGAAAAGATCTCAAACTTTGAAAACCGCTTGGCGTCGCCGCAGAGCGAGCTTGCGGTGCAGACGATGAAAGACCCGTACATCTTTGATTTTATACCGTTCAAAGAGGATATGGTCGAGCGCGACATTGAACAGGCGCTCGTAAAGGATATTACTAAACTCTTGCTGGAGCTTGGCACGGGCTTTGCCTTTCTCGGAAATCAGTACCACCTAAACGTGGGCGGCGATGATTTTTATATCGACCTTCTGTTCTATAATCTCAATCTTCGCTGCTATATCGTCATTGAACTGAAAACAGGCGAGTTTAAGCCCGAATATGCGGGGCAGCTTAATTTCTATCTGTCTGCTGTTGACTGTATGCTTAAAAAGGACAATGATAATTCATCTATTGGTTTGCTGCTTTGCAAAAGCAAAAATGCCCTCGTTGCGGAATATGCCTTGAAGGACATGAGCAAGCCCATAGGCGTCAGTGAATATAAAATCACCAACAGTCTGCCGGAAGGTTTAAGCAGACAGCTTCCCTCCATAGAGGATATACAAAAACGAATCAAATCAGAATAATTCCCGACAAGCGGACGGCAAGTATTTCTATGACGCAAAAGGCACGGTCATGGATCTGATGGTGGACGGGAACGGCGAGACGTTCATCATCGGTCTGCCAATGGGCGCGATATGGATCGAAGAATCCGTTGTTCCCGCAATGATCGGCGGCTGTGTGCTGCTTGCGGGCGGCGTCGCGTTCTTTATCATCAAGCGCAAAAAGTAATGAGTACAGATGTGCGGGAGGACGGGAAAACGCCATCCCGCCTATGATTATCGGTTTACTTTGCCCGTGAATATGGTATAATATTATTAGTAAAGCGAGGTGCGGCGCGATGGTAAAAAGCGAAAAAATTACCCGACAAATAGCGGGAACAATGGCTATTGAGGGTATGAAACTGAATCAAAAAGAGCTTGCCCTTGTTCGGGAGTGTGCAAGCGGCAAGCGGTCATCCGATGTGGAGATCAAGGAGCTTGTAAAGAAATACACCGTGAAGTAGGTGGCGTTATGTCTGATTATTCTTACGATTATGAGCATGATAACACCTACTGTTATCCTTCTTCCAATGTCCTTATAAACAAGCTCAATATAAAAGATGCCGATGGTCTGCATGAAGCGGAGCGCAGCATTACGGCTTTGCGCATATTGGAGTTAAAGCAGGCGCATCCTGCCGGAAAACTGGATTTTAATTACTACAAAAAGCTCCACCTCTATATTTTTCAGGACATCTATTCCTGGGCGGGAAAAACGCGAACGGTCAACATATCAAAAGGCACACAGTTTTGCCTGTTTCAGTATTTAGATGAGCAGGCTGATGATTTATTCAGAAAACTCGAAAAAGAGAATTTCCTTATCGATACAACTGAAAACATTGCCGACAGGCTTGCATTTTATCTTTCGGAGCTAAACGCTATACACCCATTCAGAGAAGGCAACGGCAGAACGCAACGAATGTTCATTGAGATACTTGCCGACAGAGCCGGATATGAGGTTGATTTTTCCGATGTTACTGCCGATGAGATGATCGAAGCGAGCTATGAATCCTTTAACCAGAATTATGATAAGCTCAATTCGCTGATGCGCCGGATAACGAGCGAAAAGCAACCGATATGACCTTTGCAATAACTGCGCACGGGCAAGTAGCCTGTGCGTGTTTTTATATCCCTAAACCACCCGTTAATTATGCAACAACTGTTGCACTATTTCTACATCACCGTTTGTATATTCTCACGCATATTGGCACACTATAAACAGACTGAAAAATGTGCTACCGTTTAGCCAAAAAGGAGGTCTTGTACCATGAAAGATGTTTTACGGGAACTATACAACGGTGAGATCTATCCGGCTGAACAGATCGAGATAGAAACGGCGGAATACCGTGCGGCGGCTGTGGCTTACAGCGACGCGCGGCAAGCTTTTAAGGATAAGCTGCCCCGTGAACTTGTGAGCGAGTTTGAAAAGCTCAAGGATTATGAGGATGATTACGGAAACGAAAGCGATTTCATCACCTTCCGCAAGGGCTTTCAGCTTGGTATGCAGCTTGCGGTTGCAGGGCTTGAAAAAGACCGATTGGATGAAGCGTTGAAAGAAGAATAACACACTGAGAACACAGGAGCGCGTGAGAGATCATGCGCTCTTTTGCTATATAAAAATACTGAAAAAGGAGAGTAAGAACATGAAAGAGCCTATCGTAATTCAGGGATATACCATTATTGAGCGATTTCCCGTGGGCGAACAGGGTTTTGCCATCGGAGAAAACCTGAACGCGCCCGCACCTTACGTCACATGGCAGTATCGTACCGCAGACGCAGATCATTTCTTTTGGGGGCATTACCTATCCGAAAAACAAAAGGCATATGAGGATTATGAGCAGCGTATTGAAAGCGAAGTGCGCGATGTATCCGAGCGCACACATGAGCCGCCGCTTTTGCCCGCATATTGCTACTCCTTAATACCGTCAAGCGGCGATCTCATAAAAATAATGCGTGGACAAAAAGGCTATCAATCGACCTGCTTTAACATCCCCGGTGATGAACGGAACAACAGGCAAAACGCCGACAGTCTCAACGAGGGCATGGGCGTGACCAAATCGCAGGAGGCGGCTATGCTCGCGGGCAGCCTTTTCGGGTGGGATACGAAAGCCGCCGATCCTCGCAGCTATGCTGATAACGGACAGCCAAAGCGCACAAAGAAGCGTGATGAGCCGGAGCGATAAGGAGGTTTTCATATGCCGCAGGAACACAGGCACGTTATTTGGAGTAACTATGACCTTGACTACAAGGATTGGAAGGACGATTTGGAAGAAAACTACCCCGACCTGTCCGATGATGAACGCTATATGCTGATGCACGATATTAACAGCGGTTATCTTGACGATGAGCGCATGAATCTAAACATTCAGCTTGCACAGCCCATCATCGTTGTTGGCGATTTGGGGTTATGGAACGGCAGACACATGGGATATAAGGAGATAACGAGCGGAAATATCCGCGACTGCCTGTTTTCAGATACCGACTATTCGACCTGGTATGTAGACAAAAACGGAGATATGCGCTGCGACGCCGTGCATCACGACGGAACGAATCACTATCTTTACCGCACATATAAGGACGGCGTTTCAGAAGCGCAAAAGGATTATCTGAAAAACAAAATATATGCGGGCAGGGCGACCCGCGCCGATATAACCCGTATCACGCGGCGTTTGGGTGATGAGATCGGCAAGGTCTATGGTTGGGATTTTCCGCAAAGGCAGCGACAGCGTGAGGAATACGCGAGATAAGGAGCAAAAAATGGCAAGATTTAACGCTATGACAGAGAACTTTGAGGAAGTGGAAATTTTGGGCAAGCCCGCACTTTTTTCCTCTTTGCGAATAGACAGAAACACCCTGCCGAAGGGACTGTACCTGTATGAAGTGCGCCATGACGATGACTGCCAGGGTATCGCCTGTCAGATTGCGCGCGGCATTATGGTAAACCATTGGGGGACGCTTATCACGCGGGAGCCTATTAAACTCCCGCCCGACGGCTACCGCGACATTGCGCCGGAGGACTTGAATTACTGCACAGGCGATTGCAGCACGGTCAAGGAGTATGTGGAAAAATATCCGCCGATAAAGGCGCGGGAAAAGGAACACGAAAGATAAGGAGGCAGCAATTTGGCGACAAAACTTCAAACGGTGTCCGAGCTAACGGCTCAAACCATGAAACGGCTCACCCGTTCCCATGAGGAATGGATGAGCTTTTTAGATACCGCCGCATGGTTATACAAATACCCGTGGCACGAACAGGTCATGATCTATGCGCAGCGCCCGGACGCCACCGCCTGCGCTTCCTTTGATACATGGCATCTTCCGCGCTTTAGACGCTGGATAAACAGCGGCGCAAAGGGCATCGCACTCATAGACGACAGCGGCGAAAGACTCGCGCTTAAATATGTTTACGACGTGTCCGACACCAACACGAGGTATAACATCCCTTTTAAGCTGTGGGAACTGCGCGGGGAACATGAAGCGCAGGTCATGGACGAGCTTACCGACCACTTTGGGGATATTCCCGAATATGCGGGACTTCCCTTTCCCGATAAGCTCATGGGTATTATTCATATCGCCGTCGAGGACAACGCCGAGGACTATCTAAACGCGCTGTATAAGGTGACGGACGGCAGCTACTTGGACGACCTTGACAAGCTGAATATCGAGGTGAGCTTTAAGCGGGCGCTGGAGGCAAGTATCGGATATATGGCGCTTACGCGTTTGGGCTTTGACGCGCGCGAATACTATGAGCATGAGGACTTTATCCCCGTATTTGATTTCAACACATCCCAAACGCTTTCGCAGCTTGGCGCTGCCACGGGAGATATTGCGGTCATGGTGCTGCGGCAAATAGAGCGCAGCGTTCGGAGCATTGAAAAACAGGAGCGCGACACACTTGCGGATTCTATCATGCTGATAGAAAATGAAATTGACAAAGAAAATGAAAGGAGCGTTAGCCATGAACGAGATAACGTACAGCAGGAACGGGGATTATCTGATACCCGATATAGCGATGGACGAGCAGCCGATGGAACGGATCGGCAAATACGGGATGATGCGGAAACGCTTTTTGAAGGAAAACCGCAAGGGAACGTACAGCCATCTTCTGATGAGCGGCAAGCTGACAGAGCATCTCTTGGAGATCGACAGGACGGCGCGGGAGCAGGTCGGGCAGATAATGGCGCAGATGGCGAAAACCGAGGGACTGACCGAAGAACTGAAGGCCAGCGACCAAATGGCATGGGTGGGGTTGATGAACAGCATCAAGCACCGGGCGGAGGAAACCGTATCGGCGGAGCTGATTTACAGCTAACACAAGGCGAAGCGGCAGAAGCGGAGAGCGAAAAGCTCCCCGCTTTTTTGTCGGAAGAAAAGATATTCGGGCTACTGCAAAAGGCATTTTATACGAGAGGTCATAGCAAGGAAGAAATCATCGCGTTCTTTGCAGAGCATAGCGGCACAGATGACCGCGACGCCTTTATCAAGGACGCCTTTGAACAAAAGGTATATAACGGAATCCCTGTTGACGGCGTGATGTGCGGCTATCAAGCGCAGCCGGAGGGCTTACTCATGTGGGAGGGCAACTATCTCACACGCACCTCCGAATCACGGTTTTCATGGGCATTGGTCGAGGGTTTCATCGAGCAGCTTATCGAGCGCGGCGAGTTTGCAGAAGTCTATCAGCCGCAGCTTTTCCCCTCCGTGCCGGAGCAACTGTCACTCATAGAGCAAAATACCGAAAGGCAGCAGCTTTCCCTTGCCATTTCTCAGCAGGCAATCGACGAGGTGCTTTGCAGCGCGGGAAACAATCAAAACGCCAATCTGCGTATCTGCGCCTATGTGCAGAGCGAAAAAAGCAACGCGCAGCTTGCCGGATTTTTGCGTGAGGAATATGGAACAGGCGGCTTTGGTGTCCATACAAGCGACGGCATGATGGTTTCCGCATGGTGGGACGCGGATGGTATCCGCGTTGCACAGGGCAGGCGCGCCCGGTATAACGGCGCTGTCATCACATGGGAGCAGGCGGCGAAGCGTACCCGTGAGCTTTTAGAGCTTGGGCGATTTATGTCCGCAAGCGACCTTTTGCGCGTAAATGAGAACGAGCGCACGGAGCTTGCCGAAAAGCTGATCTTTTTAGACCGAGATATTGAAGAAGGCAGCTTGCTTGACGAGCGTTTATTCCAACATGGCTTCCCCTATGATGTTGCGCGCATCGCAGAGCAGCTTGATAACCCCGAGCAGCGGCGGCACTTCACAGATGCGGTAACTGCCCTTGCGGAAAGATACGCCCGTGATAGGACTGTGCTTCGTTATCCCCACAGAGATGTGGATAGGCTCATAGAACGCTTAAACGGGCTTGACGCCCATGCAGCCGTCTTCCATGCCGACGTACCCATCATTCTAAAAGATGCCGACTATTTCATCACCGAGGACGAGATAGACAGGATGTTGACAGGTGGCGGAAACGTGGAGTATGGAAATTACGACATCTATCTGTATTTCACGCAGCCGCACAGCGCCGCAGAAAAACAGGCGTTTTTGAAAAAGCACTACGGTATCGGCGGCAAAAGCTACATGGGCTATGACGAATGGCATGACGGCAAGGGCATCACTTTTAGCCGTGGGCGCATTATGCAGCCGTATGAAAAGCTGCTTATCAAATGGCCGCAAGCGGTTAAGCGCATTGATGAGCTTATCGCCCTTGACCGCTATCTGACCGCAGCGCAAAAGGCGCATCTCCCCGAATATGAGCGGCAGCAGGCTGAACGAGAGGCGCGGTTAAGAGAGGAACGCGCTGCCCGCGAAGCCATGCGCGAAGCGGAGCAGAAGATGCAGGACGTGCGCCAAAGCGCGGAATATGCTTTTTCGCTTGGCGATACGGTGCAGATCGGCGGCGACAGCCTTACCATACTCGGCTACGACGATGAAAACGTCACGCTTACCGACCCGAAATATCCCTTGCTCTCGCAGGATATGCCGCGCGATGTTTTCGAGAGGCGTATGCGCGACAGCAGGGCGAACGACCACCTCATCGTTTCAAAGGACGCTGCTTCCGATAAAGCTCACGCAGAAGCGCCGGAGCTTCAAAATGATGATAACGGCACAGCGCCGACTGTAAAGCAAATTGCCGAAAAGGTGGAGCAGCTATTATCAGAGGGCGATGAGGATGCTATGCCGGCGCGCACCTCCAGCGATGTGTTCAATGAGTATTCAGCGCTGTTCATAAGCCGCGTTCTGTACGACGAAGCATATCTGAACGCCCGCAGCAACAGCGACGAGCAAAACGCGCGAACGGAGTGTGATAACGCCGTGGAACGTGTGATGCAATCCATCATAGAGCGCAGCTTGAACGACAACATAGAACTGTATAACTATTACTTTGATACAGCAAACGGCTTTAAGCAGCGCCTTTGCGACTATGTTTTCAATAAGACCTATACCGAGCTTATGAGGTCGGAAACGCTCACCCCGTTATGGGAGCAGCAATCCGCCGAGGCTTCACGGGCACGTATAGATATTGCCTCCGAACAGCCACAGTACGAGCGCGTCAATTACCGCATTACGGACGATACGTTGGGGCATGGCGGCGCTAAAACGAAATACGCCATGAATATAGCGGCGATACGCGCGCTTAAAACCATTGAAGCGGAGCATCGGGCAGCCACGCCCGAGGAGCAGGATGTGTTATCCAAATATGTAGGCTGGGGCGCGCTTGCAAACGCCTTTGACGAGAGCAAGGCAGATTGGGCGAACGAATATGCCGAGCTGAAGGGCTTACTGACCGAGGAGGAATACGCTTCCGCGCGGGCTTCTACATTAAACGCGCACTACACCTCGCCCACAGTTATCAAGGCAATCTATTCGGCGGTGGAGCGCATGGGCTTCCGTATTGGAAACGTGTTGGAGCCTGCCTGCGGCATCGGAAATTTTTTTGGACTTGTCCCCGACAGTATGGCGGACTGCAAGATGTACGGCGTGGAACTTGACCCGCTTACCGGGCGCATCGCGCAGCAGCTTTATCAGAAGAACTACATTGCAATAGAAGGTTTTGAACAAACAAACCTGCCCGACAGCTTTTTTGACCTTGCAATAGGCAACGTGCCGTTTGGCGATTACAAGCTCATGGATAAGCGATACGATAAAAACAACTTCCTTATCCACGATTACTTTTTCGCAAAGACGCTCGATAAAATCAGACCGGGCGGCGTGGTCGCGTTCATAACCTCTGCCGGCACGATGGATAAAAAGAACTCCGCCGTCAGAAAGTATATCGCGCAGCGGGCGGAGCTTTTGGGCGCTGTGCGCTTGCCGAACAACGCTTTCCTGCAAAACGCGGGAACACAGGTGGTCGCGGACATTCTCTTTCTGCAAAAGCGGGACAGACCCATCGAGGTCGAACCTGAATGGTTGCATCTCGGCAAGACCGACGAGGGGTTTACCGTCAATCAGTATTTCATCGACAATCCCGATATGGTACTCGGCAAGCTCACAAGCGAAAGTACGCAGAACGGCAAGCAGGAGTGTACGGTTGCACCCATCGCAGGAGCCGAGCTTTCCGAGCAGCTTCGGGACGCTATGGCGAACATCCATGCCGAGGTGACGGAATACGAGCATGACGATTTTGAGGACCCGGAGCAGGATTCCATTCCCGCCGACCCAAACGTAAAGAATTACAGCTTTGCCATTGTGGACGGTGAGATATACTACCGCGAAAACTCGCGCATGAACAAACAAACGGTGTCGCTGACCGCAGCAAACCGAATCCGTGGCATGGTGGAAATACGCGACAGCACCCGCAGGCTCATCGAGCTTCAGCTTGAAGAACACAGCGAGTTTGAGATCAAACGAGAACAGGCGGAACTTAACAGGCTGTACGATAACTACACAAAAAAGTATGGCTATCTCAATTCCCGCGCCAACGAAATGGCGTTTTCAGACGACAGCGCCTATCCTATCCTGTGTTCGCTTGAGGTGTTTGATGACGACGGCGTTTTCAAGCGAAAAGCGGATATGTTTTCCAAACGGACGATACGGCAGAAAACGGTCATTACATCGGTGGATACGGCAAGCGAAGCGCTTGCCGTATCACTATCCGAAAAAGCAAAGGTCGATATGCCGTTCATGGCACAGCTTACGGGCAAGACCGAAAAAGAGCTTGAAACCGAGCTAAAGGGCGTTATCTTCCGCGACTTTGGCAGTTTTGACCCGGCAGCGATGGCATGGGCGTTCTTTGACCCCGCCAAATACCCATTTGTAACGGCAGACGAGTTTTTGTCCGGCAACGTGCGGGAAAAGCTCGAACAGGCGCAGGGCATTTACGACGCGCTTTACGGGCATACGAACAACGCGGAGCTGCTTGAAACCGTTAAGGCGCACGTTTCGGCGTTGGAGGCTGTACAGCCCGTTCCTTTGACCGCAAGCGAGATCGAGGTCAATTTGGGCGCGGTATGGCTACCGCCCGAGGTGGTGCAGGACTTCATATATGAGCTTCTTACCCCCTCCCGCTATGCACAGAGCAAGATCAAGGTGCATTATTCAAATTACACGGCAAAGTGGAACATTTCATCAAAGAGCGTTGACTACGAGAACGTCAAGGCAAACGCCGGGTATGGTACGAGCAGAGCCAACGCCTACAAAATCATCGAGGACACGCTTAATCTTCGGGACGTGCGGATATTCGATACCGTGACCGACGTAAACGGTAACGAAATCCGTGTTCTGAACAAGGATGAAACCATTATTGCACAACAAAAGCAGCAGGCAATAAAGGACGCTTTTGCCGAGTGGATATGGAGTGACTCTAACAGGCGCGAACGGCTTGTGGGAATGTATAACAAAACATTCAACTCCACCCGTCCGCGCGAATACGACGGCAGCCACCTCCGCTTTCCCGGCATGAATCCGGAGATAACCCTTCGCCCGCATCAGGTGAACGCGGTAGCGCGGGCGCTCTACGGCGGCAACACGCTTTTGGCGCATTGCGTGGGCGCAGGCAAGACCTACACGATGGCGGCTATTGCTATGAAGGCAAAGCAGCTCGGCATGTGTCAAAAATCGCTCATCGCCGTGCCGAGCCATCTCACGGGGCAGATCGCTTCCGAGTTTTTGCAGCTTTACCCATCGGCAAACATACTCATGGCAAGCAAAAAGGACTTTGAAACCCGCAACCGCAAGCGATTTTGCGCCCGTATCGCCACAGGCGATTACGACGCGGTGGTGATCGGTCACAGCCAATTTGAACGCATACCCATGAGCGTAGAGGGGCAAAAGCAGCTTTTGCAGGAGCAGCTTAACGAGATCATTCTCGGCATAGCGGACGCAAAGGCGGCAAACGAGGAACGCTTTACCATCAAGCAGATGGAAAAGACCCGCGCTACCTATACGGCAAAGCTCAAAAAGCTGAACGCCGAGGAGCGCAAGGACAGCGTTGTGACCTTTGAGGAACTCGGCGTTGACAAGCTGTTTGTGGACGAGGCGCACAATTTTAAGAACTTGTTTTTGGTGACAAAAATGCGCAATGTAGCGGGTGTTTCGCAGACGGAGGCACAGAAAAGCACCGACCTGTATAACAAATGCCGCTATCTTGACAGGCAGACGAACAGCAAGGGCGTGGTGTTCGCCACGGGTACGCCTATCAGTAATTCCATGACAGAGATGTTCACCATGCAGAGGTATTTGCAGCTTCCCGCGCTGATACGGCAGAATATGCAGCACTTTGACGCATGGGCGTCCAACTACGGGCAGACGGTGACTGCGATAGAGTTAGCGCCGGAGGGCAACGGCTATCGGGCAAAAACGCGGTTTGCGCGCTTCCATAACCTGCCTGAGCTCATCACGATGTTCAAGGAAATCGCGGATATTCAAACCGCCGATATGCTAAAGCTCCCCGTGCCGGAGGTCGTCTATACCAACATCGCCCTTGCGCCGTCGGAAATGCAAAAGGATATTGTGGAAAGCCTCGGAGAACGAGCGGATGCTGTGCGAAACGGCGATGTCGATTCAACCGAGGACAATATGCTCAAAATCACGAACGATGGGCGAAAGCTCGCTCTCGACCAACGCTTGATAGACCCCCTACTGCCCGATTCCGAGCAGAGCAAAACAAGCGCTTGCGCCAACAAGGTGTATGAAATATGGGAACGGACGCAGGCGGACAGGCTGACGCAGCTTGTTTTCTGCGACCTGTCAACGCCCAAAGAAATCAAGATGAAACAAAATGAAGCGGGTGAGTTTGAAATGGGCGGCTTTCAGAACGTCTATGACGATGTGCGGCAAAAGCTCATGGCAAAGGGCGTCCCCGAAAATGAGATCGCCTTTATCCATGACGCCAAGACCGATACCGCCAAATCCGAACTGTTTGCAAAGGTGCGTTCGGGGCAGGTGCGGGTACTCATCGGCTCGACATTCAAGATGGGAGCCGGGACAAACGTGCAGACAAAGCTCGCTGCACTCCACCATCTTGATGTGCCATGGAGACCGAGCGACATCGAGCAGCGCGAGGGCAGAATGATACGCCAGGGCAATCAGAATGAAAGGGTCGAGGTGTTCCGCTATGTGACGGAGGGTACGTTTGACGCATATATGTGGGGCATCATAGAGAACAAACAACGCTTCATTTCGCAAATTATGACTGGCAAATCTCCCGTGCGCACCTGTGAGGACATTGACGAAACAACGCTTTCCTTTGCGGAGGTCAAGGCGCTTGCCTCGGGCAATCCGCTCATCATGGAAAAGACTGAGCTTGAAAGTGATATTGCGAAGCTGCGGCTGATAAAGAGCCGCTATCTTACTCAAAAATATGCACTGGAGGACAAGCTGCTAAAATACCTTCCGCAGCAGGTGCTTTTAACAAAAGAACGCATTGCGGGATATGAACAGGATGCGGCGCTGTATTCGCAGCACAGGGGCGTGGAGTTTGGTGGCATGGAGCTTCAAGGCGTGTTGTTCGACGACAAAAAGGCGGCTGGCACAGAGCTTATCGCAATCTGCAAGGCAACGTCGTCACCACAGGCGAAAGAGATCGGGCGCTATATGGGCTTTCCGCTTTGGTTGGCGTTTAACACCTTTGAGCAGAAGTTTGAACTGACCGTCAAGGGCGCGCTTTTCCACACAATAGAGCTGGGCGGCGATGTGTTCGGCAACATTCAGCGGTTGGACAATGTTCTTGAGGGCTTTCCTGCCCGCATCGCTTCCGCTAAAAGCGCGCTTGACGAGTTAGCGCAGCAGATAAAAGAAACCAAAGCCGAAGTGGAAAAGCCCTTTACACAGGAGTTTGAGCTAAAACAAAAATCCGAACGGCTTGCGGCGCTTGACGCTCTCTTGAATATGGATAAGCGAGAGAATGATACGCTCGACGCCATGCCGGAACAGGAGGAGGAAAAAGAACGAATACGCGATGATTACGAAAGGTAAATAATGTGTTGCATATTTGCCGGATTGCGGGTATACTATTAGTAGGAAAGTTTTACTTTCCTACTAATGCCGCAGGAGGTGAGCAATATGTTGGCAGAGCTTCGCGCCAAGTCGCAAGTCACGATACCCAAAGAGGTTGTGACAAGGCTGGGAATCAAGGAGGGCGACAAGCTCGAAATCACGGAAAAAGATGGCGTGATTCAGCTTATCCCCGTGGTGGTCTATCCCAAGAAATATGTTGATGAACTGAAAAGCGAAATCGACGGAATCAAGGCAAAGGTGGCAGATGGAACGCAGCCCACTTTTGACAACATCGACAGTCTGTTCGATGCATTGGAGAAATAGGCATGGCGTATCAATTTACTTTCACTGACAGATTCAAAAAGCACTTCAAGAAGCTGAACGCGAATGAGAAGAAGCAGCTTATGAGTAAACTGGAGCTGCTTTCAGAAAATCCCATGCACCCCTCGTTGCGTACCAAGCGCATACAGGGAACAATCGACCTGTTTGAGTGCAGCGTGAATATGGACATTCGCATCATTTGGTTTTATGAAGGCGATATGATGATAATCCTTGTGGATGTAGGACATCACGACATACTGAATCAATACTAAATCAGAGCTTGCAGGGAGCGTCGGAGCAATCCGGCGCTTTTTGTATGCCGACAGGAGGCAGTGATATACGAAATGGAACGAAAAAAGAACGTATCAAAGGAGCAGATCGAGCGGGCGCGGCAGCTCGACCTGCTTTCCTATTTACAGCAATATGAGCCGCAGGAGCTTGTTCGTGTCGGGAGTGGCGTGTATTCCACCCGCACCAATGACAGCCTTAAAATCTCGCATGGCAAATGGTTTCGGTGGTCAACGGGCGTGGGCGGCGTGAGCGCGCTCGATTATCTTGTAAAGGTGCGCGGCATGGGCTTTGTAGAGGCGGTGCAACAGTTATGCGACTGCCTGCGCTTTGAGCCGCCTGTAAAGGTATATACGCCAAAACCGCAGAAAAAGCCGCCGTTCATACTCCCCAAGCCCTTTAAGAATAATGATCGCGTGATTGACTATCTCTCGCGGCGTGGCGTAGGCATGGCGCTTTTGCAGTTCTGTATCAATACGGGCAGGCTGTATGAGGATGAACGACATAACTGTGTGTTTGTGGGCTTTGACACGCAGGGTGTCCCGCGTTACGCCATGCTCCGAAGTAGCGACCCCGCCTCCACGTTCCTTCGGGAGGTCGAGGGCAGCGACAAGCGATATTCATTCAACCTGCCGCCGCAGGAACGTTCGCAAACCCTGCATCTATTTGAGAGCGCCATAGACTGCCTTTCCTTTGTGGAATTGCAGCGTATGGACAGCGCCGATTGGAAGCCGGACAACTACCTTTCTCTTTCGGGCGTCTATCAGCCGAGAAAGGAGCTTGCCGAAACGCCGCTGCCTATATCGCTTATGCAGTTTTTACGGGACAACCCGCACATACGGCATATCGCGCTCTGCATGGATAACGATGAGGCGGGGCTAAAAGCAGCGAGGGCGATATGCGCACTTTTGCCGGGGCAGTACACAACGGAGCTTTTGCCGCCGGATGTCGGCAAGGATTACAACGAACAACTCATGAACCGGAAAAACCTCATTATGAACATCAAGACACGGAGTGCGAAAAGCGCCCCTCATCATTCTACGGAGGAAATGGCAAGATGAAAACGTATCAGGTCACGATCACGGAAAAGCTGCAAATGACGGTTGAGGTCGAAGCGGGCAGCCGCGCCGAAGCGGAGCAAACCGTATATGGAAGATGGCAGAACAGCGATTATATTTTGGACGCCGAGTGCTTCAAGGACGTGGACATTAAGGCGCGATTGCCGGAAAAAGTGCGCGGCGAAAGATGATTCATTTCTCGGAAAGTGTATAAGGGCGATGCTATGCATCGTACTAACTATGCATCGTACTAACGAGCATTGGATAATGCCAGCATTATCCGCCCGTAAGGGGCTTCGCGCCCTTAAACCCCATTCCCGCAAAGGAGGAACTATGCTAAAACGCAATATAAAAATCACGTTTCGGCTGAATGCGAAAGAACATCAGCGGCTAAAAAAGTGTGTGAAGAAAACAGGCTTGTCGCAGGAAACATATATCCGCACCCTGCTCGACGGCTATGTCCCAAAGGAGCTTCCGCCGCCCGATTATCACGGCATGATGCGGGAGCTGAATGCCATCGGCAACAGCATCAATCAGATCGCAGCCCGCGCAAACGCTACGGGTTTTTTTCTTGCCGAGGAATACGCCGTGTATATGCAGGAGTTTCGCAATGCCGTGCTTGCCATTCAAAAGGCTGTGACGAAGCCGGAGCAGCTATGATATGGCTACCACTCGAATTTGGAAAGTAGCCACGCATCTGCCCCGCGTCATCGACTACGCAAAGGACGGCGCAAAGACCGCCAATCCCGCGTGGAGCAAAACGGAGTATCAAACCATGCGCGACGTTATGGATTACGCAATGGATGATTTTAAGACAGAGCAACAATTCTATGTGACAGCCCTTAACTGCAATGCCGACTGCGCTCGCGAACAGATGCAGCTGACAAAGGAGCAGTTTCAAAAGACGGACGGCATACTTGCGTGGCATGGATACCAAAGCTTTGCAGAGGATGAGGTGGATGCGGATACGGCGCACAGGATCGGTGTGGAGCTTGCAAAGGAGCTATGGCCGGATTTTCAAGTGATCGTAGCTACCCATCTTAATACCCATTGCTTTCACAACCATTTTGTCCTCAATTCTGTATCGTTTCTGCACGGCAAAAAATTCAACGCCTGCAAGGAGAGTTATGCGAAAATGCGGGCGACTTCCGACCGGCTATGCAAGGAGCACGGGCTTTCCATTATTACAGAGCATCAGGCGCATTACCCCAAGCACTATGCCGAATGGGATGCAGAGCAGAAAGGGCAACCCACATGGCGCAGCGCGATCCGTGAGGATGTGGATAAGGCGGTCATGGCGAGCATGAGCTTTCAGGCGTTTTTGCGCTCCATGAAAGATATGGGATACGAGGTCAAAACTGGCGTGAAGCATATGGCCGTGCGTCCGCCCGGTAAGGAACGGTTTGTGCGCCTGCGCTCGCTTGGGGATAGCTACACCGAAGAAGCTATAAAGCAGCGCATATTGAAGCAGCGTGCACCAGAACGCCCGCCGAGGCCGGTGCCGCCGAAAATCGTGCGGATAAGAGTACAAGGTGACTTTCATCTATCCAAAATCACATGGAGAGGACTTCGCGCGCTATACTACTTCTATTTGAGAAAGCTCCGCGCTGCACAAAAGCAGCCGCAAGGCAAAGCATCGTATTTACTGCGCGAGGACTTGCGGCATTTGGATGCGCTCGATGAGCAATCCCGGTTTCTGTTTAGGCATGGCATCGACACGGCGAAGCAGCTCACCGATTACAGAGCATCGGCAGACGCACAGCTCAAAAGCCTGTATGCCGAGCGCAAGACGCTTCATAATGAGCAGCGCCGACATGATGTTCCCGAGGCGCGCATGGCGGAGATCCGCGCGCGAATTGCCGCCATATCCGCGCAGGCAAAACCGCTTCGCCGGAGCATGAAGCTGTGCGACGCCATTATAGAACGCGCTCTTGTGCTTGCCGAAAAGCAGGCGCAGATAAAGCGAATGGAAAAGGAGGAAAAAGGTCATGAAAAAAAGCAGATAAAGAATCGCCGTCGCGCTATTGAATAAAGTCTTGCTTTGGAGGAATAATAGAAGTAAAATAGAAGATAATTAGAATGTCTTTGGAGGAAAATCATGCAGGAGATGATCGAAACATATTTGGAAAAGTATCTTCCGAGAAAGGATATTATCCACCGTTTGCCCGTTTCCCTGCCCATCTCAAAGGTGTGGCCGGAGCTTCAAAAGGCGAGGAAGGATAAATCCGAAAGTCTCCCGCTTCTCTCCATAGACGGCAAACCGTTTTGGTGGGTACTGACGGAAAGCATCTCTTCACAGGCTGATGAGGTCATTTCTCTTGCGCGGCGGGAGATCGTATTTGACCGTCCGGAATACGAAGAAGCGTTTCGGGAAGCGGTTTTAGACGAGGCTGTGTATTCAAGCGTTATAGAAGGCGCGTTCACCACCAAGAAGGAAGCGCGGGAGTTTATCCATGAAGGGCGCTCACCGAAGAATAAATCCGAGCAGATGGTGAAGAGCAATTATGAGGCGCTCACCTATGTTCTTGAACACATTGATGAGTCGATCACCGAGCAAACGATATTTGACATATATGCGCTTGTGACAAAGGACACGTTTGAGGCGGACGTGCCGACCAATGCTTACCGTAATGAAAGTGTATTTGTGCAGTCGAGCCGCGGAGAGATCTTTCATATCGCGCCACAAGCCGAAAAGGTTCCCGGTATGATGGCGTCGCTGCTTGATTTTATCACCGACAGCGAATTGCCGCCGCTCATCAAAGCCTGTATCGCGCATTTCTACTTCGTCTATGTCCACCCCTTCATAGACGGGAACGGCAGAACCGCGCGGGCGCTTTCCTTTATGATGCTGTTGCAGGCGGGCTATGATTTTTTTCGCTATTTCTCCATATCCGGTGTGATCGCGGAGGAACGCGCCAAGTATTATAAGGCCATCAAGGATGTTGAGGACGACGACTTTGACATGACCTATTTCATCGACTATTACACGGGGATGCTCGCCCGCGCAGTAAAAGCCATGGAGGAACGGCTCGTTGACAAGGTTGTGCTGGAGCAGACGCTTGATAAGCTGAAAGCAGCCGGAATGAACAAGCGTATCATAGAGGGCGCGAAGTGGATTCTCACAAGCCCCAATCAATCCATTACCATAAAGGCATGGCAAAAGAAATTCGGCGTGGTGCTGGAAACGGCGCGGCAAGACCTCTTTAAGCTGGAGGACGCCGGAATCGTGCACCGCAAGCTGGTAAAACGGCAGTATGTGTTTGAAGTGAAAAAGTAGATAGTAAAGCCATAATTAGCTCTATTAGCTGATAAGTGCAAATCATCAATGGCTTGAATGGCGACGATAACTTAAGTTGCCATTCATGCTGTTTGTACAATGCGCCGCTATTGCCTTTTAATGAGTAGCGCAAAACTTATATCGCGACTACATCCAAGCAGAACATACAAGTTCGAAAACCGAGAAAGCGCCATAACACAGGGGAAAGTATACTTTGCGGCACCTTGAGGAACAGTGACTTGTATGGTATAATAAGATATAAGTCGGAGGTACAGTATGGATACGAACAAATATGCCCCGCCATTTCATATGACGGATGCGATCATTGCAAAGATTTCTGAGATCAGCGAGCTTGTAGGCTCTATTACGGCATGGCAGGATATGCATACCAATCTTAAACTGCGTCGTGAAAACCGGATCAAAACCATCTACTCCTCCCTTGCTATCGAAAACAATACCCTTTCTTTAGATCAAGTCACGGCAATCGTGAACGGCAAGCGGGTTTTGGGCACACCAAAGGAAATACAGGAAGTCAAAAACGCATTTGATGCCTACGAGCAATTGTTATCCTTTAACCCGTATTCCGTCGGCGATCTATTGAAAGCTCACAGAACGCTGATGAATGAGCTTGTGCGTGAAGCCGGAATGTTCCGAAGCGGCGGTGTGGGTGTATTTAACGGTGACCAGCTCATCCATATGGCGCCCCCTGCCAATCTGGTGCCGGAGCTCATGAACAATTTACTCACATGGGCGGAGAACTCAAAGGTACATCCGCTGGTCAAGAGCTGCGCCTTTCATTATGAATTTGAGTTCATCCATCCCTTTGCCGACGGAAACGGCAGAATGGGCAGGATGTGGAACACACTGCTGCTCTATCAATGGAAGCCCATATTCGCATGGCTGCCCATTGAAACGCTCATCCGAGAAAGGCAGCAGGCCTACTACGCAGCTTTGGCTCAAGCAGATCAAACAGCAGACGCTACGCCATTTGTGGAGTTTCTGCTCACGGTCATTTATGACACACTGCGGGAGATTGCAGAAACACAGAACGGAAATACCCATGAGGGCGTCGGTGTCCCGGTAACGCTCCTGCTGGAAAAGCTCGGCGAAGATACCCTCTCCGCGCAACAGATCATGGAGCGGTTGGGGCTCAAAAGCAGAGCTTCTTTCCGGAAAGTATATCTTGTGCCGGCGCTGGAACAAAAGCTGATCGAGATGGAGTTCCCGGACAAGCCAAACAGCAGCAAACAGAGATACAGAAGAAAATAGGAGGATCTTATCATGTTAGAGGCAGGAATGAAAGCACTCGATTTCACCTTACAGGACAAAGACGGAAACACCGTGTCTCTGTCGGATTTTGCAGGTAAAAAAGTTGTGATATATTTCTATCCCCGGGACAACACCCCCGGCTGTACACGGCAGGCCTGCGCCTTTGCCGCAAGCTACGAAGAGTTCAGGGCAAAGGATGTGGTTGTCATCGGCATCAGCAAGGACAGCGTGGCCTCCCACCAGAAATTCGCCGCCAAGCACGACCTCCCCTTCATCCTGCTCTCCGACCCGGAGCTCATCGCCATCCAGGCCTATGGCGTGTGGCAGGAAAAGAAGCTCTATGGCAAGGTGAGCATGGGTGTTGTGCGCACTACGTTTGTCGTCGGCGAGAACGGCGTTATTCAGAAAGTGATGCCTAAGGTGAAGCCGGATACCAATGCGGCGGAGGTGTTGGAGATGGTGTGATGATGAATTTATGATTATAGCAATTAGACGAAGTTTAATTAGACGAAGTTTGTTAAATTTTAGGAGGGTAGAAAATGAGTTTTAGTGTTGGAACAGCATTTGAACAGTTTTGCTCTAATCTTCGTTTCTCAGATGCAAAGGTTAGCGCCATCAGCACCAGGTATCACGCTATTACGAAGCGCATTAATACCGATTATTGGAACTCGTTTTCGGATGAAGCACACAGCTTCTATGTTGGATCATATGGGCGCGATACCGAAATACTCACAAGCGATATAGATATGTTAGTACAACTTCCCGCTGCTACATATCAGAAATTCAACGCATATAGCTCTAACGGGCAGTCTGCTTTACTTCAAGAAGTGAAAAAAATACTTGAAAAAACGTATTCCGTTACAAGCCTAAAAGCTGATGGACAAATAATCAGCATTCCTTTTACTGATGGCATAAATTTCGAAGTTCTCCCCGCTTTCTTGAACGCTGGCGGGACGTACACTTTCGCAAATAGCAACAATGGTGGATCTTGGAAAACAACTGACCCAAAGGCGGAGATTGCTGCTATTCAGACGATGAACAACAACTGCAATTCAAACTTGAAACGACTTTGTAAAATGGCGCGAGCATGGAGAGATAAATGTGACGTTGACATTAGCGGTATACTAATCGACATACTCAGTTACAACTTTATCTCAACATGGGAGCATCGAGACAAGTCATATGTTTATTATGATTGGATGACAAGAGATTTCTTGAAATATGTTTCTGATCAGCCTACCTCTCAATACAAGTGGCAGGTCATGGGAAGTGGGAGATATATTACATGCTTTGGAAGTTTTCAAGCGAAAGCAAAATCATCCTACGATAAGGCTGTTGAAGCCATCGGAGATGAAACGAAATACCCAAGTGCAGCAAATTCGGAATGGAGAGAAATCTATGGAACACGATTCCCAATGTTATGAAGAAAACCTGTATGCGCAGATTGAAGACGCATACGGTAAGGTCATGTACTCATATACAACCCAAATAATCCATGCTGGACGTTTGAAAAAGAAAAGCCAAGCTATTAAGTGAGCGCAGATTATTCTTTCTGCCATATCAACTGGCGGGTTTGTAGGAAATTTAATTTCAAGCGAGTCAGTTTTGATTTGGATTGGCGGTCTTTGTTCTACTGCGCTTCTTGTGCTTACCTCTTATTTGAAAGATGTGGATTTGGTAGCTACTCTAACAAAACATTTTGAAACCTCCAATCAGCTTTGGATTATCCGGGAGGAATACATATCTCTCCTGACGGATTTTACTAACCTGACCGTTGAGGTTGCGGCTTCCAAAAGAGACGAATTGCAAAAGAAATCAGCGACGGTATATGCTTCGGCTCCGATTACTGATGCCAAGAGCTATGCAATGGCTCAAAAGGCACTAAAAGATAACGAAGCACAGTTTTTCACACGAGAAGAATTGAATAAAATGCTTCCTATTAGTCTACGAAAATAGAACTCTAACCAAATTGAGAAATTGGATATGGGTTTCTCGAATTACCCATTATGTTTATTATGCCCACTCAAGGCGCTCCACCTGGAGCGCCTTTTTATATACTCCAAAATCAAAGAAAAGGAGCTGATAAAGCATGAGCCAGCAAGGAGAAGCGGCAGAACAAATCGTCAACATGGCAACCAACGTGACCGTCAAAGGCGTGGAATGTGCGACCAATCTTGCGGGAAAGGGCGTTTTGTCGCTTGCCACATTTCTCATCGCCGTCTTGAAAGACCAAAAACGCACCAAAGGAAAGGCGCGCATGCGGGCGTTTAACGGCAAGCCCACCAAAGTATTTGTCATCAAAAACAAGGACATGAAAATCTTTGCCGAGGAAGCAAAGAAATATGGCGTTCTCTATGCAGCCGTGGTGAACAAAAAGCAGCCAGACGGTTTGGTGGACGTGGTGGTAAACGCCAACGACGCTGCGCGGGTAAACCGCATTGCAGACAGGTTTGCGCTTTCTACCGTCGATGTAGAGAAGATTCGCGCCGACATTGAGAAAACCCGCGAGGCAAAGGTAAAAAAGAGCGCCGAAAAGGAGCGCACCACCCCGCCCGCAGAAAAAGAGGCGCATACCGTGGACGATAAGACGCTCGATAATATTCTCGGAAGCCCTGCCCCGCAGAAAACCGAGCATAAGCAGCCCATCGACATTACGGAGAAGGTGGCAAACCCTATGAAGGCGAGGACGGAAAGATTGAATCCGTCCGCGCCTTTCTTAAACAGCAAAGAGCGTTCCGACGCGGGGAGTTTTGAGCCGGTGCGCGCCCGACCCTCCGTGCGGCAGCAGATCAAGGAGATCAAGGACGAGCGCCGCGAGAAAGCCCCGCAGCAGCCCGCCCGCGATAAAACGCGGCAGACCACGCACAAACAGCCGCAGAAAACCAAATCTAAAGGAAAAGGAAGGTAAATGGAATGGAGAACTTTGACAGTCTGTTTTCAAATCAGCAGCAGCGAAATGAACAGCCCTTTGATAAAGAGCAATGGGCGCAGCAGAAACAGGAGAAACGGCAGGAGCTATATGATATGATTGACGAAATGGCAGACAGGGCGCTTTCAGAGCCGGAAATGTTGGCCGCATATATCAAAACGCAGGCGCGGCTGGGTATGACGAGCGTGGCAAACACCTTGCTTATCACGGCGCAGAAGCCCGAGGCAAGCTATGTGATGAGCTATGACGATTGGGCGCAAAAAGGGCGCGCAGTCAAGCGGGGCGAAAACGGCTTTTTCATTCTGGAAGCCAACGGCGAGTACACCCGCGAGGACGGCTCCCTTGCGACATCGTATGACACAAAGTGCGTGTTCGACATATCGCAGACTCACGGCAAGCCCATACAGCAAAGAGCCGCACTTGCCATGCCGCTTCGCTCCAAGCTCAAAGCCCTTATGACCGACGCGCCCGTTCCTATCAAGCCGTCTGAAAACGTGACCGAAAGCGTCGGCGCACTGTATTCGCCGGAGGACAACACCATATACGTTGCCCGGACGAGCGATTGGAACAAGCTGTTCTTTGTGGTGGCGCGGGAGCTTGCCCGCGCAGAGCAGGGCGATAACACCTTTATCTGCGATTGTACCGCCAATATCGTATGTGAACGCTTCGGTGTTCCCTCTGTGCCGTGCGACGAAATCCCCGACGAACTATCCGCGCTCGATGTTCGTGAGAAGCGCAGCATACTCGGCATCGTCCGCGAAGCCGCCTGCGACATAAACGAGCGCATAGACCGCAATCTGTATGCCGAGCGTCAGCAGACGCGCAATCAGCCGGAAAGGTAGGTCACTATGGAAGAAAAACGAGTGATAGAAGTGGACGATTACCAGCATGGACTTATCATCAATTCTTTGAATGATAAGCGCAACGAGCTTGTGGAACAGGGGCGCGACACCGAGTTTGTGGACGAAACGCTCATAGAGGTCATGGACGCGCCCACAAAAAAGCAACGCAAAAAATATAGAGAAATGGCGAGATAACGGTATGATTTATTGCATTGAATCGCTTGGGAAAGCGACAAAAGACACGGAGAGTTCGGACGATGAAGAATCCGAATGAGGATAAACGCACGGGCATTATATTCATGTGGTTGGGTGTGATACCAGTGGTGTGGGCGGCCTTGATGGTCGCCCCTTTTCTATCTCAAGGATTAGCGGGTATCGTTACGGGTTTCACCACCGGCATGAATGACCCGATAAAAATAACGTGGTGCGCCGACTCCATGAAAGCCATTCTCATATTCCTTGTTATCTATGGCATGGGCATCGGCGTGTATCTTTCCACCCGTCGCAATTACCGGCGCGGCGAGGAACACGGCAGCGCAAAATGGGGCGACGCACGGCAGCTCTGCAAAAAGTATGCGGATAAGGATAAACAACAGAATATCATACTCACGCAGAATACCCGCATCGGGCTTGACGGCAGAAAGCACCGCAGAAACCTGAACGTCATGGTGGTCGGCGGCAGCGGCGCGGGCAAAACCCGCTTCTTTGCCAAACCAAATATCATGCAGGCAAACACCTCTTTCGTCGTGCTTGACCCGAAAGGCGAGATACTCCGCGACACGGGCGGCCTGCTTGAAAAACAGGGCTACGATATCAAGGTGCTTGACCTTATCAACACGGAAAAGAGCCACGGCTTCAACCCGTTTGTGTATCTGCGGGATGATAAAGATGCGCTGCGGCTGGTGAGCAACCTTATCCGCAACACCACACCAAAGGGAGCGCAAAGCAACGATCCCTTTTGGGAACGTGCCGAAACCGCGCTCTTGGAGGCGCTGATCCTCTACCTTGTGAACGAAGCTCCGCCGGAGGAAAAGAACTTTCCTATGGTTATGGAGATGATAAATGCCGCCGAGGTCAAGGAGGAAGATGAGGAATATGCTTCCGTGCTGGACGAGCTTTTTGACCGGCTTGCCATGAATGACCCCGAACACCTTGCCGTGAAGCAATACCATATTTTCAAGCTCGCGGCCGGCAAAACAGCTAAAAGTATACTTATTTCCCTTGGTGTAAGACTGGAAAAGTTCAACCTCCCGCAGATCGCAGGTGTCGTAAACCACGACGAGCTTGACATTCCCTCACTCGGGGAGCGCAAGACCGCGCTGTTTGCCATCATCCCCGACAACGACAGCAGCCTGAACTTCATCATCGGCATGATGTACTCCTCCATCTTTCAGGAGCTTTACTACATTGCCGACCATGTTTACGGCGGTAGGCTGCCCGTTCACGTTCACTGTGTCATGGATGAATTTGCGAACATCGCGCTCCCCGATGAGTTTGACAAGCTGCTTGCCACCATGCGAAGCCGTGAGATTTCTGTTTCGATCATCATTCAGAACATCGCGCAGTTAAAGGCGTTGTTCGAGAAACAGTGGGAAAGTATTATCGGCAATTGCGACGAGTTTCTCTATCTCGGCGGCAATGAGGACAGTACTCATGAGCTGGTTTCAAAGAAGCTCGGCAAAGCCACCATCGACACGAACACCTACGGAAAAAGCACAGGACGAAGCGGGAATTACTCGACAAATTACCAAATCGGTGCGAGAGAGTTATATACCTCGGACGAGATAAGGATGCTCGACAACCGCTATGCCTTGCTTTTCATTCGCGGAGAGCGCGCCATACAGGACGAGAAGTATGACATACTTCGCCATCCCAACGTAAAACAGACCATTGACGGCGGTGCGCCGCCATACATCCACGGACAAGCACCAAAGGCGTTTGAACTTTCCGACGTTCTTTTGGACGGCGATTACGACGATTACGAGGTGTTGTCCGAGGATGAGATAAACGAACTATACATCAATGAAACGGAGGAATGATCCAGATGACAAAACGCATGAAGCTTTTTTTTACTCTCTTTGCAGTGGTGGTGCTGGTATTCTCCATCACGACCACAGCCTTTGCCGCAGATGACCCACTTGCGGTGGTCAACAATTTTTCCGAGTTTATATTCGGATTGATAAGGGCAATCGGTATTATCCTGCTTGCGTTCGGCATTGTGCAGGTGGGACTCTCCTTAAAGAGCCACGATCCGTCGCAGCGCGCTAACGGCTTCCTTACGCTCGCCGGCGGCATCATTATAACCTTTACCAAAGAGATTTTGACCCTAATCACCGGCTGATGGAGGCAAATATGGAGCGAATCAAGGAACAAATGCACATTCATTCTTTGAACGGAGGGCTTGCGGAAGCGACCATCATAGACAAGATTGGCGATAACCGTTATGTCGCGGAATATAACGGCGTAAAATGCACAGCGATCTACAATCCGTTTGTCGGACGCTACTACGTTGACGACAAGTACGGCGTTATTCGCGACAAAGCCCCAGCGAGGACCGAGCCTTGCCGCTAAACAATAAATGGCAAGCCCGTCGTTTTTGCGGCGGGCTTTGCCTATGAAACGGAGGTGAAAATGATTGGGCAGCGGAAATTGGATTATCGACAACATTGTAAACGCGCTCAACGTATGGAATGAAAATCTGCAAGAAATATGGCTGCTTATCACGCAAAGCCCCGAGAGCTTCAAGGGCGGCGGCATTTGGCAAATCGTTCTCGATATAAACGGCGCGCTCAAAGCGATAGGCTACGCGCTCTTGGTGCTTTTCTTTGTGATAGGCGTGGTGAAAACGTGCGGCAGCTTTACAGAGATAAAGAAACCTGAACACGCAGCAAAGCTCTTTATCCGTTTTATCCTCGCTAAAGCCGTGGTTGGCTACGGCTTGGATATCATGATGGCAATTTTCAAGATCGTGCAGGGCGTTATCTCCACGGCGATGGACGCGGCGGGGCTTGCCGCGCAGACGGTGGTGACGATGCCCGCAGAGATGGAGGCGGCAATTCAGCAGCTTACATTTTGGCAGTCTATCCCCGCGTGGGCGGTATCACTCATCGGAAGTCTCGTTATTATCGCGCTTTCGTTTGTAATGATAATGAGCGTCTATGGCAGATTTTTCAAATTGTACCTTTACACGGCTATCGCACCTATCCCGCTATCTTCCTTTGCTGGAGAGCCGAGCGCGAACATCGGCAAGAGTTTTTTGAAAAGCTATGCAGCGGTCTGCTTGGAGGGCGCAATTATCGTTCTTGGCTGCATCATCTTTAGCGAGTTTGCTTCAAGTCCGCCCGTTGTAGAAGCAGGCGCAAGCCCCGTCACGATGGTGTGGAGCTACATGGGTGAATTGATATTTAATCTGTTGGTGCTGACGGGTGCGGTAAAAATGGCTGACCGCGTTGTGAGAGAAATGTTTGGGCTATAAGAAAAAAGCGAACATTGTCCGCTTCTCAAATCTCTATGCGCTCTTTCGTGCGTTCGTCCCTAATGTTGCCGTCCTCGTCATAGTAAACGTCCATATCCGAATATCCGAGTGCGTGAGCTTTCTCTCTTTGCCATTGCATATAGTCGAGCCTTGCCTCAGCGCTGTCCTTTTCAAAACGGCGGCGCTTTATTGTTTTTACAAGCGAGATGATCCACGACAGCAGACAAAGCGCGATAAGCCCGCCAAGTATCGCCCACACAAGCGTCTCATTTGCAGACGCCCAACGGTTGAACGGGAACGCCATGAGCAGAAAGAACAATACGGGCAGCGTGAGCCGGAGCTTTCCGGCTACCTTAAAGATAATGGACAGCACGAGCATGACGACTGTAAAAGCAATGGATAATATAGCTAAAGCTGGCATATCGGCATCCCCCTTTATATCTTCAAATTCATTATATCAGAAAAACAGCAACCGCAAAAATGTGTGAAAGGAGCATTATCCTATGGAAATCAAGATCAACAAAGAGATACGCGGCTACACCGAGAGTATGTTCTTCGGGCTGAACGCGAGGCAATTCATCTTCGCGCTGCTTGCCGTGGGCGTAGCGATAGGCGTGTACTTCGGCTTAAAGGATTGTCTCGGTACGGAAACCGTGTCATGGCTGTGCATATTGGGCGCTGTACCGTTTGCTGCGATGGGCTTTCTGAAGTATAACGGCATGACGGCGGAGAAGTTCCTGTTGGCGTTTATCCGCTCCGAGTTTCTCATGCCCAAGCACCTGACGTTCAAGCCCACCAACACCTATTACGAAATACTGGAACCTGTTATCCAGCAGCATGAAAAGGAGGCACGAAAGCATGATTAAGACTCTTCACAATGTTTTGAAGCAGGACAAAGAGCGGTTTCGCATTCCGCGCAGCGTTCAGGACATTATCCCCATCAAGACGATTTGGAACGATGGCATCTTCAAGGTGGGCAGCTGCTTTGCCAAGACCTTTAAGTTTTCGGACATCAACTATGCCATGCTCTCTCAAGACGATACGAGGGAGCTTTTTTTGAAGTACAGCGACCTCATCAATTCCTTTGAGTGCGGCTCGACCTACAAGCTGACCATTGCGCTCAAAAAGTACAACCTCAAAGCGTTGCAGGATTCTATCCTCATGCCCATGCGCAGCGACGAGATGGATAAGTTCCGCAAGGAATCCAACAAACGCTTTATGGACGAAGCTGTGGGAGCGGGCAACTTTCAGCATATCCGCTACCTCACCGTAAGCGCATATAAGAACGACATTCAGCAAGCGCGCAATTACTTTAATCGCATAGGCAGCGAGCTTTCCGCATATCTTGCGCGGCTCGGTTCCCGCTGCGAGGAAATGGACGCCTCGGAAAAGCTGGAACTGATCCACAACTTCTTTCGCCCGGAGGAGGAAGCGTATTTCCACTTCAACGCAGAGGACATGGCACGCAAGGGACACGACTTTAAGGACTATATCTGCCCCGATTGCTTTGAGCCGGGGCGGGACTTCTTCCGCATGGGCGACCGCTACGGCAGAGTGATCTTCCTGCGAGACTATGCAAACTTCATCAAGGACGACATCATCACCGAGCTTACCGACATCGGCGCAAGCATGATGCTGTCCATCGACATTATCCCTATCCCGATGGACGAAGCGGTGCGCGAGGTAGAAAACCGCTTACTCGGCGTGGAAACCAACATCGCAAATTGGCAGCGGCGGCAGAACAACAATAACAACTTCTCCGCCACCATTCCCTTTGACATGGAGGTGCAGCGCAGCGAAAGCAAGGACTTCCTCAATGATTTGACTAACCGCGACCAAAGAATGATGTTCGGCGTGTTGACCGTGGTCGTGACGGCGGACACCAAAGAGGAGCTTGACAGCTACACGGAAATGCTGCTGACCATCGGGCGTAAGCGGCTGTGCCAATTCTCAACGCTGAAATATCAGCAGCTCGAGGGGCTGAATACCGTGCTGCCCTACGGCGTCCGCAAGATCGACGCTTTCAGAACGCTGACCACCGAGAGCGCCGCCGTGTTCATGCCCTTCCGGGTGCAGGAGGTATTCGACAAGGGCGGTATCTATTGCGGCAAGAATGCCATCAGCGGCAACATGATCATCGTCAACAAATCCAATCTGATGAACGGCTCGGCGCTCCACTTCGGCGTACCCGGCTCGGGCAAATCCTTCGGCTGCAAGGACGAGGTATTGCAACTTATCCTCAACACCAACGACGATATTCTCATTTGCGACCCCGAACGCGAATACAGTATGCTGGGAAACTTCGGCGCGGAGATCATCCGTATCGCGGCGGGCAGCCCCGACCACATCAATGCGATGGATATGGTGGAGGGCTATGCCGATACCCATAACCCAATCGCATTGAAATCGCAGTTCGTCATGTCGCTGCTCGAACAGCTTGACCAAAATCACGAGCTATCCTCAAAGGACAAGAGCATCATTGACCGCTGCACGGGCGACCTCTACAAGAACTATAAACGAGGCGGCCCGCTGCCTACGCTGCTTTTCCTGCGTGAGCTTCTGCTTGTGCAGCCCGAGCCGGAAGCGCGCGACCTTGCACTCTCGATGGAGCTTTTCACCGAGGGCAGCTTGAACGCCTTTGCCTATCCAACCAATGTGAACACCAACAACCGCATCGTGGTCTATGACATTCTCGACCTGGGCGAACAGCTTAAAACGATGGGTTTGCTCGTTATCACGGACGCCATCCTCAACCGCGTGACGGAGAATTGGAAGCACGGCAGGCGTACTCATGTTTATCTCGATGAGTTCCATGTGGTATACGACAATCCGTACAGCAGTATGTTCTTCAACTCCGCGTGGCGGCGCTTCCGCAAGCGCAATGCTTTTCCCACGGGCATCACGCAGAACGTGGAGTATTTGCTCGACAACAGCGCGGCACGCTCCATCCTCTCCAACTCGGAGTTTGTGGTGATGCACAATCAGGCGGCAAGCGACAGGGAGAAGTTAGCGGAACTTTTCAACATTTCGGAGGATCAGATGAAATACATCACTAATGCCGAGGCGGGACACGGCTTGATGAAGATCGGCAACGCCCTTGTGCCTTTTGTCAATCGTTTTCCTAAAAATACCGAGCTGTACCGCAATATGACGACCAAGCCCGGTGAAACGGAGATGTGGGGGTAAACACTGTTGAGAGATATAAAGGAAAGACCGACAGATAGAACACCCCGCGTTATGGATAGCGTCGCACGAGCGCCGAAAGAGCTTGCGCGGCGTTCTCTTTTGTCCGCAAAGGAGCAGGCGCAGGAAACAGCCGCCCCGCAGCAGCGCGATGAATCGCCAACGGAATATGCCGAAAGCCGTGTGGAGCGCACGGGCGAAGATGTTGCCCGACGCACCGGGCAGGAGGTCACAGACCGAGGAAAGCAGCTTGCGAGAAAAGCCAACGACGCCCGAAAGCAGTATAAGGAAGCCAAACAGCGAGGAACGGAGCAAACCCGTTCCTCTTTTCATTCCGAGAGCAATGTCACTCGGCAAGGTCGAGAGCGTGTCCGGCAAACTGCGCAAAGCTCCCGTAGGGCGCAGCAGGCTTCACAGCAGACCATTAAGCAGAGCGCAAAAACGGCTAAAACAGCCACAAAAGGCACGGTCAAGACCGCGCAGCGCACCGTGAAAACGGCGCAGCAGACCGTAAAGACTGCCGAAAAAGCAGTCAAGACCACGCAGCAGGCGGCGAAAACGGCGCAGAAAACCGCACAGGCTACCGCCAAAGCCGCGCAAGCTGCGGCAAAAGCGGCACAGGCGGCGGCAAAAGCGGCGGCGGCAGCAGCCAAAGCCGTGGCTAAAGCCATCGTTGCCGTGGTCAAGTGGATCATCGCGGCGGTCAAGGCGCTCATAGCCGCAATCGCGGCGGGCGGTTGGGTAGCCGTTGTTATCATCATCGTGGTGGTGCTTGTGGTTGCCCTGCTTGCGGTGTTCGGCGTATTCTCCGCTAACGAATCGGCTGATGGCGGCAAACCCATGACCGAGACGATTGAAACCATCAACGGTGAATTTGCCGCTTCCATGCAGGCGAAGATAAATGAGCTTACCGCACAGGGCGGCGCGGATGCTGTGGAGGTCATCTATGAAGGCGATATGGAGAGCGCCGAAAGCCCCGTACCGAATTGGGCAGATGTGGTGGGCGTTTACTCTATCAAAACCTCTACGGATGAAGAAAATCCCTCAGATATAACCGTGGTGACACCGGAGAACATTGAGCGATTACGCGCCGTGTTTAATGACATGAATACGACTTCCTACCGCACCGAAACGGAAACCGAAACCATTACCGTGACCGATGAATACGGAGCTATCGTGCTTGACAAGGACGGCGAACCTATGACCGAAACAAAGACCACCCTCTACATCTATGTGAACGTGTCGAGCATGGACTACCGTGACGGCGCAGGGCTTTACCGCTTCAACGCCGACCAAAATGAAATGCTGAATGAGCTTATGCTTCCCGATTATTACCCTCTATTTGCCGAGCTTCTTGGCGATACCGTGGGCGATGGCGGCGAATATGGCTTTGGTCTTAACATTAACCCCGACCTCCCGCCGAATGAGCTTGGCGCACAGATCGTCGCGGCGGCAAAGAAGTACATTGGACGTAGCTATTCGAGCATGGATTGCTCGGGCTTGGCGCGGGCGGCATACCGCGATTGCGGGCTGTCCTCCATGAACGGTTTGACCTCAACGGGGATGGCGCAAAAATGTAGGGATATGGGCGTACTATTTATCGACGCTTCACAGCTTCAGGCAGGCGACCTTATCTTTTTCGCTCGTAAGGATGCAAGTCGCGGTGAGGGCTACTGCACCGACCGTAGGCGTTGCGGCAGCGGCAAGTGCAAACGCTGGATGCAGATCCACCATGTCGCCATTTATATTAACGGCACATATTTGATTGACAGCACGGGCGGTAACAACAGCGTACAGATACGAAAGCATTGGGGCAAAAACGGCTCTGAATGGGAATGGGTATGCTTCGGCAGACCGACCACATAATCAAAAGAGAGGAAAATCGGATATGAAAAAGCAGACTATCATCAGGGCGGCGGTACTTGCCGCCCTTTCCATTACCGCAATCATTTTGGGCGTTATTGCGTTTACACCACAGAAACAGGAAAACATCTTTGTCGAGGTTCATCCCGTAGCAACGCCGGAGGTCGTTCACATAGAGCTTGCAGGTACAACGGGTATTCCGCTTGCCCCGACTATACCGCCGACTTTTGCACCAACTGAGGAAACAACGCCTGCCCCAACAGTATCGCCAACGTCTCATCTACAAAAGAAAGGCGACGGGCTGTTTACGCTCGAAATAAAGGGCAGCACTATATCCGTTGCCTATGGTGTAGAAGAAGCAACACTTGAGAAAACGCCGGGCTGGCTTACCACCTCAGCACTGCCCGGAGAGGATGGAATGTGTGTTGTCTATGGGCATAGGAACCGCAACCACTTAAAGGTGTTGGAAAAGATTGAGTGTGGCGACAGTATTACTGTCACGATGGACGACGGCACGGTTTATACTTACACCGTTTCGGATATTACGATCTATGAAAATACAGCGGACTTGAGCTTGCCCGTCATGGACGGGAAAACGCTTGTAATGGTAACGTGCTATCCATTCAGGTATTCAGGTCACGCGCCGGGGAAGTGCGTAGTTACGACGCGGCTCATTGTCTGAAAGCAAGAAGTCGCCGTTTTGCACATTTGCAACTGCACTTGTGGATGATTACAGTGTTATATATAAGGTGTTTGGAAAGGGAGATTACGATGTTGTCTTTTGAAAATGTATTGGACTGCTTTGAACCGGTCATTCAGTCGGGAATATGCGAGGTGCTGATAACTCGCCATGGATATGTGGTCATGGAGTGGGACGAAGAAGAGCGGGAATGGTTTAACGTTACCCATTGCGACACGCCGGAGGCTTTGCGGGAGGCGATCCTCTCGGCATATGAAGGGCATCTGCGTCTCATGCTCGTCCCGGATTTTCATGAGCCGGCCGAAGAAGAAATGCGCATGATACAAAAAAGGAGCGCGGCTTTGCGGCTCCTTTGCGATGCACATGGTAAGATGACGGCTATTTGACATCCGCCTGTTCCTTTTCGCGCAGCGCCTCCAGTACACTCAAAATGAATCGCAGGGATGCTTCGTCCGATACGTCCAATAGGCGCTCTATCTTTCCGCGCGTGACGTCATGGGGCGTCTCTTTCTTTGGAAAAACGACTTCATCCAGGGATATGTTCAGAATCTTTGCAAGCTCAAACAGTATCTCAATCGACGGCTTGCGATGGCCGCTTTCTATGTGCTTCACATGAGTTGGCGATACTTCCAGCATTTCGGCCAGTTCTTCCTGCGTAATACGTTTGTTTTTGCGCTCGTTGCGGATTACTTCCCGCAAGGCGGTCAATTCCTGCTCACAATTCATATCTTTGCTCCTATAATTATTAGCTTAGCGTACCCATATTTGATTGAAAATTAGCTTGGAGTAACTTAAAATATCTCTTATAGCTAACCAGCTGTGGTACATTAAACTATCCATAAGGGAATATGCTAAACAAAGCGGAGGTTTATTCTATGAAAACACACACAGATTTCAATAAGCATACAGACATGACGCAGGACGATAAAATCTTCCGGATGTCAAGAAACGAAGCGGAGGAAGCATGTCTGCAATCCCCGATTTCGGCTTGGGAGATTCTGTACAGAGCGCGGCAAAAATATGCTTTCACAGAAGCGCAACTTGGAGAATTGGAAGACATCATAAAAAAACAAGACAAAATTTAAGTTTTAGCGTCAGATTTACTCATTCAAAATTGTCTATTAATTAGGAGGATGAGTATGTATGATGGATGGCATGGCATCAGGACAAACATGTATTGTACAAGTTGTGCTTGAATATGAAGAATTCCGCAGCTTACGGCAGCATAGGCGAAATGAAACTGTTTTGAAGAAGCGTGTCCTCGAGTTCATCTATCGGCTTTATCAGACGGGCTTCCGGCATTTCATTGTATTTACCAGCGGCCCCGTGGATTTTTGGCTTGCGGAACTTCTGTACTTCATGGGGAGAAACGATGAAAAAGTTTCCCTTTCCTATTCGCTGTATCTCGTGCCGGAAGATGCGAAGCTGATAAGCGAATGGACGATGAAGGAATACTATTGGGACGAGGTTGTGCGCCATGCCAAAAAAATCCATTGGTGCCGTGGATATTGGTGCATGCCTGATAATCCGTTGATGTTGTTGGATCTAACGGGTAATTCTATTTCATACGAACATTGCTGCTGAATATATCCATTTACGGGCCATATACCAGCATGATATGATAACTATAAGGTGGGGAATGAAGATGGCTATTTGAGGATTCATTATGGATGCACATGAACTGGTCAAAGTTTTTTGGAAAGAAGAAAACCGAAGGGAACTTTCGCTGTATGCCTATATGTTGATGGGGAACAAAGATGACGCTTTGGATTTATTGAGCGATTTGCTGATAGAAATCTATGAAAATCCAAAGATGCAGGACGCATTGGATCCCGTTCCTTACTTCAAAACCACGTTGCGCAATAAGGCATACAACATTATGAAAAAGAATAGCCGGGTGATTCCATATGCCCCAGATATGCTGTCAGGAGCGGAACCAAAGCTATATAACGATGCAGAGCGGGAATGCGAGGATATGCGCACGCGGCAGGAGTGGCGAAATCGCCTGCTGAAATTATATACGCCTGAAATGACCGATGCTTTTCTCCAATGCTATGTGGATGGTTATTCGATCAAAGAGCTGGCGGCGGCACTCAATATGAGCGAAAATGCATTATCCCAGCAATTCCGCCGTATGCGCAAAAAGATGAGGCATGAATTTGCTTGGGTACTAAAAATAATGTTTTGCGTTTTAATAGGATTATGACATGAAGATTATCAAAGAGGCATAGGAAGATGATTGGAGAAAACACAATTTCATCCGTTGCTGAGAGAAACTTTTTGCTTTCCCGTGCCAAAGCAAAGCAAAGGCTGAAAAGGGAAGGGTATCCAAGCCCTGATCAAATCATTCAGCGCGCTAAAGCGAAGGTTGATTGGCCCGATGAACGATGGGACGAAATAAGGCGGATTGCGAATGCAACAGACAAGCCGGATATGTTGGTTGTCAGTCACAAAACAGACTTTGCACATATACGGCAATGCAACAGATGGGTCGCAGCGGCGAGTTCGCTGGTACTTATACTTGCTGCGCTGCTTATCTGCATACCCGAAAGCAGGGCTTTTGCTATTCAGGTGTATCATTCTGTAATACAACTATTTGACAACAGAGTTGAAATTCAGCAGCCAGCACAAACTCATGCGGAGCGCGAGTACGATGACCAGATTACAAATGGCTTTGCATCCGAATTGGAGAAGGAGCAATCTCAAAGGCATGAAATGCAAACGTTTACCAGCTTGCAGGAGTTTGAAAAAGCGACGGGGCGTGTGCCGTATTGCTTGAATGCCCCCGACATTATTTATGAAACATCGAAATTCCTCAAAAACCGAAGAAACGAGGAATGGCTGTATACGTATTATACCTGCGGGGAAGGTTTAATTGTTACGACACAGGTATGGAATATCACTTCCGATATTGGTGTTTTAACTAACGACTCCTATCAACTGTATACAACCAGTACAGGCAACGAAGTTTATTATAACACGGATAAAATAGATGGCAGTGTTTACGCGTTGGCTCAACTGAGCGATTCAATCCTGATGGTTGGCGCCAATAGCATCGTACCTTTAGAACGTATTTTGCAGATATTTGAGTGACATATTTTATATAAGCAAAGGGCGCGTGCAAAAAAATTTTTGCAATGCGCTCTTTCCATTACAAAGCTGGTGTATTCTAGCAATTCAAAAGCTGAAGTGACTTTAACTATTTGATTATATATGTAGTTACGCTGCCATCGGAATTAGTTTCCCCCTGGTAATAAGCATATAATTTATAGGTCCCGCTTGACAGATTGACAAGTGCTTCAGCTTCAAAATAATTGCCGTGGCCGCTATCCGAATCAGAAGTGATGTAAACCTCCTTCCCATTAATGATTTTGTACAATGTAAACCCCACAGATAGTTGTTCAGGCAGCCCTGCGCTGGCAATCGCGTATGGGTTATATTGATTTGTGGTTCCGACGACTTTGGGCATGCCGCTGGAAAAAGCAACCGTCCCGCGTGTCGCATTGTTCTCAGCTGCCAATGCTGGCGCGAAACAAGCGAAAGAAATTACAGCAATGAGGCAGAGTGAAATAATAGTTTTCTTTTTCATGTGTTTTATCCTTTCTCAATCTGAAATAATCGGGCCTGTTGCTTGCCCTCTATCTATAAGACAATTAACCACTCCAAAATCTGACGCAAAATCGAAAAATATATTATTATTTATTTTTCCCAAAATCGTCAGAATTCGCGGCCACCAACTGTCTTATATGTAGAGAACAAAATATTATGGTCTCATTCATTATCCGTGAGGGAGGGATGCCTATGATTGTCCGCATATAAAAACACCCCTGCATTTCACGAGCGGGCGGCTCACATCGCCATAAGGCGGTGCAGATCTGCAAGGGATATTCGGATTTTACCTCATTTTTTATCAAAACACAATTATGGACAACGAAAGGGGATTAAAATGAAAAAAACTACGGCATTAATTCTTGTTGTTACGCTGCTGTTGGCCATGGGTACTGTGGCATTTGCAACAGGTTCGGCCTATTTTGACATTTCTTCGCTGCGAGCAGGTGGCGGACTTTTTTCAACGGCAACTATTCAGAAGACGTCCAGTGATGACTGCGGCTATGTGCGCGCCGATTCTTTGACTGATGGCAAATCTTTTGAATTTCGCTTGTATAAAGATGACAAGACCACAAAAGTACAAGATAACTATATGACGGTGTATAGCACCCAAACGGGTGTAACTTTTAATAATCCGATTAATGTTACTGGTAGTTACGGGACTAAAATGAAGTTTACGACGGGTTCATCTACCCCTATCGCTCTTGATGGCATCTGGGGTGTTAAGAACTATTATTGATTTCTAATCATGGGGGGCGGGATATTTTCTCGCCCCTTCATGAACACGCTATGAAAAAACAGCTTATTTCCTTCAGCAGTTGCACGAACAGACTGTTAATGATTTGCGTCATTAGTATGCAAAGATTGTATGGAGAACGATTAAGAGTTCCGTATAATGGTTCACAAGCAACTTATTGTGCTTTAAGTTAGTGCTTTTGAAAAACGAGATTACTCGTTCTATATTAGAAAAGTGAGGCAATTGCATGATTTGCAGATATATCATTGTGTATTTGAAACGCATACATCCATATCGTTGGCTTTGTGCAATACTTTTTTTGATTCTAGTTTTGGCATGGAGTCTAGCTTCTGGAAAAATTGTCACATCAAATATGTTAGACTCTTTTCTGGATATTTTTATATATCACTACACTGATCCTTTTTTGATTTGTTACTATTCTTTGTTTGTAATTATTATACTATGCTCTGATATTAACAGCAAACTTGGATACTCTCAGGAACAGCAAATAGTAATAAGAGTATTACCACGGGAGCAATTAACTAAGTGCACCGTATATACATGCGCTACGAACTCCGTTATCATTACAATGCTCATCACATGTTGCATGACCATTCTTATTATTATGCAATATGGTATAATACCATTCTCCACTCATAAATACCTTAGTCTGTTTGCTATGGATCATGTGTTATCTATAGTTGGTATGATTTTTTCCCAGATATTGATGTTTTGCCGTATTTTCTTTATTATTTTGGGTATTGCAATATTAAACATCTTATCGAAGAACGCTCCTGGCTTTCTATTTGCGGTAGCAGTAACTCAAATTGATTGGTGGTTTTATCATATCTTCCAGATTGAGCAGCCATGGTTTATCTTACCAATTGAACATACCTCCATCCTGTATACAGAAGCACTTGCCCCTGCGGGTTCAACATCTGTCCGCCCTAATTATTGGTTTTCTCTATTATACTGGCAGTGTCTTATACTAGCTGAGATTTGGGCGCTAAGAAGAACTATTCAAAATAAAGATATCGATAATTATATTTAAAATAGAGGTGCACATATGTCCGTTGTATGTAAAAATGCTTGCAAAGCTATTAAGGGAAACCTGATTTTAAGTGATGTTTGTTTTTCTGCGAATACCGGAGAAATTGTTGGCATAATGGGACGCAATGGTTCAGGGAAAAGCATGCTTTTGAAATCAATATGCGGCTTAATTAAGTTAGATCGTGGAACAATATATATTAACAATATTCAATTAGATCTTATGGAACATATGGATGAAGTAGGCGCGTTGATTGAGCATCCGAGTCTTATCCCAGATATGAATGGTTTGGATACTCTTTTAACTTTAGCATACATAAAAAAACGTACTACAAAAAATAAAATAATTGAGCTTATGAAAAATTTTGATTTAGATCCTCAAAATAAAACTCGTTGTAGAAGTCTATCACTAGGAATGCGGCAAAAGCTCGGTATTATCGCAGCTACAATGGAACACCCGCGTATATTATTATTGGACGAGCCTTTCAATAACTTAGATGAATTAAGCGCATTTAAGGTGCGAGAGCTCTTGTTACAACTAAACAAACAACTCAATACGACCATCATAATTGCTGGCCATGATCGTAAGGAGCTTACTAACCTTTGCTCTAAACTATTTATGATGAACAATGGCACCTTGGAGGAATGTGCTTTATGAAATCAATTTGGCAAATTGTAAAAACTGAAATCAAACGAATGTATAAAAAACCAATGTTCTACATAGCAATTACTTTCGTGGTGGCATGTTGCCTAATTACGTTTAGTCGCAACTACTCTATGAAAAATCTATGCGCATTGCATCAGACAGGAGCTATAAATACGTTCATCTATAGTGCAATCGTTGATAATACTTTCCTATATATTTTAGCACCAGCATTATCCGGTATTACTTGTATATCGCATATTGTTGACGATTTAAATTCGACATATAATCGTCAAATATCAATACGGTCGAGTAACAAGCACTATCTGACTGCAAAAGTGATATCTGCTTTCATCTCAGGAGCAAGTGTTTTGGGGATTGCTTTTCTTGTAGTCTTCCTTTTTTGTTTTATAGCTGATCCCAGACCATCTATCCCTTTAGACTTCATTAGCACGAGTACATATGGAACGGTATATGATAGGAGCATGTTTGCATATTGTGTCGTCTATATAGTTCATTCTATCGTCTGGGGAGCGGCTTATGCTGTTTTTGATTTCACGATTGCCCTTATATCCAGAAATAAATATATTGCAATTGCTTTTACGACGTTTTCAGGATACTTCTTCACGTTTCTCTACGTTGTTATCCCCCAATACAAAAAGGAACTGGCATATTTTATTCCTGCTGAATCTTTAAATATATTAAGCGTACAAACACCTATTCAATTTGCTACGCAGGCGCTCGTCACCTTCACGATATCAGTTTTGGTTTGCTCTATATGGTATTATATAGCAGAACTCAATGGGGACTTTTAATATGGCAAGAACAAAGCGTCTAGTAGGATTAGCATTCCAAGTCTCTATCCCTGTTTTTCTAGGATTGCTAGTGATTATAAGGCTTTTCTTCTTTCAGATTGTTCGCATCTCAGGCAATTCTATGTTCCCAACTTTAAAATCAGGTCAGTTCGTTATTGCTTACAGTATTCTTTGTTATGCCGACCAAGTAGAACGAAATGACATTGTATTAGTTCAATGTCCTGGTTCCCTAAAACTAATTATTAAAAGAGTAGTAGGAATACCTGGAGACAAAATTACTATATCTCAGGATGGCATATTTCGTAACAACGAACTAATTACTTCCTGTAACAATAGTTGTCAGAATAATGAAATAATCGTAGTACCGCCGGGCAGCTACTTCCTTTTGGGCGACAATGTTTCAGAAAGTATCGATAGTCGGACACTTGGGATGTTCACAGAGGCATCAATTATTGGGAAAGTTCGTTGTACTCACTAGCTGCACAGGACCACTTTTCGCTTGCTTGCATTTTTTATTGGGTATGATATGATTTTTAAAAGATCATTGGAGGTGAATACAAAATGTTAAGAAGCAGAATTCTATTAGTTGAAGATTGTCAAAGCATTGCGACCACCATCTCTCTCAATTTGGAATTGTCTGGATATGAATGTTTGGTCAAGCATGACGGTCTGGATGCATTCAATTTTATTCAAAGTGACTGCTCCTTTGACCTGGCAATTCTGGATGTGATGCTCCCCGGCATGGATGGATTTGAGCTACTGACTCACATCAGGGATTATGGAATACCTGTATTGTTTTTGACAGCAAAGGCTGATGTCTTATCAAAGGTTAAAGGATTACGGGATGGCGCTGAGGATTATATTGTAAAGCCCTTTGAAATGCTTGAATTGCTTACAAGAATAGAAAAGATATTAGACCGTCAAGGCAAACTGGATCGGGTTTTGCGATTTCAAGATATTACGATAGATACACAGACGAGAACTGTAAAAAAACAGTCGGAAACAATCAATCTTCGGCCTTTAGAATTCGAACTGCTTGTTGAGCTTGTTAGATATAAGAATTGTACGTTAACTCGAGATCGATTGCTAAATGACATTTGGGGAATCGATTTTCCTGGCGGAACGAGAACCGTCGATCTCCATATTGCGCGGATAAGAAAGAAATTGTGTCTGCAAGAACAAATCGTTTCCATATCAAAAGTGGGATATCGGCTAGAGGAGTAATTGACCAATGAAACTGCGGACAAAAATAGTGTTGATTTCTGTACTAGTCATAATAGTGATGGCCGTGACAAGCTGTTTAATCCTTTATTCTAGCATCTGCAATGATACCGTAAATGGTATTGTTCAATCGGGGATAGATGGGTATACTTCTTTTTGCGCTGAATTCAGCAATCAATTATCTGTCGACAAATTAGAGAATATATTGGTACAAAAAAGTTACATTACGGATAAATTCAAGCGAACGAAAAACTGGAATGGTTTTTCTCTGAAAGGCGGGAACGAATACCTAACGAACAATATTGGTTTTGATGTGGGTAGTGTTTTATCTAATCCGAATAAACAAACTATATTTGCCAATCAAACACTATTATACCAGTTGGTTCGCGTGAACAATCAGTACTTTTTTATAGCAAATTGTACAGTGAGAATCAATGAATCCCTTTATGATATTTCCTATGCAAATGATATTACTGCTCAAATCAGCAAACTACGTAGTCTCATTACAATGTGTGCAACAACCATTAGCCTTTGCGCGGTCCTTGCTGCAATTGTAATATGGGTCGTCATCTACCGCGCGCTCTCCCCGATTCAAGAGATTAAAACCGCCGTTAGCGCGTTTGCCAAAGGAAATCACAGCAGCAGAGTCGCGTTAAAACGAAAGGATGAGCTGCAAGAAGTAGCAAGTGCGTTTAACGACATGGCCAACACAATTGAAGCTAATATCCGTTCAATAAATGAAATGTCAGAACAACGACAACTTTTTATTCAAAATTTGTCACATGAGCTGAAAACGCCGATTGCCTCTATTATGTTAGACATTGAAACCATACAAAATCGAAAACTATCAGGTCAGCAACTCCAGTTGCTGCTCGGAAATATCTATAAGCAGATCAGTTGGATTGAAGCGCTATCTAGAAAGCTCATGGTGTTAATCATGACTGATGGTTTGATTGAAATACGTCCCGTTCCCATCAGCGAATTATTCTCTGCTGTCAGAGATAGCTTAGAGAGACAGCTAAAAGAAAGGAATCTGCATTTGATTACGCAAGACAATGGGGCTTGCATGTTGTTAGATTTTGATTTGATGCAATCAGCTGTTGTAAACCTTGTAACCAATGCGATGAAGGCCAGCTCAATTGGACAGACAATCGAAGTGCTAGCTGATGAGCATGGGATTGAAGTGAAAGATTATGGGATAGGTATTCCATCCCAAGACTTGAACAGCGTTACGGAGCCATTTTATATGGTCGACAAATCTAGAGCGCACCAGAATAATAGTTGCGGATTAGGCTTGTCATTGGTTAAGAGTATCGTAAATGCGCATGGGGCACAACTAGTAATTCGCAGCATGCCTGGAATTGGAACTACTGTAAGGATTAGCTGGAATAGCAAATGATTACAAAACGGATACAATTTGGACACCACTTTTTGTATTGATTATGTGAAGATAAAGACATTAAAAAGGAGGTTCCATAGATGAAACGAACGTTTGTGGTAATCATTTCAGCGGTACTTTTGATACTATTTAGCGGTTGCCTCTTCGGTTGTCAGGCAACGCCGGAAAATCCAATTCTGGTTGAAAAGGATTCCGAACGGCTAATTGAGCAAGCAGGAAAAAAAGATAATGGAGTTTCTTTATCGGATATGCTTGCACTGGAGAATAATTATCAGTTTAATTACATGTCTCAAAACGGAAAACTACAGATTCATGCAGATGCATTTGTAGTATTGCCCGGAGCAGAAGCTATGCCCATTTTCCGGATTGTTGCAACTGGATTTTCGCAGGAGTTTGCCAAAAAAGCCTTTTGCTTCTTGTTTCCCGATCCGAATAATCGTCCCAATAATGTTACTTCTGGCAAAGTAGCTACTAAAGCAGATTTGGAAAAACGGTTGATTGAATTGAAAAAGCAATTAGCAGACGGAACATACAATTCAGATGAGTATTCTGAAGCTGATTGGCAAAGACTCATAGAAGTTACTGAAGAAATGCTTAAAGATGCACCGGAAACAGGTGAAAACATCCCCGAAACAGTAGCGGATGGCACAATGAAACTGGTGGACAACGGGAAATATTCCTACTATGAACTGGCCTGCATGGATTCGGCAACTTTAGATCGTCAATTCTCCGTTGTGTCCTATGATGTGCTTCCTAGTAGTCTGGATTATGATGATGCACTCGGAACAACCTCTAAAATGCGATTCATTAAAGATGCGGAGTGGCAGTATGAGGGACAAGATGAATTGACGATTACCCAAGGAAGTCTTTCAGATCACACCACCGAAAAGCTTTCGGTTGGATTAGAAGATGCAAAAATGCTGTGCGAGCGTTTTTTTTCTGCTGTGGAAATGGAGGACTTCTATGAGATCAGTGAAATCACTTTAATTAAAAAAACTGATGACCAGTATGCAGTCAAACTCTATTACCGTCAAGTGGTAGACGGTGTCCCTACGTTTGCTTGCACGCGAGATTACTATGGAACGCAAGATTTGTATGCAAGGCCTTGGGGGTATGAGTTTGTTTCATTTATTGTGAGTGAAAATGGTATTGATGCAATAAAGTGGATAGAACCTGTTCAGGTAGTTGAGACGGTTACTCCAGATGCACAGCTGCTGACACTGGAACAGGTAACGCCCATTTTCGAAAAAATGTTGATAACCAGGCTGGAACCCCGTCTCGAAATATATACCGACCCGATAGAACTTGATTGCGATGTTTCTTCTGTTGCGCTTGAGTTGGTTCGAATAAAAGAGCATAATGTGATCGGAAAGGAGGGCTTGCTTGTCCCCGCATGGGTATTCTATGGTCACTTAACGCAAAGGACAATGTATACAAGCGGAACAGTCTATACCTATGATATGATCGGCAACGTGGGTTCAAGCGTTCTTGGTCCACCTGCTGTTATAATGGCAATCAATGCGATTGATGGTAGCGTAATTGATCTTGAGATGGGATATTAACAGTTAGATTAATACAACTGATATCAACAGCAGGCATGACCGCATGGGAAGACGCCATACCTGCTTTCCTATTACCCAAAATGGCGGAAAGGAGGGAGGAAAACATGAAAAAAGCCATTTGCGCCAGCCTGCGGCAGGCCATATTCAGCCGTGGGTTTATCATCAGCGCAGTCGGAACCGCCCTCATACTCCTTCTTTCCTCGGTTCAGGGCATACTGGCGGGGTTCCGCTCGGCGGAGC
>OBLG01000190.1_pt1 | contig 79505 bp, 131 predicted proteins | sample 1517451 | NCBI WGS metagenome assembly OBLG01 (sample SAMN04571694, study PRJEB22368) | human gut metagenome | biome: human gut; material: stool | host: Homo sapiens | place: Luxembourg | collected 2012-06-29
CCAACACCGGAAACTGGTCAGCGGCAACCAACACCGGAAACTGGTCAGCGGCAACAGTAGAAGGAAAAGAAAGCGTCGCAATGGCCATTGGATACAATTCTAAGGCTAAAGGTTCACTTGGATGCTTTATTGTACTGGCAGAATGCAAAGAGCTGGGCGGTGAATACCACATCGTAGATGTAAAAAGCGCAAAAGTTGACGGTGAAAAGATTAAGCCAGATACATTCTATAAACTCATTAACGGAGAATTTGTAGAAGCAGATAAAGAGTAAGAAAGCCCTGCGGGTACCACCATACCGCGCAGAGCCGCGTATCTAACTTAATTTGGCTAAGTTAAATACAGGACAAGTATAACACACCTTCCTGTATTTATCAATAAATAATTTAGGAGGGCATTTTTTATGTCAAAAACACACATCCAGAACACAGAAACACCGACACTTGCAAGTGAGATCATTTCCGACCTTGAGAAAGAAAGGCAGAAACTTAAAGCCGAAAACAAGAATCTCAGAGAAACAGTTGTAACACTCGGCTTGATGCTGACAAAGATTTTGAAAGAAGGTGATATACCACATGAAGATGCGAGATGAGAACCAGGTACTTTTATCAGGTGACATTCCGGCAGGGTTTGTGTTCTCACATGAAGAATACGGTGGAACCAAGATGTATGAGGGAAGAATGACAATATTCAGAAAGAGTACATCCTATGACATTCTTCCAATTATTGTGCCGGAACATATGATTTCAAGGGAAACAGAGCTGATTGCCAGTGTATATGGTGAAATGCGAAGCCGTACAGTCCGGGAAGATGGTAAGAAAAGCCTTGTAGCATATGTAAGAGCAATGAACATTCAGTACCTTGAAAGACTGGAAGAACACGATGCGAACGAAGTTTATCTGACTGGATATCTGATAAAAAAACCAACAATAAAGATGATTGGCACAAACAACGACAGGAAGTTGGCAAGAATACTTCTAGTGGTAAACAGAAAGAAGAAAGCCGGATATACCAGATCAGACGCAATCAGTTGTTTGTGCTGGGAGGAAAACGCAGATGCCGTAGAAAATCTGAAAAAGGGAGCAAAAATCAAACTCCGTGGAAGATTCCAAAGCCGGGAACTGTGGTCTGATCAGAGTCAATCATGGGTAACAGCGTTGGAAGTATCAGTAAAAAGATTGGAGATTTTGTAATATGAAGAAAATCGAAGTAAGAGAAATTAGATTGACCGATTTTAAAGGCCAGTCAGAAAAGAAAATAGAGTTCGGACACAGAGCAATCGTTTCCGGGAAGAACGGGTGTGGGAAAACCACACTGGCAGATGCCTTTATGTGGGTGTTCTGTGACAAGGACTACAGTTTAAAGAGCAACCCGGATATCAGACCCGATGATGGCAGAGAATGTCTTCCAAGAGTTGATATTGACCTTTTGATTGATGGGAAGCCGGTAAGCGTAGCGAAGTTCCAGAAACGCACAGAAAGTAAGCCAAAGGACGGAAAGCCGGGAAAGGTTGCATTATCAAACAAGTATGAAATCAACGGCGTTCCGAAAGCTGAAAGAGATTTTAAATCCGATTTGAAAGAACGTGGGTTTGACTTTGACAATTTCCTGATGTTGTCCCACATGGAAATCTTCACAGACCTGAAAGATGCAGATGCCAGAAAGATTCTGTTCTCTATGTCAGACGGTGCCGGGAAAACGGATTTAGAGATTGCCAAGACAGTTCCAGACTGTACCGAGTTAGCACCGCTTCTGGAAACCTACAAGGCAGACGAAATCAAAGCCATGAACAGCGCAACGCTGAAAAAGGCAGAAGAACAGTTGAAAGCCATTCCAAACCAGATTATCGGCATGGAACATTCAAAAGTTGATGCTGATGTTGCCGAACTGGAATTGCAGAAGAACGCCTTGCAGGAACATATTTCAGACCTCGAAAAGCAGATTGCGCAGGCAGGAAATGAGAAAGCCGGAGAGATTAAAGCGGAACTGGCAGGGTTAAGAACCAAACTGCTAGAGATAGACTCAAAGGCTAAAGCGGACTTGTTAGAGCAGAAATCATCGGTTTGCAATAAAGTTAGCAGTCTTGAATTAGACAGGAATATCAAAACATCAGAGTTGAACAGAAAGACTTCCACATTGGAGAGCCTGAGAGCACAGAAAAAAGAGCTTCTTGAAAAATTGCAGAACGCCAGAACGCAATATCCAAAAATCAAAGATGCAGAATGGGACAGCTCAACTTTGGAAAGCATTGAATCCGAGACATTCAAGGATGCGGATACCATTTGCCCGACTTGCGGTCAGAATCTTCCGACAGAGCAGATTGAGCAGTTAAAGAGCAGGTTTGAACAGAAGAAGCAGGAAAGAATCAATCAGCAGTTGAAAGCTCAGGAAGAATGGGAGCAGGACAAGAAACGCAAACTTGATGAAGTTATTCAAATTGGAAATAAAGCGTCTGCCGATATGAAAGAAGCACATAAGCAGGAAGAAACCCTCACATCTGAGATTTCCAAACTGACAGATGAATTAGAGCAGATCAAAACTTCTCTGGACGCAGAAAACAAGAATCTGGAAGCTATACCGAAAGAACCAGACTTATCAGGAAACGCTGAATATCAGCAAATTCTTATATCAATCAAAGAGAAAGAGCAGGAACTTAATTCTCTGGACGATGGAGAAGAAGCAAAGAAGCAGCTTTCAGAGCAGTTATCCGGCAAGAAACAGGAACTGACAGCAGTCAATCAGAAAATTGGAGAAGCCAACAATAATGCCCGAATTGACGAACAGATTGAGAAGCTTCAGGAAAGCCAGAAACAGTACGCACAGAGCAAAGCTGATGCACAGATGATTCTGGATGAACTGAAATCACTGAGCATGGCAAAGAATACAGCCCTTGAAGATGCGGTAAACAAGTATTTTGACGGTGTTAAGGTGAAGTTATTTGATACGCAGAAAAATGGTGAAGTAGTAGATGCTTGCATCTGGTACGTGCAGGACAAGGACGGTAACTGGAAGAAACTGATCGGGAACGCCAATACAGCCCTGATGATGAAAGGCAAAATTGCTATCATGGACGGCTTGCAGAAGTTTTACGGCGTGAGTTATCCGATATTCGTAGACTGTGCAGCAGAACTGGACAACAGCAGTCTGTCAGGTATTAAGGCAGATGCGCAGTTGATATTATTGAAAGTTGCTGAGGGGGATATGACGGTAACAAAAGTTTGATTATAAGAAAAGGAGATACAAAATGGCAGAAAACACACAGGTAGCAAACTTTAACACACAGCTTTCTTATTACACAAATCGTTATGTTGATTTAATGGAAAGAGATTTAACTTCAAGAGGAATGGAATTTGATTCATACTCAAAAGATTGTGTAGTAGCGGCAATGGGATCCATTTTCCAGATGGTGCATGAGAGCGGTGTAAGTTTTGAAGCAATCAACGGTTCTAATCTTAAATTTATCCTGAGCAAAGTCGCAGCGTTGAAACTGAATGCAAACGCGCAGCCGAGAGAGTGTTATTTCCAGATCAGAAACGTAAACGTAGCGGCGAAAGGGCAGAAACCTCAATGGGAAAAGAAAGTCGAATTTGCGGTTGAGGGTGATGGATACGATGCTCTTGTAAGTAGATACGGCGTCAATGTAGCTAAAGTATTCCCGTACTGGAAAGTTAGAGAGGGTGACAAATATACACCGCCGAGACATAGGGGTGTAGAAATCACGCCGCCAGAATGGGAGGAATCTGGCGTAGGTAAGGTAGTCCGTATCGTATATCCGATTCAGTACAAGGACGGACACGTTGAATATCATTCCTGCGAAAGAACAGACGTTTTAAAGAACCTTGCGGCGCACATCAAGAATAATCTCCAGAATGAAACGTTTGGAATTTGCGCAGACAGATATAAAGCTACAGATGCGCAGAAAGCTCAAATTGAAGCAAAGAAAAAAGAGATCATGAAAAAGGTCGCTGACATTGGAGAATTGGAAGCAATTATTGATTGTGAGGAATTAAGACCGTATATTTCACCGTCTTATTATGAAACGCAGTCAAAAGAATCAATGATTATTCGTAAGATGCGAAACAACATTATGAAGTCTATTCCTAAAAGATGGGACAATCCAGTGCAGGCTTACGAATATAACATGATGGACGCCACATACAGAGAAGTACAGGAAGAAATCGAGCAGAACGCCAATGCAGAAGAATTTATCCCAGATGAGCCGGCAGCAATCGAAGAACAGCCAAAACAGCCGACAGTCGCAGAAGTCGTAAAAACTGCCGAGAAAGAACCAGTTCCGGCAGCAGGACAGGAATCAAACATTCCAGATTTTATGAAACAGGAGGAAATGTAATATGGCAGCACATGAAGTATTCACAATATTAGGTCTGATCGCATACGCCGTATTCTTTGCACTTGCGTTATATGCAATCAGATCAAAGAAAGCAATGCCGATGTTGGTAGCACTGGTAATCTCCAGCTTCTTCAATCTGATGATTTCACTGACAAAATGATGTACTTCGACTGCATCAACTTCGACCGATGCGACTGCGGTAAGTTCGGTCACGGTATGACTCAGATCGGGCGGTGCGAAAACTGCCCGCACTATGAGTCGGTAAAAGACTATTTCGAAAAAAGAGGTGAAAACTATGAGGATTATATCGCAGGATGGGAAAATTAATCTTCCGTATGAAATGACAGCGTTGCTTGTTTCGGACAACTATATACAGGCGGTATTTGCCGGAGGGATACAGCAAAGTCCATATATGATGGCAATGTACTCGACACAGGATAAGTTGCAGGATGCACTTGATATGCTTGATAGAAGATATGTCGGCATGGGTGATGCGATATTTAGATTTCCAAAGGATGACAAAGTATGAAAGAAGAATGGAAATGGGTAAATGGTTTCGAGGGATTATACCAAATTTCAAATACAGGGAAGCTGAAAAGTTTTAGAAAAGATTCAAGCGGACACATAATGTCGAATAAGGATAAAAACGGATGGTATTTTACGGTAAACCTATATGACGAAAGAAATAAATGTCATACAACTAGAATACATACATTAGTTGCTAAACATTTCATAGGGGAAATTCCGAAAGGATACCACGTACATCATATAGATGGCAATAAGCAGAACAACATAGTTACCAACTTGAAAATAATGCATCCGTCAGAACATAGAAAAGAGACTGCTAAAATGCTCCCGCAGATAGATACGGGGATGATTCATTATAACCAGTATGAACGCCCGAAAACAATATATATGTATGATACAAACGGAAACTATTTAGCTTCCTTTCCAAATGCAATGGCAGCGTCAATTATTACTGGCATATGTTCCAGAAATATACTTCAAGTTGCAAATAAAAATGAATATAAACCGGGGAGAGTAAGGAAAACAGCCGGAGGATTTGTGTGGAAGTTTGAAAGTGAGGTGGTTTGAAATGTTCATGAAAATAATAAATACAGGAAGTCAGCCAGGGAACTGCTACGCACTTAAATCCGAATCTGGCGAAATCTTACTTCTGGATTGTGGATGCAGATACTCGGAAATCCTGAAAGGAATTTCTTATAGGATATCAGAAGTTTCGGGTTGCCTGCTAAGTCATGAACATGGTTAATTAAGGCGACCATAAGAAGTCGTACAAAGAAATATTGAACACCGGCATTCAGATTTACACAAATGACGAGACAGTTAAGAGTGTAAACACAATCTCTGGCGAGTTGATGATCGGCTTACCAGAGAAGAAATCGAAGGACATAGGTTCGTTCCGGGCGACACCTTTCTACGTTCCACACGACAAGACACCAAACTTTGCATACATGATATCTCATAAAGAATGTGGACGACTGATATATGCGACAGACTTCTCATATTTGCCGTTCACATTCAAGAACATGAGAATAAATCACTTCCTTATAGAGTGCAATCATCTGGACGAATCGCCGGAGCAGGACTCATTTAAGTTTGAACACTCAATCCGGGGGCATAGCAGCTTATCTACTGTAAAAGAGATTATCCGAGTGAACAAGACCGCTTCGCTCAGAACCATAACGCTGTGCCACCTGTCAGAGGGATGGGGAAATCCGGAAGTGATGCAGAAAGAGATACAGGACGTTGCAGGGGATGATGTTCTGGTGCAGATCGCAAGACCGGGACTGGATGTTGACTTGAATTTATGCCCGTTTTGAAAGGAGTGATACTGAGTGGATTATAGATTAGATTTGGGATGGTGGCAATGATTGAGTTATAAAATAGAAATGAAGGGAAAAAAGTTTGGGAAATTAACTGTTATTGAATATGCAGGGCAAAAATCAAGAAGACGTACAATGTGGAAGTGTATATGCGATTGCGGAAACATCGTTGTAGTTGACGGAACACATTTGAGAGATGGGCATACAAAATCATGCGGGTGTTTAAGCATAGAACGCATATCAAAATTAAACTACAAAAATGGGCTTTCTAACACAAAACTTCAATATACATATAATAACATGAAAAATAGATGTTATCGTGTGAAGGGTCGAAATTATAACAATTATGGAGGAAGGGGAATAAAATTATGCGATGAATGGAATGGAAAAGATGGGTTTGAAAATTTTTGTAGATGGGCTTGTGAATCAGGCTATAAAGATGGATTGACGTTAGACCGAATGGATAATAATATGGGGTATTCTCCAAACAACTGTAGGTGGGTTGATAGATACACTCAAGGGAACAACAAAAGAAATAATAGATTCGTTAAAATCAACGGAGAAATCGGGACTGTAGCGAATATGGCAAGAAAATATAATGTAGGATATTGGAATTTAATAAGATACTCGAAAGGTGGAAAAAACGCAAAATATCCTGATCTTAAAATTGAGGTAGTGAGTAATGAAGAATTACAAGAATATCGCACGAATCAAATCAATAGACAAAAGCAATAAAAAAAGATTATTAAAAGTAAATCCAAACCTAGATGATGAAAATGGCATATATATATTATGGCGAACAGAAATTCACGGATACATCGGACAAACGAAACAAGGAATATTGACAAGGCTTTCCCAACATATGTCTGGGTATAAGCAGCATATTGATCTTTCACTTAAAAAGCATGGACTATATTCAGCAGACAATAAGGGAGGGTATAAAATTGATTTCATTCATTGCCAGATATCTGAATTGGACAACAAAGAAAAAGAGTATATCCGAAAGGCTATTGATTCTGGTTGGATTGTCAAGAACAAAACTGGAGGTGGACAAAACGAAGGAAAAGAAAAAATTGCTGAGTATAAACCACCAAAGACATATATGCAAGGCATACAACATGGCAAGAAATTTCTCGCCAGAGAACTGTCACACATCATCGACACACACTTGCAAGTTTCACTAAAACCAGAGAAGCAGAATAACAAAGTATCAATCCGGGCTTTTGAAAAGTTTCAGAACCTGATTGATGAGAAAACGTACGAAAAGGAATCGTAAAAATGGATAATTTTAGACATCGAAAACATATGGAATGGAAGCAGAACCGCCGGGATATTTATTATTTTATTTTGAAATACTCAAAATCACATAAAGGCACACCGCCGACAAGAATTATATCTGATGAACTGGAAATTAGCATGACAGCCGTTCAGAGGCATCTGAGGCAGTTTGAGGACGATGGACTGATTGTATTTCACGGAACTGGTTCGCACAGGACATACGAACTGATAGGAGTAAAGAAACATGAAACTGTATGACGTATATGACGGAATGAAGTATGTTGGAGAAATGACCATTGATCAGATTTCAGAGCTGACGGGAAAAACAAGGAGCCAGGTATCAAGGGCGGTTTATTCAGCCTGTCTGCTCGATGAAAGATATGCGATTGTGTACGATGGGCGGGACACAATTTGCAAGTCAAATAAAAACGATATGAGGATGCTGATGGAGTTTGATTCTCTTGCAGGGAAAATAAGGAGGTTGGCAAAGAGAACATGAATAAAATGAGAGAGTATGAACGTGGGAGAGAGGATGGTCTTGACCTTGCCAGAAGAATTGTAAGAGAAGGTGGGCTAGAAGCGTTGGAAAAAGAATGCAGATTCAGAGGAGTAACGGGAATTCGAACATCCTTAGCATCGAAAGATTTAGATAAAGCATGCGAAAAGACGAAAGAAGTTATTGCCGACTCATTTATAATTCTGTCATTGGCCGTTCTGCATGATGATTTCGGTTTTGGCGAGAAGCGTTGTCAGAGATTCAGAAATGGACTTGACCGGGCTGCTGATTATATCAATGACGGTCTGGCAGAATGGATTGATTATGTAGACGCTATTAAAGAAGAAACAGGGATTGTATTAAAGAATCCCGGAGAGTAGAAAATGAAAGATTTAATCATAGATTGTTTTGCCGGTGGCGGTGGAGCATCCGTAGGAATTGAGATGGCACTCGGCAGATCAGTAGACATAGCAATCAATCACGACCCCGACGCTATCCTGATGCACAAGACGAATCATCCAGGAACACTGCATCTGACAGAAGATATTTTCAAAGTAGATTTGCAGAAATACGTCGGAAATCAGCACGTAGCGTTGATGTGGGCTTCCCCAGACTGCACAAGCCATTCAAAAGCGAAAGGCGGTCAGCCGAGGAAACAGGGGCTTCGCATTCTTCCATGGGCTGTATATAAGCACGCAAAGGCAATCCTTCCAGATGTAATCATTATGGAGAACGTGGAAGAAATACAACAATGGGGACCATTGGACGAGAAAGGACATCCGATCAAGGAAAGAGCCGGTGAAGATTATCGAAAATTCATTTCAGCAATGAAAAATATTGGTTATGAATTTGACAGCCGGGAACTGGTAGCTGCGGATTATGGAGCACCGACTACAAGGAAACGTTGGTATGCAGTGTTTCGCAGAGACGGAAAACAGATAGTATGGCCAAATCCTACACATAATCGTTTCGGAATAGACGGTCTGAAACGATACGAACAGTGTGGAGACTACATTGATTGGTCAGACTTAGGCAAAAGTATCTTTGACCGTCCAAAACCATTGGCAGAAGCAACACAGAAACGCATTGCAAATGGAATCAAAAAATATATCGTTGATAATCCAGATCCTTACATTGTGAAAAATAAAGATGCATTAGCATTCATAATTCAATATCACGGAGAAACCAGGCAAGGCGATTCCAGAGGACAATTACTGACTGAGCCGATTAAGACTATTGATACATCAAACAGATATGGTCTTGTGACAGCTTTTATCACGAAATATTACAAGACTGGAATCGGTCAGGGATGTGATGAGCCGTTGCATACGATAACCACATCGCCCGGTCACTTCGGTGTGATATCCGCTTTTCTGGTTAAATATTATGGGACAGGATGCGGACAGGTGCTTAATGAGCCACTCGGGACTATCACCACAAAAGATAGATTCGGGCTAGTAAATGTTCTGGTTGATATCCATGGAGAAAAATACATTATTTCAGATATCTTTCTCAGAATGCTAAAGCCGGAAGAATTAAAGGTGATGCAGGGATTTCCAAAAGATTACATCATTGATCGGGACTATAAATGGAGAAATTACCCGATTGCAAAACAAGTAGCAAGAATCGGTAACAGTGTTGTGCCAGTTATGGCAGAAGCACTCGTGAAAGCAAATTGCCCGTATCTGAAAGTCGGAGAGCGCAAAGCTGCGCCGATGGTTTACATGCAGAATAACGGACAGGTAGCATTTGGATAAATTAATCATGGAGGACTGCACAATAGCGTGTCAGTTGCTTACATGGGGAAAGTGAGGATGAAATGAGAAAATACACAATAAATCTTCCGAGAGGACTGGAAGTGGATATTTTTGACTTGCCAGAGGACTTCAAAGAACAGGTTGAGCAAGCATTCAGAGAGTATACATCTGGAACAGCAAAAGCGTATATGTACGTTGACAAGTTAGGATTTATTGACCGTTGCGTAGAACATCTGAGAGGATTCAGACGATGTTGTAAATTCGTTGGTTGAAGAAGCAATGATTGCCGAATGGAGAAGTAATGGTGAAATTATTAAGGAAGATGATATATACAGTTTTGAATTTATGGAAAATTGCTACAGAAAAGGCAAGGAAGACGCAAAACTGAACTCTCATTTCGGAACTGACGATTATCACATTTACGACCAGATTCAGAAAGTTCTGGTGCAGGTAATTGCAATTGTGATGAATTATAAAGATAAGGAGGATTAGTGTAAAATGTTTTATTGCTGTAACGAATGTAAAAACAAAGAATGTCCCGTGAACTATCACAATAGAAAGAAAGGCGAACCACTGTTTGCGAAAGCATACTGCGGAACCAAAAAGTGCAAAGGATATAAAAGACCATAAAAGGAGGACACAAAATGTTAATCAGAAGTCAAGATAAAGAAATTTTAGTCAATATGGAAACCTCAATAGTTTTTCACATTTCAGGTGTCATTGGCAAGAAATATCCAATATTCGTATATTGGAAAGGTAATGGTTATGTGATTGGCCTTTATTCCACCAAAACAAAAGCCATGAAGGTACTGGATATGATTCAGGAAGCTTATAGTGAATATCAAATCATGTTGAATTTCAGTGTAAGTTATCTTCACGAATTTAAAGAAAAAACAGATGGATTTGCTATCTTTCAGATGCCAGAGGATTCGGAGGTGGAAGCATGAGCCATATCAAAGACAGATTAAAGCAGTACAAAGATGAGTATTCAAAGTACGGTAAGTACGATGGACTGTATGTAGCGGATGTTCTGGAAATGCTTGAACAGCTTCAGGGTGATCCGGAACAGGACGAGAAAGAAAATGGTTGGATTCCGGTCAGCGAGAGACTGCCGGATGTAAGCGGAACATATCAAGTAACTTGCATGGACGGAAGAATACATCGTTCAACCTACGCAAAATTTCAAAGCAAATTGAAACGATGGGAACTAACTGGTGCTAGGCCATATTGGAAAGTCATAGCCTGGATGCCGCTACCAGAACCATATAAGGAGGATTAAGAAATGAGCGATGGAATGACACTTGTGCAGCATGAAGATGGCGCGTTTGGTGTGTACGATGATACCTATGACGTTGTAATACACTGTGAATCGGAAGAGGAGAAGAAGAAAGTTATTGAACGTTTAAGAGCCACCAACTGGATTCCGGTATCTGAAAAAATGCCGGATAAACGTGACTGGTGCCTTGCAGTATTCAGAGAATCAGATACAGAATATCAATTAATTCCAAGGGTTGCGGAGTTCGTGAATAGACCAGATGATGAGCATGCAACGGCTGATGGCTGGCATATTATAGATTTTTTTGAAGGGGCGAAAGAATATATAAAATTGTTAAAATGCGTTGCATGGATGCCACTTCCGAAACCATATAAGGAGGGCTGAATAAATGTTAAAAATAATACGATGCGAAGGAGATGGGCAAGGTAGCTGCAAGGGATGCAACGATAAAGGCATCTGGAACAGACACTGGACGTGCTTCTTATACAAGATAGAGGGACGGGAAGGTTGCTATTGTGAGAAATGGAGGAATAAAAAATGCGGTTAATTGATGCAGACGAAATAATTGATTCTCTTGGAGGTTCGGATATGGATTTTGCAATAGGTGCAGTTATTGACGAACAGCCGACAGCTTTTGACGTGGATGAAGTTGTAAGACAAATCAAAGATATAAAAGATAAGGAATATGTAGCTTGCACAGATCAAGAATGCGGATACTGCAAATATTTTAGCACTTGTTCCTGTGGAGATAAGGCAGATAAGCTTGCATTGGACAAGGCTATTGAAATTGTGAAAGGTGGTGGAGTTAAATGAGAGAAATTCTTTTCAAGGCAAAGCGGATTGATAATGGTGAATGGGTTGAGGGATATTACCTAAGAGATCAATATCACATAAGTGGGAAGGACATTATTTTTTATCGGAAGGATTCAGATCGGTTTACAGTATATACCAATATAATTGATATAGAAACCCTCTGCCAGTTTACGGGACTTTGCGACAAGAATGGAAATAAGATTTGGGAAAATGATATTTTGATGGCGCATTTGGATGAATTTTACCCAGAAGATACAACATATGAAACCGTTGAATGGGGCATTGCTGGATGGGTAGCGCACGAAACTAGCAGCATAGATAGAGAACATGGTAGCGTAGATAGAGAATATATTGATGAGTTTGATCTGGAACATTTTGAAGTGGTCGGAAATATTTTTGACAATAAAGAATTATTGCAGGAGGAATACAAATGAGCAGTGCAAGTACAATATTCGGAACAAAATCGTATGTGTGTGCAAGATACTTTCTTAGACCGGGAAAGTGTTTCAAATACATTGATCAGCACGGCGAGGATGCCACAGAACACGTCTATGAGGTCATAACATTATATCCGTACTGTGTCCTGCTAAGAGATACCAGAAACGGGGTCAGGACTTGTCCGGGATATAGTACGCTGAGCCTGATGCTGAGAGGAAGTGAAACAAATGAGTAAATGGTATGTAAGCGTTGGCATGAGCTTATCAATTGATTATGACGATATTGAAGCCGATACGAAAGAAGAAGCTGAGGAAATAGCAAAAACACGGGCATCAGAAGATATTGACTACAATAACTGCGATTGCGAAGTTGACAATATGAGCGTGTGGTCTAGTTTTAAGGAGGAAGTAAATGAGCAAATCAGTGTTAGTGATTGATACACCAGAAAATTGCCATGATTGCCCGTTCGGAATTGCATACTGCGGCGAAATTGAATATGAGGGTTTGTGTGAATTAGCTGAATGCTTAGGCTGTAATGAAATTCTGATGACAGAAGAACATTATGATTGTGAAAGCAAATCAAGGCCTGAATGGTGTCCATTGCAGCCACTGCCGGAGAAAAGCACTACCGAGAATGATATGACGGATTACCAGTGTGGGATGGTCGATGGTCGAAATCAGTGCATTGATGAGATTACAGGAGGTGAAGTAGATGATTGATCTGGCAAATAAATGCGTATTAGTCAGAACACATGAAGAGTATGAAAATATTCTGAAAGCAGCAAAGAAACAAGGATATAGATGGTACGGTGGAAAAGAAACGTATCCATATCCTTTTGAAGAACAGCAAATCCCGGATATATTAAAGTTCTATAGCAATAAAGAACTAACAAGAAATGCCGACCTTGCACCGGGATATGAATTAGTAAAAGCATCAGACATAATTGAATATGAGAAGGAGCTCAAAGATGCTATAAGACTTGTTAGAACATTTGTTAAAAACCCAGACAGAACATTGATTGACTCGCTTATTAAGTCCTTGAAGTTACTTGCAGATGCTGTAGAAAGTCAGATGGAAGAGGTGAAGTAGATGGAAATAAGACCGATTACATTTAGAGAAGCAAGCGATTTTATAAATCGTAATCACAGACACCATAAAGCTACGGTAGGATGTAAATTTTGCATCGGTTTATATAATGGCGAAAAGCTAATAGGCTCTGCCGTGTGCGGAAGACCTGTTAGTAGATATCTGGATAATGGTTTGACATGTGAAATCAATCGAGTATGTACAGATGGAACGAAAAATGCTTGCAGTATGTTATATGGTGCTTGTTGTAGAGTGGGAAAAGCAATGGGATATAAAAAATAATAACATACACTTTGGAATCTGAACCTGGGACAAGCCTTAAAGCGAGTAATTTTAAAAATGATGGAGTAGCAGGCGGAGAAATTTGGACAGGAAGCAGAAAACGGGATAACGGAGTGCCTAAAGAAAGAAAAATAAGATGGAGTAGAGAACTGTAAGCGAGGTGAAGTAGGTGGAGAGATTAACTGAAAGAGTGAATGACAGGCTCATAATGATAAAGCAGGATAGCGGCGATAATGTGCCGTATTACTGGGACGAGGGAAATTTTAAAGTGGCTGAAAAGCTTGCCACTTATGAAGACTTAGAAGAAACAGGGCTTGCTTGTGAGATTGCCGTGTAAGGAAGCATACACACAGTCTGGAAATTATGTTTATCTTATTGCTGATTGTGAAATTGTTAAATGTGTGCATTGTGGATTGGGAATTGACCCATTGAGCGGTACAGCTTACATTACACTTGCGACAGATGAAAAGATTTTTCCTTATAGAAATCCAGACCCAGAACAGGACTTAGACCCTACTGATTGGTGTACTAATGCGACAGATGTCAAGGCAAGTGAACTTGGCAAAACAGTATTCCTCACCCGTGAAGAATCTGAGAAAGCTGGAGAAATTAAAACATGAATAACATCTATTTGGTGCAACGTAAGAGTGGAAATGTAATCGTTAGTATCATGAGAAATAAGTCCGATAATACTTACTCATTTGTAAATCTAACAAAAAATCATATTTGTCAATGCAGATTCGATTCGATTGAAGATGCGGTAAAAGATATGGATGAGAAAATATTGAATGGTGAAATTGTTGGGTATTTTAAGTTGGAGGAGATGGAGAAATGAAACCAGAAGAAGCATTAAAAGAATTAAGCTATGATGATACAGCCTATGGTGGTAACTGTACTTATGAAGTTAGAATGGTTGCGGTTAAGGCATTGAAAAAGCAGATCCCAAAGAAAATTTTATATGAAGATGTTGGGTTTGACTGTTGTTATGATATAAACTTGTACGCCTGCATATGCCCGTCGTGCGGATTGCATATCATTGATTTTTCAGACGACGATGTTGATTCTAAATGTAACAGTGATAACCCAGAAGATATGTTCCGTTCCAGTATGGTACATCATGCATATATTGGCATGAATAATTATTGTAACAGGTGTGGGCAGAAATTAGATTGGGGTGAGGAAAATGGCAGATAAAACATGCAAAACTTGTATTGAAAACGATAACGGGCTGTGTGATCGCAAAGGTGTCCTGATAGAGGAAGATGATACCTGTGAAAATCACACAAAAAATTGGATGGACTCTTAATGGAGAAATTCATCCGAAAATCAATGCGGTAAGGGCGGAAATGTCCTTACCAGACGGGAAGGTGGCTAAATGACAAAGGTGAGTTGGATTCGATTAGAAATTGATATGTTCGATAACAAGAAAATCCGGCATATTAGAAAACTTCCAGAGGGAAATAATATTGTATTGATCTGGATGATGCTCCTGACGATGGCGGGACGATGCAATTCAAACGGGATTATATTTCTGACAGAGAATATCCCATATACAAATAAAATGCTGGCTGACGAGCTGGACTTTGATGAGAGCGTGATTGAACTTGCACTTACAATTCTTGAAAAGTTCGGCATGATAACCAGAGATGGAACGTTGCTTTCAATTCCCGGCTGGGAAGAGCATCAGAATATTGATGGGCTTGAAAAAATCAGAGAGCAGACAAGAAAACGGGTTGCCGAGCACAGAAAACGCCAGAAAGAATTGTCAGAGGAAGAACGTACGCCAGAGATTCCGGAGCAGATTTCTTGCGAAAAAGATTTAGTCAAGCCCGGTGACGTGCAGAAAGTGGTCGATGAATGGAATAAGCTTCAGCAGTTCGGTATTCAGCCAATTGCAAGAATGACATCAAGGCGAACTCAAATGTTGAAAGCAAGAATCCGCGAATACGGTATGGATAAAGTAATGGAAGCACTGAAAAATGTACAAAATAGTGACTTCCTTATGGGAAAGAAAACTGATTTTATGATAAATTTTGAATGGTTCGTGAAACCCAACAACTTCTTAAAGATACTCGAAAACAAATACCACAACAGAGAGGATATGCGAAATGGAACTGACGCAACTCAAAGAAATGTCGAACCACTCGTTCCACTTGGAGAATGGAACGGAGAAGAATCAGATACCCCGTTCGCTTGAATGCCCTGAATGCGGGAACAGCGGGTGGAGATGGGTAAGAGATGCAAGCGGTATTCCCTATTGCGAGGAATGCCCTTGCGGAATCAGAAAAAGAATAATCCTTGAAAATCAATTGAAATTTGCAGAGCTTCCAAACGTGTTTAAAGGCTCAAATTTCAACGACTTGAAGTCAAGTGTATATTTGAACACCGAGAGTCGAAAAGTATTTTCTCAGGCGGCTCAGGCGGTAAATTACTGGTTTAAAAATCTTCCTGATATGCAGAAGCAAGGAATAGGACTATACCTTTTCTCAAATGCAAAAGGTTCTGGCAAAACTAAAACAGTATGCAGCCTGGCGAATGAAATTATGAAGAAATACCAGAAGCCAGTCAAGTTCACCACATCCCTCAGGATTCTTGATGAGATCAAGAACACATGGAGAGATAAAGGGAATGCGGAAGGAAAGCTGATAGAGGATTTGTCCAGAACAGAAATCCTTATCATTGACGATTTCGGCGCTGATTCTGGGAAAGAATGGATTAATGAAAGATTCTATAGCATTATCAACGGGCGGTATGTTGATAGGAAGATTACTATATTCACAAGCAACTGTCAGATATCAGAACTGAAATATGACGAGAGAATCACAAACAGGATTCTGGAGCGGTCGCTCGAAATCCCGTTTCCGGAAGAATCTGTCCGGGCACATATGGCACAGCATATCAGAATGGAAATGGTACAGGGGATGCAAAAATGAGAACAATAAGCGAAATGTACAGGCGTTCCGGGGGAACAGCATATCAGCATAAATGTTCTGAATGTAGATTCTATAGGGATGGAAAGAGAGAAAAATGTCTGATGTACGGCGGTGATCGGGACTGGCATGGAAATTTTATTGCCTGTAAATTCTTCAATCTTGAAGATGATATGCCGGAAGGACAGATGAATATTTTTGATTATGTGTGAAAGAAAGGAGGAACGAGGAGCCGCTGGCCAGCGAAAGGATATCCCGGTTCCTCCTTATTTTTTATGAATAATGACGACTTGAAATATGCAATTGAGAATGGTATCATCAATTTGTCTCACATACAAGAGCAAATTGAAATGAATAAAAGGGAAGAAATTTTAAAAGAATACAGGGACAGTATATGGAAGGCATCTGACGGATATTGGAAAATCCGTATGACTTATGACGAAACCGGACAAAGGAAAATGTTCAAGCGTAAGTGTAAGCAAGACCTGGAAGATTTGATTGTAAAGACTCACCGAGAAAAGATTGAGAATCCAAAGATCAAAACAATATTCGAGGAATGGGCGCAGCGTAAATTTGACTTAAAAAAAATATCTGTGCAGACTTACCAAAGATATCATCAGGATTTTGTTCGTTTTTTTGGAACACTTGGCGAGCAGAAAATCAGGAACCTTGAACCGGGTGATATCAGCAATTTCTTGGAAGAACAGATCAGCAAACACAATCTAACCGCTAAAGCCTTTTGTAACCTCAAAACAATTACCAGAGGTACCCTGAAGTGGGCGAAGCGCAACAAACTGATTGACTGGAATGTGCAGGAATTATTCTATGACTTGGATGTCACAGATAAATCTTTCAAAAAAATCATCAAAGAAGACTCTAAGGAAGTTTTTAATGATGCAGAGATGAAAAGAATCATAGAATATCTGAAAGAAAACCAGGATATGGTAAATCTTGGAATATTGCTTATGTTTGTAACCGGCCTGAGAGTTGGTGAGTTAAGTGCTTTGAAGTGGGAGGACTGGGACTCAAACACCGGAATAGTCAGAATCCGAAGAACCGAGGTCAGACATTATGAAAACCACAAAGGAATTTTCGAAGTTAAAGATTTTCCAAAGACGGAAGCTGGAATAAGAAATGTTGTAATTCCACAGGGGTGTGCATGGATTATTCAAAAACTCAGGAATATGTCCGTATTTTGCGAATATATATTCTTTACGGACGGTCACAGGATAAACACCTATTCATTCAGAAACCGGCTCCGGACAGTATGCAAGAACACTGGATGCATTCAAAAATCACCGCACAAAATACGAAAAACCTATTGTACGATCCTCTTAGACCACAGCGTAGATAACCAGATGGTAATATCACAAATGGGTCACGCCAACATCTCATGCTCAGAAACTTATTATCACCGAGACCGAAAGAATCTTCAAAAAAAGCAAAAAATCATGGACAGCATAGATGAATTTATGGTAGTATCGAGATAGTTTTTGGTCATTTTTTTAAAGAGGGAACAGCTAGGGAACAAAAAGGAACACCATGGAAAAGTTAGAAATGTTGATTTTATGGGAAAGATAGCAGTTTAAAGATACGTTCGATTCCCGTACTGGCTGCTAACGAAAACCTTGAAAAATCAAGGTTTTTTGTGCTTTTTAGAGGTATGTAAAATAGCCGAGGGAACAGGCTAGGGAACAGAACAAACATTCGAATTAAAACCATAGGAGGAAAGCTTGTGTGTGAGACACAGGAAAAACCATCGTAGACGGCAGAAATGCGGTCTTTTTTTGTTGCCTAAAATGTGCTAACATAACACTATGGAGGTGGGCTTTATGACGCAGATACATACCGCATATGATGTGATGAAAGAGTATCTGATAACTGGTGCAGAACTTGACGGCCAGTTTCAGATACCAATGCTTCCAAAAGTGGATTTCTCACCGGGCAAGTCGATTGACTTTGCATCTTCAAAATCCAGATCATTGAAAGGTCACAAGGACCTGACGGTGAATTTCTACATTGACGACAAAAGTTTCCTGCAAGTATGGAATCAGCCGGGCCAGTACATTGAGCACTTAAAATGTTTCAATTCAGTTTGCAGCCCAGATTTCACAATTGCTTCCGGGATGCCAAGTGCGTTGAACATCTATAATCTGTACAGAAACCATGCTTTAGGCTATTATTGGGCGGTTATGGGCGTTAAAATTATTCCGTCCGTAAATATTATCAGTCCAAAGGAAATGCCATGGATATTTGATGGAACGCCACATAGGAGCACGGTATCATGTTGCACCAATGGCAGAGTGCGGTCAAAGTCTGCCAGAATGGAGTTTTGCGAGAATTTTAAGGAAATGCTAGACGCAATAGAGCCGACAAAGGTTGTGATCGTAGGCATCGTGCCAGATGAGCTTAATGTGAATGTGCCAATTATAAACCTCAATTCACGAAGCCAGAACATGAAAGAAGCGTTCAGAAAGGAGTAGGCATGGGAACCATCAGCAGGGAATCAGCGAAGCGCAGGAGTAAGGAAACAAGTCGGCAGAAAAGACGTAGGAGTAAGATTTCTGATATTGCAAGAAGAAAGAATACCACTGGAAAAGACGAATTGAATGTGATGAAATAAAAATTTACATCACGCCGAGGTACGTTATAGAAATTTATATACAAAATGCACAAAATAAAAAAGTCGCAGATCTGAATTAGTTTCAGATTTCTGCGATTTTTTTCAGATTTTCCCAGTTCAAACCGTCTCGGTTTTGATGATGTTTCTGACTTGTCGTACATTTCCTTGGTGTTCTCGCCCCTCCCGAGAGTACCCCGGAGCTGTCCCGGAAACCTCCAGCCGGTCAGTGACAGACCACCGCCGGAAGCCTACGAAACCCCGCCGCCCGGCATGATCTGGCAAAACCAGAGCCAAACAATACAGCCCGCCGGGGATGACCCGAGAGCAGCCCGGGAACAGCTGCAGAAATACCGAACCAGCGCCAGACACAGCCAGAGCCAAAACCAATTCTAATAGAACACTGTAAAGCACGTTTAAAAGCGTTTTCATGCAACCACGGTAAAATATACAGAAAGCACATAAAACACGCTTAAAAAGCCAAATACGGCGTTATAGAAGCATTTAAGGCACAATCACCCAAGCAAAACGTCTAAAAGCATACAGAAATAAGACCGCCGGAGCGATCACGAACAAAGCCTGCATAGCTTCGCACAGTCTGGAAACATAAAGACCAGACTGGGCAAAACATCCGCGCAACTATACAAAGTATATAATAACCCCGTTATGTTCTGACGTCAATCCCTGTTATTAACTCGACGTTTGAAGATTTAAGACGTTTTTATATACTTGTGATAAAATATACCAGAATCACGCTAAAAGCCGTTAAAACGTCAAATATAAGCTGATACAGCTATATATAATTGTCAATGCACATCACGCCGGAGAACAAGCCCCGGCGAAGTCCTGGCACAGGTCACGAACCGCCGCCACCCGGAGCGGATGCAGGACACCAGAAAAAGAGCAGTGCTTTACTGCTCTAAATAGTTTATATTTGTGACTCCGGGCAAGTCCCGGAAGAACTCCTGGAAGCCGTCAGTTATACTATACTGGCGGTCTGATGTTGGAACAATGTGCCCGTCTTTTATTTCCATGCAGGAAAGTTGTAAATATCCCGGTATTTTAGTGGATTTATGCAGAGCGTACCGCATAAAAGACACCGCACCAGATTGACACCGCACCGGCGGCAGGTCGTACCAGATCAGCGGGACGGAGCCGGAAGCGACCGCAAGAAAAACATCTGCGGCGGTCTGGGTTGCTGTTTCTTTTATTTTATCAACTTCGGAAAAATCGTGGCTTTTTATGGCCGCGATAGTCTGTTTTGACGTTGGTTTTATAATCTTTCTTATCATTTTCTTGGCCCTCCATTTGATTAGAAAAACAGGCGGGAAAGCCCCGCCCGGAATTGTTTATTTAATTTAAGCAATCATTTATTTTCTTTTCCAGGTGCGGAAACGCTTCGCAAATTTCTTGCACGCTGTCGGCGTAATAGTCGCCTACAATTTTACCGAAAATTTTAATATTGCCAGAATAAAAACAGCCGAGATCATTGAACCAAATATCAAGCCCAGTCGCCTGTTCCTTTTTGTCGTTGTACCACATATCAATTTTTATCATGTTTTTAATCCTCCTGATTTCATTTTAAAAGACCGCCGGGGAAATGCTCCCCGGTACGCTTGCCGGCCTGTTAATCGCAGATATACGACCAAGAATTTACTTTTGTTGTTCCGTATCTTTTTAAATATGTGTCAATCCGTTTTTCAAATGCTTTTCTGACTTCTTTAAAGCCGTCAATAATTTTCTGGATATCGTCCGCACCCAGCTTTTTTATATCCTTGCAATTAATCCAACGCATCGGGGTAAATTCTGGATTATATCCGGTTCTTACCACCGTGAAAGCCTTTAATTTGCTGTCGTCTGGCTGTCCCATATAGTGAGTGTATGTATAACACTCGTATTCATAACCGCTCAAACATTTTTCGAGAGCCTCTATATCAGAATCAATCTTTTTTAGATTTTGCTCTTTAAAATATTGTTCACTTTTTCGGGCTAATGCTGCCATGTTTTCGGCGTCTTTCATTTCTTCGTTGGTGCAAGTACCATAAGAGCCAGCACCAAAACAGAAGTCTTTTTTTATAGATGGTTTTTCAATATCTGCGATATCTCCATTTGAAAATTGAACCACATAAGCGCATTTTTTCTTTGCGAAATTTTGCATATGCTCATCTTCCCATACCTCTGTTTTGATAATATTCATGTACATTTCTTTTAATTCTTTCTGCGTCATAGCTGTTATACCTCCTTTAAAATGTTCAAAATCTTTTTGCAAGCTGCAATATATTTCTCGGTCATCATTTCATTTTTGAAGTGTTCGCCGCGTGTTCTGGACTCGAGCCAATCAACAACGCCGGCGCGGTTGTTTCTCAGCTCTTCCAGAAACTCATCAAAAGAGGAAAAATCCTCATCTTTGATCAGTTCTGGGACATATGCCGCCAGAGCGTAAATGCTCGGAAAATCGGTTTTTTTGTACCAAATGCAGCCGCTCCACAGCTTTTCAGCGGTTCCGTTACATCCTGTGCAGAACTCTTTACAACCGTAGCACATTGAGTTATATTTTAGACTTTCAATTGCCTGTCTTCTTTCTTTTCTTGCCTGCTCCTGTTCAGCAGTTAAAATCATTGTATTTTTCATAGTTCTCTTACCTCTCTTTTTTATTTTTTTTGAAATCCGGCGGTTGCGTTGGGGCTACGGCTTGACCGCCGCCGGAGAGAATTTATTTAATTTTCGTATCTGTCCAGATATCAAGGATACTACGGAAACAATTTAATTCATCAACGGTAAATCCCCCGTCATTAATATGGAATATTGCGTAATCCCCATATTGCTTGTTGATATCCTGGACGTAGTTATAAAATTCTTCGAACCGTTCTAATCGGTCAAGGTCAAGTATGTACCACTTATGCCCAGCCGGAAGTGTTTTTATAAAGTTTTCCGCGTTCTCTGGATAACTAAACAATCCGGAAACTGTTATTTTGCTTTTTTTGTCGTCTTGTGTACTGCGGTCGATCATTGTAAGCACCGCCCAATTTAATCTATTCAAATATTTGTTTGCCATTGCTTTTTCCTCCTGTTAGAGCTATAATGATTTTGCTGGTATTTTAATAATTATATTTAGGGCTCCGGGTTTTCTGGAGTCCCTTTTTTATGCTGACATTTTATAAATAATAAGGAACTTTAATTCCTCATACTGTCGGGAGCTAATCCCGGCGAAGTCGTTCCCGATCAGGTTCAGAAGCTTTGCAAGCTTTCTTTTTGTGTGGGCCTTTTCAATCTGGCCCAGATAGATGTTATATTTCATTCTTTACACCTCCCACGCGTTTATACTGGCGATTATGCGCCGGGTTTCGATCTCCTCCAGACGTTCCCACGCTTCGGAAACGTTGCGAGCTTCTACCACTTTTGAAGTGATTTCATAATTAATTTTCAACTGGTAAACTAAAACAAATTTTCTCATTTTTTACTCCGTTCTCCCGGCTCTGCGTCCGGGCTGTTTGTTCTCTGTTGATGGTTATATAATACACTAATTAAGCACTAATAACAATTGACGAAATATACAAATTAAGCACTAATTATTTGCGGTGAATTGTGCATTATGATTAAGCACTAAAATTGTTGACAATTAAGCACGCGCATATTATAATGAAGAAAAATAAAGGAGGAATAAACATGGCAGAATTAACAGCAGAAGAAAAAGCAATAAAGAATAGAGAAGCAGTGAAGAAATGTATGAAGAATAAGGATAGAATAAATGTGATCTTACCGCATGGAACACTTGACAGAATAAATGCATATGGATTAAAAACAAACGCGTTCGCAAGGGAATTAATTCTTGCAGAACTTGATAAAATGGATAGGATGAAAAAAATGTAAATTAAGCACAAATCACTATTGACAATTAAGCACTAATAATATATACTGTAACCATAGAAAGGAAGTGGCTACAGTGAAAACAGAACAATTTAGAATTAATGAAAATTCTGATTTCCCGGGTGTCTATATAATTGTAAATATGGACAATCAAAAAGTATATATTGGCTCAACTAGAAATATACACAAAAGATTGAAAACGCATTTATATAGCCTAAAAAAAGGGAAACATTCGTCAAGTACTTTTCAAAAAGATTTTGATAGTGGTAATTCATTTATCGCATATCCTCTAACAAGGGTTGAGCTATTGCCCAAACATTTAAAAGACTATAATTTAAGATATTTTGAATATATGGCGATCAAAATGTTTGATTCTGCAAATCCAGAAAAAGGATACAATAAAACAAACCACAAAGCAGAATCTTACGAGCTTGGAAAAATAAAACGAGCAAATTCTCAATTTAACGATTTCTTTGAAGTAAAAGAAAAGTACAAAGCAAAAGCAAAATTTTATTGCAAAGAATACTACGAAGAAGAATTAGAGTTTTTCTTAAAACAGGCTATGCGTTAAAGACAGCTAATCACGCAGCCCCGAGAGGGGGCGGACAGGAGGACAAAATGAATATTAAAATTTATTGTAATTATGGTGTGTTGGCAGCCGAAAAAAGAAACGTCTATACATACGGGGCACCAGAAGCCACAGCTACTTGCTGGGATGAAATCACAGTGGAAATCCCAGAAGGATGGGAAACATACGAAAACAATGCAGGGGATTTAATGGTAACGGCTCCGTGGGGCTGGAGCTACAAGATAAATGAAGTGCTCCAAGGGGACGAGAAGCCCTGCTTTTATGCGCTGGATAATGGTATGAAAGGCCATAGACAGTATTTAAAAATTATAGGTTAAGATTACAGCCCACGAGGGGGCGGACAGGAGGAAAGAAAATGGAATATTTGGTGAATGAGAAACGCAACAATCAGTTCTTTCCGGGGAACTGTATTTACATCCCGGAGAACTACCCAGAGGACTGGCGGGAACGCCTGGAAGCTGGCGAGGTTGTCAGTTACGAAGAGGACGGCGAGCAGTGCGAAATCTGGCTCGAAATGGAGGCGTAAAAATGAAATATATAATCATGGATTATAAAGACGGTGATTGTTTCACCGATGAATTTGAAACCAAGGAAGAAGCCCTGCGGGAAGCGGAAGGACAATGGGAACACCTAACAAGGTATGACCAGAAACACAGAACGGAGTTTTACGTCTTGAAAAGCGTCAACCCAGACGAAGAAGCGCCCGATCATTACGACGGGGACATTATTAAACGGTGGAAATAAACCGGAGGTAAGAAAATGATTAAGAGAGTAAAACTTGAAACCATTTACAAAATGGCCAAAGAAGACAATGAGAAAATAAAAGAATGTAAAACTTTCCCGGACGGATGGGACGAAAAGGTCTACGATTATTATAACAAATTGTCGAAAGATTCATACGACGTTGAAATATTCATGGGATTTCTGAGTGGTGAAGATTCGCCACTAGAAATGGCGTACGCATACAGGAGAAACATGTATATCATGCTGTACACAATGAACGCAACAGATACGATGGCATTTGTGGATAGTGAATATGATATATTCTACATCGTATCAAAAGATGGCGACGATTATAACAGTTGGGAGTGGTGTTTCACGAACAACATTGACCCGATCAAATACAATGGTGAGGGCGGAGACGAACCGGTCCCGGAATGGCTCATAAAAAAATATGAAGAACAGATAAGGGAGGAAAAGAAAACAGAAGCAGATGAATGAATTTTTTCACAGAGAAAATATACGAAAGATATAGAAGATAATGTTAAGAGGTAAATATTATGGGAATGGACATAGAAGTAATTGGGATGACATGGTATACAGTTCATCTTTCGGACGAAGATGTAGAGAAAGTGAAACAATGGCTTGAAAATCATAAAGATGATTTACCGTCATTTGATCCAAAAGAGAATATTTCAAAAGCGGTATGGAATTTATATAGTAAGGGAGAAATCTCTTTATTTGATGATGATAAATGTACAGAAAGTGATTTCAATACAGAAGAAATAAGATGGTCTGAATTTGAAAAACGAGAACCAGAAGAAATATTTGGAGAAGAAGTATTTGACTGATGAAACCTAAGTTTCAGGAGGTGATATTATGAGATTTGCAAAATATTATAATGTAACAAGACTTGTTGATGATATGCAGAAAAAAGAAGAAATCGACACATATCCGACAGAAGTGAAGGATAAATTTGTTGGTGTATATGTTTGTATGGACACAAATGATTTCTGGATTTCGAGAATTAGTAAGGACTTAAATGAAGAGTATGACTATGAAAAAGGAACTTATCTTGTAGAAAGAAACAAGATTGATATTTATGCTGTCGCTGATAAATTGTTTGAATTATATAAGAAAAGATTACCAACGGATTTAAACAAAAATACCTGTCATGGATATTTTGATCAGTTTAAAGCGAAAGATATTTGTAGAGCGGTTATCATGCTGGATGATTGGGATGGATTAAGTAACTGGGACAATTGCGAAGCCGAATCATTGGAAGATGCTATTGATATTATTAATGGTGGATTTGGGATTTTACCGTTAGTAGGATAAAATTTAACTTTCAGATTATAACGCAAAATAAGCCCCTGAGAGATAATCCCGGGGGCTTTTGCTGTCTTATTCTGGCGGCGTAACGACGGCGCGGCACTCAGCCGGTAAACAGCCCCACCGCCGAAGCTGTTATAACACATATATCACAAAACTGCCGAAGTTGTCAAGCAAAATTTTTTTATTTTGGGGCTTGATTTTTAAAACCGATGTGGATAAAATAAAATCAACGACAGGCGATGGAACTCAGGACGGGAGCTACAAGCCAGAGCGTGAAAAGAATATTGATTAATTAGCCAGATCAAGCCGGATAAAATACCGGAAGGTCTGGCTTTTTGTGTTTAATAGCCGGAAAATGACCGTATTACATAACGTATAAGTATATAATAACTGGTTTTATAATCCCGTCCTAGATTCTAGAGACCTAGAGTTTATCAATGTACATGCTATACAGTACTGTATAGATAGACAGTTAATTAAGATAAATGTAACGGTAAAATAAAATTAATAGACTATTGACAAGTAATATAAAAGTATGATAAAACAGAATTAACAATTGAATATGCCGAAAGGCAATAAGAGATAATAAGACTATTAGACGACTAAAAACCGTAGCAGACGGAAAGAAAAGGAACAAATAAGAGTTCTGAAAAAGTATCTGCAAACGTGTTTTTGTCGTCTTTTTTTATTTTATTAACGTTATGAAGTGAGGTGATATGGTGAGAACAACAGAGGAACTCTTAGAGAATTTTGAAGATGAAACACATAATTTTTTACAGGCTTTTTGTGAAAAATATAAATTTGAAAGCCCGATGGAGATGAAACAAAACACCTTTGAAGCCGCCATATCATACGCTGGAGATCGAATATTTTTAAAATCTGATGATGTGACACTGAAATATAATCGACAGACCATTATTGATACAGATAACGCACCGTTAATAGACTATATATTAGATAGATATGAGCAGATATGTACAACATATAACAAAGAGGTCACTTTGCAAGGATTTAGCAAGTATACAAAAATAGGCAGACAAACAATGTATAACTGGCTAAATGGGGAATGTAAAACTAAGATATATATAGATATAGATGGTAATGTTATACATGATATACAAGAGTGGAAATTAAATAAAAGGGGTGAATACAGGGAGATTGCAAGCACTGCGCACTTAGACATTATGAAAAAATTGGAAGAAATGGACGAGCATTCTCTTGCAAATATTAGCATCGGTGACAGAAATAACACAGGTGCAGCCATGAAACTAAATACTAAGTTTAGGTGGAACGCACCGAACGGACGGAGTGCAGAGAATAAGCAGGACAAACCACGAGAGAGCCTGGAACAGATCAAGGAGGAATTTGGTGGACTACTTCCGGGGAATTAAACCCGGCACGGCTTAGAATTTCCGGTGACGGAAGAACCGGAGCTATAACAGAATAAAAGCCCAGAAATGTATATGAGCAACGGACAAACAGCCAAGAAATAAAGATAATTAGTGAAGATTATGCAGTATGTACATATATACAGATTTAAATTGTGCAATATGTACATTAATCTATATAAAAAACTGTTGTTTTTCGTATAGATGTAATATTCTGACAATTATCTGCTATATATTTCTTCCTTGATCACTGCCGCAGGCCATTAAAGGTCAGCGTTAATCCAGGGAAGCGGGAACCCATGGGGCGGAGGGCTTCCCTGGTAGCGTCCGGTATGGATACCGGGAGGGGGGTCTATATAAGCCCCAACACACGCCGAGTGAGTAATCCGAGCAAAGTCACCTCACTATTTTGTCCCACATTAATAAGGAGGAACAATATGCCACATGGCAGACCTACGACTGACCCAAAGGGAGAGTCAATAAGAATCAGAATTAACGATGACATGAGAAAACGCCTTGAAAAGAAATCCTTTCAGACAGGTCAAAGCATTTCCCAGATCATACGCAATTTAATAACGGAAAACCTGAGTTAAAAAATTCCAAAAAAAACAAAAAAGAGTTCCCCATGGCAGAGATAGTGATTGCAACACGACAAGCCATAAGCCTTAATGGCTTCTCTGCCATAAACAACAAGGCGATATCAGAAAGGCAGGTATAAACATGAGAATAGGGTATGCTAGAAACTCAAAAATTTGGTTTTCGCTTACAGCTAAGAAAAAGATTCTCTCACATGAGAATGTAGATAGAATTATCTACGACTTAGAAGATGGAGAAAATTTTAAAATTCTTTGTCGTGATATGAAAAAAGGAGATTTGCTTATTATTTGCGGAGTGGATGATATTGGAAGTACCAAGAACGAAATCGAAGATACATGGAGGATGATTCGAGACCTCGGAGTAGAGATTCATGTAATTACAGCTCCAGCACTGTTTCAAAAAGAGAATATGACTCTTGATGAATTACTGATAAGAGACGTTACACTTGGCGTATTGGCTTTCCAAGTTGAGATTGCTAATCAGAAACTTAAAGAATTATAAAGATTCATATTAGATATACAAGAAAGGCGAAGTAATGAAACAGATTGTAAATAATGATGGATACCTAAGATCAGCATTAATGGACGTGGCAAATCAGCTTTTAAATATTTGCAATGAAACAGGGGTCACAAATATCCAGTTGGTAACATCATCTTGGGACAACGATAAAGGCATTACACTTCTGGCAAAAACCGGAGATAAGCCGATTCTTTCAGTAAAAATGGACACTGCCTATGAAAAAGAATAACCCTCAGGGCGAATCAATCAGAATCCGGATGCCGTACCAGTTAGAGCGTAAACTTATTGCCGAAAAGAACCGAACCGGCAAAAGCGTATCGCAGATCACCAGAGAAGCACTGGAACAATATTTCCGAAAGAGATAGGCAAAACGCCGACTCAATTTTTCTCAAAAAAATAAAAAAGAGGTTTTTATATGTCAGAAGAATACAGTGAACGCTTTGATGAACTTCGTAAGAATCGAGTTGAGGTAAGCTATCATAAATACGGGCCTGCCAGGAAGAATTACAAAACCGGGAATGCGCAGGCGCTTCCGTCCATGGAACGATGTATTGAGAAATATAATTCCACCGGAAACACAGAATATCTCGTGGATGCAGCAAATTACCTCATGTTCGAGTTTATGTACCCGCAACATCCTAAAGCACACTTCAAAGCTACAGACAGCAAAGATAGCGCCGGGATAGTCGGAATCAGCGTAAAGGAAATGGAGGACTTGAAGAATGAACAATACTAACTCTGTAACTGTTACGTACGCAATAGCCGTTTTGAGAAATGAACTTCTTGCACATGGAGAAGTTTACAATGGTTTCAAAGCAAGCCTTAAAACAGCGATTGAGAAGTACTGTACATGCGGCCTGCCATTCGAGTCAGAAGAAGAAACTGCCGGTAAGATTCTCGATTTTATGATCGGAGAGGAACAGAAAGAATGATTCTTGCAAAATTCGTAGCAGCCATGTTAGATATTGCATTTTTCACATTGGTTTTAGCATTTCTTATATCACAGGACGAAACCGAAAAGAAAAACAATCCAATAGCATCGGCAGTATTTATATTGATGGAAATTTGTTTCGCGGTTAATGCAGTTGTGATTTTTAGATTATAAAGGAGGACGCAAGTAATGAAATTTTCAGAAGCATTCAAACTTATGAAACAGGGAACCAAGGTAAAGCTTCCATCATGGGGCGGATATTGGTATTGGGATGCAGAAAAAGAAACAATTATGATTCAGTGCCGCCCACAGGATAACGGTGAAAAAGGAGAATTACTTGATATTCGTGAGACGCAGATGGTGGAATATACAACTATGAATATGTATTCTGATGAATGGATTATTGCAGACGAAACAAACTGCCCGGTACTCGGCGGTGAAGCAACATTCTCTTTTGGGGATGCAATCAAATATTTAAAACGTGGACTTAAAGTAGCGAGAAAAGGTTGGAATGGAAAGAAACAGTACATTCAGCTTGCCACTGGCATTTCATATAAGACTGCTGATAATGAAATTGTAAATTGTGAGCATGATGCAATCGGAAACAAAGCCATTGCTTTTGTTGGAACATCTGGCGTACAGATGGGATGGCTTGCATCTCAAGCAGATATGTTAGCAGAAGATTGGATTTTTGCAGAATAAGAGGAGAACCCAATGTGGTTAGCATTCACAATACAAATTCCCCTGTTCACCATACTGATTGAACGGGTGAAAATACAAGAAAAGCAGAAGCCCGTCGTTCTCAGGTTAGGGAAAGCCTTTGAATCTGACAGGTCGAGGCATCCAGAGTAGCTTAGGTCTGCGTCAGTGAAATACAATTTCCCAAAGTAACTGGCGCGGACTTAACGGTACAAATATAGACATGATGCTTTCTAAAATTTTATAAAATATATCACTATCACTAGGCCGGGACTTTCCCGGTCAAACAATGGGCTATCGCCAAACGGTAAGGCACAGCACTTTGACTGCTGCATTCGCGGGTTCGAATCCCGCTAGCCCAGTCGGACTATATTGTTTAGCCATGATATAGTTCCCCTCCGAATTGTTTCCATCTATCCCAACGGGGATGATTAAAGGGGCTTCAAATGCCCCGGATGGATTCTGCAGAACGCAGAAATCAACAGTCTCAATCCCTTTGTTGCGGCTGCGAGGGAAAGAACCGCAACAGCAGAGAGCCGTTCTTGAACTGCAACAGCCCTCTGCTCAGGAAACCTAGCTCAGTTGGCAGAGCGGTCGGCTCATAACCGACAAGTCACAGGTTCGAGTCCTGTAGTTTCCATTTCTTCCATATGCTGTCTATCCGTTTAATGGACAGAAAAAACTGCTGAATGAGTGTATGTGGATTATTTTCATGAAAGGTGTGTAACGGCACAGCCTGTTCGATGAAGATAATTCCCCGTTCGGCACAGTCTCTGAGTTAAATTGTCGTCAATAGGTGCACGTTGAGGACAGGAAGTTTTCAAGAGACATATAAAAGGTTTCGTCGTTATACACAATGACATGAATATCCAAATCCGAAACAACTCCGTGGGGCTGGCACGGCAGAAAACAGCCTAGTGGAAAGCATAACACGATAAACATATTGCTAACCCGGGGTTTCCGGGTTATGTGGAATGTACGCTAGTGGAAAACTGACAGAGTCGCGCTCTGGTCTCCGGTTCGATTCCGGGCGTTCCGCTTTAATCCGCTTAGAGTTAAGCTGTTTGTATACAGGCGGTCTATGTCTCAGGTGGGTTTATGCTATAGCGAAAAAGGTGAAACTCAACTCAGTTTTTTAAACTGTCCGTTACAGGCGGTATGGAATGTAGCTCAGTGGTAGAGCAATGGCATTGTAAGCTATGTGCCGCAGGTTCGATTCCTGCCTTTCCGATTCCAATGAACTGCAATCATTGGAATTTTTCTCTTACTTCGTTCGGTTCCAGTGTTTCTCGTTGGGAGATTTATGCCGTTCAAGTCGGCACACTGGATTTTTTAATTAGACACAAAAGGATGTAAATATTGTTGCACGTGTAAATGGTACAGAGCATGCGAAGGTGTCTGCTGTAATGGTGACAGTGAACATTGCGCAGACTTTAGATGCCTGGATAATAGTTGTGAATGTTGGGAGGGCATAGGAAATGGCTGAACAAGAAGTAAAGAAAATGGCAGAAGATTTATCTGATTACAAAAAAGTTTTTTCGGAGTTAGAAGAAAGATGCAGTCAAGAAGCATTAGAATACTGGAATCGTCATTTATGGTATGGAATGACGATTCAGTCCAATAAAGAAGCAATATCCCCAAAGGATGGAGAACCTCCTAAGCAACCTTTGAAATTAGTAGATTGGCTGATTGACAGAGGATTAAAAGATGGGATCCGATTATACGGAAAGAATGAGCTTAAACAAATTGCCAAACACCTTTTAATTTATTGTGAGGACGAATAATGCAAATAGCGGGAAAAGAAATTAAAGACGAGTGTTCCAGATGTGGAAACATCCTCGAATGTAAGTTGTTCCGCCAGGGACATGGAATAAAACAGGAACGTGAGAACATAGCAAAGATGATCGAGTGCCAGATGAAGCACAGGGAGGAAAGAGAAAAATGAACGAATTGAAAGTATTGAATGAGCAGGAAGTATTAGGAAAACAGTTTCGAGTATACGGAACGGCAGAGGAACCGCTATTCTTAGCAAAAGATGTAGCGGAGTGGATTGAACACAGCAAGCCATCAGTAATGATTGAATCTGTAGATGAGGATGAGAAAGTCAAAGTAAATAATGTTTACTTTGAAAATAGAACCGGCGGGAATGGGACATGGTTCCTTACCGAGAACGGACTCTACGAAGTCTTAATGCAGTCCAGAAAGCCGATTGCAAAACAGTTCAAGAAAGAAGTCAAAGAGATTCTGAAAACCATTCGTAAGCATGGCATATATGCCACGGACAATGTCATTGATAACATTCTGAATAATCCAGACTTCGGCATCGAACTTCTGACCAAGCTGAAAGAAGAACGTGCTGCGAGAGTAGAAGCCGAGAGAAAGAATGCTATTCTGATGCATGTCAACAAAACCTATACCATTACTGAGATCGCAAAAGAACTGGGACTGAAATCAGCAATACAGCTAAATCGGATTCTGGCAGAGAAAAAGATACAGTATCAGGTAAATGGTACGTGGGTGATGTTCTCGCAGTATAGTAATTGCGGATATGAAGAAATCAAACAGGAAGTTCTGGACTCTGGGAAAGTGATCTACCATAGACGGATTACACAGATAGGGCGGGAGTTCATCCTTGGATTATTTGAGAAGACGGCTTGAGTGTGAAGGGAGGATTGTTATGAGAATTGAAGATTTGAAGAGCTGGACAGTAGATCAGTTGAAAGAAGAACTTGTTCGGTTGGCTGATGAGAGAGAAGCAAAGCAACATGAGATTTTAGACAAGGATAATAAAATCAACGAGCTTCAGGCTGAACTGGATAAAATGTGCGCTTATAACAATGAGTTAAAAAGACAGGTGGACGAAAAGGCAGATACACCATTTTACGACGAATCTGTAGAAATCGCAAAATATTACAGGCAGCACCAGTCCGATTGCATCACGATTAATCAGTTACATACAACGCTTGACGTTCTGATTGACCGATATGCGAATCTGAGAAAGATTCATGGACTGAGCTGATGAGAATTATTTATTCAGGCTCAGACATTGATTTTCTTGATACCACATACAATATCGAGGGAGAATGCCACCGAATGAACATTCCGACCAGGTTCTATCCAGACAGACGCTTGCTTCTGGCAGGGAATACGACCGTAATATACAACCAAACGGGAAATCTTTCTAAAACATGGAAAGCAGATTACATCGGGGACAATTATTTGACGATTTTGACATTGATCAGAAAGGACAACGGTAAATGAGCATTAAAACAGCACTTGAATCAGAGGGAGTAGACTTCTCTGAATATATGAATATACCCGAACCATGGGACGGATCAGCACAAATTAAAATGGAAAATGGTACAAAGTGGGTGATTTGCCCGTTTTGTGGAAAGAAAGCCTTAAAGATTTTCCCGACCACAAAGATTTATCGGATGCCATATAAATGTAAGGGTAGCAACTGCAAGAAAGAGTTTATGGTGAATGTATGAGTACTTGTTATGATTGTGCGTGTTCAAAAATTGAAACAGACGGCATTCACAGATTCCTTATTTGTGGAATTTCTTCAAAAAATTTTTATGTTCCGTTCTCATCTCCGGCACCCAATATATGCAATGAATTTCAAAAACGAAGTGGATTCTCTGCATTAGAAGTACTTACTCCTGAGGAAAAAGAGAAATACTTCGAAATATATCGGAAATTGCCTTCGTACAATCCAGATGTAAGCCCAGAAGAATTTTTCAGAGGTATGGACAGTGGATTTCTCGGGATATATCCGAAAAACACTCCGGACATTGTTAAAGCTATTGATTCTATAAAAGTGCCTGATGAAGATGTTATTAAAACAGTTGCCAGCGATGCGGAAGAACTTCAAAAGACTAAGTCTGTGGAACTGGACGAACTTTCGGAAGAAACCAAGTTTAGAATTTATAAATTAATTGTAAATGAAATTGGAAAGCATTTTTACAATTGCGATATGCGTATGTCATATAAAGACTTTATACTTGTTGAGGATTGCATCAGAAAAGTTTTGCAAGGAGAACAAGATGAACACAAAACGGATTAAATGCTTTTTGACAGGTGGATGCAAGTTCAAAAGTTCGGATACAGAATCGAAATGTAATGACAAAGAAAAGACTTGCACTATTACGGAAACTTGCTACAAATGTGGGAAGAAGTACACTGCCGTATTCACTTACAAACAGTTAGGAATTCCAGTGAGGTGAAGGAGAGTTTATGAAGAAAATATTTTTTGCTGTGTTATTATTAATGATGCTGTTTGGATTAACAGCATGTCAATCGACAACAAAGAGTTTGGGTGGGACAACCACAATAAAATTAAAACCAGGTGTAAAACTGGAAGAAATCACATGGAAAGACGATGATTTGTGGTATCTTACTCGACCAATGAGAGATAACGAATCAGCCGAAACACATACATTTGACCAGTCAACTGATTTCGGTTTCGAAGGTCAAGTAATTATTATTGAGAAGAATAAATAAATCAGTCAGAGAGCCATATGAGAGCCAGACTAAATCCTAAGAAGAAAGGAGGTCTGGCTCTATTTTTATGCAAAAAATTATTGAAGAATCGCCGGAATGGTATGTGATGATCGGAAATAACATCATCAACAGTAGTCTAAGCCCGGAAACAAAGTGGAATAAGTTATATTCCCTTGTCTACTTAATGGATGAAAAACATTCTTTCAAAGAATACCCGAATTATCGTGAAAAAGGCATAGGATTAAGCAATATTGGAAAAGAAGCTGCGCTTAATCAGTTGCTTCAAACAGGTTCAAAAGAATTTGAAGACCTCTACTACAAATATCTTCTGTTCGAAGCCCGAAACTATCAGGTTGACAGTGGTCTACTGTATCTGGAAAAAAACAGAATCTTAAAAGAACGCTTCTATCAGCCAAGAAGAAATGTGTTCTTGAAGCACAATATCATCGGCTCTTTACAAGACTTGATGGATGATAAACTTGATATATTTGCGCTGAGCGTACCACCCGGTTGCGGAAAATCTACTCTTGAAGATTTCTTTCTGTCTCTGGTAGGCGGGTGGTTTCCGAATGATTTCAACCTGTCATCAGCGCACAGTAGTATTCTGACACGTTCACTTTATGATGGAGTTCTGGAAATCATCAATGATCCGGTTGAGTACACATGGCATGAGATTTTTCCGAATGTAGAAATACAGGGAACAAATGCAAAGGAAACTACGGTCAATCTCGAAAGAAACGGACGATTTAAGACTTGGACGTTCAGATCCATTGATGGTTCATTGACAGGAGCTACCCGTTGTAACAGATTTCTTACCGCCGATGACCTTGTGTCTGGTATCGAAGAAGCACTGAACAAGAATCGACTGGACACCTTATGGACAAAAGTAGTAAATGACTTGCGTTCCCGTAGACTTGAAGGGTGCAAAGAGTTTTACATTGCTACCAGATGGTCAGTGCATGACCCTATCGGAAAGCTACAGCAGCTATACGTCGGAAATCCAAGAGCGAGGTTTATAGCAGTACCGGCGCTTGACGAGAACGGCAAAAGTAATTTCTTGTTTACGGTAAATGGATTCTCTGAGAAGTATTTCAACGACGCTAAAGAGTCCATGGACGAAATCTCTTATAACTGTCTTTACCAGCAACAACCGGTAGAACGTGAAGGATTGCTGCTTCCATCAGATAAGCTAAAAAGATTTTTCTTCGACAGAGAAGACGTGCCCGATGGATGCACGGACGAATACACAATTATACCAGACAGAGAAGCAGATGCGATATGGGCAGTATGTGATACAAAAGATAAAGGTACAGATTTTGAATCATTACCTATTGCATATCAATATGGGGATAAATTTTTTATCCCGGACGTTGTTTTCGATGATACCACAGATTACGACATCCTGGACAGAAAGACTGCTGATATCTTGATAAAACACAATCCGCACAAAATCAGATTCGAGTCAAATAACGTAGGAAATCGTGTTGCGCACAACATTCAAAAGATAATCTCAGGGAAATGCCGAGCGGATATCGAAACAAGACCTACGCAAGCAAATAAAGAAACAAAAATTCTTGTAAATTCTGATTACATATCAAAACATTTTTATTTTTTGTATCCAAGCCAGTATAAACCAAAATCCGACTACGGATTATTTATGGCAAATGTAACCACATATACCACAAGAGCAAAAGTAGCTCACGATGATGGCCCGGACAGCTTGGCAATGATGGCAGAGTACGTGCAGAATCCATTAGGTGGAAAAGCAACTGCGATGCAGAATCCACTTTGGGGAAGGAGATAATATGACCACAAGAGAATATTTAGAACAAGTTCGTGATTATAAGAGAAAAATCGAAAACAAAATTTCTGAAGAATACCAGCTCAGAATGTTGGCTACAAGTTTGTCTTCTTTTTCAATGGGAGAAAAAGTTCAAACATCCGGCACAAAAGATCATGTAGGCGATACAATCGTAAAAATTGCTGATCTGCAACAAGAAATTGCCAAAGATATTTCTGAAATGTCTGATATTCAACAGGAAGTATCAAGCACCATTAATAGTCTTGATAATTCCTTGTATTCACAGTTGCTGCATAAAAAGTATGTGGAATACAAAAGTCTGGTTACAGTAGCTGACGAAATGGGATATTCAATTCAGCATATCCGTTCTTGCCATTTGAAAGCAATTGAATCAGTCAGAAAAGTAAAAGGATTCAAAAGATAGTATGCAATCATATGGAATCATATTGGTAATATATTATATAATATAAGCTATAAAATAAGCACTGAGGCCAAACCTTGGTGCTTTTTTCATGCAGAAAAATAGGAGGACAGGCAGTGGGGAGAAACAAAATAAACTTTGTTGACCTATGCCAAGGCGAGTTTGGCAGAAAAACTGCCTATACTGGCGTAGACCAGATTACTCCCCAGAACGTGGCACAGGTCCTTTCTGATACAATCGGAATCCACAACAGGAATAGAACCCTGATGGATTACCTTTACAGATATTACAAAGGCGATCAGCCAATTTTATATCGTGAAAAACTTGTTCGCCCAGAGGTCAACAATAGAGTTGTTGAGAATCATGCCCTTGAAACAGTCAAATTCAAGGCAGGACAGATATACGGAGAACCTATTCAATATGTCTGCAAGAAGAAAAAAGCGAGTGAAGAAACAAACGAACAAGTTGATAGGCTCAATGATTATCTGGACGAAGCCAATGCAGACGCCAGAAATATTCAACTTGGGATATACCAGAGTGCAGTAGGAACTGCATATAAAGCAATCCTGAGAGAGGATGAATGGACAAAGGATGGAGACTTCCCGCCTTTCAGAATATTTATCCCATCACCGCAGGACGTATATATTGTTTATTCAAGCGCTACTGGCAAACCAGTGCTTTCCGTCCAGATTTTAAAAGACGAGGACAATCAGCAGTATTACCAGTGTTATTCTTCCAGACAGTATTTCAAAATACAAAATGGATCGGTAACAGAATCTGGAATCAATGGTTTTGGTGGCATTCCGATCATCGAATACCCAAATAATCACGACAGACTTTCCGACATTGAAATTGCGATCACAATGTATGATGCAATCAACAAATATCAATCTGACAGACTGAATGGGGTTGAACAGTTCGTGCAAGCCCTAATGAAATTCAAAAACTGTGAGATTGATGAAGCAGAATTTGTAAAAATGATAAAACTCGGTGCTGTATCTGTAAAAGACGTCGGGAATGGAACGCAATCAGATGTTGATTTAATGACTGCTGAACTAAATCAGTCAGAGAGCCAGGTTGCAAAAGATGATATTTACAACAATATGTTGATTGTAGAAGCAATGCCGAATCGACAGGGCAATACCGGTGGAGACACAGGAAATGCAGTGTATCTGAGGAATGGTTGGGATTTTGCAGAACGAGACGCAAAATTGGTAGAAGCATTTACGAAAGAAGCTGAAAAAGCATCTGCCAGAATCATTTTGAATATTATCCGAAAAACTTCAATGGATGTAAATATTTCGACCAGAGATTTTGATGTAAAAATCACCAGAAACCCGACAGATAACATGCTTGTCAAAGCACAGGCACTTGATTATCTGTTTAAGAATAAAATTCATCCGCTTATTGCGCTAATTACTTGCGGATTATTTAGCGATCCGCAAAAAGTATATGAAATGAGCTTGCCATATCTCGAAACCATTTACCCAGAATTAGCAGACCCAGACTCAGAACTGCAAAAAGCACAAGATTTGCTGAATGGCTTTAGCAAGGATGTGATTTCAGAATGAGCGTTTCATCATACGATGAATTAAATATCAGACCCAACAATCGCAGAAGTGAACCGTATAAAGAATATTTCAGCAAAATGTCAATATCAGACAAAGAAAAGCAAGAAAGGATAGCTTTTTCCGAACAAATGGAAGAAGTTGTCCTTTATATTTTAGCACTGATAGAAACAACCATAGAAAGTGGAGAATCAGATCAAGAATACATTCAGACTCAATTTTACGACAAATATCTGGATGTAGTCTTGGGATATATGCTGATTGATTCATATATCAAAGAATATGTTCTCGAAACTTCAAAACAGATTATTGGCACAACATTTTCACATATCGTCGAGAAACATCCTGATTCAGAGCAGGCTACAGATGATTATTACCTGTCAAATGACCGGGCAATGTTTATTTCAGAATGCGAAGCTAATTCGATACTAAATTACAGACAGTATTCAAAAGCTGTGAAAGCAGGAAAAACCAAAAAGACATGGATAGATGTTGGAGACAAAAGGGAACGCAAAACACATCTTGAAGTTGGTGAAATTACAATCCCTATAAATGAACCATTTTCAGTCGGAGACAGTCTGTTGATGTTTCCGACCGATCATTCTCTAGGAGCTTCGGCAGACGAGATTGTGAACTGCCGGTGTTCAATTCAATACAGTTAATTTAGAGACGAGTAAAATCGTCTCTTTTTTATTAAAAAAATATGCACCCCGATAGCGTAATCATGGGAGACACCTTGAGCTGAGCGAACAGCGTAAAAAAGCGTATTGGTGAAAGGAGATTTCAATGACAAGAGAAGATGTAAAGAAGATCTTTCCAGATGCAACCGATGAGCAGATTACTTCTTTCCTGAATCAGTCAAATTCTGATGTGGCTAAGGAAAAAGCAAAAGCCCAGAAAGTAAAAGAACAAGCTGAAAAAGCAGATGCACTGGAAAAAGAGCTGGAAGAACTCAAACAGCAGAACATGACAGATGCTGAGAAAGCAGAACTGGAACGTCAGAAAGAAAAAGCTGCAAACGAGAAAAGAATTTCCGACCTTGAATCTGCACTTGCGACTTCCCAGAGAGAAGCACTGACAGGCAAAATCACTTCTATTTTTGCGAGTGCAGGAATGAAAGGAGATGCCTACGCAGGAGCAATCAAAGCATTTTCAAATATGGATGCCGAAGATGCACTCAAAGAAGCCCAGACTTTTGTTGATGGAATTTCCGAAGAAAAAAAATCAACGCTTGATACCGCAAAAGCCGCATGGGAAAAAGAAGCCCTTGAAAACACACCTAATCCGGGTGGCGGTAAACCTGGTGGAGAACCAGAAAAGAAAAGCGAAGCATCTGAATACGCAAAAGCGTACTCAGCAAAAATGTGTCCAGAAAATAAACCGGCAGACGATAATGCCCCAGTAAATATTTAAGAAAAGGAGATTTAGATTATGGCTTTTATGAAAACAGAGCAGTACGAATCCACACCTAATATCCTCGAATCCGAGGTAGGACTGGTACTTAAAACCTATACAGCAGAACAGACAAATGCTGAAACCGTTGGAACTAAGAAGATTATCAAGGCAGGTTCTGTATATCCGACAAACGCAACTGGTGCTAAAGGCATTGTGTTTGAAGACGTCGATATGACAGACGATACAAAACGACCGATTTCCGTAATTGTTGCAGGACGTGTTCTTGAAAAAAGACTTCCGGTAACAGTAGAAACCACTGCAAAAACAGAGCTTGAAAAAGCAGGTATCGTTTTTGTAACCACTACAGACCCAGAATTTTAAGGAGGTATAGCAGATGCCATTTAATATTTTAGAATCAATCACACAGGAAGAAAGACTTAACTTTTCTCAGGATTTCAGCGTAAAAAGGCCGGGCATTCTTGATACTATCTTCCCGGATGTCAAAACCCAGTTCCTGAAAGCTGAATACTACAGACTTATGGCTGGACAGAGACTGCCAGAGGTAGCATTCGTTCATGCGCTTGATACTGAAGCAGAAATCGGAACCAGACCGGGCTTCGAAAAAGTTCTGACTGAAAAGCTCTTTATTAAGAGAAAAATCAATCAGTCTGAGAGATTACAGCAGGCAATTGAAAATGGTGTGCCGGATGACGAGAACTTAAAGAGATTTGTATTTGATGATGCAGCTAACCTGTTTGAAGGCGTTGTTGCCAGAGCAAATGTCATGAAAGGACAGTTCCTTTCTACTGGTGCAGTAAAAGTCAAAGAGAACAACGTGGATATGAGCATTGATTACGGCGTTCCGTCTAGCGCAAAGGTAGAAATGACAGATTGGTCTAAACCGGATGCAGATATCATGGGCGATATCCAGAAGATGGTTGCAATTGCAGAGGACAACGGATTTGTTGTAAACAAAGCCCTGACATCCCTTAAAATGATTAACTACATGAGAAACAATACTGCAATGCAGACAGCAGTCTTAGGAGCAGCTAACAAACGCCTTCTGACAAAACAGGAACTTGCAAATCTGCTTATGCAGGAATACGGAATCACAATTGATCGTTGTGACGAGAAATTCAGATTCAGAAAAGCAGATGGTTCACTCAAAACAGGAAGATACTTCAAAGAGGATGCATTCACTCTGTATGAAGCAGAGCCGAACGGTTCATTTGGTACTGGACTCTGGGGCGTAACACCAGAGGAACTTGAGTACAGACAGTTCATTCAGGAAGAGAATCGTTCCTTTGTAACACTGTCCATGTGGGCTACACAAGACCCAGTTGCAGTTTGGACTAAAGCATCCGGTATGTTCGTTCCGGTTGCGCCAAAAGCTAACGGCGGTATCGTAATCGGTACCAAAGCGGGGGAATAAACGGGCATAGTCTCGATGAGAACAGCCAGTCACCATCTGTAGCAAGTGTTAATGATGCTTCAAAACACAAGTATACAGAAAGCGAGCTGTCAAGCATGACAGTAGTTCAACTGAAACAGCTCGCAAGTGACAATGGCTATGCCCTGACATCGACAAATAAGGCTGGTATTATCTCTGAAATTTTATCTCAGCAAGGGTAGGTGATCTTGAATGAACGAAAAGCTTGTGAATGATCTGAAAGAGTATCTATCCGATGATGCGGAAACTGACGGTATGATTTCTTTGTCTGTGAAGCGTGCAATTCGTTCATTCAAAAAGAAGCGCAACTATCCGTCTGGATATACAGAGGAAAAAATCAATACCGATATGGAATATTGTTATGATTGCATATTTGATCTGGCTCTCTATTTCCTTGTGAAACAGGGGGCCGAGTTCCAAGAATCGCACTCTGAAAATTCAGTAAGTCAAAAATGGGAATCCGAAACGGAAATATATATCAATCATGGCGTTTTTCCATTTGCAGGAAGTTTAATTTAATAAGATGGTTGGGTCACGTGGCACAGTATTTTGTCCTCCCGGAGTGCCGCTGGGTTGCTTATATTCAGTAGGGAAAAGCAAATGTTAAGGGAGTGAAGAAAGGAACTGGCGATGGGATGTGAACATGAATGTTTTAATGAACACCGCATAGAAGAACTGGAAAAGAATTTCCAGTTGATGCAAGAGAAGAACTCTGATCGTAGTAAAGAGTTTTATGAGCGTATCGGGGAACTGGAAAGAAAGACAGCATTAAGTGAGAATGACTTGAACCATATCAAGTCGACTGTGGATGAGATGAATAACAATATAAAGACTCTCATGGCAGTCCCGGGAAAGCGTTACGATACAATCATTGTATGCGTTATTACAGCGATTGTCAGCGCAGTTATCGGTTTTATGTTAAGCGGTATTCTTCCAGTTTGATTCCACTTGTAAGGGAGGACGGTGGAAATATGAATTATACAGACTTTTCAGAAGATGAAAGAAAATTTTATTTAAAAGAAGCAGGCTTTGATTCCAGAGAAGAAAAACTGTTTCGATTACGGGCTTATGGCGAAAAGACACTATGGGAAGCATCTGAACTTATGGGGTATAGTCCGAGAACCATAGACCGAATTAACAAAAGAATAAAGAAGAAAATTTCCAAAGTTGCCCCGATGTATTGTCGGGGCTTTTCTTTGTATTATGGCGAAAACGTGACGAAATAGTGACGTTCAAAAACGGAGTTCCTTCCTATATAATATAGGCATAAGGAGAATAGATTATGCCTATGTTAAGAAACCCTTATGAGGGCATATGGGAAAAGTATCGTTCCATAGATGATATGGATATGATTCTTGAATCCCGGATAGGAGGAATAGATTATGGCTTACCCATATTATCCGCAACAGCCAATGATGAACAATCTATACGGACAGATACAACCGTATCAAGACAGGCTGGCTCAGCTACAAAGTAATTATCAGCAGACAATGCCTTATGGTCAAATGCAAATGCAACAGCCGGTACCTCAGTCACCTATGTTACAAGGTCAAATGGTTGACGGTATTGATACTGTAAAGGCTAAAGATGTGGATATGTCCGGCAATCCTGTTTACTATCCAAAAACAGACGGAACTGAAATTTACAGAAAACAGCTTCAATCCGATGGAAGGAGCAGGATTTTTGTTTACCGACTCGTAAATCCAGATGAACAGCAATCTAAGCAAGATGAAAAGCAGATTGACATTGAAGCAATGTTTAATCAGCTTCGGAATGATGTTTGCTCTGAGATTTCTGAAATAAAGAGTATGTTTCCGACACAGATGTCGGGGACATCGGAACCTAAGCAGAATGGAGGTAGGCAGAGATGAATTTCAACCCAAACGCCATGATGAAAAAGCAATTTGAGAAAATGATTTCTCAGAGGTTCGGAAGTGTTGACAACATGATGAACGATATGAGTAAATTTGCAGGAAATAATCCAACATTGAAGAATGCGTTGGATTTATATAAAAAAGGTGATACAGACCAGTTGCATCAAATACAGCAAAATGTATTTAATGAAAAGCACTTATCACCAGATGGAATTATCCAGAAATTCCTTGGATTATAACACTTCCCCACAATTGGGTGATTAAAAATCGCTACAATTCGGGACGACAGCCGCGGATGTCTCCTATTGTAAATAAAATTTAAGGAGACTAAAAACATGATGAATGGTTCAAATTACAGTCTTAGTGACATTGCTGCCGCTACAGGCTCTAATAATCGCGCCAATGATATGTGGGGCGGTGATGGCTTTTCACTTATCTGGCTCGTCCTGATCTTTGCCATCTTCGGATGGGGAGGTTTTGGCGGCTGGGGCGGCGGCTTCGGCGGAAATGGTGGAAACGGTGCAAATGGTGCCGGATTCCAAGGATGGGCGACCCGTTCAGATATTAATGAGGAATTTGCTCTTAATGATATTCAGAATGGTATCAGAGGCATTCAGCAGGGTATCTGCGACAGCTCTTACGCCCTTAACAATACCATGCAGAGTGGCTTCAATAGTATGAATGTTGGAATGCTTCAGGGCTTCAATGGCGTTCAGCAGGCAATTAATGCTGACACTGTAGCCAATATGCAGAATACAAACGCATTACAGTCTCAGTTAGCAAATTGTTGCTGTGAAACAAGGGAAGCTATACAGGGCATCAACTACAACTTAGCTACCAACACTTGTGCTCTCCAGAACACAATGAACAACAACACCAGAGACCTTATCGAAAACCAGAACAGCAATGCTAGAGCAATACTTGACTTTATGGTAAATGATAAGATTGCAACATTACAGGCAGAGAACTCTGATCTGAAACGTGCTGCATCTCAGGATCGTCAGTCCGCACTACTTACAACTGCTATGGCTTCACAGACTCAGCAGTTAATCAATGCAATTAATCCGGCGGCCATCCCGGCATACGTTGTTCCTAATCCGAATACCTATTACGGTGGATGCGGATGCAACAGTGGTTGCTGCTAAGTAACTCACCCTTAGAGGTTGATTAAATTCTAAGAGGTGGGTTCCGGCTCACCTCTTATTTGATTGAGAGGTATAAAATATGAGTTGTAAAAATGTTTGTAAGCTCTGCAACCATCTTGTGATAAGCCAGTCTGTCGCATTCACTGGTGGGAATCTTGTAGTTACACTCCCGGCAGGCAGTTATTCCAATGGAGAAAAGTATTGCATTGTGATCGCACAAAGTATACCAGAAGCCACCACAATTACCGCCCCGGTAATGATTCAGATAGGAACAGGAACAACTTTGTATCCGCTAGAGAATCGTTGCTGTGCACAGGTTACGGCTTGCGGAATAAGAACCAGAACGAAGTACGCAACCAGAGTAGCTACAAGTGCAACTGGCGGAGTATTCAAGATGTTAGGAAATCCAGCTTGTAGTCCGAGTAACAATTTGACAGCAATTAATGGTACAGCCCCAACAACAGACACACCTGTTACACAGGCTGCCAGAAAGGGGGCAATGTAATGCATAAAGTTGCAATGGAAATGGGAAAATGGGCTATGGAAAAAGCCAAAGCACATGGATTTGACAATCTTAGTTCTCAGGACTGGGATGATCTGAAAGATTGCTTAGAAGCGGTAAAATACGCAATCTGTGCAGATAAGGATTACAGAATCGTAGAAGCTATGGACGAATGCGAGCAGGAAGAGAAATATCTTGGACGAATGGGATATGACAGATATCGTTATGCAAACGGCAGATTTGCACCAAAAGGCAGAGGAAGCCGCATGGGATATATTCCTTATCTTCACGCACAGGATGATGACTGGATGAATGAATATCTGAATAATCCAGAATTTGAACGCAATATGTACCGCATGGGATATCACCCAGAATATTTGGACAGGAATATGGGGAATGATGGAATGAACCGTCAGCAGTCCAGATATGGTGAAACCTACGACAGATACAGTGAGAATCGTAGACATTACCATGATTCTAAAGACGCTGAATCCAAGAGAAAAATGGATGATTCCATGAAAGAGTACACAGAAGATATCATCCGCAATATGAAAGAAATGTGGGACGATGCAGACGCATCAATCAGACAGCAGATGAAAACTGACTTGACACGTTTCATACAGCAGATGAATTGAATATGAAATGAATTTTGCCCTTGTTACAGGAATGTAGCAGGGGCTTTTTAGTTATGGAGGTACATAATATGCCAAGAAAAAAAGCGGAAGTCAAAATTAAAATGATTTGTGAGAAATGCGGAAAACCACAGAAACCAAGTGCTGACAAATCAACAACTAATTGGAATGTATATGACTGTCATGAAAAATGTGAATGTGGTGGAAAATTCGTAATGAAATTTGAGGATTGATTATGGATAATTTGACTGTAAATATTTTAGGAACCAAGTACAAAATATATTTCAGGAATGAAAAAGACGACGATTTACTTGATGGAAAAGGCAGAGATGGATACACGGATATGTCCGCGCACGAAATTATAGTGTGTAACAAAAAAGATGATTGTGAATTAAGAAATTACGAAAATTGGAAGAAAAACATTCTACGTCATGAAATTGTTCATGCTTTTTTATTTGAAAGTGGACTTGATTCTTCATCTGCCAATTTTTATGGAGCATGGGCTACGAACGAAGAAATGGTTGATTGGTTTGCAATTCAATCTCCAAAGATTTTTAAAGTATTCCAAGAACTTGATTTAATTTGAAAAAGGATGGTGATAATCCATGCTAAGACAATTTTACATGAACGGCGACCTATGGAGAGTGCAATTCGTATCTCCACATGACAGCGTGTTAATTGACCGTACAGGCAACAGAACGCTTGGGGTATCGGATTATTCCACTCATATAATTTCAATCGCAAATAACCTGCACGGAGAGCTTCTGAACCGTGTGTTTATTCATGAATTAGGCCATTGCGTGATGTTCAGCTACGGTCTATTGCCAGAACTTCACCGCATGGTCAAGAAACGGTATTGGGTGGATGCAGAAGAATGGTGTTGCAATCTTCTGGCCGACTATTCTTGTTTCGTGATTGGCACAGCTAGAGATATACTAGGAAACCAGTTCACATATGTGGCTCCTATCGGGGCAGAAAGGATGATTGCATAAATGGCAAAAGCAGAAAACACAGTTATTTTTGATGGAATCAAGTACAATCCCGGTGACGAATTGCCGGATTTAGGCAGTTGGGTGTGTACAGATGCGAAAGGTATGGTTCGTGATTACGAGGGGCTTTCAAAAGACGTATCAAAGCTCCCACATTATGTAGAGAGTGGTTCTTCGGCGTTGTGCCTTGATACTTCTGAATTATACGAATATCACAAACCTACCGACACATGGTACAAACTGTAAAGGAGAAACGCATGGCATTAACAGCAAAGAAAGTATATGCAATTTTAAAACGCCAGATTTCCGATATGGAAGCAAAAATAAAAACGCCTATTATTTACCGTGGCACAGTTGCGACTGCTGATTTGCTTCCATTAAATCCAGACATCGGCGATATGTACAATATCGAGTCTAAGTCGGTCTACGGCGAAGCAGGAATGAATGTGGCATGGAACGGCGTAGTTTGGGACACTATGGGTGCTCCGATTGATATGTCGCTTTACATTAAATCAAGTGAATTGGCGGATTGGGTAAAACAGCAGAACAAGCCGACATATACAGCTGAAGAAGTTGGAGCGTTGCCGGCTGATACAAAGATTCCAAGCAAAACCAGTGACTTGCAGAATGACTCTGGATTCTTGACTAAAATTCCAGATAATTATCTTTCCGGAACAGACAAAACTCTGAGCGTATCTGGAAAAGCTGCTGACGCAAAGGCTACCGGAGATAAAATTACAGAATTGTCAACTGATATATCAAATAAGTTGAATAAGAACCAAGGTTCGGAAAACTCTGGCAAGATTGCCGGAATTAACGAATCTGGCGATATCGTTCCGATGTTTCCAGTAAGTGTAGATTACAACGAAGAAACAAACTGCCTTGAGTTTGGTTCTGATCAAAAAATGGAACTTAATAAAGGTATCAACCTTGATAGCACTCTTACGAAGACTGGATATGCCGCTGATGCAGGCACAGTTGGAGAAATAACTAATTCACTAAAGGAAGATTTATCCAACAAAATCACCAAATTCTACGCATCAAATCAAGGTGAAACTCATATTACTGATTCTGATAATGGCAAAATCATGGATATGATGCTGTATGGGAAGTCTGAGCAGAAACAGTATTCGGGGAAGAATTTGTTGAATGCTACGTTTCAGACTACTACTCAGAATGGTGTTACTTGCACGAATAATGGTGATGGAACATATGCATTGAATGGTAGTAATGCGAATATACCTTCTGTTTTTACTCTTGGCACGGTGTACCTTATAAAAGATAAGAAATATAAAATGGCAGGATGCCCCGCGAATCCAGGAAAAGCTTATTTACAACTGCGAACACCTGAACCTGATAATGTTGCATATAAAAACGATTATTCGAGTGGTGTTGAATTTGTGATACCTAAAAGTGGAGAATATATTGTTAGAATTTATTATGATGTAGAGACATACAATAATTTACTTTTCAAACCAATGATAACCACCGACCTTACCGCCACCTACGATGATTTCGAACCCTACACCGGTGGCATCCCAAGCCCGAATCCTGATTATCCGCAGGAGATTAAAAGCGTTGTGAATCCAACGGTGAAGGTGTCAAACGAAGATGGAACACAATTTAAGACCGTCACCCTCCCATACACATTAAACGCTATCCCTGTAAATTCAGGTGGTAACATCACAATTGATGGTCAGCAGTATATTGCGGATTATGTGGATGTGGAACGAGGGAAGTTGGTGAGGATGGTTGGTGAAGTTGATTTAGGAATACTGGATTGGGCTATTAGAGGTACTTCAAGATTTTCAAGCACATCAGACATAAAAATTAAAAAACCAACATCATCTGCGAAAAAAGTGAATGAATTATGTACAATTTATAGAGTGGATACATTCGATAATATATATGGCAATATCAATGATAAAACGATAGGTTGCGCATATGATTCAGGGTATGTTCAAATTTATGATACAGCGCATAATGATGGTGTTTCTCTAAAACAAGCATTAACAGGAATTAAACTTTATTTCGAACTTGAAACACCAGAAGAAATCGACCTCACCGAAGAAGAAATTGCCGCACTCAAAGCACTTGAAACATATTATCCAATCACAAACATATCTATCAATTCAGAACAGCTTGACGGATATACAGTATTCAATTATCCAATAAGTATGGCAAATGGGTGGAATTATGTCAAAAAGCAACTTAACGATAACCGTGACTACATCTACGACATGGACATACAGAGCGCAGAAGCCTATGTCAACAGCGAATATGCAGTAGCATTAACAGAATTGGAGGTATGATTATGTTATACAGAACATTGTTAAAACTTAAAGAGAGAAACGGACTTACAGATGATTTGAAAAATAAGATTGATATTTTCTTTGCGACTGGCAGGATTACAGAGGAACAGTACAATGAGCTGATGGATGTTAATAAGGAAGAAGAACCGAAAGCGGAAAACTAATTAACTAAATGGGGCTTTGGTTAACTATTAAAACCGCAGGCGCAGCGCATTTAATCATTATAAACATGGACAATAAATAACAGATATGGAGGAATCACATGAAAACGCAGAAAACAAAAGGATTTTATGACCGTGAAAATGATACGGTACATATTTTTATTCCACCTGCTCCGACAGAAACGGAGAGAGGTGGAATTACTGCAAAAGAAAAAACAACGGAATCCCTCGAAGTTACTATTGATTCAGCTACGGGGAAAGCATATGTAGCACTCGACAAAACACTTTCAAAGACAGGCGAGGCGGCTGATGCAGGCGCAGTTGGAGAAATAATTAATTCACTAAAAACGAGGCTTAATGACATTGTTGGCTATGACAATGCAGCTGCTCACAATTCTATTTACCGTGGCAAGAACTTAGGTACGCAGTTTACTGCGGAAATGTCTGCCAACATTAAAAATGGCACATTCAAAGATTTATATTGTGGTGACTACCTTGTAATCAATGGAACTACATATAGATTTATGGATTTAGATTATTTATACAAAATTGGTGACACATCTTTAGAGACTCATCATATCTTAGTTGTTCCTGATGCACCAATGTACGACCATGTGATGAATGATACAAATACTACAGAGGGTGGTTATGTAGGTTCTAAGATGTATACTTCTGGACTTGATCAGGCACTTGCAAAGATTAAGGCAGACTTTGGCGAATCACATATTGTCACTTATAGAAATCTATTAGTTAATACTGTATCCAACGGTGTTTCTAGCAACTGGGCTTGGTATTCAAGACAGATTGATCTTATGAATGAAGAGATGGTTTACGGAACAAGAGCTTGGTCACAGGCTTCTCAGAATGGCTATGATACTGGTACAAATAAATCCCAGTTAGCAGCATTCAAACATAATCACTCTCTCATCCCATCTTGCAGATCATGGTACTGGCTAAGGGCGGTTCGCTCCTCTGCGTATTTCTGCTATGTGGGCAGTTATGGTACTGCGGACTCTAACGGTGCGTCTCGTGCTAACGGGGTGCGCCCTTGCTTCCTAATCAGCTAGTGCAGCGGAGCGAAACGCAGCGATCTTAAATCTCCACCCCTTGTGGGTGGGGTTGTTAAGAGAGCAAGTGGAGTGAAGTGGAACGACAATTAAAAGGAACACAAGGAGGAATATCGTGTCTGTTTTAGTAAAAAATAGAAATAAATCAAGTTTTGACGTAATTGTTAAAGCACACGAACTAAGATTAGTCTTCACTACTCTTCTATTTAGAGGCTTCGGAGTGCAGGACAAAGATGATGTAGTAAGACGTAAATATAAAGTACATATTGATGATCTATACCCATATGAAGATATGGAATTGTACATCAATGTGGCAAAAGATAAGATTTTAAAATTAGTCTCAGATTTGTCAACTAATGTTACAGCTGCGAATAGCATTTATCCAACAAATTTTGCGGAATGTGATTTACGCAGGCAGTATCAAAACTTAGCAATTACTAATTGCTTCTCAATTATTACTGAATTACAGTACATAGCGACTGTATTTAGAGTAGACATCAATAAATATACAGTATATGTAGATTTACTCAATGATGAAATTGATAGATTAAAAGGTTGGCGAAAATCAGACAATAAAATACGAAAGAAAATTGAAAAACAAAATAAATTAGCAGCTTAATTAAAAGCTTTTGGGTAATTTTTGTAAGCGGTTCAATCCTCTGCGAATTTCTGCAATGTGAACAGTAATGGTAATGCGAACAATAACAGTGCGTCTAATGCTAACGGGGTGCGCCCTTGATTTCGGTGCGTGTGTTAGAAACCGTAAAAATTCGGTGGCACGTACCAGGAAGGAAGAATTATCCATTCTATCATGAAGATAGATAAAACATACAGTCGATGTGGCTATCTATGGATACAAACCGCCACTATAAACGGCAGATAGTGTAAGTAAGTGTTTATATGGCATTGTCAGTGTTATATATAGGTAACTGCTTATGCGCCCTTCATAAGGGTCTAAACTAATTTAAAAAGGAAGCAATATGGAAAAATATAAAGATATTATGACAGATGCCAATAACATATATGAGGCATATCTAAGAACTATTAAATCAAGTAAATGGAAACCTGAAACACAGAAATGTATGTTGAATTTCTTAACTGTGATTAGTAAGAAAAAGAAAGAACTATCAGACCAAGATTATCAAACTCAAAAAGGCGGTGAATTCTTCTTAAATGAACGTGGTAAAACAAGAGCTGTTTGCACGAAAGACATAGAAGATAGAATTGTGCGTCATGTTGCCTGTGATATGATTCTTACTCCTGAACTAAAAAAGAAGTTGATATTTGAAAATGGTGCTTCTATCCCAGGCAAAGGTACAGATTTTAATAAGAGAGTATTTGAAAGAGACTTACATAAATTCTATAGAGCTAATGGCTCAAATGATGGATATGTGTTATTTATGGATTTCTCCAAATATTATGACAATATTATCCATAGTAAATTGCTAAAAGATGTAATGAAACATTTTGATGATGATCCATATCTCAAATGGTTATTAGAAGATTTTATGAACTCATCTAACATAGATGTATCTTATATGGACGATAAAGAATATTCTGAATGTCTATATTCTCTTTTTAATTCTATTGATTATCGTAATGCTAATTATCCAAAACTAGGAGAAAAATTCATGGAAAAGTCTTTGGAAATAGGTAATCAAGACTCTCAAATATTCGGTGTATTTTATCCTCATAGAATAGACAATTATATTAAATATGTGTGTAGTGAGAAATATTATGGTCGATTTGCAGATGATTCGTATATCATACATAAAAGTAAGGAACATTTACAGGATTTATTGCAGGATATAATTAAGATAGCTAATGAATACGGTATACATATCAATCTTAAAAAGACTCGTATTGTTAAGCTATCAAGTACATATAAGTTCTTGCAAGTCAAATATTCTTTAACTGATACTGGTAAAGTCATCAAAAGAATTAATCCAAAAGCCGTTACTAGAGTTAGGCAAAAACTAAAATCTTTCGCTAAAAAATTAGATGATGGTGAAATGGATATAGAGACTATTTATAACTGGTATAAGTCGTGGTTTTCCAACTATAAATCATTAATGTCAAAGAAACAAAGAAAACACTTAGATAGATTATATAATAAATTATTTATCAAGAATTGGAGGTATTCAAATGGTTAATATTATTTTATCTGATGGAACAGAGATTAAGAATCTGACTGTTAATGGGACATGTTTAATCTCTGATATTGATGTAGCGGATGAACTGCTCACAGATGAGAAATTGCAGACTATTACTATCAATAATGTAGAATATAAAAATATTACACTTGCAAGAAAGTGGATTGATGAAGATAAGATTTGGATAGCGTTGAGGGAAAAGACTCAGAGTGAGTTGGATAAGGAACGTATTGCTGAGTTGGAATCTGTTAATGCTGACCTTTCAGCAACTATTGATTCTATTTTAACAGAGATTATTCCATCTCTGGGAGCGTAATGGAGGTATCAATATGGATAAATTTATTTCAAGAATGATTGAAGAGTCTGCAAAAGAAAGCCTTGAAGCAGGGCAAAATAAATATAGAGCTTATTTTATTAATACCATATTATATGCCAAACACCAAGCAAAAGTAGATAAGAAACTTATTGCTGATGGTTTTAAAGAAGTTATTGTAACTAAATAATTATAGTCACTGGATAGAATATACTCTTCTATCCAGTGGTGTTTTCATTTATTGAGATTTAATAATGAGGGCTTAATCTTCTTGGTGAAAGTCCAGTCACGGGTATTTACCGTTAAGTGTAACGAACCACAATGTAGATCCTGAGATGGATAAATCTGAAGAAATGCAGAACGAAACTGAAATAAAATAAACAATCAACCATTTAGGTGAGAGTAGAAATACTCTCTCTCTTTTTTTATTGGAGAAAGTATTATGAGAGGATTAAAAAGACAGAAACAAACAGTGTATTGGTCTAGGGTAACTGAAGAACTTGACGGGATAAACACAATCAAAACGTACCAAAAGCCAGAATTACATCACCTATCCGTGTCTGCGACCGCCGGAACGCCAGAGGAATTATCCGCCGGGTATATCCCGGATTACGACAGGTATATCACAAACTTCGACCGCAACTTCAAGCCACAGACTGCCGATGTATTCTGGATTGACCGCAAGCCGGAACTGACCGGCGCAGGCGAACTTGTTTTAGGCGAAGATGGAGAGCCTACAGTCCCGCCAGACTACCGCCTGAAAAAGATTCTTGATACCCAGAGAGGGAATGTGGCACGATATGGCATCAAGTATATAGGGGATGGCTCAGATGGCGAATAAGACTATCAAAATGGAATTGTCGCATAAATCTATACAGGACACAATAAAGCAGCTCAGAGCGTACCAGAAGTCGCTTGTGAGCAAGAATGAAGAGTTTGTCCGTAGACTGGCAAAACTTGGAATCCCGGTCATAGATGAAAACATAGCATTGGTACAAGGCGATTCTGACAAAAATCATAACACCTATATCAGAATCAATAACTTTAGCGGCTATTCTCAGGCGACGCTTGTGTGCGAAGGAAAATCGCTTGCATTCATAGAATTTGGCGCAGGAATCCACTACAACACCCCGGCAGGCACAAGCCCACATCCAAAAGGGCAGGAACTGGGATACACCATCGGTTCCTACGGACAAGGCAAAGGCAAAAACGATTCATGGACTTACATTGCGGATTCTGGCGAATGGGTACGCTCTTACGGTACCGAAGCCACCATGCCGGTATATAAAGCAAGTGTAAAAATCATGCAGAACATCAGAAAAATTGCAAAAGAAGTATTCGGTTCATAAAGAAACACGAATATACTATGCAATCATATGGAATCATATTTATTAAAAATGATATACTGTAACATATAAAAGCATCTGTCAAAACGGCAGGTGCTTTTTTCATGGGAGGATGCAATGGAAAAAGTTTACGTAATGAAATCCGGAGATGCTTATAAAGTTGGTGTGTCGGTTGAACCCGAAACCAGATTAAGACATTTGAAAATAGGGAATCCTTATTTGGAATTAGTGTATCAAAGTCAAAAACTAAGTAACGGATATGCTGTTGAAACTTTAATACACAAAAATCTTAATTCTTACAAAATCAGTAATGAATGGTTTGCCGGAATTAGTGAAAATGAAATTATTCGTATTGTAAATGAAATTGTTTCTTCTAAAGGAAAAACAAAAAATAAGAATATTAATAGAAAAACCAGTGGTAACCTTGTGACTATTCAAATTACCTACAACGGCGAGCGCATTTCTCTTAAAGAATGTGCAAATCAAATCGAAAAAGAAATCAAAGACATACAATTTGAAAACTCAGAAATAGAGAAATTCACTTATTCTTTGAGAGGGTATTATGTTCCCAATGTTTTCACAGACACGATATTGATGTCGGTATTTAAAACAGATTCAATTGAGGAAATTCAAGAAACACTCGGAACCACTATTTCCGGAAATATATATTCTTTGTTTTCGGATGATGTTGAATCTGAAATAAGACGACTTGAGCGATTGTCAGTTTTGCTTATCAATAATTACGTAAACATAAATGAAATAATCCGTATTATTAGAACAGGCAGGGTGATATAAAATGCCAGACGCGATCAATAACCCAGTATCAGAAGTATTTTCTAGGTGGAGTAAAGATATTCAACCAACAGTCGGCAAAGGCAATTTTTCCATGGAGAAAAGCCAGACAATAGCATCTGGTAAAACGAAATACGCCAGATTATTCATGATGGGAAACCCCACACAGTCAACAAGTCTTGAAGGTCACGAATGCGCAACAGTTCTTTCGTTTCAAACGGAAAGTTACGCATCTGGGACAAAAGCTTTATCGACTGCATACGAAATCGACAGTAAAAGTCATCAGGCTATGGTTTCAATGGGTTTTCGCCGGACATACGGGCCAGAAGAAGTTGCAAACTCCGAAAAGAGTTTCAAACGAATCATAAGCCGGTACAGCAGAATTTACACCGGGCAATTATTGGAAGCGTAACAGCTTCTATTTTTTTTATACCAAAAAGAAAGGAGAGTGTCCTATGAGTAAAGATAAATTACAATGGCTGAAAGCTGCAGGAATCAGAGCTGTTAAGACAATTGCTCAGACAGCAGTTGCGACAATCGGAACCGCAACAGTCCTTGGAAGCGTTGACTGGAAGATGGTCGTATCCGCGTCCGTTCTTTCCGGCGTTTTATCCTTGCTTACATCTGTAGCAGGGCTTCCAGAACTGAAAACAGGCACAGATGAATAGAAAGGACGGTGATCCTTTTATCTCCCGGATGCAGGGTTACGCATCAGAGCCGACAAGGCTCTTTTTTATTGTGATTTTATAGCTGAAAAAGCAGAAAGGAGCCGAATATGGCAGCAACACCAGCGATTGACCTCAGTACCATTGGCATGAAGGTCGCGATTGCATTCGAAACTATAGCGGGCACACGCCCAACAGAAAAATATTACAATTTACAGAAACCGAAATCCATTCCGGATATGAATCCGGAACCTGATACTATCGACACCACATCTCTGAACGCAACAAAATACAAAACATCCGTTCCGGGACTTCTCGATTTATCGGGAGCCATGGGATTTACATTCGGTATGTCTCAGGTGTTCATTGATACTTGGGAAAACATCTGTGGAACATGGGACAAGAACAAAGCAGAAGGCAAAAGACCTTGGCTGGAAATTTATCATCCAGACCTTACAAAGGCTTGGTTTATCCCAATTGTACCGTCAAGGCTTGGCGTTCCATCTGCCGAAGTAAATGCAGCATGGGAAGTTACTGCAAACGTTACGATTTCGGATGAAATTAAGATTGAAGAAAAAATCGAGCCATCTGATGAAGACTTTCCATCCCCACTTGGAGGTTGACAAACATCCCGCCACTGAGTCAAATCTTTGGCGGGAATTTCTATTATGATTTGGGAGGACAAATAAAATGACAAAATTAACAATTAATGGAACTGATTATATTATCAAATTTGGTTACAATGCGTTCTGCGATACAGACCTTATGGAAAGAGTTCAGGACTTGGCAAAGCTTTTTAAATCAGCAGAAATCGAAACAGATGGAGACGTTTCCGGAATTGGAAGAATTAAAGACTTATTCTGCGTAGTCAGGGAGCTTCTTTTTGTTGGATTTAAAAAATACAATCCGGCAGAATCATTGCAGGAAATTGGGGATTTACTGGATGATTACAAAGATGAAGAAACCGATGAACCAAGAGGACTCTTGCAGTTGTTCGGCATTCTTGCCGATGAGCTTATGAACGCGGGTTTTTTAAACGATATTCTTCAGAATCCGAATCCGGAGATGGAGAATGGAGTGAAAGCACCACAGGATCACAAGAAGCCAGCCAAAAAGTAAAAAAAATTCAGAAACCATTTAGCCGATATGTTATGGAAGATTTACTTCCGTTCTATATTTATAACGGAGTTTCAAAAGCAGAGTTTATGGATTCTGAACCAAGAGAGCTGGAATGCTACGATTTAGCATATAAGTTTTCTGAGGACAGAAAGAATTTCCACGAACATATGCAGGGCGTGTACACAGTAGAAGCTCTCAAAGCTACCGTATGCAATATGTTCAGAAAAAATGGTCAAGCACCATATGAGTATCCATCAGAGCCATTCAGAATCTTTCCGCTTACCGCGGAGGAAGAAGAAGAGAAAAAAGAAAAGGAATTGCAAAAAGCAATTAATTATTTTAATGCGCTTGCTGCGGATTCTAAGAAATATAAGAAAAAATAAAAAACGGGACAATTATGTTTTCCGATTTAAAATTGGGAAACTCAAACTGCAGAAAACCAGATGGAGGGGACATTTTTGTCCCCTCTTTTTTACTATAAATATTTTTTGAGAAGGGAGTGAGAATATGGCTGACAATACGATTGATACCTTGGCGATACAAGTCAGCAGTGACGTTTCCAGTGCGTCAAGATCAATCAATGATTTGTGCAATAAATTCGACCGATTAGACAGCTTGATGTCCAAAAGCGTAGGCTTGATGAGGAATTTTTCTAAATCTATCGGTACTCTCAGTTATGCCGTGCAATCTATCAAAAGTATTGATACAAGTAAGTTGAATAGCATGGCCGCACAGCTCGAACGTCTCAGCAAAGTGAATTTGAGCAATCTTGAAAACAAGAACCTCAAAGTAAATGTAGAGATTAATTCAGCGGATATGTCTGAAAAATTGAAATATTCTGTTGAAAAATCTTTAGAGACTACCAGAATAGACGCATCTGCATTGTCCAAACAGCTTGCAAGTGCATTTGAAATAAAAGGTGGTGCCGCTTCCAAACTTCAAAAGCAGATAGATTTATTGGCGCAGCAGCTTACAAATTCATTTGATGGACAGAATTTCACAGCCGGTGACTGGGGAAAGACTCTTGATGATATTGCCAAAAGCATTGAACAGAGCGGAAAGGTTGTAAAATCCAATCTCGGAAGCTATCTGGGCGGTGCAGAACAGGAATGGCAAGACTTCTATAATTACTTTAAAAACAAAAGAATCTATGTTTCCGATATGCTTAAATTCGACATCGGAAAAGGCGAATTTAAAGAATTACTGCAACAACACCTTGGGAACATCGTATCTGACGCAACAAAAGGAATTAACCTGGATTCTGCATGGGGAGAACTGTCAGAAAGATTTCCTACATTAATTCCAAAAGACACTATAAATGCAGTAGATCAGCTGGTAACTGTTCTGGAAAACCTTAAAAAAGTCAGAGATTCTATTAAACCGGTGTCTATTCAATCCCTCATGGGTTCAGAGTCAGATTTAGCGTCTACACAAGTATACGAATCTGTCTCTGAGATGGGAAAACAGCTCGGAGTTGCAATCCAGAAGAACATTTCATCTGCTATGGAGTCGGCAAACGGCCAAATTCCAATTGATGTAAAGATTAATGAGGATAAAATTGCCAGAGACATTCGAAATGCCATTAATAAGGCATCTACGCTCACCTATGACCCGGTAAAAGTAAACCTGTCAGTAAATACGGACGATATAAAGAAAAACATCGAATCCAAACTGAACGGACTGGATTTATCGACAGTAAACAGCCAGTTACAACAGTTCGCTCAGTCCGTGAGCACCCTTGGGAATCTAAATCTGAAAGACAGCGGATTAAATTCATTCGTAAATGCCATTCGTAGATTGAACGAAACATTAAATTCCACAGGTGATGTGTCTGGAAAGATTCAGAACATGATTTCCGAATTATCTGGTCTTAGCAGTATTCCAGACGTATCAAACAATGTGAACCGGTTTGTTTCTTCGCTGGCAAGATTGGCAAATGCAGGTGGTTCTATTGATACAGTTGCATCTAAGCTTCCGAACCTCGGCAAAGAGCTTAGAAAAATCACAGCTTCATTCTCTAAAATAGGTGACGTTTCTCAACCAATTAATACGTTTGTTCAGTCAATATCTCAACTAGCGAACGCAGGGGATAAAACTGGAAAGACAGCAGAACATCTTGAAGATTTAGCGAATAGTCTTAAAACATTCTTCCAGACAATGAGTACCGCCCCAAAAATCAGCCGGAATACCATACAGATGACGCAGGCTATTGCTCAATTATCAAACGCAGGTGGAAACGCTGGCAGGGCAGCGCGGTCTACATCAAATGTGTTTAGCCGATTAGGGCAGGGAGCAGCCGGGGCAGTACGAAAGGTTAATAGTCTTGGAAACGCTATTGGTAATGTAGGCTCAAAAGCAAAGAAAAGCAGTCCAAGCATTATGTCTCTGATCGCTAAATTTTGGACTTTGAAAACAGCAGCTGCGAAAATTACAAGCGCAGTCAAAAGTTCCGCGGATTTCCTTGAAGATTGGGACTATTTCAAAAATGCCTTTCAACAGGTGGCTGATAGCTCGAAAACCTCATGGAAAGAAGCTGGGTATGATTCCGCTGAAGAATATGCAAATTCTTTTAGTGAACGCGCCAGAGAACTGACTTCAAAGATGTCCGGGTATGATATTTCAAGTGAGGGATTGCTTTCTGAAAACACAACAGGAAAATCTCTTGGAATGAGCCCAAGTTTACTGCTGAATTATCAAGCTACATTCGCTCAGATTTCTTCATCAATGGGTGCAACATCAGACCAAGCCGAAAAGCTTTCTAAAGCCTTAACAATGATCGGAGCCGACCTCGCTTCAATCAGGAATGAAGATTTTAACAAAGTTTATGACAACATGACTTCTGGACTTGTTGGCATGAGCCGTGCTGTAGATAAATACGGAATCAATATTCGTAATGCAAATTTACAGCAAGTAGCAAGTAATCTCGGAATACAAACCGCCGTTTCTAAGATGGACCAGGCAAGTAAGGCAATGCTGAGAACAATCGTAATACTGGATTCCTCGCGCCATGCGTGGGCTAACTTAGCTATTACAATCAACAGTCCTGCCAACCAAGCTAGAATTTTAAGGCAAAATTTAGCTTTGTTATCTCAAACAATCGGAAGCATTTTTCTCCCAATGGTTGCAAGCGTCCTTCCATATTTAAACGGCTTGGTAATTGCATTCCAAAGATTGGCAAACCACATTATAGATATTTTCGGAATCAAAGACAAATTAAAACAGTGGAATTTTGGAACATCCTCAGGAAATAACGTAGATGCACTGTCAGAAGCCCTGGATTCTATAGATGATTCTGGAATTTCAGATGTAGACAGCTCTGCAAAAGACACCAGTAACAGCCTGAAAGATGCAACTAAAAACGCCAAAAAGTTGAAACAGTTCCTTTCGTCCTATGATGAATTAGAGGTTATGAGCAAAGATGACAGTTCTCTGTCAGACCTTGCAAATTCTAAGATCAAAACACCAGCTCTCGACACATCCGCCCTTGATACAGGAATCCTTAATAGCGCGTTAAATAGCCTGTTAGACGAATACCAGAAACAGTGGGATGCCGCCTATAATTCCATGGAAAACAAGGCTATGGCGTTCGCGAACAAGGTCACAGACATATTCGGTAAGCTTGCAGAAGCCGCAAAGCCTACAACAAGATCACTGAAAAACCTCTGGAACAACGGGCTGAAACAGTTCCGGAATTTCACATGGACAGCACTAAAAGACTTCTGGAAACACTTCTTAGTTCCGCTCGGCAAGTGGACACTTGGAGAAAAAGGATTACCACGACTAATCAATGCTTTTAACGATTTCCTTGTAAAAATCAATTGGGATAAAATTAATGCTTCACTTGTAAAACTGTGGGATGCATTAGAGCCATATGCTGAGAATGTCGGTACCGGCCTGTTAGATTTCTTCGATGATTTCTTTGACAAGGCGGCAGACGGAGTGAATAAACTTCCGGGAATGATTGACAAAATCACCGCTTTTATTAAAGGAATTAGTCCAGAACAGGCACAAGATATCGGATATAAGTTGGGACAGCTTTTTAGTGTCTTGGGCGGTATCAAACTCTTGAAAGGCACCATAGGTATTCTTGATAAATTAGGAGTTGGTAAATTTCTTACCATGCTTGCATCACATCCGCTTCTTGCCCTTGCTGGAGGACTTGGAGCAGTCCTTCTACAACTTGATTCTATGGGTAAAATTCATATTCCGTGGGATGCCATTGGAAAGGGATTTGAAACCTTAAAAGAAAAAATTATGGAACTGGCTGAAAAAATTCCATGGGATGATCTTGACGAAATGTTTTCAAATTTTATCGAATCAATAAAGCCCATTGGCGAGGGCGCGCTAGAGGGGCTTGGAGATGTTTTGAAAGGTATCGGAAGCGGAATTAAAGCACTATATGATAAGCTCAAAGATATGACACCCGATGAACTCAAAAACATTGGAAAAGCTCTTGGAACTATTATCGGAATCAAAATAGCTGCTGATTTAGCGGAAAAAATTACTGGTTTAGGAAGTGCATATTCCTCCCTTGGAAAAGGCTTATCAGTGTTAAAAGCTGGTCTTGTTGGAATTATTGCTCTTAAAGGATTCAAAGGTGGAGAATGGTTAAGTAAAAATATTTTCGGAGCAGACAAAGACTGGTCAATACAGGATTTTGTAAATGACATTATCGGATATGAGTCGGGAGATGTGAGTAATGCTATTAATGCATGGATTGATGATGTTATCAAAAAAATCCATCCCAATAAAGTAACCAGTGAAGACGTGAAACTTTTCGATGATTGGACAACAGCTGCTCTCGAAATGGTTAAAGCAGGGGATATTACAGCGAGTCAGGGACAAGCATTATCTAAATGCATTTCTGAAATTGAAAGCAGTAGCGGAACTGGAAAAATCGCGTTATATGATTTGCAAAACGAAATGATCAATCTTGGGATATCTTTTGATGCGTTCGAGCAAACCCTTAACGGAACAAGAAAAGTCGTCGACGAAACAGTGGATTCAACTAAAACATCGGCCGAAAAAGCCAAAGAATCTGCGGATAAAATTAACAGTATTTCATTTTCAAACATTGAAAAGCATTTTGATAGTTTGAAAGACAGAACAGATCGTGTTGATTATGCGCAATTAGTTGTAAAAACGGCAAATGCAATTGACGAGATGGGTGGTATCTGGGAAAACGGAAAGCAGATTCTTGGCGAAAAAGCATTGCAGATTTATCAGGCAATCGCAAAAGGGCTCGAACCAGACGAAAACGGATTTTACACAATAGGTGAAAACCAGATGGTTCAGTTTGGAAATGGAATATCGGATTATAAAGAGACTCTTAAATCAAAGACTAAAAGCACACTCGATGAATCACTAAAAAGCACTATAGAAGATAATGTTCCTGTAGGATACACTCTTGGGGAAAGCGCGGCCGGATATTATATAGATGGTCTTTCTGGAAGCATTGTGGCACTTAGCCCAGAAGTACAGTCGGCGTTCAACGCCATGTACAAAGGGGTTTCTATGGATGATATTAAGAGTAGCGCCGAAACAAGTGGAAAGGAAATCGGGAAAGCTTCTGGAAACGGGTTCAAGAAAGGCATGGAAGAAAATTCCCAAACTGTCAAAGATGCCACAAATAAGATGGTTAATGACGGCATAAAAACTCCGGCACAAGATTCTCTTGGCATTCATTCTCCGTCCAAGTGGTTCGAGGAACTTGCCAAATTCTGCGGTAGAGGATTCAGAGAGGGACTTGATACGGGATTTGCCAGCGCACTTCACTGGTTCACGAAACTGAATGTAAGAATCAGTAACAGCATAGGATCCTTATACAATGTCGGAAGAAATGCAATTATCGGGCTGAACAACGGATTTGTAAATACTGCGAATAACACTTTGTTTAAAAACATTCAAAACATAGCAAGCAGTATATCTAACACATTCCGCAAAGTTCTTAAAATTCACAGTCCATCTCAGGTATTTGAAGAACTCGGTAATTTCACCATGCAAGGCTTCCAGATAGGTATGCAGAACATGATTCCGGCATTACAGTCTACAATCGGGGATATAAGCACATCTATACAGGGCATTCAGCTCCCACAGATGGAAGCAAATATCAAAGCTGTTCCGACTGCCAGAATGTATCAGAAACCGGTATCTGCAAACGGTACTTTCGGTGATGATATTCGCCGTGAAGTAATTGCAATCAGTAACAACACATTCGACAACAATCAGAATATCGCGCAGGTTATCCGGGAAGCTGTCAAAGGCATGGCAATTTATGCAGACGGTCACTTAGTCGGATATTTGCAAGAGGAAAACGAACGGTTCAGAAACCGCAATGGATTCGGATTATTTGAAAGGTAGGTGAGGTAAATGAGTGATTTTATTGCAGGAAGCAGTTTTGAAGGATGGCTCTTGAAGTTTGGAAGCAAAATTGTTCCAAACAAATACCTCGCCTACGATGATTACACCGCGACTCCAAACCAGAGAACAGAAGTAGAAGCATACAGAGACTTGAACAATCTCTTACACAGGGACACAAGCCCGAATTTTAAGACAAAGATTGATTTTAATACCAGACCGCTTTATCTGGCAGAGAAGATTGATTTGCAGTCTACATTTGCTTCTGGTTTGGTCAACAGAGCACAACGGAAGTACAATGTCACATATTGGGATGATGAGCAGAACACCTACAGAACGGGGGTTTTTTATATGCCCGATGTGGATTATAAAATTATCAATGTGGACGAAGAGACAAAGAACATTCTTTATAATAAGATGCGGTTCGCACTGATCGAATACTAACAACCAGAGTGCATGAGTGTCACAGCTCATGTGCTCTTTTATTTTATAGACGGGAGGATGATTATGGCAGATACAGTATCTTTTGACAGTTTATTGAATACTAAAGTTGAAATGGCTGCTATTGTCAGCAACACAAAACATGACGATGATGTGGTCAATGTTACGGGCGTTGACTGGTTTACTTACGCAGGAAAAACAGCCAGTACCATATATGTTTCGGGAGACAATTGTATCGGATTCGGACAAAATTCCAAACAGCTCAAAATCTGGAATAGGGATGGCGCGATTTATTATGTTTACCGTCAAGAAGGGACACTTGATTCAGGAAAAAGATTCCTTAAAATCAGAGTTGAGGGATATGTGTATTATTCAAGCACATCCTCATCGTATGCGCTGAAATACGAAATATTCTTGATAGAGGGACAAACCCTATTTATTAATGTTGTTCAAAGACCAACAAGTAATTATTACGCTGGCACATCGTCAATTACTGATGGAAAGACCACAACAAATTTAGAAATTTCTGCATCATCTATAGTGCCAATTTCGATTCTGGTAAAAAAAGCAGGTGTGTCACAAGAAATTTCTTATAAGAAATATTCCGATATAGCACTTACTAGCATATCTGTTTCGAAAATGCCAGATAAGACTGCATATTATCAGGGCGAATTATTTGACAGCACAGGGCTTGAAATATCTGGAACAACAAACACAGGAGAAACAGTCAGTGTCACAGATTACGAATTATCGGGCTTTGATAGCAGTTCCGCAGGTACAAAGACCATAACCGTTACTGCATCTGGTAAAACCGCAACATTTGAAATCACTGTCTCAGAAGCTTCTATTACTGCCATATCCGTTACTACAATGCCAGCCAAGGTAAATTACCACATTGGAAAAGAATTTGATTCTACGGGCATTGTGATTACCGCAACGGCAAGCGATGGAAATACTATAGATGTCACAAAAGACTGCACGTATTCCAAGCTTGACAGTAGTTCCCCAAAGCAAAGCGAAGTTACGGTTTATTACAGGAATCTCACTTGTACGTTTGAAGTTACTATTATGCAGCCAGAAAAAATAGGTAAATTAAGGTATTTTGGAACTTCGTATTTTGTAGGAGATACCACAAACGTACATGTGGGTGAAATTACCGTCATATATTCAGACGGGTCAGAAGATGTAACTAGTGGTTACACTGTAGAAAACAAGGTGCTTACGGAAGCTGGCACGATTCCTATTAATGTCAACTATTTCGGTATAATAGGCACAATAAATGTTAATGCATATGATTCCTTTTTGGCACATATTGGTTCACCGAATTACGAAGATGTAACAGCCGAATTTATTCTTAGCACAAACACTTTGTCGATATCTGGGACAGGAAAAATGACGATGAGTTTGTCTGATAGTTCCGAGCATTCCAATGTCCCTGAAAGTTTGTATACAAGATGTACAAAGATTATTTTTAGTGACGGAATTACAGAAATTGTAGATGGATTCAGCTCTAGTTTTAAAAACTTAACACGTATTGAGTTAGGAAACACAATTACAAGTATTGCCAGTGGAAACTTTTACACTTTCTTAGGAACTAAGCTTGAATTTCCAGCAAGTCTAAAAGCTATCCAAAGTGGCACATTCAGTTCTTGCCCTAATCTATCAGAGCTTGTTTTTCATGAAGGCTTACAAGAAATTCAAGGTGGTGCGCTAAGCGGATTTCAGTCATTAGATAGCATTGTTTTTCCACTGTCATTAAATTTGCTATCGGGTGGTGCTTTCTATGGGGCGACAATAACTAGCATCGAAATCGGAAATGCAAATTCTGTGATTGGTTCATCTGGAATCAGTATTCCCAATTGCAAAAATTTGATAATTCGAGGTGGGACTATTGATGGAACAGACGTAACAGGACGGCTCTCTAAACTTGAAAATCTTACATTAAAAGGATTAGTTAAATTTACCGGAACATCACATTTTGCACCATGTTCTAGTACTTTAAAATCAGTTACCATTGAAGACGGAATAACAGAAATACCAGCATCGTGTTTTGTGAACTGTGGAAAAATCACGGAAATTACTATTCCTGCAAGTGTTATAAGCATTGGGGATAGTGCGTTTTCCAGTACTTCACTTAAAAATCTGGTAATTTCTGACGGCGTTCAAACTATTGGTGTTCAGGCGTTTTACGGAACGCAACTTACAAACGTGTCTATTCCTGCAAGCGTTATGTCCATTGGTGAAAATGCTTTTAATACGTCCGCCACAACAAACGTCACTCTGAATAAGAAAACCAATGAAATCTCCGGCTCTCCATGGGGAGCAACAGGCACAATTACATGGTTAATTCTGGCAACTCGAATTGAAGTCTCCCATATGCCTACCAAAACTAGATATTTCGTAGGCGAACCATTTGACAGCACAGGACTCATAATCACTGCATACTACAATGACAATACATCTGAGCAAGTAACCGGATATACCCTGTCAAGCCCGGATATGTCAGCATACGGAAATAAAACCGTAACGGTTACATTTGACGAAAAGACCGTAGATTTCAGCATTCTTGTAGTAGATATTTCTGGAATCGAAGTAAAAACCATGCCTACAAAAATCGAATATCCGAAAGGAGATGTATTTGATACAACCGGATTATCCGTTCTCGTCAAATACACTGATGGCACGTCAGAAACAATAACATCTGGATTTGAATTATCTGGCTTCGACAGTAGTTCTGTTGGCGAAAAGACAATTACAGTAACCTATAAAACCCATACCGCTACATTCAAAGTCCTTGTGTATGAACTGCAAGGAATCCGTATCACACATTATCCGGAGAAAACTTATTACAGAGTAGGGGAAGCATTTGACCCGACAGGGTTGGTTGTTGTGGCTATGCGGACAGATAATACAGAGAAAGAAATCACGGATTACACTGTCTCTGGGTTTGACAGCTCTAAAGCCGGGACAAAAACCATCACAGTGTCTTATCAGACCGAAATTGGCGGCATAGAAACGTTCATTGGATATGATGAATTTGAAATCAAAATAACCAAGGATGGAAAGAACCCATTTGAAGATAACACCGACCCAATCAACGTGAAAGTGCATTGGATAAATGGCGAATTTGAGGACTTGACAAACGATAATATTCAATCCAATACGCTGTCGTTACAGGAGTCATTGTGCAATAAAGCATACTTCATTTTTGGCGGCTGCATATCTAATCAGATCACATTCAAGTGCTACCATCAACAGTTTATCGGGACAGATGAATCCACTTATCCGTCTGGAAAGATTGAGGTTTATCTTGAATGTAAAGGCACAGAAATCAAGATTTTCACGGGCGAAATTGCGACAGGAGAACGTGATGCAAACTCATTTGTTAGAACCATTGTGGCATACGATTATCTGTACAAATTGCGCAATACTGACATTGCGTGGTGGTATAAGAACAACACAAAAGACAAGCAAATGGTGTTTACACAGAAGCAGTTCAGAGATACTTTGTTTAAGTATCTTGGTATTGAACAAGTCGATGTAAAACTCAAATACGATAATGCATATGTACCAAATACTGCCAATTCTTCTGAAATGAATGCGGCAAATATACTGGAAGATTTATGCCTGCAAAACAATGTTTTTGGGTGGATGAACAGGGATGGAAAATTTGAGTATAAAAAGCTTAAAAAGAACTGCAAACACCGTGGCACGACAGTTTCCGGCGTTGAAACATTCGATTTTTACGAGTCTGCGGTGCATCTTGACAGATTCAAAAGTTTCAAAGCAACAGAGGGAAGAGTGTGGTATTTTAACTACGTTTACACAGACCCAGACCCGTCCGGTGAAGTGTTTACGTCCGGCGAACCAACCGCACAGGACGCATACGAAAGAAATGTATTCTATAACCGTAACAGCTTTTTTGTAGGCAATCAAGACTGGCTGAATTACGCTTACGATGCGAATGAGTACGGGGATTACACCCGAACAAAACCGAAGTATGCAATCTGTTACGGAACTGTCGCAGAGGACATTATCAAAAAGCAGTATTATCGGGCACAGGGATACTCCGTGGAAGTACAAGGGAATCCGTTCAATATGGTTGGACAGACCGTGGAAATGACACATTCCAAGCTTTCTGAGGACGGTTCTGCAATACAGTGGGTGATTCATAGCTATATCATGAGTAGGACGCTGAAATTAGGCATAACAGGTCTTATTGACACATACACTGTCAACAATTCACCGTATAATGGAAACAATCAGCAATTAGGCAAGAACACGCCAGAAATCACATCTACGATCAACAGAACAAGGTCTGAAATGCCAACCATTAGTTATGCAGAATTTACAGACGGAACGGAATCTGGAATTGCAACGATTGATGATTTTACGGACGGTTCTGGAAGTTCTTCAACCAAACTAAAAAAGGCACAATTAAGGTGTGTAAAGCGAATAAAAAAAGCTGATTACGACGCTCTTGTAGCCGCAGGAACTGACCGGGCAGATACATTGTATTTCACATTCGAGGAGGGCTAATTGATGATATATAAGGCGTTTTTAAATAGACAGGAAATCACTGGGTTTCCTGTCAAAGGCAAGGATGTGAGCAAGATTTATGGAGGAAATATTTTACTGTGGGAGAAATCAAAAAAATTGCCTATGAAAGAAATTTGTTGCGCAACGGGAAAAACTTATTGGAGTCCAGATATAACCAAGCCTTACACTAGGTATGATATAGTTGAGTATTCAGTCCGAAATCAAACAGAAGATGGAAAAAAATATTTAACTCAAAATACAAAAGCTGGTATTTTTCTTGAATATAAGCACAAAACAGGGCAATCGTATTCGTGCCGAGCATATATTATGTATGATGGTGTTGTAATGCCAAACGGAGGTTCCATCAGGAATGTTAAATATAGTTCAAAAAGATATGACATGGATGGAAACCTTTTAGATCAAAATGAAGAATGGCAGTTCAGTACCTTGGTCGACAAGAAAAAACCAGGATTATATCAAGTCGGATTTGGCGAGGGAGTATCTCTTGGCCTTAATGCATATCCAATTGAGGGAAGTGCCACTGGTTGCATAATGTTTAAGACGCTCGATGAGTTAAAGGCATATATGGGTGTCTCTTGAAACAAATGTTTTCACTATTTTTTGCTTCTTTCAGCACTAATTTATCCAAATAAGACCTCGAAAATCGCAAATAAGAGCGCGTTTTCCAGTAAAACTCAAATAAGCCCTTATTTGCCAAAATAACCTCAAAATCCCAGTCCCGACCGTACTAAAATGTAACTATATTAAAAATAAAAAATGAATAATTTGTAAACGTAAATTTTGCTTGTTTTCAGAATAAATCAATCATCTGAGAAAATAATGAAATCCAGAAATAAGTATTCTGTCAACGAGCAATTTTCGTTTACATAATATCTCAATGTAACGTTACAATAACGTTACCAGTAACGCAATGTAACGCAATAGAATAAGAATAAGAAATAGAATAAGAATATAATTAATATATATACAAGATATATATTAATCGTCGAATAAGCGCTATTCGACCCTGACATTTTTAATTCGTTTCAGCCCAAGGCAAACCATTTTTATCAACAACTCCGTATTTGACTCAGATAATGATTTTATGTGTGATTCGGTAAAATCCTCGAATGATATATAAAAATTGATTCTATGGGTAAATACAGAGCTTACAGGGTATATTTAACAGAAAGGAGCAATATGATATGACAAACGAACAGAAAACAGTTCTCAGGAAGATTATTTATGCAGTCGAAACCGGCGGACAGGTTTACGGACAACAGGATTATTCGGACTTCACGGAAGCTTACACCAATTCTTCTGAAGAACACGCAATTACAATCGGTGCGGGGCAGTGGTACGGAACCGAAGCTAAAACGCTTCTGGAACAAATTTACGATGCCGACCCGGAACAGTGGGAGAAGATAGACAAGGTAAGACTTCTGGAACAAGTCCAGACCGCAAACTGGGAATGTTTTAATATTTCCAGAGTGTCACAGCTTGCTAATACCATAGTTGCTCTTATTTCGTCCGATTTGGGTATTAAATGCCAAGATAACCTTATGGATGAACAATTAGCCACCTATGCAGAAGAAGCCCTTAAACAGGGCGTTACGGACGCAAGAGTGCAAGCCATGTGCGTGAACTTTAGGCACCAAGGCGGACAGGGGGCAGTAACGCGGATTCTGGCAAAGACTCAGAAACCATATACGCTCGATAATCTCTATGCAGCCTGCCAGACGGACACAGGGAACCAAGTCGGGGCATATAAGAGCAGACAGAGATTTGTTTATAACGCATTAAAAACATATTTTCCAGAAAGTGAGGTACAGCAAATGGCAACAGTAAAAATTAGTAATTGCGGGCATGACGAGAACGGTAGATATGCAGGCGGAAAAGCCGGCGATCAGACCGGAACAGAATATCAGATTATGAATTGGTACAGTAGACCATGGCTCTGTGTTCTGAGATTTGAAGATAAAACAATTGCCGATATGATTGCAGATATGGCAACAAAAGCAGCTCAAAACAACCATATTGGTTACGATCAAGGAACCGTAGGGAACAGCAATGACAGATACACATTTTGGCAACAACTCAAAGCTAACGGATATGACCCTGCTAAAATAAAAAAAGACTGTGAGAGTGATTGTAGTGCCAGTACAGCAGCTATCATAAAAGGCGCAGGATACCGTCTGGACAATGCAAAGTTGAAAGCAGTTAGCATTTATTTGACTACTTACGATATGCGTCAGGCATTAAAAAAGACAGGTGCAAAAGTCTTGACAGACCCAAAATATTTGAAATCTGGTGACTACATTAAGGCAGGAGATGTTCTCCTGAATGACGATCATCATGTGGCAATTGCAATTACCAGTGGTTCATTATCTGGAGGCACTGCGACACCAAACCAAAACTTAAAAATGAACACCAGAGCCTACATTGCGCAGATAAAAAAGGACACAAAATGCTATACAAAATCAAATAAAAACAGCCCATCAAAGCTGTTTCCACGGTTAAAAAAGGGTGCAGTTGTAGAGGTAATGAAGTATGTGGAAACCGACAGCAAAGGGTTAAGATGGTACTTCATCCGCATCCCTTATCCGAACGATAATGGTTTCATTTTTGAATTTATCCCAAAAGGAACATTTAAAAGAATCACAGAAATGGTCAAATGACACTTGTAATATAACAGGCAAAATGATATAATAATTTTGTTCCATACATTCACCCTTTGTGAGCAGAAACCGCCAGTAAGCCCGGTTAATTCCCTCCGGACGCTGGCGGTTTTTATTTATCTCATTATGTAATTTTCATATTTTTCTTTGATTTCCCTTGCCCCATTTTTCCTTATCTGAACAACGTCCCCGGAATCCATAACAAAATTATCGCCCGCCGACTGAATGTGATCCATGTTTGCGAGATAACTCTGATGGCAGCGCAAAAATCGCTTATCAGACAGCTTTTCTTCCAGGTCATTCAGCTTGCAAGTAGTCACAAAACATCGGTTATCTGTCGCAAAAATATGACAAACCCTTGCCTGGCTTTCAATGTACTCGATTTCATCATATTTGAGCCGGTTAATCTGCCCGCGGAATTTGAACGTCAATGTTTCATCCTTCATCTGTGACAGAATCTCGTCAATAGCCCGGTATATTCTGCCGTATTCCTTGCCTTTTACAACATACTGCATAGCCCCGACGTCAAATGCTTCTTGCAAATGAGAATCGTCGGCTGTCCAGAAAATAATCTTTCCATCATATCCAATATCCCGGAGCTGGTTCGCAATCTCCAGACCGTTCTCCTTTTCCAGAACCATATCCAGTACAATTACATCGTACCATTTCCCTTCTTTTACATCTTCAACAAGCGGATAACCTGCCGAATACTCGCTAATTTCATACCGGTAATCTCCTTTGCGCCGCAAGAATCCCGATATGTGCTCTTTAAACAAGTCAACTTCAATTTGATTGTCGTCACATATGGCTATTCTCATATGCGCACCCTCCTTTCGTAGTCTCAATTTTGTCAAAATACGCAATGATTTTGACAGCACACACATTTTTCTTCCTGTTCGTGGTATTATTGTCCCACAAACAAAGTGTAGCACTTAAAATTGTTAGTGTAAAGCGATAAAGTTTGACATAATTCGCAAAATTGGTTTCTGTGTCCGGGAGGATGTGTGGATAGAGAGACTGCCTGCGAGAACGACAGGCAAAGAGAAAGAGGGGCGATTGCCCCTCTTGTTTAGTTCACACCATATACTCTTTGTGCGTCTGCGTTTTCTATTGCTATAAATTTATTATCATCAATCAGTGCTAGGAAATAGCTTCCTGTGAAAGAATGAAAGAAAACATCGTTCTCTTCTTTTGACAAATCATCTGAGGTTTCAAAGATTGCAATAACTCCATCATCATCTCCGCGAGATTTAAAAACGTATCCCCCTTTAGGAAGCGTTTTTCCTATGGCATAATAGCCAGCCGGATATATTCCACTTTTTGCGTCATATTCTGGCAATGTCGAATAATGAATGGCTTCTTCTGGATTGTTTTCCGCAATATCGTTTTGGGATTCCTCTTCCTCTAAAGTCTGTGGAGGTGCTTCCTGTTCAGGATTCCTGCTTTTGATGTATTCTTCAAAGTATGGCATCAAATCATCCCTGTCCCACAAAATGGTATTACTTTCGCTTGCAGCATCTTTGGCAGACTTAGTAAAATAGCTGTTTGTCATTACGATTGCGACATGACAGTGGTAATATGTTTTCCCAAAATGTACCTCTTGGACAGCTTTATTCCCTACAGAACCGCTAAACCGCTTACATTGAACAGCGTATTTGATACCAGATTGCTCGGCTATGACATCAACGCCCTGATCGCCACTGCCTCTTGTAACCGTGACGTTTTGAAACCCTTTTGCCCGTAAAATATCAGCACACACATATTCAAAATCATGTCCATCCATCCCGTCAATATTTTTCATACTAAAAGTCTTTCTGGATGTCGGCTGATATACCGGAAGTTCTGGGACTTTGGACTCCAGCATTGGTTCTGGAATTGGTTCTGGAAGCTCCCTGCAATTATATAAATCAACTGTCATATTTACTGGAATCAGAATTTGAGATTGAGATTTAAGCTCTACATTTCTAAATATTTGCCCCTCACTCAAATATAATTTGTTGTTTTTAAATTTTAAATGAGTATCTTTTTCTAGGCAATCTATTTGAATATCTCCATAACCTTCAATTGCACGAATATCGTATAATCCGGCAGAAATGTCGCGTCCAGAAACATAAATTCCACCAGTTAATTTTTCGCCATTAAACGTACTTTTGCGGATTTCCTCCAATCTTTTATTCGTTTTAGCAACATCCCGGTCTATGCTTCCTTTTGTAGCGTAATACACTAGAGCCAATATCACCACAACAATTGCGATTCCCACAATAACTTTCCAATATTCCATGAATAGAGCAACCACGCAAGCCGCCAAAAACATCCCAAATCCAGTGCCACATCCTCCGGTTTTATTGTTTTTAGCCATTTAAAATGTTCTCCAATCCATTCCAGAGTGAATTTTGATATATTCATTCTTCAAATTTTCAACATTATTCATCATATCCATTTTGAATATCTTTCCGGCACAAGTAATTGTGACCGTCTGGTAATTAAATAGGCTGCCTAAAAGCCCCTGATCGTTACTTATGGACGATACCTGGCTTAAAGGAATGTCTGCATTGTGAGTAAAGAAAAAGCCTTTGCGTATATAGACTGCCTTATTGGTTAAAGTGATTGATTTTGAATAAAAAGTAAGAAACGAGCCAATAGCGATCAGCGCAAATATAATTGTCCAAATATTAATTCCATTGTTCATAAAATAATACCCAATGGAGAAAAATATCATAATCCCAACAAATACATAAGAAAACCAATGCGCATTGCTATAACATAAGTCCTTTTCTGGTACTTGTTTAATCTGTGCTTGGTGAAGCGGATGTCCGCAATGAATGCATCTGCCAGCATCAGAACTTATCTCTTTTCCACATACAGGACACTTTATCAATCCCATACAATCCCCTCCCTTGTTAAAATTTTACAATATTATACCACCTCATACAAACTATGCATAGTAAAATATCAAAAAAGTAGATTGTTTTTGCAGAAAAACTCCATGATTTTGCGCTTGCCAGAAAAACTACACAAATTCGTGCTATAATGCGTGATATATTTTTAGAAAAGAGTTGGTAATAATGGAGAAGAACAGATACAGGATAGTCGTATTCATCCTGATATTTTACGAAATATTCTGTGTGGTGCATATACCGTCACATGATATAGCAGAACGCCACCGCAGAGATGCGCAGATCACAAAGGAAGCTGCGGAACAAATTTATTCCGCCCAGATGCAGGAGTTGAGTGAAATCAAGAAAATTTGCAATGTCAGATGTTATATTCGCGAAAGCGCAATTTTCTTTAAAATTGCGAAGTTTGCCTACGAAACAACAAAAGTCCATGTGTACATTTGGCAGTTGCCAAGAGGGAACATAGGTGGTATAATGATAAAAACGAACTGATGTTCGGTTCTATATCCCACAAGCCGGACATATACTGTTATCAGGAGACTGCTGATCGGAGGTATGATTGTATGGACTACAGGAAAGAGGATATTGAAAAATATCGCAGTAACATATATGATATGATTAGGGAAATAAAGAGCGCAAAGATTTTATACTGCATCATGGGATTCGTTGAAGATATAGCAGAAGAGGATAAGGAGGTATTTAATTATGAGCAGACGTCTGGACACTAGCAAAGAAGCGTTAGAAAAATTAGGAATCAAATTAACGGATGAGCAGTATCACAATTTATGCATGGTTAGTTTGGGGAGCATGGCAGAACATAAAAATATTCCTGTTTTCACAATACTGTTAGTTCTTAAACATTTGGGGATTTTGCCAAAAGAATTGACGTGCGATAATGGCATTGAAAATATCGACGAGAGATCACAGGAGTGGTACAATAGGATGTATGGAGAAATGAAAGAGGAGTAATCGCTCCTCTTTTTTATTTTTGAATTTCCTTTAATCCCTTTGTAGTAATAGTGACAGAGCCTAAAGACATTGTGATATAGCCAATATCCATCATTACGTCATAAATCGGTTTTAACGATAAACTGTTATCTACGTCCAATTCTTTAGACACTTCTGCCAAATCTGCTGTATAGGTAGAATCGGCGCACTTCAATATAGCTTCTAATATAATTTCTTTTGTCAACATACTTTTCTCCTTTATTCACTTAATAAATCTATAAGTTCAGAAACATGTTTCTTTTTCTTTTCAGATAAATCAAGATATTTCAGAACCATATTATAGAACTCGGTATTATTTCGTAATTCTTTATTTAATTTTCTCAGCCTGTTATCGGTATAAATATCTTCCTCTGGCTCTTTTCCCGTCATCAGATAATCTACGGATACGTGGAAGAAATCTGCGATTTTTTGGAGTTTATCTTGCTTTGGAGTATACTTCCCCTTTTTCCAACTGGTTAATGTAGCAGTAGAAATCTCAGTTCCTCTGGAAACCTGACTGGGAGTTACTTCTCTTTCTTTACATAATCGTTCAAAGTTCTCGTAATACATGGATTTTCTCCTTTGTGAAAAGAACTAAGAAATCTTAATTTAATTATTGACATACTAAGAAAACTGTGCTATTCTTTAGAAGAACTAAGAAACCTTAGAAATATCGCAGTAAAAAAATTAAGAAATCTATATAACTGTTTGTTGGTAGCTTCATTATATAAGAAATCTTAGTTACTGTCAAGAAAGGAGTGAGAATTTGTTTAACTATATGGTTTTTGAAAAACTTTGCAAGGATGCAGGAGAAACTACTTATCAGGTTTGCAAAGATACGGGGATTAAATCTTCCACAATCGCTAATTGGAAAAAACATTCAGAAACAAATGGTAAAAATGGATATGTTCCAAAAGCAGATAAGATTTTATTAATCGCAAACCATTTTAATGTTCCGTTAGAAAGATTCATAGAAACGTAGGTGTGATATGCAATATATTTACTTGATTAAAAACAATATAACAAAACGCGTTTATGTCGGACGCTCAAAATCTCCTCAAAGGAGATTTAAATTGCATATGAACGCATTAAAGCGGAATCGGCATCCAGTTGAAATTATGCAAAATGATTTTAATAGTTATGGAGAAAAATCATTTGGATTCAAAATAGTAGATTCCACAAGCAATTACACCCGAAAAGGAACAGAGGGAAAAATAATGGAATGTTTAAAAACGTATGACAAAAAATATGGATATAACTACAAAGACCCATATTTCATACGCAACGGAAAACATCCTACAAAAAATCTTCCTGCTGATTATTTAAAAACTTCGGTAGATGAAATTTTGAAATCCGATTAACAAGAAAAGGAGACGTATGAACGAATTACAGATTTTTAATTCAGAAGAGTTTGGCCAAGTACGAACGGTGGAAATTAACGGAAAACCATATTTTGTAGCAAACGATGTCGCAAAGGCACTTGGATATGTGGAAACTGCAAAAGCAATTCGTACACATTGCAAAGGGGTGTCCGAAATGGACATACCTTCAAAAGGTGGAATTCAATGCATGAAAATCATACCAGAGGGCGATATTTACCGTTTGATTGTGAGAAGTAAACTTCCATCGGCAGAAAAATTTGAGAAGTGGGTATTTGATGAGGTTATTCCATCTATCCGAACAAACGGTGGTTACATTGCCAGACAGGAAACACTCTCTGATGAGGATTTAATGGCAAAAGCTATTTTGGTAGCACAGAAAAAAATCAAAGAGCGCGACCAGATTATCGAACAGCAGAAAGCTAAAATCGAACAGGATAGACCAAAGACAATCTTTGCAGATGCGGTATCTGCAAGCCATACATCAATTCTTATCGGTGACCTGGCAAAACTTATCTGCCAGAACGGATACCAGATAGGGCAGAAGCGGTTATTCCAGTGGATGAGAGACAATGGCTATCTAATGGTTTCTGGAAGTTCACGAAATATGCCGAAACAGAAATACGTTGAGCAGGGATTGTTTGAAATCAAAGAATCCAATGTCCAGAATCCAGATGGTTCAGTCAGAATCACACGCACGACAAAAGTTAGTGGAAAAGGGCAACTGTATTTCGTGAATAAGTTTCTGGGACAGGAGGTTGCAGGATGAATAAAAAAGAACTTGATGAATTTAAGAACATGACATTAGAGGAGAAGAAAAATAAGATTATCGAAATAATTCGTAAGATTCCAGACGAATCTCCAATTCATAAGGTGTTGTACGAATTTATAAAAGAGGTAACACGTGCATGAGCCAGCCGAACGACTTCAAGCACTTCACCGGGAAGAAAGCTTCATTCAAAACGCAGAAGCGGAAGAAAAAGGTAAAGGTGAAAAGGGTTCACAGGAATAAGTATGAGAGGAGATGAGAGGATATGGCAGAAGATAAGAAAGAAAAAAAGCCGGAGAAAATTATCAGCAATTTAAAAAATGGAACTTTGATGAAATGGGACACTGGATACGGGAGTCACAGATATTTTTTAGAAAAAGAAAATGGGGAAGAAATATATCTGAGAGATATAATTTCGTATCTTGCGTTTGGACTTTCTGGAAGAGTAGTGAATGCTTTAAATGAGAAAGGTTCCTATGAAGAGGGCAGAGAAGAAAAGGACATTATCTCCACCCTCAATGCCTTAGTTAATGCGTATAAGACAGGGTTGTTTTAGTAGTGGGGAGCCCAAAATGGATTTTGAGTAGGAACCGCTTTACCTGACTGAGATCGATTTGGGGCTAAAATGTTCAGAAATTCTTCGTTGTATTTGCGGTACAATTCGACAATTTCTTTAGCGTCAGAACCATCTTTAACAGCTTTTGCGACAGCTAAGTCGTGCGCAATTTGTAACTTATCCATCGTTATCACCTCCTTTGAGGTGATTATAACACAAGAAAGGAAATACATGAGAAAAAGAATAGCAGCAATTTTGTTATCCGGAATTATAGCATTTGGGTTAGCCGGTTGCACGACAGCGGACACAGTAAATCATAATCTGTCAAAAGAAGCCAATGAGTTTAATGTGTACAGAAAAATCACTGTAACCAATGCCAGAACTGACACAATTATGTTACGGGCAGAGGGATATATGTCACTTAGCAACAACAGTTCAAGTGAATTGGTGGTAACAATCAAAACCGGAGAGAACAGTTACTACAAGGACTACATATACTTGAACGATTGGACTTGCTATGTAATGGAACAGACAGAACCTAACAGTGCAGATAAATACCATTACGAATTAGTTTTCTATCCTGAAAGATTAATCCCAGATGTACAAATTAAATAGGTAGTTAGAAATGTAGGAGGTTCAGAATGAATATCCTAAATGCCATTCCCATGTCAGCGATGTTAGCCATTTGCAGTTGCGTTTCTTACTGGCACGGGAACAGTAAATGCGGTGGAAGAAAGGCAGGCCTGATTTACACAATCATACTTGGAATTGTTGCCATGATTCTTGCAGTTGCAAAGCCAATATTTGTGTGAATGAATATAATTTTTCGCGAGCGTCAGCTTTTCGATTGACAATTGAGTCATAAAGTGACTTCGCTTCATCTCAACTATTGCATGGGAGATAGATTAGCATTTCGTGAAAGCATTCGCAAAATTCAACTCTTTCACTTTTGTAATCTGATTCAATCTGTTTTGAAGCAAATTTTATAAATTTTTCAAAGCAAACTTTTTGGTACTGGTAATATTCGGTTTGTTTAGAAAATTTGAAATCAAGTTCTTTCATCTTGAATTGAAAGTAATTGTTCAATCGAGCAGTAAATACAGGTGCTGCAATCGCGACAACTAAAGCAATCCATGCCGCTGTAGCACTCCAATCCATATTAAACACCTCCTTTCATAAGGAGAGTATACCACATAAAAAATCGGAGGGATATAAAAATGGCAAAAGCATTAATCCTGTCAGCTCTGATCGGCAGTATGTCACCGTACCTGCCGTTCTGGAGATTTGACAGTGCATCACAGCCGGTTGCAGTAGCAATCGTAATATTCGCATTATCATTCGTGGTTATCTACCCGGATGAAATTAAAAGAATCGGAGGAAATTAACAGTTAAATATAAATTATAAAATCATATAAGCGTACGTTGAGTTTTATAAGATATTAGAGTGGAATATATTTCCAGGAATCTATAAATCTCAAGACTTATGGAGAAAAATTTGCAAGCTGACACTGAAACGTTAATGCAAATATGTACGGATACGTTAGTCCGGAATTTACGCCTATGGAGAGTACAAGAACTTGTGAGTAGATTGATATTTATATCATCAAAAGCATACTCGTTGAAGTAGGAATGAAACATAGAAGTTTATAACTTTTTATAAGTTTTCAGTAACGGAAAAGAGAGATGATTGAGACAAAAATGGGAGAAATCACACTTAAAGGCAGTAAAGCAGAATTAATAGCTGACTTAGCTGTTATCGTTCGTGGAATCAAAGAAACCATTATGGAAGATGACAAAGAAACAGAGGAATCTGTGAAGCAGGAGATTGACGAAGCGGTCAAACTCGGACTGATGAACGAAGAAGAATTTAAAACTATTCAAAAAGAAAAAATCAAAGAATTTGTAAAAACATTATTTGATGATTTATTTGGAGGGCTTTTCGATGAAGACAAATGATTTTGATAAGACCGTAGATGAGCTGTACCAGTTGTGCAGGAGAGTCCAGAAAGAAACCGGCAGAACGGTAGCATTTCATTTCGCAAACTACAAGATCGGATGCAGCTTGCACATCAACATATATAAGAAAGAATCATTAAGAGAGTTTGATATGTACAGCATTGCAGAGGGCGGTTATCAGCAGGAAGAGAATGTAAAGAAAGTAACTGACCATTTGAATAAAATTTTGATGGACAACACATGTCAGTATTGTGAGGGGGATTGCGATGGAGAAAGAAAATAAGATGGATTTCAGAGCAGAGACCGTAGCCGAAGAGTATGCAGAGCTGGTAGGCAGATTAAAGGCATTTGAAGCGTACCTGAACACAACCGAAGCAAATACGTATTTAAAGAAAGAAGTTTGTGCAGCTATACTCGGACTGAATTTGGAGGACAAGGAAAAATGAAATGCTATAAGGGATTTGACAAAGACTTAAAATGCCGTGATTTTCAGTATGAAATCGGCAAGGGGTATGAAGAAGAAAGAGCCGAGATTTGCGATACTGGATTTCATGCTTGTGAGAATCCGTTGGATGTATTTGGATATTATGCACCGGCTGATTCTAGATATTGTGAAGTCGAGCTGGATGCAAACGATCAGAAATCTGACGACAGTAAGAGAGTAGGAAAGAAGATTTCAATTAAAGCAGAAATCGGAATTGCCGGAATTATTAAAGCTGGTCTGGAGTACATCAAAGGTCAGGTTAACTGGGATGATGATAAAAAGTCAAACACCGGAGACTACTCAGCGGCAACCAACACCGGAAACTGGTCAGCGGCAACCAACACCGGAGACTACTCAGCGGCAACCAACACCGGAAACTGGTCAGCGGCAACCAACACCGGAAACTGGTCAGCGGCAACCAACACCGGAAACTGGT